>Ga0081455_10001078_pt1 | contig 34350 bp, 29 predicted proteins | sample TabmetS3T2R1_FD_70207 | JGI IMG/M metagenome (GOLD analysis project Ga0081455, IMG submission 70207) | Tabebuia heterophylla rhizosphere microbial communities from the University of Puerto Rico - S3T2R1 | ecosystem: Host-associated > Plants > Roots > Rhizosphere ...
AGTGTCTATGACGGCCGCGAGACCGCGCCGGCGGGCGCCACGCCCGATATGTTCCTGGCAACAGATCCATCGGGCAAAAAGAAGCCGATGCCGTTTCGCGAGGCCGTCGCCTCGGGCCTGTCGGTCGGCGTGCCGGGCGCGGTGGCGCTGCTCGATCTCGCACATAAGGAACACGGCAAGCTCGCGTGGAAGGAACTGTTTTCGCCCGCGACCGAGATCGCACGCAACGGCTATGCGGTCTCGCCGCGCCTCGCTGACTGGCTGAAGACGATCAAGTCGTTCCGCGACGATCCTGCGGCCCGCGAGATCTTTTACAACACCGACGGTTCGCCGAAGGCAATCGGCGATCGCGTCGTCAATCCAGCGCTCGCCGACATGATGCGACGTCTGGCCGACGAAGGACCGAAGGCGCTTTACGAAGGGCCGGTCGCGGCCGAGATCGCGGCGCGCGTGCGGGGCAACGTGCGTCCCGGGACGCTGTCGGTCGCCGATCTTGCCGCCTATCAACCGATCAAGCGCGAGGCAGTGTGCGGCCCCTATCAGGTCTGGATCGTTTGCGGCATGCCACCGCCGTCGTCGGGCGGCGTCGCGATCCTGCAGGCGCTGGCGCTGCTCGAGCCCTTCAAGCTTGCCCAGGATCAACCCAACGACCTGCGCTCGCTGCATCTCATTGCCGAGGCGAGCCGCCTCGCCTTCGCCGACCGCAACCGCTACATCGGCGATCCGGCATTTGTCGACGTGCCCGTCGCCAAGCTTCTGGCGCCGGCTTATCTCGACCAGCGCCGCAAGCGGATCTCGCCCGACAAGAGCATGGGAACGGTGGCGCCGGGCGATCCCAGCTATCCCGAACACGGCACCAGCCACATCACCATCGTCGATCGCTGGGGCAACGCCGTCTCCTTCACCACGACGATCGAAGCGCCGTTCGGTGCGCAGATGATGGTGCAGGGTTTCATCCTGAACAACGAGCTGACCGATTTCACGTGGCTACCTGAATTGGATGGCCAGCCGGTGGCCAATCGCGTGCAGCCCGGCAAGCGGCCGCGGTCTTCCATGTCGCCGACCTTCGTGCTCGACAAGGATCGCGCACTGGTCGTGGCCGTGGGCTCGGCGGGCGGCGCACGCATCATCGGTGACACGCTGCAGGCGCTGATCGGCATGCTCGACTGGAACCTCGCGCCGCAACAGGCGCTGGCCCTGCCACGCCTCCTCAACATGAACGGACCGACCATCCTGGAGGACGTACCGGCGCTTAAGGCGCAGGCAGACGGCTTGCGTGCGCTTGGCCATGAAGTACAAGTCAGCCGTCTTGAAGGCGGCCTGACGGCCATTCGCCGCGCCGGCGATGGCTGGGAAGGAGCTGCTGATCCACGGCGCGATGGCATCGCCAAAGGGGAGTAGGAGTGGCTAAAAAATTGCCCAGCGTATTGCTGCGCGCCGGCGAGGATCGCCGTGTCCGTGCCGGCCATCCCTGGGCCTTCTCCAACGAGATCCTGATGGATGCCGAGACCAAGGCGCTGCCGGTGGGATCACTTGCCATCCTGCGCGCGCCGGGCGGCGAGGCGCTGGGCCTTGTCACCTTCAATCCGCATTCGCTGATCGCGGCAAGGCTCATCACGTCAAACCCGGAAGCGACCGTCGATGCGCTTTTCTTCGGCCGGCGGCTGGCGCAGGCTACGGCGTTGCGCGATCGGCTGATCGGCGTACCCTACTACCGGCTGATCCACGCCGAGGCCGACGGCCTGCCCGGCGTGATCGTCGATCGCTTCGACGATGCGCTGGTCGTGCAGATCAACAGTGCCGGCATGGACGCGCTGACGCCCGTGCTGCTGGAAGCACTGGAGGCGGAGCTCGCGCCAAAGACCATCGTGCTCAAGAACGACTCACCCGTGCGCGAGCTCGAGGGCCTGAAGCGCGAGGTCGTGGTGGCCAAGGGCGAGGCCGCGGGTGCGATCGAGCTGATCGAGAATGGTGCGAAGTTCGTGGCCGATCTGTCGGGTGGCCAGAAGACCGGCTGGTTCTACGACCAGCGCGACAACCGGCGCTTCATGGCGGGGCTCGCGAAGGATGCGAGCGTGCTCGATGTCTATAGCTACAGCGGCGGCTTCGGCGTCCTTGCCGCCAAGCAAAGCGCCACATCGGTGATCTGCATCGATCGCTCCGCGGCGGCGCTCGATGCCGCGCGCGAGGCGGCGAAATTGAACGGCGTCGGGAAGACCGTCTCGTTCCAGAAGGGCGAGGCGTTCGAGGCCCTGGAAAAGCTCGGCGGCACGGCGGCGCGCAAATTCGGCGTGGTGATCTGCGATCCGCCGGCGTTCGTGAAAAGCCGCAAGGATCTCAAGACAGGTGCGCAAGGCTATCGCAAGCTGGTGCGGCTTGCCGCACCCCTGGTCTCGCGCGGCGGCTTCCTGTTCGTCGCCTCCTGCTCGCATCTGGTCGAGCCAACGCTGTTCGCCGAACAGGTGCGCCGCGGCTTGCGCGATGGCGAACGCACGGGCCGCATCCTGAAGAGCTCGGGCGCGGCGCTCGATCATCCCGTGCATCCCAACCTGCCCGAAACCGCCTATCTCAAGGCGCTCATCCTGCAGCTCGACTGATGTTCAAGGCAGGACCGCGCAATCTTCTCACCGATGTCGATGGCTTGCTGGTCGGCAATGCCGAGAACGTGACGCTGCGCTCCGGCGTCAGCGTCGTTCTGTGCGAGACGCCCTCCGTCGCGTCGGTCGATGTGCGCGGTGGCGCGCCAGGAACGCGCGAGACCGATCTCCTCGATCCCTCGTGCCGGGTCGACAGCATCGACGCGATCTGCCTCTCCGGCGGTTCGGCCTTCGGCCTTTCGGCGGCGGACGGCGTGATGCGCTGGCTGCGCGAGCAGGGCCGCGGCGTCGCGATCGGCGACATCGTGGTGCCGATCGTGCCGGCGGCGATCCTGTTCGATCTGCTGAATGGCGGCGACAAGAAATGGGATTGGCCGCCCTATCGCGAGCTCGGCTACCAGGCGAGCGCTAGCGCGGCCCACGATTTCGCCCTCGGCAACGCAGGCGCGGGCCTGGGCGCCAAGGCCGGCGATCTCAAGGGCGGGCTCGGCAGCGCCTCGGCAGTCGATCCGCAGAGCGGCTTGCAGGTTGGCGCGCTGGTTGCCGTCAATGCGCGCGGTTACACGACGATGAACGGGCTGCCGCATTTCTGGGCGTGGGCGCTCGAGCAAGCCGGCGAGTTCGGCGGTCTCGAGCCGCCGCCGCGCGGTGTCGGGCTCGCGGTGTCGCATGCGCGCGCCGATCTCACTCACGATCCAGCCGATGCTGCGCGCGAAAACCCGCGCGCCAACACCACCATCGCCGTCGTCGCGACCAACGCCCGTCTCGACAAGGCCTCGGCGCAGCGGCTGGCCGTGATGGCGCAGGACGGACTCGCGCGTGCAATTCGTCCTGTTCATACACCGCAGGACGGCGATACTGTATTCGCCATCGCCACCGGCCGCCATGACCTTGGCGTCGATCCGCTGGTGCTGGGCGAGATCGGGACGCTGGCGGCCGACTGCCTGGCGCGCGCTGTTGCGCGTGGTGTGTACCACGCCAGGACGCTTGGCGCTGCGCGAAGCTGGAAAGAGGTATTCGGCCGCTGAAGTTTGCATCCAGTGACCTCGTCCAGCGTTAGGCTTCATACTGTTGCCATGATCGCCGGTCCCCTAGCAAAGATGATGCTGCGATGCGCTGGCGCTCTCTCGCCCGGCCGTCTGGCGACGGCAATGGCGACACTCCTGCTGGCGTGCGGCGTCGCGGAGGCGCGCGACGGCCAGATCTCGCTCACGGTCGTGGGCGACAAGGAGATGTCGGACGAGCTGAAGGAGCTCTCGGAGGGTCTGGACAAGGACCAGCCGATGACCGGCGATTCCCTGTCGCTGCTGCAGGCCGCCCAGGCCCGCCGCAGCCGGCTTGCGTCCGCCTTGCGCTCGCGCGGCTATTACGATGCACGCGTGGTCGCCACCGTCGGCGGCCAGCCGATCGACGACGCAAGCGCGCTCGATGCGATCGAAAACCAGCCCGAGTCGGCCAAGACCGACTTCCAGATCAATGTCGCCACGGGCCCTGTCTACAAGGTGGTCGACCTCAACATCGACGGGCCGAAGGATGTCGTCGATCCGCCTGCGCTCGATCGCAGCACGCTTGCGCTGCAGCCGGGCCAGCCGGCCGATGCAGCCACGATCATCAATACCGAGAACGAGATCCTCGATCAGGTACGCAATCACGGCTATGCGCTGGCCAAGGTCGATCAGAGAAAGGTCGTGATCGATCACGCCACACGCGAAGCCCATGTCACCTATCACGTGCAGACAGGACCGGTGGCGACCATGGGCCCGGTCCAGTTCTCCGGCACGCAGACGGTCAACACGACCTATCTGCAGAAGCGGGTCCCGTTCAAGCCAGGCGATCCGTACACGCCGGAGAAGGTGAGCAGACTGCGCGACAGGCTGACCGCGCTCGGCGTCTTCAACGTGGTCCGCGTGAAGCCGGCAACCAGTCTCGACGCCAAGGGCGAGCTGCCGATCGACGTTGAGGTCGAGGACCGGGCGCGGCGCTCGATCGGCTTCGGCGCCGCCTACGAGACCATCCTTGGTTTCAGTGCGAATGCCTATTGGCTGCACCGCAACCTGTTCGGCGAGGCCGAGAGCCTGCGCCTGTCGGCGATGGTAAATCACATCGGCCAGGGGTCGTTGAGCGACCTAGGCTATGGGCTGCGCGCAGACTTCCTCAAGCCCGACTGGTGGGTCGCGGGCCAGGATGCCGTCGCTTCGGCGCAGGCGCTGCGCGAGGTCTATCCCGCCTATACGCGCAAGGCCGTCCTGTTCGGCGCCGGACTGAACCGCGTGATCTCGGATCATTGGCGCGTGTCCGCCGGGCTCTCCTACGAAGCCTCCCAGATCGAGAAGTCGGGCATCACGGCCAACTATCAGCTGTTCGGCGTGCCGCTCTCGGCAACCCTCAACGAATCCAACGACGAACTCAACCCGACGAAGGGCTACAAGGTTGTCGTCAACCTCACGCCCTACGCCGATCTCGACCACGGCAACGACCTGTTCGCGATCGCCAAGGTGGTCGGCACGACCTATCTCGACGTGAGCGGCAACGGCCGCAGCGTGATCGCCGGCCGTGCCGCGTTCGGCACCATCCAGGGCGGCACGAGTTCTTCGGTCCCGCCGGACAAGCAGTTCTACGCCGGCGGCGGTGGCTCCGTTCGCGGCTTCAACTATCAGTCCGCGGGGCCACGCGATTCATTCAACAATCCGGTCGGCGGGGCAAGCCTGGTCGAGGCCAGCCTGGAATTCCGCCAACGCATCGGAAAGTCGTTCGGCGTGGTGGCCTTCGTCGATGCCGGTGGCGCCTATACCAACACCGTACCCGACTTCTCCGAAATGACGCCACGAGTCGGCACCGGCCTCGGCGTGCGCTATTATACGGCCTTCGGACCGGCACGCCTCGACGTTGGTTTCCCGCTCAACAAGCGCGCCGGTGATGCACCGTTCGGCATCTATGTCAGCATTGGGCAGGCATTCTGATGCGCTTGAGACGACTCATCGGTTGGATCCTGGGCGGCATCGTCGGTGTCGTCATCCTGCTGTTCGCCGCAATTCAGACCGCGCCGGGCAAGCAGGTGCTGGCGAGCCTTGCCTCGTCGCTAGCGTCCTCAGACGACAGCCGGCTCGAGATTTCAGGCATCAGCGGCTTCATCCCGACCGATCTCCGGGTGGCGAAGATCGCGCTCTCCGACTCCCAGGGCGTATGGCTCAGCATCGAGGACGCGCATGTCGCCTGGTCGTTCGCGTCCCTTTTCAGCGGACAGCTGAAGGTCGACGAGGTGAGCGCCGCCAAGATCGACGCACTGCGGGCGCCGCTGCCCTCGAAAGCGCCCTCCCCGCCGGCATCGTCCTCGGGCGGCGTCAGCCTGCCGTTCGGCATCGATCTCGAGCGGCTTGCGGTCGGTGACCTGCATGTCGGCGCACCGCTGGGCGGCGTCGATTCGCACTGGAAGCTCGACGGCAATGCGGTTGTCGCGGGTAAGAGCCCGAGCCACGCCAAGCTCGACATGAACCGGACCGACGGACCGGCGGCGCGCGTGGCCGCCAACGTCGGCTTCAATCTCGCGCCCTTCACGGTCGATGGCGAGGTTACGGTCAACGAATCGACCAAGGGTGGCGTGGTCGCGGCGTTGATCGGCCGACCCGATCTCGAGCAGGTTTCGTTCAAGCTCTCGGCCAAAGGCGACGAGGCCAACGGCAATGCCAAGCTCGAAGCCTCTGCAGGCGACGCCATCCATTCGAACGGCGCCGCACAGTGGCACCGCGAGAATGGATCGACCGCCATGTCGGTTGATCTGTCGGCCGCCGCCCCCGGCTTGCCCGACAGCCCGATCGCCCGCCTCTTGCGCTCCCCCCTGACGCTCAAGGGCAATGCCACCCTTGCACCCTCCGGCACCCTCGCCGTGCAATCGCTCGCCCTCGTGGTCGGGCCGGCGCAGGTCGATGCGACGGGAGAATATGATCAACAAAAGGATCACCTGCAGGCGACGGTCAAGGTGCAGGCGGGCGAAGCGGGGCCGTTGGCCGATCTCGCCGGCGGCGTCGACTGGCACAACCTCCGTGCCGAGCTCAAGGCCGATCTCACGAATCTGGCCAAACGGCCACAAGGTGCCGCGACACTCACCGCGTCGCTCGACGATCTTGCGGCAAAAAGCCTGGGCCAGGGCGGCCCGCCGCCACAGCATGTGGAGCTCTCGGCGAAGCTCGATGCCCAGCCGGACGGCCGTCTGGTCATCCAGTCATTCGACCTCACCTCGCCGCTGGTCGCGCTCAAAGGCAATGCGGGCTACCAGCCCTCGTCCGAGGCCGGCGACGGCAAGATCGCAATCGATTTTCCGGACCTCGCACCGTTGTCGGGCCTTGCCGGCACGGAGATCGGCGGCCGCGGCCATCTCGATCTCGACCTGGCGACGAAGACGCAAGCGTCGCGCGTCACCTGGCGCGGGACCCTCGACGATCTGCGCGTGCCCAACATGCCGCCAGATCTGCAGCACCAGACGGTGAAGCTGAGCGGCGCCGCGGCGCTGCAAAGAGACGGATCCTGGCAACTCGACGGCGTACGGGTCGGTGCAGAGGGATTGAGCTTTACGGTCTCCGGCCAAGGCCAGGACCAGACTGGTGCGCTCAATCTCTCGCTCGATCTGCCGCGGCTCGGCTTGCTGCAGGCCGGCATGAGCGGCGCCGCTTCGGCCAAGGGCAAGGTGACGCTGAAGCCCAACGGGGGCGACGTTCATCTCACGGTCGATCTCACCGATCTCAGCCGCGCAGCGCTTACCTCGCAACATCTCGCCCTCACCGTCGACACGTCGCTCGAAGGCGAAGCAGCGAAGGGCAGCGTGTCGGCCAAGGGCGATCTCGCCCGCCAGCCGCTCACCCTCTCGGGGAACTTTTCACGCAATGCCGACGGCGGGCTGCAGGTGCCGACCCTTCAGGGGAGCTGGGCAAGCGCCACGGTCGATGTCAAAGACCTCGCCGTCACGCCTGGCGGTGCCACCGGCAGCGGGCAGCTCAAGATGACTCGCCTCGAGGATCTTGCGCCGCTCATCGGCACGCCGCTCGCCGGCGCCATCGACCTCAAGATCGCGACTGCGTCGGACAATCCCGCCGGCACGGTGACCGTCGCCCTGCGCGGCGACAAGGTGCGCGCCGGCGGCGCCGGCGTGGGCGGCCTGCAGCTCGACGCGTCCGTCACCGATCCGTTCGGCACAGCCCGCACCGATGCCACCGTCAAAGCGACCGGGCTCGCGGGCGTGGCCGACCTGAGCGGCGCGACCGCAACCGTAAAGGGCGACCGCAGCGCCTTCGATATCGGCCTGCAGGTCGCGGGCCAGGCGACGAACGCCAACCTGGCGGCCAAAGTCGAACCCGGAGCCGACGCCATCCGCGTCGGGCTGCAGCGCCTCGATGCGCGCTATCAAGGCATTCCGGTGGTGCTGAATGCGCCGACGCAGGTCACTGTCGCGGGCTCGCGCGTGACCCTTCAGCCTGCGTCGCTGCGCCTGGGCGGCGGCCGTCTCGGCGTCGGCGGCACCGTCGATCAGGCGGCGAGCGACCTTTCGATCGAGATCGCCGCCCTGCCGCTCTCCCTGGTCGAGGCCTTCGCACCCGGAACCGGAATTGAGGGCACGATGCAGGCCAAGGTCCGCGTCACGGGCGCGATGGCCAATCCTCGCATCGAGGCGACCTATTCGGCCGACGGCGTGCGCGTCAAACGGCCGGAGACGGCGCTGCTGCCGGCGATAGCGATGCGTGGCACCGCCTCGCTGGTCGAGCGGCAGGCGACCTTCGATTCGGCCGTGACGGCAGGCAACAACACGCGGCTCGGCATCAAGGGCAAGGCGTCGCTCCCGCAGGGCAACGCGCCGCTTGGCGCGACGGTGGGACTTACTGGCAACATAGACCTTGCGCCGTTTTCGGCCGCGCTGGGCGACAGCATCCGCAATGTTGCCGGCACGCTCAGCCCCAACCTCACTCTCACCTTGAACGGCAACACCATGAGCGGCAGCGGCACGGTCGCGCTCAGCAAGGCCACGCTCTTCCTGCCGGCAAGCGGACTGCGGCTCACCGACGGACAGGCGAACGTGGCGCTTCAGGGCGAGACGCTGCAGCTCCAGAGCCTCAGCTTCCAGACCGCGCGCCATGGGGCGATTTCCGGCACCGGCAACGTGCGTCTCGATCCGGCGCAGGGCTTCCCCGTCGACCTCAGCATCACCACGCGCAATGCGCTGGTCGCCAATCGGCCCGACATGATCGCGAGCGTCTCGAGCGACATCAAGATCAGGGGATCGACGCTCGGCGGGTTCGACGTCACCGGCCCGATCACGGTCGATCGCGCCGAGATCAATATCGGCGGCACGCAGGTGGCGAACTATCCCACCATTGCGGTCACCGAGATCAACGGCGGCAACGCTTCCCCCAATCCCGCCCCACCGAAGCCCGCGCCGCCGGCGGGAAAGACGGCGGGCAAGACGCCGCCCAAGCCGCCGCAGGCCAATGGCATCCGCCTTGCCCTCGACATCAATGCACCGCAGGCGGTGTTCGTCCGTGGCCGCGGTCTCGATGCCGAGGTCGGCGGCAAGTTCACGGTGACGGGCGATCCGTCGGCACCGGCAGTCCTGGGCAATCTCACCTTGCGGCGCGGGACCTTCAACCTGGCGGGTCATCAGCTCAACTTCACGCGCGGCAATGTCGCGTTGATGAACGCCAACGAGATCGATCCCGAGCTCGACTTCGCCGCCACGACCATCGTGAACTCGACGACGATCGAGGTCGATATCACGGGCTCTTCGCGGGCACCCAAGATCACGCTTTCCTCCACGCCGTCCTTGCCGCAGGACGAGGCGATGGCGATGTTGCTGTTCGGCAAGCCGGCGTCGGGCCTGAGCCCCTTCGAGATCCTGAGTGCGGCACAGGCGCTGGCCGAGCTGACGGGACAGGCGTCCGGTGGCGGCACCGGCTTCCTCGGCAATTTGCGCAAAGGCCTGGGCCTGGACCAGCTTTCGGTCAACTCCTCGTCGAGCAACGCTGCGAATTCCTCGTCCGGCAGCACGACATCGATCCAGGGTGGCCGCTACGTGGCGCCCGGCGTCTATGTCGGCGCGCAACAGGGAGCGAGCGGCGATTCCAGCCGCGGCATCGTCGAGATCGAGGTTCTGCCGCACACCAAGCTCGAAGGCTCATTCGGCACCGACTCCAACGACAAGGTCGGCGCCAAGATGGAATGGGACTATTGACGCTCCATCGAAGGAGATCTCCAGTGACCACCGGTCCATCCCGCCGCCTATTCGTCATCGCCGTGGGCATTGGTGCGCTCTCGGCCAGCGCCGAAGCCGAGCCGTCGCTCGAGCTTGGTCCGATTCTCGACAAGTACGCCGACGCACTGCGGGCCTCAGACGTCGACGCCGCCGTCAGCCTGTTCACGCCCAACGGGTCCTACATGGCGCCCGGCAGCAAGGCCGCCGTCGGCTCAGACGCCGTGCGCGCTGCCCATCAACGGCTCCTCGCCACGCTCAAGATCGACATTGAATTCGACATCCGGGAGTCGGCGAAATTTGCCGAGGTTGGCTGGTCGCGCTCCACGGCCAAGGCTCATCTCAAGCTCCTGTCGAACGGCGTCGAGAGCACGAGCTACTCCAACCAGCTCGTGGTCTTCGAGCCGCAAAACGGCGTCTGGAAAATCCGCAGCTACCTTTCCGCCGCCGCACCGGCCGATGCTGTGAAGTAGTAAAGGCAGCGGCCGCCATAGAGCGTGTCGATCCAGCGCAGGATGGATTTTAATCTGCTCATCCGTCGTCTCGAGCGGAGCGAAGCGTAGCCGAGGGACCTTCGCTCAACGATTTGCGGCTTGTCGTTAAGAGAAGGTCTCTCCACTACGCCTCGCTCCGCTCGGCTTCGGTCGAGACGACGGAGACTTTGACTCACCGCGCCTTAATTACTGGCGCCGGCGGAGTCGTCGAGGACCTTGAAGCTTTCCTCGAGCTGCGGCGACAGATCGACCCCGAGTTTTTCTCCCGTGGGAAGCCGCGCCAAAAACCATTTCTGGTAGAGCGGCACCAGATCGTGATTGGTGGCGAGCTTGCGGAAGGCGCGCTCGACCAGAGCGGTGACCTCGGGCTCACCCTTGCGGAACATGATGCCGTACGGATCGTAGGAGAGGTAATCGCCCACGACCTTCATCTTGTCCTGCGCCTTGTGCCGCGCGATCAGGCCATAGAGCAGGATGTCGTCGGTGGCGAAGGCGTCGGCCTTGCCGTCGGCCAGCGTCTGATACGACTGCTCATGGTCGGCAGCAGTCACGACCTTGAGTCCGAGCGAAAGCTTCTTGTCCGCGGCATGGATCGCCTGCTCGTTGGTCGTGCCTTTGGTCACGACAACCGTCTTGTCGCGCAGGTCGGCGATGCCCTTGGCGGTCGATGTCTTCGGCACCATGAGCTTGGTGCCGGCCACGAACATCAGGGGCGAGAAGGCGACCAGCTTTGCGCGCTCGGCGTTGGCGGTGGTCGAACCGCATTCGAGATCGATCTTCTTGTCGAGCACGGCGGCGATGCGGTCGTCCGAGGTGACCTTGACGTACTCGATCCTGAGCTCGGGCTCGTCGACCGCGGCGCCGATCTCATCCACGATCGCCTCGCAGAGCTCGAGGCTATAACCGATCGGACGGCCGGCCTGGTCGAGGAACGAGAACGGCGGCGAGGCCTCGCGATATCCCAGCCGCACCGCGTGCGTGCTCTTGATGTTGGCCAGGGTCGGGCTGAGCCCGACCTCCTGGGCGTGGACCGGGAAAGCCGGCGCCGCCGCGAGCAGCAGCGCGGCACCCGCCACATACGCGGCCAGCGGGCGCATGGCGCCTAGGCCCGGACCGGATCGCCCGGCACGGCACCAGGCGGTACGGCGTCGTCCAGTTGCATCTCGTGCTCGGGCGCCAGCTCACCCTCCCACTTGGCCACCACGCTGGTGGCCAGCGTGTTGCCGATCACGTTGGTCGCGCTGCGTCCCATGTCGAGGAAGGTGTCGATGCCCATGATCATCAACAGCCCGGCCTCGGGGATGTTGAATTGGCTGAGGGTCGCCGCGATCACGACCAGCGAGGCGCGCGGAACGCCGGCTACGCCCTTGGACGTGATCATCAATGTCGCCAGCATCGCAAGCTGCGTGCCGAGCGGCATGTCGATCTTGTAGGTCTGGGCGATGAAGATGCTGGCGAAGGTGCAGTACATCATCGTGCCGTCGAGATTGAAGGAATAACCGAGCGGCAGGACAAACGCCGAGATCCGCGGCGAGGCCCCAAAGCGGTTCAATCCCTCCAGGGTCTTCGGATAGGCCGCCTCCGAGCTTGCCGTCGAGAAAGCGATCATCAACGGTTCGCGGATGAGGCGCAGCAGGTGACGGTAGCGCGGCCCGATCACGAGGAAGCCCACCACGACCAGGATGACCCACAGGATGAGCAGCGAGACGTAGAAGCCGCCCATGAAGACGATCAGCTTCCACAGGACCTCGAGTCCGTTCTTGGCCACCGCCGCCATGATCGCTGCCCACACCGCCAGCGGCGCGAAGAGCATCACGTAGCTCGTCACCTTGAGCATGATGTGCGCGAGGTCCTCGATCAGCCCGAGGATCGGCTTGGCGCGTTCGGGCATGGCGCCCATCGCCACCGCGAAGAACACCGCAAAGATCACGATCTGCAGGATCTCGTTCTGGGCCATCGCGTCGGCGATCGAGGTCGGAATGAGATGGGTGAGGAACTTCTCGATCGAGAAGGCCGTCACCGGCAGACCCGTCGCCTGCGCCTTGTCCGGCAAGGTTCCGGGGAAATTGGCGCCGGGCTGCAGGAGATTCACCATCACGAGGCCCAGCAGCAGCGAGATGAAGGAGGCCGACACGAACCAGCCCAAGGTCTTCGCAAAGATGCGGCCGAGCTTGGAGCCCGCACCCATATGAGCGATGCCGCCGACCAACGTGGCGAAAACCAGCGGCGCGATGATCATCTTGATCAGCCGCAGGAACAGCATGGCGATCAGGTTCACACTCGATGCGATATCGGCGCGATTCTGTGGAAGATATTCGTAGGTGAGAGCGCCCATGATCACGCCGAGCGCCATGGCGATCAGAATGTAGCGAGTGAACTTGCTACCCATGCGACCAAGCTCCTTCGTGCCAGATGTCGGAATTATGACGCGATCGGTTGAGTGAGCAACAGACTGTTCGCTCCCACCAACCGCGATTTCACCTGCGCTGAGCGGAGATCAGGAAGTAATGAGCAGAGCTGGCGTCCGCAGAACGTTCAGCAAGGCGGCGGTACGGGGCCCCAGGAATTTGGTTTCGCCCTGACGCAGGGAGATGCCCAGAACGACGAGGTCGAACTGCCCGCCGCGCAGGGCGCGCCGGATTTCGATCTCGGGCCTGATGTTCGTGGCGGTCATGCCCTTGACCGGCACGCCGACGCGTTTGCCCGCGCGATGGATGTGGACCAGCACCGACATGCCGAGTCGGCGGGCCCGGCCGCGCAGCAACGCCACATCCCCCTGTGGATCGAAGACATGCAGTGCCGTCACCTTCCCTTTGCTCGCGTGGCCGAGGGCGAGGGCGACTTCCATCGCGAGACGGGTCTCCCCGGTGCCGGCCGCCGGCAACAGAATGTCGAGCGGCACATCGGCGGGACCGGCAGCGCCCGCCCCGTTTATCGCGATGGCGACGGGCCCTTCGAACGTCCCCACCAGTTGCTGCAGCCGCTCGTCGAGGTTGGCCTCTTCCGTGGTCGGTCGATCGATCCCGACAAAGACGATGTCGTAGCCACGGCTGATTTCCCTCTCCAGCGCATCCTCCGGAGCCGGCGGCCGCTCGGTCACGAGCCCCTTCGCCGCCGCGCGCTTCGGCTCATGTAACTCGCTCGTCGCTTTCGCCGCTTCGGCCACATGTTTGCTGGCGGTCGCCTCCTCCGTTCCCCGCTCCTCGGCCGATTCAGGCTTGATGACCGTGGTCAGGATCTGCTGATGGGCGGCGAACAAGCCGGCCAGACGCGCCGCCAGCCGGCCGTTGGGGCTGTCGTCGACATAAACCAGCGCCCGCTCCATCTTGGGCAGGTGATCGGCCGCCTCGGCGTCCTCTTTCTCCAGCCGTTTGGCTTCCTCCTCGCCCAGCGGCACGCGGGCCATCGTCCAGCGCAGCATCGGTGGCATCGCCATGGTGGTGATCACCGCCATCGCCACGATCATCGTATAGAGCTGGCTGCCGAGCGCGCCCATCGACAGGCCGATGCTGGCGATGATGACCTCGGTCGAGCCACGGCCGTTCAGGCCGACGCCCAGAGCCAGCGACTCGCGCGTCGTGAGCCCACCCAGCCGGCCGCCGACCAACGCGCCGGAGAATTTGCCGACGCTCGCCACCAGCACGACGGCCAGGGTGAACAGCGCCAGCGTCGGGTCGAGCAAGGTGCGGAGATCCATGCCAAGGCCCGCAACGGCGAAGAAAACCGGACTGAAGAAGGCCATGATGAAGCCGCGCAGCTGGCCCTCGATATGCTCGCTGAGGATCGGCGAATGGCCGATCAGGATGCCCGCGATGAAGGCGCCGAGCGCGGTGTGCACGCCGATCAGCTCGGTCGTGAGCGACATGGAGAGCATCACGATCAGGATCGCGGTGAGCACCGGCACCTCGATGGTGAGGTTGTCGTTCACCCATACGATCAATGCCGCCACCAGCCGGCGGCCGATACTGAAGGAAAAGGCAAGGAACAGCGCGGTGCCGGCGAGGCTTCCACCAATGCTCGCGATATCGACCCGGCCGTGCGCAGCGATCCCCGAAATGACGGCGATGATGATCCAGGCGATTGTGTCGTCGAGAATGGCGGTGGCGAGGATGAGCTGACCGAGATCACGCCGGATCGCCCCGATCTCCATCAGCACCATGGCGACGATCTTCACCGCCGAGATCGACAGCGCCGTGCCGAGGAAGAGCGCCGTCACCAGGCGGTTGTGCGCCGGCACCGCTTCTTCCGGCAGCGCGTAGGCCAGCGCCAGGCCGCAGGCGAAAGGAACGGCGATACCGAACAGCGACGAGGAGATCACCGCACGCTGGCGGTGCCGGACCAATGCCAGATTGGTCTCCATGCCGGTGAGCAGCAGCAGCAGCAGGATGCCGATCTGGGCGACGGCATCGATCATGCTCTTCAACGTCTTTGAATCGGGAAAGACGATCTGCCTCAGCTCAGGCAGAAGAGCGCCGAACACGGACGGGCCCAACAGCACGCCGGCCAGGAGCTGGCCGAAGAGCGCTGGCTGGCCCAACCGGCTCATGCCTTCACCCAGCAGGCGCCCCACCAGCAGGAGAAGGATCAACTCCGCGGCGAAGGTCGCCAGCGTGTGGTCGAGCATCAGGAAGAGCCCCCATGCGAATCGTCCGATAGACGGGCGGGCGCGATTCGTGCTGACCTCAACAACGGTCGAAGTTCGGGAGGGATGCACGCATGAATGAGGAAATTGTCGAGTTGCTCGCGCGCCGGGCCGGGTTGGACAAGGCGCTTGCGGAATTTCGCGACGATGTGCTGGCCGCCGCCCAACAGACGGCGACCGTCACCCAGAAGCTGAACGCCCCCACCGATCCGCGTGTCGAACCGTGGCCCGCCATGCGGCCGGGAGACGGGCTGTGAACGCCGGTGTCGGCCGGGTGGAAGGGCCGCTCCATTTCCTGTCGGTCACGACCGCCGCACAGGCGATCGCCGGGCGCGAGCTTTCTCCCGTCGAGCTGATGAAAGCGCACCTCGACCGTATCGCGAAGCTCGATCCGAAGCTCAACGCCTTCATCCGTCTCGACGCGGAAGCAGCGTTGCAGGCCGCGCGCGTGGCCGAGGCCGAAGCGACGGCGGGCCGTCTGCGCGGCCCTTTGCATGGCGTGCCGGTGGGCATCAAGGACATTATCGATGTCGCGGGCCTCGGCACGACATGCCATTCCAAGGTCCTCGCCGACAATGTCGCGACATCCGACGCCGTTTGCGTGAGCAAGCTCCGCGAGGCGGGCGCCATCGTGGTCGGCAAGCTCTCGACCCATGAGTTCGCGATCGGCGGCCCGAGCTTCGACCTGCCTTGGCCGCCGGCGCGCAATCCCTGGAATCCGGACCATCATCCCGGTGGCTCGTCCTCGGGTTCGGGATCCGGCGTCGCCGCCGGACTCTTCCCGATGGCGCTGGGCACCGACACCGGCGGCAGCGTGCGCAATCCCGCGAGCTGCTGCGGCATCGTCGGCCTCAAGCCGACCTACGGCCTGGTCTCGCGACGCGGCGTATTTCCGCTATCCTTCACGCTCGATCACATCGGCCCGATGACGCGCACTGTCGAGGACAATGCGCTGATGCTCGAAACGATCGCGGGCCACGATCCATACGATCCCGGCAGCGCGGCCGCACCGAACGGCCACTATAGAGCGGCGATGGATCGCGGCGCGCGCGGGCTGCGCGTGGGCTTCGTTCGCCACTTCCATGAGACCGACATGCCGGCCGAGCCTGAGGTGACGGCCGCGCTGGAGCACGTCGCTCGGACGTTGCAGATGGCGGGCGCCGACCTGCGCGACATCCGCCTGCCCTCTCTCGGCGAGTTCTCGGCGGTGAACCGCATCATCCTGCAGAGCGAGGCCTGGTCAGTGCACGCGCGCTGGCTGCGCGAACGGCCGGGCGACTATGGCCGTCTGGCACGCCGTCGCCTGATGGCCGGCGCCTTCCTGAGCGCGGGCGACTATGTGGCGGCCAATCGCCGACGCAGCGAGATGATCGCCGGCATCAACGCCGCCCTGGCCGAAGTCGATGTGCTGCTGTGCGCGAGCTCGATGGACCCGGCCTGCCGCATCGACCGGCCGGACGACATCGACCGCACCTATACGCGCCAGGCCCGCACGCCGTTCAACGTCACGGGCCATCCGGCGCTCGCGATGATGGCCGGCCTTTCCTCGACAGGCCTACCGCTCTCGCTGCAGTTCGTTGGCCGCTACTTCGACGAGGCGATGCTGTTTCGCGTCGCGCGTGCGTGGGAAAAGGCGTCCGGCGTGGACAAGAAGCATCCGCCAATCGGCTAGACTGATTTTCACCTCACCCTGAGGAGGCCGCGAAGCGGCCGTCTCGAAGGGTGGAGCGAGCACCGTGTTGTTGCCCATCCTTCGAGACGCGCGCGAGGCGCGCTCCTCAGGATGAGGTGATTGATCAGATCGTCCGTTCGACCAGCATCTTCTTGATCTCGGCGATCGCCTTCGCCGGATTGAGGCTCTTGGGGCAGGTCTTGGTGCAATTCATGATGGTGTGGCAGCGATAGAGCCGGAACGGATCCTCGAGATTGTCGAGCCGTTCGCCTTTCGCCTCGTCGCGGCTGTCGGCCAGCCAGCGATAGGCCTGCAGCAGGATGGCCGGGCCGAGATAGCGGTCGCCGCTCCACCAGTAGCTGGGGCACGAGGTCGAGCAGCAGAAACAGAGGATGCATTCCCACAGGCCGTCGAGCTTGGCGCGCTCCTCCGGCGACTGCAGGCGCTCGCGCGTCGGCGGCTGGGTGGCGGATTTCAGCCATGGCTCGATCGAAGCGAGCTGGGCGTAGGGCACGTTGAGGTCCGGCACCAGATCCTTCACCACCGGCATGTGCGGCAGCGGATAGATCTTGATGTCGCCCTTCACGTCGGAAATGTACTTGGTGCAGGCGAGCGTATTGGTGCCGTCGATGTTCATCGCGCACGAACCGCACACGCCCTCGCGGCAGGAACGGCGGAAGGTGAGCGAGCTGTCGGTCTCGTTCTTGATCTTGATCAGAGCGTCCAGGACCATCGGCCCGCAGCTGTCCATGTCGACTTCGTAGGTGTCGATCCGGGGCTTCTGGCCGTCGTCCGGCGTCCAGCGATAGACCTTGAACGTCTTGATGTTCTTGGCGCCCGCCGCCTTGTAGGTCTCGCCCACGCCGATCTTGGAATTGGCGGGCAGTGTAAACTCAGCCATCGCTTCCTCTTCCGTCCGTCGCGACCGGTCAGTACACCCGCGCCTTGGGCGGGAAGGACTGAACGTCGTTGCTCATCGGCTGCAGGTTGACCGGCCGGTAGTCGATGCGGGTCTTGCCCGTCTCGGCATCGACCCAGACCGCGGTGTGCTTCAGCCAGTTCTTGTCGTCGCGCTCGGGATAATCCTCGTGCGCATGGGCGCCGCGGCTCTCCTTGCGGTTGGCCGCCGAGCGGATCGTGGCCTGCGCCTGCAGGATCAGGTTCTCGAACTCCAGCGTCTCCATCAGATCGGAGTTCCAGATCATCGAGCGGTCCTTGACGCGGATGTCCGACTTGCCGGCGAACACCTTGTCGAGGTTGGCACAGCCCTCATCGAGGCTCTTGGTGGTACGAAACACCGCGCAATCGTTCTGCATGGTGCGCTGCATCTGGGTGCGCAGCTCCGCCGTCGGCGTGCCCCCCGAGGCATGGCGCAGCTTGTCGAGGCGGGCGATCGCCTCTTCACCGGCATGGCGCAGGTCCTTGTGCGGTGCGCTCGGCGTGAGCTGCGAGGCGGCGCGCTCGGCCGCCGAGCGACCAAACACGACGAGCTCCAGAAGCGAGTTCGAGCCCAGGCGATTGGCGCCGTGCACGCCGACCGAGGCCGCTTCACCCAGCGCCATCAGCCCTGGCACTGCCGTGAAAGGATCGCCGTCCTTCACCGTCATGACATCGCAGTGATAGTTCGCCGGGATGCCGCCCATGTTGTAGTGGCAGGTCGGCAGGATCGGGATCGGCTGGCGCGTGACATCGACGCCGGCGAAGATGCGCGCCGTCTCGGCGATGCCGGGCAGGCGCTCGTGGATCACCTTCGGGTCGAGATGCTCGACGTGCAGCTCGATGTAATCCTTGTTGGGACCGCAGCCGCGGCCCTCGCGGATCTCGATCGTCATCGAACGGCTGACGACGTCGCGCGAGGCGAGGTCCTTGGCCGACGGCGCATAGCGCTCCATGAAGCGCTCACCGCTGGCGTTTGTCACATAGCCACCCTCGCCGCGCACGCCCTCGGTGATCAGGCAGCCGGCGCCATAGACGCCCGTGGGGTGGAACTGGATGAACTCCATGTCCTGCAGCGGCAGGCCGGCGCGCAGCACCATGGCGCCGCCGTCACCCGTACAGGTGTGGGCCGATGTCGCCGTGAAGTAGATACGGCCGTAGCCGCCCGTTGCCAGCACCGTCTTGTGGGCGCGGAAGCGATGGATGGTGCCGTCGTCGAGATTCCAGGCCATCACGCCCCGGCACACGCCCTCGTCCATGATGAGGTCGAGCGCGAAATACTCGATGAAGAACTCGGCATGATGGCGCAGCGACTGCTGGTAGAGCGTGTGCAGGATGGCATGCCCGGTACGGTCGGCGGCGGCGCAGGTGCGCTGGGCGATGCCCTTGCCGTACTCGGTCGTCATGCCGCCGAACGGGCGCTGATAGATCTTGCCCTCCGGCGTGCGGCTGAACGGCACGCCGAAATGCTCAAGCTCGATGATCGCCGGAATGCCGTCGCGGCACATGTATTCGATGGCGTCCTGGTCGCCGAGCCAGTCGGAGCCCTTGACCGTGTCGTACATGTGCCAGCGCCAGTCGTCGGGGCCCATGTTGCCGAGCGCCGCCGAGATGCCGCCTTGCGCCGCGACCGTATGGCTGCGCGTCGGGAAGACCTTGGTGATGCAGGCGGTCTTCAGTCCCTTCGCCGCCATGCCGAAGGTGGCACGCAGGCCCGAACCGCCGGCGCCGACAACCACCACGTCGTACTCATGATCGATGACGGTATAGGCGCGTCCGCCGATATTGACTGTCCCCGGGGCAACGCCGTTGCTTTTCTCGGCCATGTCAGCCTCCGAATCCGATACGCAAGATGGCCACGATGGCGGCGAGGCCAAAAACCGCGGCAATGAATTTCACCAGCACGATCCAGACGACTCGCCAGGCACCGTCGGTGTAGTCCTCGAGCACGACCTGCATGCCGAGCTGGCCGTGATGCAGGCCGATGCCGATCACCAGGATCAGCAGCACCATCACCAGCGGCGAGCCGATCCAGGCCCGCACGGTGGCGTAGTCCGCGCCACTCAGCATGACCAGCGACACGGCAAACCAGACAACCAAGGGAATGAGTGCGATAGCGGTGAGCCGCTGCATCCACCAATGGCCGACTCCGTCCTTGGCCGAGCCGAGGCCGCGGGCGCGGGCGAGAGGCGTTCTGCGATCGTCCATCATTGCCTCCTCACGCCAGCCTCAGGCCGACGATCCACGACAGGACCGTGGCGATCAGCGAGACGGCAACGACGATCCAGCCGCTGCGATAGGCGTCCTTGAGCTCGAAGCCATAGCCCGCATCCCAGAACAGATGCCGGATGCCGTTGCAGAGATGATAGAAGGCGCTGAACAGCCAGCCTCCCAACACGATGCGGCCCACGATCGAGCCGTTGAATTCCTGGAACATCGCATAGCCGCGCGAGCTGCCGGCGGCATAGATCACCCAGGTCGCGAGGTAGAGCGCACCGACCGAGAGCGCGATGCCGGTCGCGCGATGCAGGATGGACAGGACCGAGGTGAGCTGCCACCGATAGACCTGCAGATGGGGAGAGAGAGGCCGATTGGACGGCCGATTGGCGACGCTCATCGCGTGGAACCTCTATTGCCCTGCTGATTTGGGCACGCAGTGGAACTTTTTTAACGCCCGCTGCTCCCAAGTCAATGAAACTCAGCCTTGCGCGACAGTTAAGCCCCGGATTCTCCAGCGAAATTCGCTTACCGATGGCTTCAGGCAGTACGCCGCGGCATCAACAGCCAATAATCGAGATCGAGCACGACAGCGGGATGATATTTGCCGTCCGCTCCCTTGCCCGGCCAGCCCGCGCAGGAGCAGTCCTTGGCCGCAATGGTGCGCACACGCAACGCGCCGACGTCAGCCTGGCCGGGCACGGGCGAACGCTCGAGCACCTCGGTCCAGGCATAGATCGTGTCACCGCCGAACGTCGGCGCCACGTGGCTGCCGGCATTGATCGCGGCCACGCGAAAGCCGTTGGCGAGACCGTTGAATGATAACGCTCGCGCCAGCGAGATCACATGCCCACCATAGGCCAGCCGTCGGCCAAAGCGTGTGTTCTTGCCGGCGAAGGCGTCGAAATGGACGCGCGCGGTATTCTGGTAGAGCCGCGTCGACAGCATGTGGTCGGAATCCTCAAGCGTGACACCGCTAACATGGTCGATGCGCTCGCCAGGCTCGTAGTCTTCCCAGCGGTATGAGGAACCAGCCGCGATGTCGTCGTAGCCTTCGAGCGAGAGGCCCGCCGGCACCACGAGATCGGCCGGTGCGACCGACGCCGCCGTCTTGGGCACCACCGGCTCACCGACGGGCGCAGCCGGGTCACGCTTGTGCACCATCACCCAGCGGACATAGTCCAGCACCATCTCGCCGCGCTGGTTGACGCCGGTGGAGCGCACCCACACGACGCCGCTCGTGCGATTGGAGTTCTCGCGCAAGCCAAGCACCTTGGAACTCACCGAGAGCGTGTCGCCGGGATAGACCGGCACGCCCCAGCGGAACTCGGCATAGCCCAGATTGGCAACGGCATTCACCGAGATGTCGGGCACCGTCTTGCCGATCACGACATGGAACACGAGCATGTCGTCGAGCGGCGCCCGCGGCAGGCCGATGCGGCGCGCAAACTCGTCGGACGAGTTGATGACGAAGCGCGAGCCGTAAAGCGCGACGTTCAAAGCCGCATCGGCTTCGGTCAAAGTGCGCGGTGTAGCGTGGCGGATCTCCTGGCCGACCCTGAAGTCCTCGAAGAAATTGCCCGTTTCGGTCTTGCTCTTGCTTGTCATGTGGCCTGCAATTCCTTGATGGCAGTGGCGAGCGCCAGCGCACGCTCGGCCTGCTCGACATGAAGGTTCTCGATCATCCGGCCGTCGACCGTGACGACGCCTTTGCCTTCCGCCTGTGCAGTCTTGAAGGCCGTGACGATCTTGCCCGCTGTCTCGAGCTCGGTCGCTGAGGGCGCAAAGATCTCGTTGCACGGCTCGACCTGGTTGGGATGGACCAACGTCTTGCCGTCGAAGCCCATCTCCAGTCCCTGCCGGCACACTTCCTTGAAGCCCTCGGCGTCCTGGAGGTCATTGTAGACGCCATCGAGAATGATAAGGCCATGGGCACGCGCAGCCAGCATGCAGAGCCCGAGCGCCGTCACCATCGGCAGGCGCATGGGCGTATGACGCGCGTGCATGTCCTTGACGAGATCGTTGGTGCCCATGACGAAGAGCTGCAGCCGCTTGTGGGCACCCGCGATCTCCTCGGCACGCAGGATACCCTTGGGCGTCTCCATCATCGCCCACATCGCCATCGACTGCGGCGCGCCCGACGCATCGAGCAGCGAGACGATACTGGCAACGTCAGCGCTGCTTTCGACCTTCGGCACCAGAATCGCATCGGCGCCTGACTTGGCGATTGCCGCCACGTCGGCCTTGCCCCAGGGCGTCGAAAGGCCGTTGCAACGGATAGCGATCTCGCGCTTGCCGTAGGCCTTGCTCTTTGCAGCCGCCACGACATTGGCGCGTGCGGCCTCCTTGGCGTCGGGTGCGACGGCATCCTCAAGATCGAAGATCAGCGCATCGGCAGGCAAGGTGCGCGCTTTTTCCAGCGCGCGCGTATTGGCACCCGGCATATAAAGGACGCTGCGGCGCGGACGAACAGTGATCGACATATCAGACCCCTAAAAGACGCGGCGGACTATAATGAGGGGTCTCCTTGTGGCAAGGTGGCTTTGGCCATGCGCTTTCTCTCGCTTCAGAGCCATGTCGCCTACGGCTACGTCGGCAATCGGGCAGCAACCTTTCCCCTGCAACGATTGGGCCATGAGGTCTGGGCGGTGAACACGGTCGAATTCTCCAACCATACGGGGTACGGCGCCTGGCGTGGCCGGACCGCGCCGGCAGAGCAGGTGTCCGACATCGTTGACGGTATCGAGGCCCTGGGCGTGCTGCCGCGATGCGACGCCCTTCTCACTGGCTACGTCGGTGACGCGGCGCTGGCCGATGTCGTGCTGAACACCGCCGCCAAGGTGCGGGCTGCCAATGCGCGGGCGGTATGGTGCTGCGATCCGGTGCTGGGCGATACCGATACCGGCATCTACGTAAAGCCCGGCATCGACGCCTTCTTTCGCGAGCGGGCGATTCCCGCTGCCGACCTCGTGATGCCCAACCATTTCGAGCTGGAACATCTCACCGGCCGAAAGATCGGCACCATGGCCGAGGCGTTAGATGCAGCGCGCAGCCTGCTGAAAGGGCCGCGGCTTGCCCTGATCACCAGCCTGCGTCGTGCCGATGCGCCCTCCGATCGAATCGAGATGATCGCCGTGACGCACGAAGCGGCCTGGCGTGTCACGACGCCCCTGATCGACTTCGAGATCATGCCCAACGGCACCGGCGACATGGTCTCGGCCCTTTTCACCGCGCACTGGTTGGAAAGCGGCGATGTCGCCGATGCGCTGGGCCGCGCCGCCGCCGCCGTCTATGCCGTGCTCGAAGCGTCCCGAGACATGGGCGAGCGCGAACTCCAGCTCGTCGCCGCACAGGACCGCATGGTCGCGCCACCGCAACGCTTCATCGCCGAGAAGGTCTAGCCGCGCGATGCACGTGCCTGGCTTTGCCTTCGACCCGGTCACGCTCGCGATCGAAGGAGCGGTGATCGGCTTCGTCATCGCCTTGCCGGTCGGACCTGCCGCCGCGCTCTGCATCCGGCGTGCGATCACGGTCGGTGCGGTTGCAGGCTATCTCACGGGCGTGGGTGCGGCACTCGGCGACGCGGTGTTCGGTGCCGTTGCCGCGTTCGGCCTCTCGTTTGTCGAACAGTTCGTGGCGCGACATGAAGCCTGGCTACGCGGCATCGGCGGCGTGATCCTTTTGGTGATGGGCGTGCTGACGATGCGGCACAAGCCGAGCGCAGCGGGCGGCGATCCCGTGGCTGATGACCTGGAGCACCGGATCGCCACCCACTTCCACTACACGAGCTCGAGCTTCTTCATCACGGTCTTCAATCCACTCACCGTAATGGCGTTCGGCGCCGCCTTTGCTGGCCGCAACCTCGCGGGTGTCGGCTCGAACCTCGCTGACGCGAGCCTGCTCGTGGCGGGTGTGTTCAGCGGCGCGCTCGCCTGGTGGGCCATCCTGTGCACCGTCGCCGCGGCGCTGCGCACGCAGTTCAATCATTCCGGCATGCTGTGGATGAACCGCGTCTCGGGCGGCATCATCCTGGCCTTCGGCGTCGTGGCGCTGGTGTCCTTGCTGCCGCTGCCTTGGCGACAGATCGCCGTCGCACTGGGGCTATAGCGCCAATTTCGCCATTGCTCAGGCGAGCGTGCAGGCCTCCTCGAAGGAGAGACGCGGGTTGCGGTTGAACAGCTTCGTCTGATCGCCGTAGCCGATGTTGCACAGGAAGTTGCTCTTGAAGCGGCCATCGGGGAAGAACGCGGCGTCCACCTTGGCATTGTCGAAACCGCTCATGGGGCCGACATCGAGACCCAGCGTGCGAGCCGCGATCAGCAGATAGGCACCCTGAAGCGAGCCGTTGCGGAACGCGGTGGCCTCGGCCACCGCCTTGTTCTTTTCACCGCTGAACCAGCTGCTCGCCGTCAGGTTATGGGGGAAGAGCTTCGGCAGATGCTCGTAGAAGAGCGTGTCGTAGGCGACAATCGCCGTCACCGGTGCGGTCATCGTCTTCTCGGTATTGCCTGAACTGAGCGCGGGCCTCAGCCTCTCCTTGCCTTCCTGGGTGCGCACGAAGACGATGCGCGCCGGCGTGGAATTGGCCGAGGTCGGCCCCCACTTCATCAACTCATAGATCGCGCGAAGCTGATCGTCGGAGACCGGCTTGTCCTGCCAGCCGTTGTGTACACGCGCCTTGCGAAACAGCACATCAAGCGAGCGATCGTCGAGCATTCGGGTCCTCTGGCGTCCGAAGAAAGAATGACGCGGACCCTAGTAAAGGACGCCGGGCGCGCGGTCGAGACGACCGCCCCGTAAGCCGGATAGGTAAGCTGGTTATTCGCCGGAAACGGACAGCGGCATCTGCAGCTTCAGGAGCTCGACTTCGTTGCGGATGACGGTGAAGACCGAATCCCAATCGCCGACCTTGGGCTGGCGGAACAGCCGAGCTGTCGGATACCAGGGTGCGCGCGTGCCGCCGAGCTGCCAGCGCCAGTCCGGGTGCGCCGGCAACAGTACCCAGGTCTTGAGCCCCATAGCCGCGCTGAGATGCGCAATCGGCGCATCGATCGAGATCAGGACATCGAGCTGCGACAGCGCGCTCGCCGCCTCGGCGAAGTCGAAGATGCCGCGCCCGACATCGTGGACCAGACCCGTCGCGCCGAACTGCTGGATATCCTTCTGACGAGCGCCGCCCTGCAGGCTGAAGATCAGCAATTCCGGGTCGCCGGTGAAAGAGAGGAACTGCGTGAAGGGCACCGAGCGCAAACGATCGATCGGCTGCACACCGTTCGCCGCCCAATAGATACCGATGCGCAGACGCGCCTTGTCGAGGCGGCCAAGCTTGATCAGCCGATCCGACGGAGCGGCGAGATAAGGATCCGACACTGCGTCGTAATCGGGCTCGCAGAGAAACGGCAGCGAGACCATGGAAGCATGGACGTCAAAGGCCGGCAGGCTTTCGCCTTCGGCCACGACGTCGTCGATATAGTCGACGTTGGCGAGCAGCTCCTTGAGCGGCAGCTGGCAAAGCACGAGCACCTTAGCGCCGCGGCGTTTCAGCTCGCGCGCGAAGCGCACAAACAGCAGCACATCGCTCAGCCCCTGCTCGGGATAGAGCAGGATCCGCTTGCCCTTGATCGGGCCGCCGTCCCAGGCCGGTTGCGCGAAATCGGGAGTCGGCGTCTCGGGCAGGCGCTTGCGCGCCTCGTAGGTGGCGAAGCCCTCGCGCAAATCCCCGCGCAGCAGCTGAGCGATGGCAAGCTCGGTCCGCGCGCGCTTGCTGTCGGGATTGAGCGTGAGCGCCCGCGTAAAGCAGCCGACCGCTTCCTCGATACGGCCGAGGTCGCGCAGGCACAGCGCCAGGTTGAAGAAGCCGTCGCCATAATTTCGGTTGAGGGCGATCGACCGGAAATGATGCTTCACGGCCTCTTCCGGCCGGTTCACCGCCCGCAAGGCGTTGCCGAGATTGGTATGCAGGGCCGGATTTTGCGGATCCTCGGCAAGCGACAGCCGATGATGCGACACGGCCGCTTCGAGCTTCCCGACCTGGCGCAGGGCGACGCCCAAGCTGTTGTGCAGCTCGGCGTGATAGGGCCGCTGCGCCAGCAGGCGGAGATAGGAGGCAATCGCTTCGTCGAGGCGGCCGGCACGCAGTGCCTGGCCCGCCAGCCGCAGTTGCTGGACGAAGGTATCGACGGCCCGGCCGAACAACGGCGTCGGCGCGATCGAGGCCCGGGATTCGTGCCTCAACGGATGAATGGTCGACAAATCGCTCACAGGCACTGGCTCGGACAGAAGCTACTGGCTCCGATCCTATCTCAAGCACCGATGTTAAGCATCTGATATTTAAGGCGAAATTGAGAAGGCTTCCTATAGTGAGAAAGATGCTCCATCGACACTAGATGTAGCCCTTCACCAGCTCCTCGGCGATCTGAATTGCATTCAATGCCGCGCCTTTCCGCAAATTGTCGCTCACACACCAGAGCGACAGCCCGTTCTCGACCGTCGGGTCGACCCGCACCCGGCTCACGAATACCGCGTCCTGGCCGGTCACTTCCTTGGGCGTCACGTAGCCGCCTGGCACGCGACGATCGACCACCAGCACACCGGGTGAAGCGGCGAGGACGCGCCTGGCCTCGACCTCGTCCAGCGGGTTCTCGAGCTCGACATTCACCGCCTCGGCATGGCCGATGAACGTCGGCACGCGCACGCAGGTGGCGTGGACCTTGATCTTGGGGTCGAGGATCTTCTTGGTCTCGACCACCATCTTCCATTCCTCCTTGGTCGTGCCGTCCTCCATGAAGACGTCGATCTGGGGAATGACATTGAAGGCAATGTTCTTGGCGAACTTCTTGGGCTCGAGGTCCTGGTTGACGAAAAAGCTCTTGGTCTGGTTCAAAAGCTCGTCCATCGCCTCCTTGCCAGCGCCTGACGTCGACTGATAGGTCGCGACCACGACCCGCTTGATGGTCGCCGCATCGTGGATCGGCTTCAGGGCCGTCACCATCTGGATCGTCGAGCAATTGGGATTGGCGATGATGCCGCGACGCTTGTAGCCCGCAATGGCGGCGCGGTTGACCTCCGGCACGACCAGCGGCACGTCGGGATCCATGCGCCAGTGCGACGTATTGTCGATCACGATCGCGCCCGCCTTGGCCGCACGCGGGCTGTGTTCGGCCGAGACCTTGGCGCCCGGCGAGCTCAGCGCGATATCGATGCCCTTGAAGTCGAACTTGGCGAGATCCTGGACCTTCAGCACGGCGTTCTCGCCGAACGAGACCTGACGGCCGGCCGATCGCGCCGACGCCAGCGGCACGACGTCGTCGGCCGGGAAATTCCTTTCGGCCAGGATCTGCAGCATTTCGCGACCGACATTGCCGGTCGCCCCGACGACGGCGACTCTGAAACCCATGGCTTCCTGCACGGATGTGATGAAAGACGTGCTGGAAATAGGCGCGACGCGCGCTCTTGGCAACCGATGCTTGACCATCGCACGCGCCGCGTCGAGGCTCGCGGCGACGTGGAATCCTGGTGTTTCGAGGATCGACAATGGCCGACTCTTCCCTGCCGCTGGCAGGTCTGCGCGTACTGGATATCAGCTCCTTCATCGCCGCTCCGGCGGCCGCCGTGGTTCTGGGCGACTGGGGCGCCGACGTGATCAAGATCGAAAGCCCCGACGGCGACCCCAACCGGACCATCATGAAGGACTCGGGCAACTACCCGAAGGCCGAGGTGAACTACCCCTGGCAGATGGATTCCCGCAACAAGCGCTCGCTGGTCCTCGACCTCAAGAAGCCGCAGGCGCGCGCCGCGCTCGACAAGCTGATCGCGGGATCGGACATCCTGATCTGCAACTTCCCGCCGCTGGTGCGCGAGAAGCTCGGCCTCAGCTACGAGGCGGTGAAAGCGGCGAACCCCCGGCTGATCTATGCATCGCTCACCGGCTACGGCGAGACCGGACCCGACCGCGACCGGCCGGGCTTCGATGCCACCGCCTATTTCGCCCGCTCCGGCCTTCTGGACGCCCAGCGCTACGAAGGCGGGCCACCCGGCGTGCCGGGGCCCGCGCAGGGCGACCGCGCGACGGCGATGACTCTTGTCTCATCGATCCTGATGGCGCTGATCCATCGCATGAAAACGGGCGAGGGATCCTGGGTCGGCACCTCGCTGCTGGGCAACGGGCTCTGGTCGTGCGGCGTGATCGCCCAGGCCGCGCTGGTCGGCGCTTTCCTGCCGCCGCGGCCGCCGCCAGATCGGCCGCGTTCGGCGCTGGGCAACATCTATCGCACGTCGGATGACCGGTGGCTGCAACTCACCATCGTGCGCGAGGACAAGCTGTGGGGGCCGCTGTGTTCTGCCATCGGCCATCCAGAGATTGTCAATGATCCGCGCTTCGCCGTGCAGGACGAGCGGCGCAGGAATTCGGCGGCGCTGGCCACCATCATGCGCGACGCCTTCGCCGCCCATGACTATGCCTATTGGCTGAAAGCGCTCGGCACGCGGGAAATCACCTTCGGAGTCATCAGCCGGCCGCAGGACGTGCCCGACGATGCACAAGCTGTCGCCTGTGGCGCCATCGTCGATACAGCCATTCCGGAGGTGCCGCGCACGCTCAGCAATCCCATTCGCCTCTCCTTCGCCGAGCAACGGCTTGCCAACCCCGCTCCGGCACTTGGTCAACACAGCGAGGAGATCCTGCGCGAGGCAGGCCTCTCGGCGAGCGACATCGCCCAGTTGCGCGCGGTTGAGGCGATCCGATGAACGAAGCGCCGGAGCCGCTGCCGCTCGCCGGCCTCGTGGTGCTCGATATCAGTTCATTCATCGCCGCGCCTGCGGCGGCTGTGGCGCTGGCGGATTTCGGCGCCGACGTGATCAAGATCGAGCCGCCGGGCGAAGGCGATCCGCATCGCCACAACTACAAGAGCGCAAACTATCCTCGCGCCGAGAAGCAGGTGAACTTTCCCTGGCAGCTCGACGGCCGACTGAAGCGCTCGCTCGCGCTCGACCTCAAGAAGGCGGATGCACGGCCCGTGCTCGAGCGCCTGATCCAACGGGCCGACGTGATGATCGTGAATTTTCCACCCGCCACGCGTGAACGCCTCAGGCTTACGTGGGAAGACATCGAGGCAATCAATCCGCGCCTCGTTTATTGCTCGCTCACCGGCTACGGCGAGACCGGGCCCGATCGCGACCGCCCTGGCTTCGATATCACGGCCTATTTCGGCCGCTCCGGCATCCTCGACGCCGCACGCTACGAAGGTGGCCCGCCTGGCCTTTCGCTGCCGGCGCAAGGCGACCGGTCAACAGCGATGACGCTGGTGGCGGCGATCCTGCTCGGACTGCGCCGCCGTGACCGCACGGGCAAGGGTGGCTGGGTCGGCACGTCGCTCTATGCCAATGGCGTATGGGCCAACGGCACATCAGCTGCCGGCGCGCTGGTCGGTGCGAAACTGCCGCCGCGACAGTCGCCGGATCGGCCGCGCAATGCCCTCACCAACCTCTACCGCACCAGGGATGATCGCTGGCTGCAGCTCCTGATGGTGCGCGACGATCGGCTTTGGGTTCCCTTCTGCAAACTGATTGGCCGCGAGGATCTGCCGGCCGATCCGCGATTTGCCGACCGCGAGGAGCGCAAGAGCTACGCCGCCGATCTTTTCAAGGAACTGGCGCCGATCTTCGCCTCGAAAACATACAGGGAGTGGGAGAGCATCCTTTCCGGGACCGGCATCCCCTTTGGCGTGATCGAGCGGTTGGCCGACGTGGTCGTGGACGAGCAGGCCCGCCATGCCGGCATCTTTGCCGACACCGGCAATCCGGAAGTGCCGCGCACGGTCAATAATCCCATCCGGCTGGGTTTTGCCACGCCCCGCATGGCCGGCCCGCCGCCGACGATCGGCCAGCATTCGGCGGAAATCCTGCGCGAACTTGCCTATAGCGAGACCGAGATCGCTGCCCTCAAAAAGACCGGCGCCCTGGGTTAAAATACACATCATGGCCGCTGTGCATCGGACCTACGCTGAGTTCTGGCCGTTCTATCTCAGGGAGCATGCCCGGCCGGCGACGCGCGCTGTCCACTATTTCGGAACGATCGCTTCGATCGTGGCGCTGATCGCGGCGGTCGCAACCGCGCACTGGTGGTGGCTTCTGGCCGTACCGTTGTTCGGCTACGGACCGGCCTGGTTCGGCCATTTCTTCATCGAGAAGAACAAGCCGGCCACCTTTCACGCGCCGATCTGGTCGCTCATCAGCGACTACAGGATGTGCGGCCTGTTCCTGACCGGCCGGCTGGGTCACGAATTGATGAGGTATCAAATCCGCGGCTGATCCCGCCGCGTAGGAGGGGCATGCGACGCCTCCTCGCCCTTTGGCTGCTGCTGATCCTCGCTTCGCCCGCGCAGGCCGAGGCGCCATCGCTGCCGTGGCAGAAGTGGGATCCCGCGGTGTTTGATCGAGCAGCGCACGAGCACAAATACATCCTGCTGCACATGGCGGCGGTGTGGTGCCACTGGTGTCATGTGATGGAGGACACCACCTACCGCGACCCCGAAATCCAGAGGGCGATCCTCGAGAAGTTCATCCCGGTCCGCGTCGATCAGGACGCCGACCCCGAACTTTCCTATCGCTATGAAAACTGGGGATGGCCGGCCACCATCATGTTCGATCAGGATGGCAACGAGATCCTGAAGCGCCAGGGCTACCTTCCGCCTGACCTGTTCAAGAAGCTGCTCGCGGCGGTGATCGATGATCCGTCGGCGCTGCCCAACCTCAATATCGGCGCTCCGGTTGATCCGAACGCCGTCACCCTTTCGCCGGCACGGCGGACGAAAATCGAAACCATGATGCTTGCCTCGTACGACAAGCAGCATGGCGGCTTCGGTACCAACCAGCACTTCATCCAGGCCGATACGATCGAATGGGCGTTGGAGCGGAGCCGCCCGCTGAAACGCAATACCGATCCCGATACCTGGCATGAGGTCGCGGCCCGGACACTCGAGGGTGCGCGGCGACTGATCGATCCAGTGTGGGGCGGCATGTTCCAGTATTCAGACAAGATCGACTGGTCGAGCCCGCACTACGAGAAGCTGTTGAACATCCAGCGCGATGGCATCCGCACCTATGTCCTTGCCTACGAGATCGGCCACGATCCCGCCGATCTCGCCGCGGCTCGTGATATCGGCCGCTGGCTGATGGACTCCATGCGCGATCCCGGTGGCGCCTTCTATACCAGCCAGGATGCCGACGCCGGCACGCTCCATGGGTCCGATTTCTATGCCAGGACCGACGCCGAACGGCGCGCCGGACCGCAACCGCCGATCGATCGCCACCTCTACGCGCGCGAGAATGGCTGGGCCGTCGCGAGCCTAGCCGAGCTTTACAACGTGTCAGGCGATCCGTTGCTGATCGATGCAGCGACACGCGCCTTCGACTGGACGCTGGCCCATCGCCGCGCCCCGAACGGCGGCTTCGGCCATGCTCGCGCCGCTGACGACGACACGCATCTCGGCGATACGCTCGCCATGGCCGAAGCGGCGATGGCGCTCTATCGCTCCACCGCCGAGCGGCGCTACCTCGCGCTCGCCGCCGAATTGGGCGAGGTCATCGCCCGCGATCATCGCGACCCTTCGGCTGGCTATTGGGTGCGCAAGCCCGTGCCCGGCGCAAAGGGCGTGCTCGCCAAGCCGGTCAAACAGATCGACGAGAACGTGGCTGCAACGCGCTTCTTCAATCTGCTCGCGCGCGGCACCGGGAAGGCTGCGTTTCGCGCAGACGCAGAGCATGGCATGCGCTACCTGATTGCTTTGGCCGAGGACGATCTCGTAATCCCGGGCGCCTTGCAGGCAGACCGTGAGCTTGGCCGCGAGCCTGCCCATGTCACGGTCGTGGGCGCCAAGGACGATCCGGCGGCGCAGGCCCTCTATGCCGCGGCACGTGCCTATCCCACACGCTACCTGCGAATCGAGTGGCTTGACCGGCGCGAGGGCGCCTTGCCTGCGGCCGACATCGACTATCCGGAAATGCCCCAGGCAGCGGCCTTCGCCTGCGCCAACGGCACCTGCTCGCTGCCGGTCTTCGTGCCAGCGGAGATCGCCGGCATCGTCGGGAGGGTCGACGACCGCTGAGGCCCAGGTCGAACGGCCCCTTGCGCCTGTGCGGGCCGGAGGCCACATTGCCGGGAACTCGAAATTCCCCACTTCTGAGGGCCCATGGAAACGATGCTGAAGGGCGCCGCGCCGCAGGCTGCCCCCGCCGACCTCATCAAGGACAGCGACCAGACCAAATTCGCCAAGGACGTGCTCGAAGCGTCCCGCACCGTGCCCGTGATCGTCGACTTCTGGGCGCCCTGGTGCGGCCCTTGCAAGCAGCTCCAGCCGGCCATTGAGAAGGTGGTCAAGGAAGCCAAGGGCGCGGTGAAGCTGGTCAAGATCAATATCGACCAGAACCAGATGCTGGCCCAGCAGCTGCGCATCCAGTCGATTCCGGCGGTCTACGCCTTCTTTGGCGGCCGCCCGGTCGATGGTTTCATGGGCGCCGTTCCGGAAAGCCAGGTGAAGCAGTTCGTTGATCGGCTGGTGCAGGCAGCCGGCGGAGCACCAGGCGAAGGCGGAGGCAACGAGATCGCCGAGCTTCTGGAGCATGCCAAGGCCGCGGTTGCACAAAACGATCTCGAGCTCGCTGCGCGGATCTACAGCGAGATCCTGGGCGCCGAGCCAACCAACGTGATCGCGCTCGCCGGAATGGCGCGCTACCACGTCCAGACCGGCGACCTCGACCAGGCCCGCGAGTTGCTCGAACAGATTCCCGCCAAGGAGCGCACGGGCGCCGACATCGCCGCCGTGCAAGCAGCCATCGACCTCGCCGAGAAGGCCAAGGAAGCAGGCCCGATCGGCGATCTGAAGGCCAAGGCCTCGGCCGATCCGAAGGATTTCCAGGCCCGCCTCGACCTGGCGCTTGCCTACTGGGCCGGCGACCAGAAGCAGGAGGCGATCGACGAGCTGCTCGCCATGATCAAGCTCGATCGCAACTGGAACGAGGGCGCGGCGCGCCAGCAACTCCTTAAATTCTTCGAGGCGCTGGGCTTCACCGATCCGCTGGCGGTCGACGGCCGCAAGCGGCTGTCATCGATCCTTTTCGCCTGATCGCATGCGGCCGGTGCGACCATGACCGACCGCCCTTCAGACCGGATCCCGGAACGAAGCCCGTTTGAACCGAGCTTCGAGCAGCTGCCCGAAACGCTGCCGGTCTTTCCGCTTTCCGGCGTCCTGCTGCTGCCGGGCGGCAAGTTGCCTCTCAACATCTTTGAGCCACGCTATCTTTCGATGGTGTTCGATGCGCTGGCCGGCCATCGCCTGATCGGCATGGTCCAGCCGGCACAGCCGGGCGGCTTTGCAGGCGATGGCCTGCCGACCGACGACGGCGCCCCGCCCAAGATCCAGCGCATCGGCTGCGCCGGCCGCATCACGAGCTTCAACGAAACCGAGGATGGCCGTCTGTTGCTGGCGCTGTCTGGCGTCTGCCGTTTCGAGGTTGGCCGCGAGCTCGACCTGGCGCAGGGGGGATACCGCCGTGTCTCTTCGCTGTTCGCTCCCTATCGCGCCGATCTCGATCACGCCGACGAGTTGGTCGAACTCGACCGCGAGCAATTGATGACGGCCCTGGCAGCCTTCTTCCGCAGCCGCAGTCTTTCGACGGATTGGGAGGCCGTGAAGCAGGCCGCTGACCGCAATCTCGTGACGTCCCTTTCCATGGTGCTGCCGTTCGGCCCGGTCGAGAAGCAGGCCCTTCTGGAAGCGGCCGACACCACGGCACGCGCCAAGTTATTGATTGGCTTCCTCGAAATGGGTGCCTTCGGCCAGCCGCCTGAAACCACGCCGCAGCGCGCCAACTGAGCGGCGTGGTATAACAACCATCATGACGGCCGAAACCCCACCCGCACCCCGCCGCGGCGGAGTCGACCCGAAGCTTCTGGAAATTCTCGTCTGCCCGGCGACGCACGGGCCGCTGGAATATGACGCCGAGGCCGGCGAGTTGATCAGTCGCAAGGCGGGCCTTGCCTACCCGATCCGCGATGGCATCCCCATCATGCTGGTGAGCGAGGCGCGGCCTCTCAAGGACAACGTGTGAGCGCATCGGATCATTTTCCCAAGTCAGTGCCCGACGAGGGCTCCTACGAAGCCAGCAACACGCCGTGGCCGAACGAGCTGCGCGTCTTCAAGGGAGAAGGCCGGCTCGAGATCGATTTCTCCGACGGCAAGTCCTACGCGCTGCCGGCTGAATATCTGCGGGTCGAGAGCCCGTCCGCCGAGGTGATGGGCCATGGCGGGCCCTCGACCAAGAAGATCGTCGGCGGCCGACGTCATGTGAAGATCGTTGCTGTCGAGCCGGTCGGCAACTACGCCGTCCGTATCGTGTTCGACGACAAGCACGACACTGGCATCTACAGCTGGTCCTATCTCCATGAACTCGGCGAGACCCAGACCGAGCGCTGGGCCGAATACCAGGCCGCCCTCCTGTATCAAGGCTTGACCCGGGATCCCTGACCCGCATGAAGATCATCATCGCGGGTGCGGGGATCGGCG
>Ga0081455_10001079_pt1 | contig 34337 bp, 27 predicted proteins | sample TabmetS3T2R1_FD_70207 | JGI IMG/M metagenome (GOLD analysis project Ga0081455, IMG submission 70207) | Tabebuia heterophylla rhizosphere microbial communities from the University of Puerto Rico - S3T2R1 | ecosystem: Host-associated > Plants > Roots > Rhizosphere ...
CGAGCAGCGACGGCAAGCCGAGGAGATCAAGCGCAGGGTCGAGAAGGACAACCTCAAGCTCGTGCGGCTCGCCTGGGCCGATCCGCACGGCGCCGCGCGCGCCAAGGCGGTATCGCCGCCGGCGCTCGCGGCAGCGTTCGAGAACGGCCATAACATCAATCCTGCGACCAGCACGCTCGATTCCGCCAATGCCCGCACCTTCGCCTCGTTCATTCGCGGAGGGGGGTTCGGCCTCGGCGAGATGACCGGGTCGCCCAATCTCATCGTCGTTCCCGATCCCGCGACCTTCCGCGTGCTGCCGTGGGCGCCCGGCGTCGGCTGGATGCTCGGAGATGAATATTTCAACAGCGGCGTGCCGTTTCATTTCTCGCCGCGCCAGCTGCTGCGCCGCGAGCTCAAACGACTCGCGGACCGGGGACTCTCCTGCGTCGTCGGCCTGGAGATCGAATGGTACCTGCTGCGCGTCGTGCAGGATCAGTTGACCGCCGAGAACACCGGCGTCCCCGGCCTGCGTCCACAGCCGATCGCCTGCGCGCCGGTCGAGCCCGGCTTCTCCACCCGGATGTGGCCGGAGTCGGTGGCCCGCTACCGGTACCCGGACGGGCCGGAGTGGGCCGGAGGGCGGGGGTGAGCGAGCCGGACTTCGCCGGCATGGTCGCGGTGGTGACCGGCGGCTCGTCCGGGATCGGGCTGGCCACCGTACGGTTGCTGGCCCAGTGCGGCGCGCTGGTCGCCAACCTCGACCTGGCGCCGGATGCCGCCGATGGCGCGGCGCTGGCGGTCAAGTGCGACGTCGCCGACGACGGCTCGGTACGGTCCGCGATCGCCGAGGTGGTCGACCGGTTCGGCCGGCTGGACGTCCTGGTCAACAACGCCGGCATCGGCGCGCAGGGCGATGTCAGCGCCAACGACGACGAGGAGTGGCACCGGGTCTTCGACGTGAACGTCCTCGGCATGGTCCGGGTCAGCCGCGCCGCGCTGCCGTACCTGCGCCGCGCGCCGGCCGCGGCGGTGGTGAACACCTGCTCGATCGTGGCCACCGCGGGCCTGCCGCAGCGCGCGCTGTACTCCGCCACCAAGGGGGCGGTGCTCTCGCTCACCCTGGCCATGGCCGCCGACCACGTACGGGAGGGGATCCGGGTCAACTGCGTGGCGCCCGGCACCGCGGACACCCCGTGGGTGGGCCGGCTGCTCGGCCGGGCCGCCGACCCGGAGGCCGAACTCGCCGCGCTGCGGGCCCGGCAGCCGATGGGCCGGCTGGTCTCGGCGGCCGAGGTCGCCAACGCGATCGCGTACCTGGCCAGCCCGCTGTCCGGCTCGACCACCGGCACGGTGCTGGCCGTGGACGGCGGGATGCACGGGCTGCGGCTGCGATGAACGCCGACCCGATGAACGCCGACCCGACGAGCACCGGAAGGACGCTGGGCCGGTCCGCTGTGCCGGTGAGCACGCTCGGCTTCGGTGGGGCGCCGATCGGCAACCTGTACAGCCCGGTCACCGACGCGGACGCCGCGGCAGCCGTGGAGGTGGCCTGGGACTGCGGCGTACGGTACTTCGACACCGCGCCGCACTACGGCATCGGGCTGGCCGAGCGGCGGCTGGGCCGGGCGCTGCGGGACCGGCCGCGCGAGTCGTACACGGTCTCCACCAAGATCGGCCGGCTGCTGGTGCCCGACGCCGAGGTGAGCGGCGAGGACCCGGAGGGCTTCGTGGTGCCGGCCACCCACCACCGGGTCTGGGACTTCAGCCGGGACGGGGTGCTGCGGTCGCTGGAGGCGTCGCTGGAGCGCCTCGGGCTGGACCGGGTGGATGTGCTGCTGATCCACGACCCGGACGACCACTGGCCGCAGGCGGTCGGCGAGGCGTACCCGGCGCTGGCCGAGCTGCGGGCCGCCGGTGTGGTCGGCGCCATCGGCGTCGGGATGAACCAGAGCGCGATGCTGACCAGGTTCGTCCGGGAGACCGACGTCGACGTGGTGCTGATGGCCGGCCGGTACACCCTGCTGGAGCAGCGGGCGCTGGCCGACCTGCTGCCGGCCTGCGAGCAGCGCGGCGTCTCGGTGGTGGCCGCCGGGGTGTTCAACTCCGGGCTGCTGGCCACAGCCGTCCCCGGTACGACCTACAACTACCACGCGGTCCCGCCCGAGGTACGCGCGCGGGCCGGGCGGCTGGCCGCGGTGTGCGCCCGGCACGGCGTCGCGTTGCCGGCCGCCGCGCTGCACTTCCCGCTGGGCCACCCCGCGGTGGCCGGGGTGCTGGTCGGGGTGCGTACGGCCGCGGAGATCCAGCAGCACGGCCAGGCGCTCGCCGCACCGCCACCGGCCGCGCTGTGGGCCGAGCTGCGGGCCGAGGGGCTGCTGGCGGCGCAGGCGCCCGTACCGTGCTGAGGGTGGACGCCCACCACCACGTGTGGGACCTGGCCGTACGGGACCACGGCTGGCTCGCGGGCGAGGCCATGGCGCCGATCCGGCGCAGCTTCGGGGTGGCCGACCTGGCCGCGGTGGCCGGCCCGGCCGGCATCGGCAGCACCGTGCTGGTGCAGACGGTGACCGAGGCCGCCGAGACCCCGGAGCTGCTGGCGCTGGCCGACCAGCACGAGCTGATCGGCGCGGTGGTCGGCTGGGTGGACCTGACCGCGCCGAGCGTGCCGGACGACCTGGCGGCGCTGGCCGGCGGCCCCGGCGGCGGCTGGCTGCGCGGGATCCGGCACCTGGTGCAGGGCGAGCCCGATCCGGACTGGCTGTGCCGGCCGGACGTACGCCGCGGGCTGGCCGCGGTGGGCGAGGCCGGCCTGGTGTACGAGCTGCTCACGCGGCCGCACCAGTTGCCGGCGGCGGCGCGGACGGTGGCGGCGCTGCCGGACGTCCGGTTCGTGCTGGACCACTGCGCCAAGCCGCCGATCGCCACCGGCGAGCTGGAGCCGTGGGCCACCGACCTGCGCCGGCTGGCCGCCGCGGACAACGTCGGCTGCAAGCTGTCCGGCCTGGTCACCGAGGCGGACTGGGCGTCCTGGCGGGTCGCCGACCTGGCGCCGTACGTCGAGCAGGTGCTGACCGCCTTCGGGCCGCACCGGCTGCTCTTCGGCTCGGACTGGCCGGTCTGCCTCCTGGCCGCCCCGTACGAGCGGGTGGTCGCCGCGGCCGAGCAGCTGACCGCCGCGCTGTCCCCGGCCGAGCGGGAGGCCATCTTCGCCGGCAACGCCCGCCGGATCTACCGGCTCGACTCCTAGACGATCCGGCGCAGCCACTGCTCCACGCCGGCCACGTGCACGGTCGCCCAGGCGCGCGCCACGTCGGGTTGCCGGCTGGCCAGCGCGGCGACGATCGCGCGGTGCTCCTCGACGGTACGGGCGGCCGCCTGCTGCTCGGTGATGCCGCGCCAGATCCGGGCCCGCGCGGTCGGCCCGGACAGGCTGGCCAGCAGGTTGGCGAGGTACTGGTTGCCGGAGGCGCGGGCGATCCGGCCGTGGAACTCCATGTCGGTGTTCACCAGCTGCTCGATGTCCACCGACTGGCTGGCCTCGTCGCACAGGGTGGACAGCGCGGCGATCTCCTCCGCGGAGATCCGGGTGGCGGCCATCGCGGTGGCGGCCGGCTCCAGGATGCGCCGTACCTCCAGCACTTCCAGCACGGTGTCGTCGTGGTGGAAGTCGACCACGAAGGACAGCGCCTCCAGCAGGTCGCCGGCCCGCAGCCCGGTGACGTACGTACCGTCGCCCTGCCGTACGTCCAGCACCCTGATCAGCGACAGCGCCCGGACCGCCTCGCGCAGCGAGTTGCGCGACAGACCGAGCCGGTCGGCCAGGTCGGCCTCCCGCGGCAGCCGGTCGCCCGGCCGGAGCTCGCCGGAGACGATCATCTCCTTGATGCGCACGATCGCCTCGTCGGTGACGGCCACGCCACGCCCTCCAGACATCCGATGATGATCCAGTATGCCGTCACCGACCGTGGCCGCCGCATACATCCCATGAATCGAGCGGTTTGCGGACGCTTTGACCTAGCCAGCGCGAATGGATTGGGGTATACATCCGATCTAATGGTGCCTACGGTGACGTAGAGAGAGTTGGGTCCATGAAGAGGATCTTGGCGCTCGGGACGGCGGCGCTGGCGGCCGCGGCCGGGCTCACCGCGTGCTCGACGAAAGACACGAGCCAGGGTAGTGGCCCGAAGGAGATCACGTTCCTCACCTTCGAGACCCCCAACCTCACCCCGCAGTACTGGGATGCGGCCATTAAGCGGGTGACCGACAAATACCCCGACATCAAGGTCAGGAAGCTGGTCTCGCCGGATCAGGACCGCACCACGTACGCCAAGCAGTTGCTCACCTCCGGCCAGTTCCCGGACGTGATGATCGCGGTCTCGCCGGCCGGTTTCGCCGAGGCCGGCAACCTCTACGCCTGGAGTCAGGACGAGCTGAGCCAGTTCCAGTTCCCGACCAACGGCGCGATCAAGGGCAAGGTCTACCAGTTACCGGCCAATACCCAGACCATCCCGATCGTCTACTACAACAAGAGCCTGTTCAGCCGGGCCGGGCTGTCCGGCCCGCCGAAGACGTACCCGGAGATGCTCGAGGACGCGGCCAGGCTGAAGGCCAAGGGCATCACGCCGTTCGTGGTCGGCGGCGGGCACGACGCGCTCGGCCCGACCTTCGCCGGCATCCTGGCCACCGACGTGTACGCCAGGAACCCGAACTGGATGCGGGAACGGCGCGAAGGCAAGGTGAAGTTCAGCGACCCGGACTTCACCAGGGCGGCCGGCAAGCTGGCCGACCTGGCCGGCAAGGGCTACATCGACAAGCGCGACCTGTCCCGCGACTACGCCGCCACCCAGCAGGCGTTCCTGGACGGCAAGGGCGCGATGTACGCGATGGGCAACTGGTTCGCCGCGGCGCTGGACAGCCCGCAGACCAAGCCCAAGTTCGAGGTTGGCCAGTTCGACTGGCCATCCGACGACGGCACGCTGGCGGTGCCGGCCTTCACCGGCGGCGGCCTGCTGGTCAGCGCCACCGCCAAGAACCTGGACGCGGCCCGGAAGTTCGCGCTGGCCTTCCAGCTGGACAAGGCCAACCTGGACAACTCCACCACCTCCGACGGCCTGTTCCCGGCGGTGAAGGGCTACACGCCGCCGGCCGGCACCGGTGCCGCGTACAAGGCCGGGTACGAGCTGTTCCACCAGGCCGTCGGCGCGAACGCGGTGGTGCCGGCGTTCGGCTTCGAAGCGGGCGACGACGGCATGCTGCCCGGCGTGGTGGAGAAGTGGGTGTCCGCGGCGGCGGACCTGATCACCGGCAAGCCGGTCGACCAGGTGTGCAGGTCGCTCGACACCGAGTGGGACAAGGCCTCCTGACCGGGGTGAGCACCGACCTGGCCACCCCGGTCACCACCCGGCCGCCGCCGCGCCACCTGCCGGCGCGGCGGCGGCACTGGCCCCGGGTACGCCACTTCGCCGGCTTCGCCGGACCGGGCGTGCTGGTCTACGTGTGCTTCGTGCTGGCGCCGATCCTGGTCAGCGGCTGGTACAGCCTGACCAACTACAACCCGTTCAACCCGCCGACGCGGTTCACCGGCCTGCGCAACTACCGGCTGCTGTTCACCGACGCCGAGTTCCTCACCTCGCTTCGGGTCACCACGATCCTGACGATGATCGTGGTGATCGTGCCGAACGTGCTCGGCCTCGGGATCGCGCTGCTGCTGGACCGGCGCGGCTGGCTGTACAACGCGCTACGTAGCGTCTTCTTCATCCCGGTGGTGCTCAGCTCGGTCGTGGTCAGCGTGATCTGGACCCGGCTGCTGGACAACGACGGCCTGGTCAACCAGAGCTTGCGCGCGGTCGGCGTGGACAACCCGCCCGGCTGGCTGTCCGACCCGGCGTACGCGCTGTACTCGGTGGGCGCGATCCTGTCCTGGCAGATGCTGGGGCTGTGCGTGGTGGTGTACCTCGCCGGCCTGCAGGGCGTACCGGCCGAACTGCACGAGGCCGCCGAGATCGACGGGGCCGGCCCGGTGCGCCGGTTCCGGGCGATCACCTGGCCGCTGCTGGCCCCGGCGCTGACCATCAACACGGTGGTGCTGCTGATCTCCGGCTTCAAGGTCTTCGACCACATCCAGGTGATCACCCACGGCGGGCCGGGCACCGGGACCACGGCCACGCTGGCCTACACCGTGCTGCAGACCGGGTTCGTCGCCAACCGCCGCGGCTACGCCTCGGCCACGGCCGTGGTCATGCTGGTGATCGTCGCGACCGTCTCCGGGATCGTGCTCAAGGTGTTGCAGCGCCGGGAGGTGGAGCTGTGAAGGCGGTGGTACGGCCGCTGGTGGCGACCGCGGTCTCGATGCTGTTCTTCGTACCGCTGTACGTGGTCTGCGTGAACGTGCTGAAGCAGCCGGAGGAGATCTCCCGCAGCCCCGCCAGCCTGCCGCTGCCGCCCACGCTGGCCAACCTGCGCACCGTGCTCGGCCGGCCGGACCGGCTGTTCTGGGTCAGCCTCACCAACAGCGTCGTGATCACCGTCAGCTCGATCGTGGTGCTCACCGTGCTGTCCGCGATGCTCGGGCACTACCTGGCCCGCAGCCGCGCCCGGTGGACCCGGTGGCTGACCCTGCTGCTGCTGTGCGGGCTGATGATCCCGCCGCAGGTGATCCTGATGCCGGTCGTCCAGATCCTCCGGCTGACCCACCTGATGACCACCGTGCCGGGCCTGGTGCTGTTCAACGTCGGTTACTACGTGCCCTTCGGCGTGTTCGTGTTCACCGGCTTCGTCCGCTCCATCCCGCTGGAGCTGGAGGAGTCGGCGACCATGGACGGGGCCAGCCGGTTCCAGGTGTTCTGGCGGATCGTGTTCCCGCTGCTGCGGCCGGCCACCGCCAGCGTGCTGATCTTCCTCGGGGTGTGGATCTGGAACGACTTCCTGGACCCGCTGATCATCCTCGGGCCCAGCAACGGCACCACGGTGACCACCGGCATCTACCGGTCCATCGGCCAGTACCAGGCGAACTTCGGCGGCATGTTCGCGCTGATGTTCCTGGCCACGCTGCCGGTGCTGGTGCTCTACCTCGCACTGCAACGGCACTTCGTGAAGGGCCTCACCGGAGGGGCGGTCAAGGGATGACCACGTACCACCAGTTCGCCAGCGTGCCGGTCGACCCCGGCAGCGGCCAGGTGTACGTCCACGGCTGGCAGAGCTGGAGCCCGACCACGGCGTACCCGGTCACCGGCAGCGGGCACCGGCCGGGGCAGCCGGCGATGCTGACCATGTGCTACCGGCCGGGGCGGCCGCCGCCGGAGCGCGGTTTCCAGGCCGAAGGGCTGCTCGCGGTCGCGCCCGGCAACGGCCAGCCGGTACGCCTGTTCGCCGCGAGCGACGCGCTGGCCAACGCGCCGACGCTGCGGGCCGAGCTGGCCGACGGCCAGTTGCTGGTGTCCGCCGACGAGCCGGACGCGGTGGTGGAGTCCACAGTGGACGGTTCGGTGCCGGCGGCGCTGGCTGCCTGGGCGGACGGCTTCGCGGCGTACGCCAAGGCGCCGGCGCCGCGGCCGGCACCCACCGTGTGGTGCTCGTGGTACCAGTACTACACCGCGGTGACCGAGGCGGACATGCTGGAGAACCTGGACGCCATCGGCGACTACGACCTGCCGGTGGACGTGGTGCAGATCGACGACGGCTGGCAGGCGGAGATCGGCGACTGGCTGACCCAGTCCAGCCGCTTCCACTCGCTGCCCGACCTGGTGGGCCGTATCCGCGCGGCCGGCAGGCGGGCCGGGATCTGGGTGGCGCCGTTCCTGGTCGGTGCCCGCAGCTCCCTGGCCGCCGAGCACCCGGAGTGGCTGGTACCCGGCGCGGACGCCGGCCACAACTGGGACCAGGACCTGTACGCCCTGGACGTCACCCACCCCGGGGCGGCCGGCTACCTGCGCGAGGTCTTCGGCTGGCTGCTCGGCATCGGCATCGACTACTTCAAGATCGACTTCTGCTACGCCGGGGCGCTGGAGGGCCAGCGGGCCGGTGACCTGCCGGCGCTGGCCGCGTACCGGCACGGTCTGGCGCTGGTGCGGGAGGCGATCGGGCCGGCGGCGTACCTGCTCGGCAGCGGCGCCCCGATCCTGCCCAGCGTCGGCTTGGTGGACGCGATGCGGGTCTCGCCGGACATCGGCCCGGCGCTGGAACCGGCCGGCGGCGACTTCTCCCGCCCGTCCCAGCACGCCGCGACGATGTCCACGGTCGCCCGCGCCTGGCAGCACGGCCGGTTCTGGGTGAACGACCCGGACTGCCTGATCGCCCGGCCGGCGGTGGCGGAGCGGGAGCGCTGGGCCGCGACCGTCGAGCGGTACGGCGGCCTGCGCGGCTGCTCCGACCGGATCGCCGAGCTGGACGGGTGGGGCCTGGACACCACCCGCCGCCTGCTCGCCTCGGTGCCACCCCCCGAGCCCTTCCCGCTGTGAGGCCGCGCGGCGGTCACCGGGTAGGGATGATCGCCGCGCGGCGGGGGGATGGCGCTAGGTGATGGTGATGCGGTCCAGGTCGGGGGCGAACGCGTCGTCGTTGAACAGCCGGATCGAGTTCGTACCGGCCTGCAGGGAGACCGCCAGCGTGGCGCTGACCGGGTTATTGAAGTCCGCGCCGGTCAGCGCCACGGTCTGGGCGGCCGCGCCGTTCACGCTGACCGAGAACGAGCGCGTCCCGCTGACGGTCCCGAAGACGGTGAGCGTACGGCTGCCCGCCGCGGCCACCGTCACCGAGACCGTGTCGTCGTTGCCGGCGCCGTTGCCGATGAAGCGCACCTTCTGGCCGCCGGAGCAGGCCCCGCACGTCGCCACCGCGGCCGACCCGCCGAGCGCTCCCTCCTCACCCTCCATCGAGGTCGCCGGCGTACCGGCCTGGGCCACCTGCAGGAAGTCCAGGTTCGGGTTGCCGCCGGCGCTGGTCGCGGTGGCCCGGATCCGGTTCGTACCAGCGGTCAGCGCCACGGTCAGCGTCGAGTCCGCCCAGGTGTCCCAGTTGCTGGTGCTGGTGAAGGCCCGGTTGGCCGCCACCACCTGCCCGTTCACGCTGATGTCCATCGGCCGGTTCGCCGTGGTGCCGTTGGCGTACCGGAGGGTGATCGAGGTGTTGCCGGCGGCCGCCGCGGTCACGGTCCACTCGGTGAAGCTGCCCGCGAGGTTGTCGCCGTTGACGAAGCCGGTGCCGGAGAAGCCGGCGTGGTTGGACTCGACCACGCCCTGCGAGATCGTGGCGTCCTCGGCCTCCAGCCGGGTGCTGGTGCTGCCGCCCGGGCGTACCCGGATCAGCCTGGTCTCACCGGGCCGCAACGAGGCGCTGTACGAGCCGGAGACGGTGCCCTGGCTCGCCCCGGACCACAGGTCGGTGACCTCGGCGCTGCCGCTGAAACCGACCTGCGACCAGGTGACGCTGACCGTCGAGGTGCCCGAGGTCGCCGTGTTGAACAGCGCCACGACGAAGTCGCCGTTGGCCTCGCGCTTGCGCCAGACCTGGTTGCTGCCGCTGGTGAGGATGCGCGCGGCGGCCACCCCGTCCTGGTCCACGGCGATGAGCCGGTCGTTGGTGAGCATCGCCAGGTCGGTGGCGGTCAGCGCGGTCAGGTCGCTGCCCAGGATCAGCGGTGAGGCGGCCATCGCCCACAGCGTGAACATGGACCGCCGCTGGTCGGCGTTGATGCCCATCTGGTCGCCGTTGCCGATCTGCAGGGAGTCCAGGTCGTTCCACCCGCCCGGCCCGGCGAACTGCTGCCAGGACGCGGCCGAGTTGAACCGGCTGGACACGTGCGCCCAGTCGGTCAGCGGGAAGCCGCTGCCGTTGGGCCCGGGGCCGCAGTAGCACTCGACGTCACCCTGGGTACGCCAGCTGTTGGCCAGCTGCCGCCAGGTGCTGGCGTTGGCGATCGGCAGGTTGTTGGACAGCGCGTAGTTGATCGGCCGGCCGGTCTGCCGCAGCGCGGTGTCCCAGGCCTGTACGTCCGGGATGTCGGCGGCGCCGACCCCGTCGATCTTCAGGTAGTCCACGCCCCAGGACGCGAACTGGTCGGCCCAGGAGTTCACGAACTCCTGCGCGCCCGGCTTGCTGTAGTCGATGAAGAACATGTTCTTGCAGTTGAAGTTCCGCTCGGTCCGCGAGGTGTCGGCGATGTCCCTGGCGTGGAAGGACGTACCGGCGATCGGGGTGTTGGCGTCGACCGCGTTCTTGGCGATGCCGGGGGTCACGTAGAAGCCGAACTTCAGGCCCTTGCCGTGGATGTAGTCGGCCAGCCCCCTGATGCCGCTGGGGAACTTGGCGGTGTCGACCGCCCACCGGCCGTTGCCGTCCACCACGAAGCCGTTGCTGTCGCACTTCTGCCAGAAGTCGTCGAGGTTGACGTACACGAAGCCGTGCGCGGCCAGCCCGCTGCTGACCATGGCGTCGGCCTGGGCCTTGATCTTGGCCTCGGTGGGCATCCGCCGCACGAAGCTCCAGCTGCTCCAGGCCAGCGCCGGCCGGATGGACTGCCCGTTGTTCGAGGCGGCGGCCGGCGGTGCGGTGGCGATGCCGGTGGCCACCACGGTGACCGCCGCGGCCAGGCCGACCCCGGTCGCCGTAAGCGCGGTTGCCGCCAGCGCGGCGAGAAGTCGTCGCGGCATGGTCTACCCCACGTCCAGGTAGTCGAGGTTGGGGTTGCCGTTGGCCGTGGTGGCGGTGATCCGGACCGCGTTCGGCCCGGCGTTCAACGGCACGGTGACGGTGGTGCTGGCCCAGCTGTCCCAGGTGCCGGTGCTGGTGAAGGCGTGCCCGGCCGAGACCACGGTGCCGTTCACGCTGATGTCCGCGGCCCGGTTCACCGCCGTGCCGTTGGCGTACCGCAGGGTCAGCGAGGTGGTGCCGGCCTGAGCCGCGGTCACGGTGAACTCGGTCCAGCTGTTGGCCACGTTGTCGCCGTTGACGAACCCGGCGCCGGAGAAGCCGGGGTGGTTGGACTCGACCACGCCCTGCGAGATCGTCGCGTCCTCGGCCTCCAGCCGTCCCGGCGCGGGCACGCCGCTGCTGGGGTAGCTGCCGCCGACCCACGCCTCGTCCACCCGCAGCCGCTTGGCCCGGGTGGTGTCGGTGGAGGCCGCGTACGTGCTGTCCACGGTCAGCCGGACGAACCGTGCGCTGGTGGCGGCGATGTCGATGAACTGCACGCCGCGGTGGCTGGGCAGCGTCCCACTCTTCACCGCGCTGCCGAAGTTGCTGCCGTCGTTGCTGACGAACACCCGGTACGCCTTGATCCGGGCCGACTGCTCGGTGTCGGAGCGGGCGTAGCTGACCGAGTCCTCGCGCTGGTTGATGCCGATGTACCGGACGGTCTTCGCCGAGCCGAGGTCCATGGTCAGCGAGACCGGCAGCGTCTTGTTGCTGTCCCAGTAGGTGAGGTAGTTGCCGTCGACCGCGGCCGAGGCAGCGTGCCCGCTGGCCGAGGCGCTGGCGCTGGCGGTGAGGCCGGTGTAGATGCCCTGCCGGCCGCTGGAGACCACCTTGAAGACGGTGTCGTCGGCGTCCCAGCTGGTGATGCCGGACAGCGTCAGCGTGCCGTTGGCCTGGCTGAAGCTCACCGGGGCGCCGGTACGCAGGTTGGTCACGCCGGTGATCCGGTAGCCGTTGTCGCGGACCTGCAGGGTGCTACCGGTCGGCGCGGTGACGACGTGGATGTAGTGCAGGTTGGGGTCGGTCTTGCTGATGGTGGTCACCCCGTGCGCGCCGTTGTTCCAGAAGCCCGGCTTCAGGCCGCCGTACATGTAGCCGCCGCCCTCGGTGCCGCCGATCGACTCCCAGATCTGGTTCAGGAAGGTGTTGGCGGCGTTGTTGAACGCCTCCTGGTTGGACGGGAAGCGGCCGTTGACCTGGGCGGTCTCGGCCATCAGCGACTTGATCGAGGAGCCGGCGTTGGTGATGAGCCGGCCGAGGGTGAGGTGCCGGTCGACGCTGGAGTTGCTGCCGTCGTACCACCAGTTCCCGCTGGAGGGCAGCTTGAAGTCGGCCTCGACCAGCCGGGGCTGCGCGGTGTATGTGGCCTGCGGGTAGTCGTAGGCCGGGGTCATGCCGGTCTTCTGCTCGTTGCTGATCATGTCCATGATCGGGGTGTCTTCGTTGTTGTTGCTGATCGTGTAGTTCGGCCGGCGCTGGTAGATCTGCGCGTACAGGTCGTGGTCGATCCAGTAGTCGTTGTCGTTGTCGATCCAGAACCCGCCCAGGGTCGGGTAGCGGTCCATGACCTCGAAGAAGTTGTCGTAGCTGAACTGGCCGAAGCCGTCCCGGGTGGTGATGTCGATGTCCTCGCCCTTGAAGTCCGAGTACGCGGCGGAGTTCAGCCAGCTGCCCGAGTCCAGGCCCTGCTGGTGCCACTGCGGGTCGTCGGTCATGTAGAGGATGACCTTCATCTGCTTGGCGGCCGCCGCGGTGATCAGCTCGCCGAGGAAGTCCCGGGTGGTGTGGCAGCTGCCCGGGATGGCCGACGGCCACGGCCGGGCGTACCCGAGGCGGCTGTGGAAGGTGGCCAGCACGAGGTACTGCACGTGCAGCTTCAGCCCCTCGTTGACCCAGTAGTTCGGGTCCCAGCCGCCGTTGGTGACGTCGCGTTCCCACTGCGCGCAGTTGGTGTGCTGCGGCGAGGTGCGCTCGCCCCAGTGCAGGAACAGCCCGCCGCTGGAGGCGCGCAGGAACGCCTGGCTCGGCTTCTGCAGGTCCGCCTGCGCGGTGGGGTTGCTCGCCACCGTCATGCCGAGCACCAGGGAGAGCGCCGCGATGACCACCGCCGCGAGCCGGCGGGAGGACGGAGTAGCCATGTGCGTGGCTCCATCTCAGGAAAGGTCGATGTAGTCGAGGTTGGGACCGCCGTTCGCCGTGGTGGCGGTCGCCCGGATCGTGTTGCTGCCGGCAACCAGCGGGACGGTGAGCGTCGAGGTGGCCCAGGTGTCCCAGCTGCCGGTGCCGTTGAACGCGCGGCCGGCGGAGACCACCGCGCCGTTCACGCTGATGTCCATCGGCCGGTTGGTGCCGGTGCCGTTGGCGTACCGGATGGCCAGCGTCGCGCTGCCGGTCGCCGCGGCGGCGACCGTCCACTCCACGAAGCTGCCGGCCACGTTGTCCCCGTTGACGAAGCCGGCGCCGGAGAAGCCGTCGTGGTTGGCCTCCACCACGCCCCGCGAGATGGTCGCGTTCTCCGCCTCGTACCGGGTGGCGCCGCCGACCTGCTGGAAGCCGCGCATGTCGCGCAGCAGCATGAAGCAGTTCTGCAGCGAGCCCGAGGTGTCCAGCAGCGAACGGTAGATGCCCCACTTGGGCCGTACCCGGTCCTCCAGGAAGGTGTCCAGCCCGGTGCGCCGGATGTCCACCGCCGTGGTGCCGCCGTCGCGGATGATCCAGTGCACCGCGCCGCTGCTGGAGTTGCCGATCGTCAGCTCGAAGTCGACCTCGATCCACTTGTTCTGTAGGGGGGTCAGCGGCGTCGAGCCGATCACCACGTCGGAGTTCTCCACGTTCAGCTCGATCGTGGGGGTGCTGCCGTGCCGGCGCAGCGACTGGGTGAGGATCGGCAGGGTGCCCAGGCCCGGCTGCTTCATCTGCATGATGTGGGTGAAGGTGGTGGTCGCCTTCAGCGAGGGCGGGATGAACATCGAGTACGTCATCCGCCAGGTCTCGCCGAGGTGCCACTCCAGGAACGGGCCGCCGGCCGGGGTGCGCATGCCGGTGACCTCCTGGCGCTGCCGGTCGGTCATCGTGTCGCGGTCGACGGTGTGCATGGTGAAGCGGTAGTGGTCGTCCTCCACGAAGATGTGCGGCGCCCCGGCCGGGTGCGAGCCGGCCCGGTCGTCCTCGATCGTCTCGAAGGCGGGCAGCCCGTCGCGGGCCGGGTCGGGGGACCAGCGCAGCTGCCAGGCGGCCGGCACCACCACCGCGGCGGAGGGCCGCGGGGTGGTGCTGGCCGCTGCCCGCCGCGCGGCCAGTGGGGTGCCGGCGAGCAGCGCGCCGCCCGCCGCGGCTCCGGAGACTCGGAGAAAGTCCCGTCGGGATGGCATGAGGGGGCTCCAGGTGGTCAGGTGATGGTGACCCGGAAGATCACGTCCGATCCGGCGCCGCCGTCGCCGTTGTTGTCGGCGTTGGTGGTGGACAGCCACAGCTGGTCGGCGCCGGGGACCTTGATGACCGTGCGCAGCCGGCCGAACTCGCCGACGAAGAACGCCGACGGGGTGCCGGTGCCCTCACCGCTGGCCAGCGGGATACGCCACAGCCGCTCGCCGCGCAGCGCGGCCATGTAGACCACGTCGCGGACGATCGCGATCGCCGACGGGGAGGCCACGTTGACCGCCCAGGTCCGCTTCGGGTTGGTCATCCCGGAGACGTTGCAGGTGCCCTCGCAGGTCGGCCAGCCGTAGTTCAGGCCCGGCTTGATCAGGTTGAGCTCGTCGAACTGGCTGTTGCCGAACTCGGCCTCCCACAGCCGCCCCTGGGAGTCCCAGGCGATGCCCTGCGGGTTGCGGTGCCCGTAGCTGTAGATCAGCGTGCCGAACGGGTTGCCCGGGGCGGGCTGACCCGTGGTGGTCATCCGCAGGATCTTGCCGTTCAGCGAGTTGCGGTCCTGCGCCAGATCCGGCGTCTGCGCCTCGCCGGTGGTCGCGTACAGGAAGCCGTCCGGGCCGAAGGCCAGCCGGCCGCCGTTGTGGAAGCGGTTCTTCCGGATGCCCTGGACCAGGATCGTGTACGCCGACAGCGCCGTGCCGTTGTAGGTCATCCGGACGATCCGGTTGCCCTCGGACGCGGTGTGCATGAAGTAGACGAAGTGGTTGCTGGCCCAGTTCGGGTCGACCGCGACGCCGAGCAGGCCGCCCTCGCCGTCGGTGTCGACCGCGTTCGGCACGCTGCCGACCGAGGTACGCGCGCCGGCCCTGGTCACCTTGAACACCCGGAAGGTGTCCCGCTCGGTGACCAGCGCTGTCTGACCGTCGGGCAGCCAGGACATGCCCCACGGGATCGACCAGCCGGTGGAGATCTGGGTGATGTCCGAGGGGTTGCCGCCACTGCACGCGGCGGTGGTGAACGAGGCGGTGTTGCTCGGGTTGGAGGCGTTGGTCGCCGCGTCGCGGGCCACCACGGTCAGGCTGAACGGGCTGTTGCAGGCCAGCCCCGCCACGTCGGCCGAGGTCACCGGCGGCGTGCCGGTCACGGTCTGCAGGACGGTGCCGCCGCTGCGGATCTCGTACGCCGTCACGCCGATGTTGTCGGTGGAGGCGGTCCAGCTCAGGTGCGCCGAGGTGGAGCCGACGTTGGTCGCGGTCAGGCTGCCCGGCGTGCTCGGCGGCTGGGTGTCGCTGCTGCGCAACGTGCTGCAGGTGGCCACCGGGCTGCTCGGCGAGACGTTGCCGGCCGCGTCCCGACCGAACACCGACAGGCGGTACTCGGTGTTCGGCGTCAGCCCGGTGAGCTGCTTGCTGGTGGCGGTGCCGGGCGCCTCGGCCAGCTTGTTGCCGTCGTTGAAGATGTCGTACGCGCTGACGCCGACGTTGTCGGTGGACGCGCCCCAACTCAGCGTCAGGCTGGTCTCGCCGATCGCGCTGCAGCTGGGCGCGCCGGGGATGCTCGGCGGCTGGGTGTCCGAGGGCGCGGTCACCGACAGCCGGTCCACGTTCGGGCCGCCGTTGTCGGTGGTGGCGGTCGCCCGGACGGTGTTCACGCCGGCCACCAGCGTGCCGTTGACGGCCAGCGTCTGCCAGGTGTCCCAGGAGCCGGTGCCCGGGAAGGGCAGGTTGGCCACCAGGGTGCCGTTCACCCGGATGTCCATCGGCCTGGCCACGGTGGTGCCGTTGGCGTACCGGATGACCAGCCCGGACGGGCCGGCGGTGGCCGCGTTGACGGTCCACTCCACGAAGCTGCCGGTGATGTTGGTGTAGTCCACGAAGCCGGTGCCGGTGAAGCCGGTGTGGTTGGTGGCGACGGTGCCCTGGGAGATCGTCGCGTCCTCGGCCTGGAAGTCGGTGGCGGGCGCCGCCACGTCGACATCCAGCCGGTCCAGGTTCGGGTTGCCGTTGTCGGTGGTGGCGCTGACCCGGACGGTGTTGGCGCCGGCGTTGACCGGCGCGGTCACCGTGCTGTTGGCCCAGGTGTCCCAACTGCCGGTGCCGTTGAACGCGCGGGCGCTGGCGACGAGGCTGCCGTTGACCCTGATGTCGGCCGGGCGGTTGGTGGTGGTGCCGTTGGCGTACCGCAGCACGATCGTCGCGGTGCCCGCCGTCGCGGCCGTCACGGTCCACTCGGTGAAGCTGCCCGTGACGTTGTCGCCGTTGACGAAGCCGGTGCCGGTGAAGCCGGTGTGGTTGGACTCCACGACACCCTGCGAGATCGTCGCGTCCTCCGCCTCGTACCGCGTCGCCGCGGCGGCCGGTGTGGCAGCCGCGACCAGAGTGAGCACCGAACCCGCGGTGACCGCCACCAGGGCGGGGACCAGCCGGGATCTCCACGACGTCATGGATCCTCCTGCGACATCCGGGGCCAAGATCAGGAAAGATCGGATCTATGCATGGTGATCCCACAGATCCGACGTGCTGTCAACCGCAGGCACAACCTGGCCGGCAGGCCCCCGACCGGGCGAGAATATGCGGAAAACCAGTGCCTATCGTGGACGAACCCGCGGTCGGAGGCGTATGTCTTTCGGTGCAGCTTCACCCGAAAGGTGGCTAGATACGTAGGAGGTATCGTGTCCCTCTTCCCGCGGTGCGTCACTCTCGTCATGATCACTGCGACGGCACTGCTGACGCCTGTGCTGCCGGCCGTACCGGCGCACGCCGCGGTGCTGCGGCACGAGGCGGAGGCCGCGACGATCTCGAACGGCACGGTCGCCTCGAACCACACCGGCTTCTCCGGCACCGGCTTCGTGGACTACACCAACATCAGTGGCGGGTTCGTGGAGTGGACCGTGACGGCGCAGCAGGCCGGCACCGTCACGCTGGCGCTGCGGTACGCCAACGGCACCAGCACCAACCGCCCGATGGACATCGCCGTCAACGGCAGCGTCGTCTCGGCCGGCCGCCCGTTCGCCGGTACCGGCTCCTGGGACTCCTGGGCCACCTCGACGCTCACCGCGGCCCTGGTCGCGGGCAGCAACACGATCCGGGCGACCGCCACCTCGGCCAACGGCGGCCCGAACGTGGACTGGCTCGAGGTCGACGACCAGGCCGGCACCGGCACCGACTGGTCGACCGCGATGGTGGAATCGACCATGGCCAGGCTGAGCCCGGCCAACCTCGGCGGCTGGGGCTACCAGGTCGGGCTGTACCTGTACGGCCAGTACCTGGTCTACCAGCGCACCCGCGACCCGCGGTACCTCGCCTACATCAGGGCCTGGGCGGACCGGTTCGTCGACGGCAACGGCAACATCGGCCAGAGCTTCGGCAACCTGGACTCGATGCAGTCCGGCAACATCCTGATCATCTTGTGGCGGGAGACGGGGCTGGCGAAGTACCGGACGGCGGCGCAGAAGATCAGGACCCGGCTGAACACCTACCCGCGCACCTCCGACGGCGGCTTCTGGCACTCCACCTCCGACTCCCGGCAGGGCCAGCTGTGGGGTGACGGCACGTTCATGGTCGACCCGTTCCTGATCCGGTACGGCCAGGCGTTCAACGACAGCACCTTCGGCAACGACGAGGCGGCGCGGCAACTGATCGTGTACGGCAACCACCTGTTCCGTACCTCCGGGAACGCGGCCGGGCTGCTCTACCACGCCTACGACGAGCCGGGTGGGCTGACCGCGAGCTGGGTGCACCCCGACCTCGGCAACACCAACGGCCTGTCGTGGTGCCGGGCCATCGGCTGGTACGGCATGGCCACCATCGACGTCCTGGAGCTGCTGCCGGCCAACCACCCGCGGCGGCAGGCGCTGATCGACAACGTACGCACGCTGGTGGGCGCGTTCGCCCGCTTCCAGGACCCGGCCAGCGGGCGCTGGTTCCAGCTGGTCGACCAGGGGAGCAACCCGAACAACTGGACCGAGACCTCATGCTCGTCGATGTACACGTTCGTGATCTCGCGGGCGGTCGAGCGGGGGTACGTGCCGAGCAGCTTCCAGGTCAACGCCGACCGCGGCTACCAGGGCGTGCTGCAGCGCATCTCGCTCGGCCCGGACGGCCGTACCAACCTGACCGAGATCTGCATCGGCACCAACGCCGACGACTCGACCACCTTCTACTTCAACCGCCCCCGCGCCACCAACGACTTCCACGGCCTGGGCGCCTTCCTGATCATGAACGAACAACTGACCAGAACCCACCCCTGACGGGGGTGGGCCGCGCCGACGGGGTGTACCTGCCTAGTGGGTACGGTCCGGCCGCCGACCGTCCGGCGGGAGTTCGGCCAGGGTCGGGGGGTCCGCCCCGGCCCTGGCACAGGTGAGCGCGGCGACCAGGCCGGCGCGGTCCAGCAGCCGGGCGAGCGGGGCGGCGTCGAGGCCGGCGAGGGCGGTGTGGCCGCCGGACCCCAGCGCGCCGGCCGCGGCGAGCCCGTCGAGCAGGCCCGCGGTGAACGCATCCCCGGCGCCGACGGTGTCGACCACGGTCACCGGCCGGGCCGGGCGGTGCTGGGTCACGCCGCCCGCGGTCGCCGCGTACGCGCCCGCCGCACCGAGCGTGACCACCACCAGGCCCGGTCCCAACTCCAGCCAGCGGCGCGCCACCTCCCGCGGACCGTCGCCCGGGTAGAGCCAGGCCAGGTCGTCGTCGCTGGCCTTGACCAGGTGGGCCAGGCGCACCACCGCCTCGACGCGGGCGCGGCCGGCAGCGGTGTCGCCGCCGCGGGCAAGCCGTACGTTCGGGTCGTAGCTGATGGTCACCTGACCCCGGTCCCGCTCTCGGCGGAGCAGGTCGACGATGAGCGACGCCCCGGGCTCCACCTCGAGCGCGAGCGAGCCGGTGTGCAGCGCCCGCACGTCCGTACCCAGCGGCGCGGCCAACTCCGCGGGCGTCCACTGCCAGTCGGCGGCACCCTGTAGCCAGAAGTCGTAGCTGGCCACCCCGGCGGCGTCCAGCGACGCCACCGCCAGCGTGCTCGGCTGCGACGCGGCGACCAGCCCCCGCCCGTCCACCCCGCTGCCGGCCAGGTGGCGGCGGAACATCGGGCCGAACGCGTCCGCGCCGATGCGTGCGCGCAGGGCGGTCCGGCGGCCCAGCCGACCCAGCCCGACGGCCACGTTCAGCGGGCTGCCGCCCGGGTACGCGCGGAAGACGCCGGGGCTCTGCTCGACCAGGTCGACGACGACCTCGCCCAGCACCTCGATCACCGGCGGCACCGGATGCCGGTCGGCGGCTGGCTCACGGGGCCGGCTCGGCCGGCGGCTCCAGATCCGCCGGGGCCGCCTGCTCGGTGCCGGGCAGCGCACCGGTCATGATCGCCACGACCTCGGACATGGTGCGCTCGGCCGGTGAGACCATCGCGACCCGCCGGCCCAGCCGCTGGATGTGGATCCGGTCCGCGACCTCGAACACCTGGGGCATGTTGTGGCTGATCAGGATGACCGGCAGGCCTCGGTCCCGGATGCGCCTGATCAGGTCGAGCACCTGGCCCGACTCCCGTACGCCCAGCGCGGCGGTCGGCTCGTCCATGATGACCAGCCTGCTGGCGAACGCTGCCGCCCGCGCCACCGCGACCCCCTGCCGCTGCCCGCCGGACAGGTCCTCGACCGCGTTGGTCATCGACCGCAGGCCGATCTGCAGCTCGTTCATGTGCCGCTCGGCCTCGCGCCGCATGGCCCGCTTGTCCAGCAGCCGCAGCCACCGCCCGAGCGGCCCGGCGCGGCGCAGCTCCCGGCCGAGGAACAGGTTGCTCGCGATGTCCAGCGCGGGCGCGACGGCCAGGTCCTGGTAGACCGTCTCGATGCCGTGCCGCCGCGCGTCCAGCGGGCTGTGGAAGCGGGCCGGCCGGCCGTCGATCAGGATCTCGCCCTCGTCCGGCACGACCGCGCCGGACAGCGCCTTGATCAGCGTCGACTTGCCGGCCCCGTTGTCGCCGACGACCGCGACGACCTCGCCGGCGCGCAACTCGAAGTCGCAGCCGTCCAGCGCGGTGACGTGGCCGTACCGCTTGGTCACCTGACGCGCCTCGAAGACCACGTCCGGGCGCACCGTCGTGGCCTCCCCGGCGGCCGCGGTCACGGCTGCCTCCTGCGGGCCACCTGGTCGACGGCGACCGCGAGGATCACCAGGATCCCGGTGATCAGCGTCTGGTAGATCGACTTGGTGCCGATCAGTTGCAGGCCGTTGCGGATCACGCCCACGATCAGCGCGCCGATCAGCGTCCCGATCACGCTGCCGCGACCGCCGAAGAGGCTGGTCCCGCCGAGCACGACGGCGGTGATGCTGTCGAGGTTGTCGGTCTGCCCGGCATTCGGGTCGCCGACGCCGGTACGCGAGACCAGCAGCAGCGCGGCGATCCCGTAGATCAGCCCGGCAACGGTGTAGACGCTCAGCAGCACCCGGCGGGTACGGATGCCGGACAGCCGCGCCGCCTCGGGGCTGTTGCCGACCGCGTAGAGGTGCCGCCCGGCCGCGGTCTGGCTCAGCACGTACCAGGTCAGGCCGAACAGCCCGATCATCAGCACCGAGCCGTAGGTGATGTCGGTCTGGCCGAGGCGGAAGGTGTTCCCCAGCCAGGTCAGCTGCGACGGCAGGCCGGAGACGGTCTGCTCGTTGGAGTAGATGTGGGTGAGCGCGAACGCGATGCTCAGCGTGCCGAGGGTGACGATGAACGGTGGCAGCCGGATCGCCGTGACCAGCGTGCCGTTGAGCGCGCCGAACGCGCCGCAGGCCAGCAGCCCCAGGGCGATCGCGAGGTAGACGTTCAGCCCGGAGTCGACCGCGAGCTTGGTCAGCACGATGTTGCCGAAGGCCATCACCGCGCCGTTGGACAGGTCGATGCCGGCGCTGAGGATGACCATCGTCTGCCCGATGGCGAGCGTACCCACCACCATCACCTGCTGGACGACCAGCGACAGGTTGCCGCCGGTGAGGAAGCGGTCCGAGCGGAGCGAGAAGAACACGCAGGCCAGCAACAGCGCGGCGAGCGGGCCGAGAGCGGACGGGCTGAGCGCCTGCCTGGCGGCGACGCCGGCCCGGGCCAGCCCCGCGGGTACGCCGGTTGGTTGCGTTGCCATCATGAGCAGCCCCTGGGTTCGCGGACGGCAGGTGGACAGTACTGCTCCGGGGCGTACGCCGCGGGCCGGGCTGCGACCCGCGGCGTACGGCATCCGGGGGTCAGCCCCAGCAGTTCGCCTCGCCGAAGGCGACGTCCTTGGAGTCGACGCCGGCGGCCGGGGTGTTGCTGATCAGGGTGACGCCGGTGTCGGTGTACCCGGTGGCCTTGGTGCCGTTCTTGGCGTAGTCGACCACCGCGTCCACCCCGCGGGCCGCCATCTTCAGCGGGTACTGCTGGGAGGTCGCGGCGATCTTGCCGTCCTTGACCGCCTGCACCCCGGTGCAACCGCCGTCCACCGAGACGATCAGCACGTCCTTCTCCTTGCCCGCGGCCTTCAGGGCGGTGTACGCGCCGAGAGCGGCCGGCTCGTTGATCGTGTAAACCAGGTTGATCCCCGGGTCCCGCTGCAGGCAGTTCTCCATCGCGGTCTGGCCCTTGGCCTGGTCGCCGGCGGTGTCCTGGCTGCACACGACCGACGGCGCGGTGACCTGGTCACTGGCGTTGGCGTCCACCGAGGCGGCGCCGAAGCCGGACAGGAATCCGTTGTGCCGCAGCACCCCGACGGTGATCCCCGGCGCGAGGTCCAGGGTCGCGATCTTGACGGCCTTGGCGCCCTCGACGGCCTTGGCGTACTTGCCGATGAGCTCACCGGCGGTGAAGTTGTTGGTCGCGAACAGCGCGTCCACCGCGCTCTGCGGATCGGTCGGGGTGTCGAGCGCGATCACCAGCACGCCCTTGGCCCGCGCCTTCTGGATCGCCGGGATGATCGCCTTGGTGTCGCTCGGGGTGATCAGGATGCCCTTGGCGCCGGCGGCCACCATGTTCTCGATCGCGGTGACCTGGCTGGCGTTGTCGCCGTCGAACTTGCCGGCCGCGGTGAGCAACTTCGCGCCCTTGGCCTGGGCCTCCTTCTCCGCGCCCTCCTTCATCTTGACGAAGAAGGGGTTGGTCTCGGTCTTGGTGATCAGCCCGACCACGACCTGGCCGCCGGAGCCGCCGCCGCTCGCGCTGTCCGACTTGCCGCAGGCCGCCGTGGTGAGGACCAGGGCGCCCGACACGGCGAGCACCGCGGCGAGCCGCCACGAGCCGCGCGCCCGGGATGGCCGTGGTGAGCGGCGCGTCCCCCGTGCCGTACGTGCCGCACCGGACATCGTGGCCTCCTCGGATCGCGGGTGGGAGCCGCTTGCCGCTCCCTGTGTGTCGGGAATGTAAACCGGGTGACTACCGTCACGCAAGCGTTTGCGCTAGCGTTTGCGCAAACGCTTGCCTCGGACTCGACAGGGGTGGCCGGCGATACTCGCGCGGGGGACTGCACACTACGTTCGCGGGCGCGGCAGCCCCGGTAGCCGACGGGGGAGACGCTCTTGATCACGATGGCGGATGTGGCGAAGGAGGCCGGCGTCTCGGTCTCCACGGTCTCGCACGTCATCAACAGCACCAGGACCGTACGCGAGGAGACCCGCAACCTGGTGCTGGCCGCGATCGAGCGGACCGGCTACACCCACAACACGATCGCCCGCTCGCTGGTCACCGCCTCCACCCGGACCATCGGCCTGGCCATCCCTGTGGTGACCAACGCGTACTTCACCGACGTGGTGCACGCGATCGAGACGGCCGCCTCCACCGCCAGCTACACCCTGCTGCTGGTGGACTCGCGGGAGGACCCGGAGCACGAGCTACGCGCGGTGCGGGCCCTGCACGAGCGGCGGGTGGACGGGATGATCGTCGCGCCGGCCGCCGACCCGCAGCGGCGCGCGCTGTCCTACCTCGCCGCGAACGCGGTCCCCACCGTGCTGGTGGACCGGCTGGCCTCGGACGCCTTCGACCAGGTCGGGCCGGAGAACGAGGAGCCGATCGCGGCGCTGGTCCAGCACCTCGCCGAGTTGGGGCACCGCCGGATCGGCCTGGTCGCCGGGCTGCCCGGCCTGACCACCACCGACGAGCGGGTGGCCGGTTACCGGCTCGGCCTCAGCCGCAACGGCCTGCCGTACGATCCGGCGCTGGTCGCCGTCGGTGGCTCGCAGACCGATCCGGCGCGGGCCGCGGTGCACCGGCTGCTGGCTTTGCCGGACCCGCCGGGCGCGCTGGTGGTCGGCAACAACCTGATGACGATCGGGGCCATGCGGGCGCTACGCGAGGCCGGCCGGACGGTGCCCGGGGATGTCGCGCTCACCGCGTTCGACGACTTCGAATGGGCGGACCTGGTCACCCCGCGGCTGACCACCATGGCGCAACCGCGCGCCGACCTCGGCAGGGTGGCGGTGGAGCTGCTGATGAGCCGGCTCGCCGACCCGAGCCAGCCGCCCCGGACCGTACGGCTGGCACCCCGGTTCATGCACCGCGAGTCCTGCGGCTGCGACGGGTTCCGTCCCGGCTGAGGGCGAGCAGGCCGAGCAGCAGCGGAACCATGATGAGGAACGCGGTTCGCAGGCTGGTCGCCGCCGAGACCAGGCCGATCACCAGCGGGCCGGCGACGATCGCGGTCCCGGAGGCCGTGGCACCCAGCGCGGCCGCGTGCGAGCCGGCGAGCCCCGGCTCGTGCATCAGCCTGGCCAGCGTCACGGGGTACAGGGCGGCGATGCCGAGGCCGGCGAGGGCGAGCGCGCCGGTACACAGCACCGGGCCGGCAGGGGCGATCAGCACGACCGTGCCGGCCAGCACCAGCGCCGCGCTGGGCGGGACGACGGGCACCCGGTCCAGCAGCCACGTCGCGCCGAAGCGCCCCACGGCCATGCCGAGCGGGAAGGCTGCCGCCGCGGCCGCAGCCGCCGCGACGGTGAGCCCGCTGTCCTGCAGCCGCGCGGCCGCCCAGACGGCGAAGGCGAACTCCGCCGTGACAGCCAGCACCATGGCGGCCCACCTGGCCAGCACCCGCCACCCCCGAACCCGTTCGTCCAGCACCCGTTCGTCCAGCACCTGCTCACCCGGGATCTGGTCAGCCGGCACCCGTTCGCCCGGCACCGGCCTACCCGGCGCCCGCTCGCCCAGAGTCTGCGCGCCCAGAGTCTGCGCGCCCGGGGTGTGCTCAGCTGGGATCTGCTCGCTGGGGACTCGCTGGCCCGGGAGAGGTCCGGCTGGCGGTCCGGCCTCCGGCAGCTGGATCCGCGGGTTGGCGCACAGCCAGCCCAACAGCGGCACAGGCAGCAGGAGGGCGAGGCGGCCGCTGCCGGGCAGCAGGTCGGTCGCGCTGAGCGCGAGTGGCGCCAGGGCGCCGGCCATGCTGGCCACCGCGCTCACCCGGCTGAGCCGCCGGGCCGCGGCCGGCCCGGTCAGCAGGGCCGGCGTCGCGAGTACGATCCCCGCGCCGCCGGCACCCAGGAGCAGCGCGCCCAACTGCGCCACGATCAGCCCGGGTGCCAGCGCCAGCGCGACGGCGCCCGCACCGAGGACGGCGGCGGAGACCTGGAGCACCCGCTGCCGGCCGCGGGCCAGCAGCGGCGGACCGACCGGCCCGGCCACCAGCAGCGCGACACCGAATCCCGCGGACAACCAGGACAGGCAGGTACGCGCGACGTCGAGGTCGCGGGCCAGCAGGATCAGGCAGGCACCCAGCGCGCCAACCATGAACCCCAGCGCGACCTGCGCAACCGCTACCACCGTGTCCACCGACAGCTCACCAGACCCGGCGACCTCGCCGCGGTCAGCCGCCGCACCGACGCCGCCCCGCACGCCACCCCCGGTCCTCGACAGGCAACCCGCACACGAGCATAGGAGCCAGGCCCCACGCCGCGACCAGAGCCCGCCCCTGACCGGCACTCTGCCCTTTCGGCACTGGACCGCGGCCAACGCCCTCCCCGACCCTGAGGGGGTTAGCCAGGCATTGCCGCCGAGGGGGAAGCAGATGCCGCCCAAGACGCAACCGAATGACGAGCCGCCGGTCGCGCGGGTGTTCGAGGACGAGCCGCAGGAGGCACCGTACGAGGGGCCGCCGTACGAGGAGGATCGCGCCGAGGAGCGCCCCGAGGAGCCGGCGGCGACGAACCCGGCCCCGTGACCACATCGCAACGGCCGGCACTGCTCACGCCGGCGGACTTCGGCTGGTCCGGGCCGAACCGGTACCGGGACTTCTGGGACCTGCTCGCCGATCCCGACGGCCGGGTGCCCTTCCCGCAGATCGTCAGCGCGCACTGGGAGACGCTGTCCCGCACGGACCGGCCCGACCTGCGCGACGAGGCGTACGCCGCCGAGCGGGCGATGCTGCGCCGGTTCGAGTCGCAGCAGGGCCAGATCCAGAGCCTGTACTTCTGCGAGCGCACCGCGGGCGGCTGTGTGCTGGTCGAGCGGGATCGTGCGGACGGCCGCGGCAAGGTGTGCACGCTGTTCAGCTCGATGCGGACCAGCAGCACCGACCTGGCGCTGCTGATGGGCCAGTGCGAGACGATCCTGGCCGATGCTGCCAGCGTGTTCGGCTCGCGCAAGTCCAACCAGTTGCCGCGGATTCGCTGGATCGGTGACGCCGTCTACAACACCGCGACCCGCATCCTGCGCGCGGTCGACAAGTGGCACGACATCCAGGACGAGAAGATCCGCGAACGCGCGGTGGCCGATGCCCGCGCCGTGGTCCTGGCCACCCGGCAGGGCGCGGAGTCGCTGTTCCAGCGGGCGGCGCGGTTCCGCTACTTCGGCGGCGTACTGGCCGGTGCGGTCCTGGCCCTCACCGTGTGCGTCGCGATCAGCTGCCTGAACGCGCGCCTGTGGTCGGCGACGGTGAGTACGCCCGCGCTGGCCGCGGCCACCGTCTTCGGCGTGCTGGGCGCGGTGACCAGCGTCTTCCGGCGTACCGCCACCGGCCTGCTGGACATCGACTACCTGACCCCCCGCCTGCACCTGCGGGCCCTGGCCGCCCTGCATCCGGCGATCGGCGCCGTGCTCGGCCTGGTGAGCCAGTTCGCACTGCTCACCGCGCTCTCGGCGAACCAGCTCGACGCCCGCGGCAGGCCCTTCGAACTGTTCGCCCTGATCGGGTTCGCCGCCGGATTCAGCGAACGGTTCGCCACCGACATCATCGAGAAGGCCGAACGGAACCTCACCAACACGCCGGCCGCCGGCGCCCGACCACTCGCACGCTGATCGCCGCTTTTCATCCCGAGTATCCGTTGTGACATTGCGGTGCTCAGTAGGGGGTGGGGCGGCGGGCGCCGCGGCAGAGGGGGTACGGGTGGGTGGCGGTTCCGAGCGGTGGGTGGAGTTGCGGGTGCTGGGGCCGTTCGAGGCCACCGCGGGCGGGGAGGTGCTGGCGGTAGGGGGTCCGCGGCTGCGGGCGGTGCTGGCACTGCTGGTGGCCGGCGGCGGCCGGGTGGTGGGGGTGACCGCGCTGGCCGAAGGGCTCTGGGGCGAGCACCAGCCGCCGGACGCGGAGCGGACCGTACGGACCTACGTGTCCCGGCTGCGGAAGATCCTGCCGGTCGAGGACCTGATCGTGACCTCACCACCCGGCTACGTGTTGCGGCTGGCGGAGGAGGCGGTGGACGCCCGGCGGTTCGAGGCGCTGGCGTTGGCCGGGCGGCGGGAGCTGGGGGCGGGCCGGGCCGCGGCTGCCGGCCAGGCGCTGTCGGCGGCGCTGGCGCTGTGGCGCGGTGAGGCGTACGGCGAGTTCGCCGACGTACCCGAACTGCTGGCCGAAGGGTCCCGGCTGGAGTTGCTGCGCCAGGGCGCGGTGGAGGACCGGATCGAGGCCGACCTGGCGGCCGGCGCGGGCGCGGAGTTGGTCGCCGAGCTGGAGGGGCTGACCGCGCGGTACGCCGGGCACGAGCGGTTGTGGGGGCAGCTGATGCGGGCGCTGTACCGGGCCGGGCGGCAGGCCGACGCGCTGGCCGCCTTCGGCCGGGCCCGGCAGCGGCTGGTCGAGGAGTCCGGCCTGGAGCCGTCACCCGATCTGGCCGGCATCCACCGGCAGGTACTCGCCCAGGATCCGCGGCTGCTGCCCACCCAGGCGGTCGAGGCCGGCAGCGCACCGGTCGCCGGTCCCGCCCTCCTCCCGCGCGCGGTGCGCAGCTTCACCGGCCGCGCCCGCGAACTCGCCGCGCTCGACGCCCTGCTGCCCGAGGCCGGGGGAGCGGACCCGCAGGCCGTGGCGCCGATCTTCGTGGTGTCCGGCACCGCCGGGGTCGGCAAGACGGCGCTGGCGGTGAACTGGGCGCACCGGGTGCGGCCCCGGTTCCCGGACGGGCAGTTGCACGTGAACCTGCGCGGGTTCGATCCGGGCGGGCAGGTCGTCGAGGCGGCGGCCGCGGTGCGGGTGTTCCTGGACGCGCTCGGGGTGCCGCCGGAGCGGGTGCCGGCGAGCCTGGAGGCGCAGGTGGGCCTGTACCGGAGCGTGCTGGCCGGCCGGCGGGCGCTGGTGGTGATCGACAACGCCCGCGACGCCGACCACGTACGCCCGCTGCTGCCCGGCACCGGCGCCGCGGTGGCCGTGGTGACCAGCCGCAACTCGCTGACCGACCTGGTCGCCGCCGACGGCGCGCACCCGGTCGCCCTGGACCTGCTCACCGAGGCGGAGTCGCGGCAGTTGCTGGAACGCCGGCTCGGCCCCGGCCGGGTCGCCGCCGAACCGGAGGCCGCCCGGCAGCTCGTCGGGCTGTGCGCGCGGCTGCCGCTGGCGTTGACGCTGGTCGCCGCGCGGGCCGCCACCCACCCCACGTTCTCGCTGGCCGCCGTCGCCGCCGAACTGGCCGAGGCCACCGGCCGTACCGCCGTCCCGGACGACACCGAGGACGTGATCGGTCAGGTGCGGGCGGTGTTCTCCTGGTCGTACACCACCCTCACCGCACCGGCGGCCCGGCTGTTCCGGCTGCTCGGCCTGCACCCCGGCCCGCACACCGCCGCCCCGGCCGCCGCGAGCCTGGCCGGCCAGCCCGTGGCGCAGGTGCGCCGGTTGCTGGGCGAGCTGACCCGCGCCGGGTTGCTGACCGAGGTGGCACCGGGCCGGTACGGCTGCCACGACCTGCTGACCGCCTACGCCACCCACCTGACCCGTACCACCGACACCGACCAGGAGCGGGAGGCGGCCACGGTACGGCTGCTGGACCACTACACGCACACCGCGCACACCGCCGAACGGCACCTGAACCCGGCGCGCGACCCCATCCCGGTCCCGCTCGCGCCGGCCGCCCCGGGAGCCGCCCCGGAACCGCTGGCCGACCAGAAGGCGGCGACCGCCTGGCTGAACACCGAGCGACCGGTGCTGCTGGCCGCCCAGCGGTTGGCCGCCGAGGCGGGGTGGGACACCCACGCCTGGCAGCTGGCCTGGTCCCTGCACACCACGCTGCGCCAGTGGGGACGCTGGCACGAGTTGGCCGGCGTCTGGCGGGCGGCCCTGCCCGCGGCCGACCGGCTGCCCCACCCCGCCGCCGCGACCGCGCACAGCCTGCTCGGCCGGGCGGCCACCATGCTGGGCGAGACCGAGCAGGCCCGTACCCACCTGCACCACGCCCTGCACCTGGACACCGAGGCCGGCGACGCGGCCGGCCAGGCCTACACCCACAACGACCTGTCCCTGCTGTGGGAGCGGCAGGGCCGGCCCGACCGGGCCCTCGACCACGCCCGGCAGGCCCACACCCTGTACCAGGTCGCCGGGCACAGCGCCGGCGAGGCGTACGCGCTCAACGCCATCGGCTGGTACCACGCCCTGCTCGGCGACCACACCACCGCCCTGACGTACTGCCAGCAAGCCCTCGCCCTGCACGAGCGACTCGGCGACCGTGCCGGGGAGGCCTCCGCCTGGGACAGCCTCGGCTACGCCCACAACCACCTCGACCAGTACGCCCGGGCCGCCGAGTGTTACCAGCACGCCAGCACCGTCTACGGCGAACTCGGCGACCGCGTCTACCAGGCCGGGTCCCTGACCGCGCTCGGGGAGACCCACCACGCCGCCGGTCAGCCCGACCAGGCCCGTACCGCCTGGACCAGCGCGCTGGAGATCCTCACCGATCTCGACCACCCCGATGCCGAGAACCTCCGCGGCAAACTCGCCACCCTCGACCAGACCGCCGGCTGACCCGCGCCGTCGACGGGCTGTCGACGGATCGTCGATGGCAGTTGCCACCGTGGGCGGGCGTACCGGAATGGGGGTGACATTGTGAAGATCGAGATCAAGAAGGTCGAGGAGATCAAGGCGACCCGGGTGCACCTGGGCGACGAGGTCAACTAGCCGTGTGACCGGCCCGGTCGCCTGCCGGCGGCCGGGCCGGCGTTCATCCCGAGGGAGGGGGGTCCAGCCGTGTTGCCCCGGTTGAAGGCGTTGACCTGCGTGGCGGAGGGCAGCCGCGTGGTCGTGAGCGTCGATCCGTTGACGCGGGTCGAACTGGCCGATCCCACCGGATCGGTGCTGGTCCTGTTGCGGTTGCTGGCCGAGGGCACCCGGTCCGCCGCGGGCCTGGCCGCCGCGCTGTCGACCATCAGCGGCACCGCCGTGACGGTCCAGGAGATGCACGCGGTGCTCGACGGCCTGGACAAGCTCGGCTGGCTGGAGGACGCGGCCGCCGAACCGCTGCTCACCGCGCGGGAACGCGAGCGGCACCTCAGCAATCTGGGCTTCTTCGAGGGTTTCAGCAGCCTGTCCCGGTCGCGGGAGAGCATCCAGGCCCGGCTGCGGGCATCCCACGTGCTGGTGCTCGGCGTCGGCGGTCTCGGCTCCGCGGCGACGCAGAACCTGGTCGGCCTCGGCGTCGGCCGGCTCACCCTGCTCGACTGCGACACCGTCGAACTGCGCAACTTCGCCCGGCAGTTCATCTATTCGATGGACCAGATCGGCCAGCCCAAGGTGGGGCGGGTGGCCGAGTGGGTGCGTGCGTTCGATCCGGCGGTGGCCGTGACTGCCGTGCACCGGGAAGTCACCGGGCCGGACACCATCGCCCCGCTGCTGCCCGGCGTCGACTTCGTCGTCCAGGCCATCGACACCCCGGCCGAGGTGGATCTGTGGGTGAACGCGGCCTGCGTCGGCGCCGGTGTCCCGTTCGTACGCGGCGGCCTGGGGCACCTGCAGGGCGTGTACTGGTCGGTCGATCCGGGCCGCAGCGCCTGCCGGCAGTGCCTGGACAGCTACCGCACCCGGGCCGCGGCCGGTGACGAGGTCCAGTCGTGGCGGCCGGTCATCGAGCGGAAGACCTTCAACCGCGGTATCGGCCCGGTCGCGACCATGCTGGGTTCGCTGATGGCGATGGAGGCGCTGCGGTACCTCACCGGCATCCGCCCGCCGGCAGCGGCCGGCGCCTATCAACTCATCGACTTCGCCGGCGACTGCCACATCAGCACCGACCGGTGGCCGCGCGATCCGGACTGCCCGGTCTGCGCTGGTCTGGTGCTGGAGCCGGCGGGGTGAGCGAGCTGGCGGGGGTCGGCACCGACATCGGGCCGGCCAGCACGCTGGTGTTCCGGCCGCTGTCGGTGGTCCGCCAGGGCGAGGACTACCTGGTCGGCGACGTCGAACGCGGCGACTACATCGCGGTGCCGGACATCGGTGTGCTGGTGATCGAGTTGCTGCGCTCCGGGCGTACCGTCGGGGAGGCGGCCGAGCGTGCCAGCGCCGCTGCCGGCACCGAGGTGGACGTGGCCGACTTCGCGCGGGCCCTGTGCGCGCAGGGTTTCGCCGGACCGGGGCTGCCGGGGTTGGGGGGGCTGCCGGGGTTGGCGGCGGCGGGCGGGCATGAGGTCAGCCGGTCGCGGTGGGCCGCGGTCCTGTTCGGTCCGTACGGCTGGGCCGTGTTCGGGCTCACCGCCGCGGCCAGCGCGGCGATCTACCTGGCGCGGCCGCGGTTGTTCCCGCACTCCTCGGACCCGTTCTTCCTCAGCTCCCCGGTACGCAGCGTCGCGGCGGCGACCGTCGTCATGCTGCTGCTCGGGTTCGCGCACGAGCTCTGCCACCTGCTGGCCGCCCGGGCCGAGGGGGTGCCGGCCCGGATCACCGTCAGCCGCCGGCTGTACCTGCTGGTGCTGGAGACGGACCTGACCCGGCTGTGGAGCATCCCGCGCCGGCGCCGGTACGCCCCGCTGATGGCCGGCATCGCTCTCGATGTGTCCCTGCTGTTCGCCGCGCAGGTCACGCTGCTCGGCCAGTCCGCCGGCTGGTGGCCGCTGCCGGGCGCCGCGGCCCGTGCCCTGGCCGCGCTCAGCTACCTGCAGGTGGCGGTGATCGTCCCGCAGTTCTTCGTGTTCCTGCGTACCGACATCTACGCCGTACTGGCCACCGCCACCGGCTGCCTGAACCTGTGGCAGGTCACCCGGCTGACCGTACGGGCGCGGCTGCGGCTGGCCACCGCCGCGCAGCGCGCGGAACTGGCCCGGGCCGGCCCGCGCGACCTGGCCGTCGCGCGCTGGTTCGGCTGGGTGTACGCGGCCGGGATGGTCCTCGCGACCTGGTTCTTCCTCGTCTACTTCCTGCCGGTCACGATCCGGCTGCTGAGCTCGATGGCGCGCGCGCTGGCCGGCGCCGACATCGGGCACGCCGCGTTCTGGGAGGCGCTGGGCTTCGGCCTGCTGCTCCTGCTGCCCCGGCTGATGACCCTGTGGGTCGTCGTCCGCGACCTCGCCGGCCGGCGCCGCCGGTAACATGCCGGTACGCCGCCGGCCGGTCGGCGGGCGGGAGTGTGGCGGTGGTCGGCGGGTCGGTGCGGGGATTCGCGCGCGGTCGGTACGCGCCGGTGCGCGCGGCGTTCGAGGACAACCTGACCAGCGGCGCGGACGTGGGCGCCTCGTTCTGCGCGACGGTTGCCGGCGAGACGGTGGTCGACCTGTGGGGTGGCTACGCCGACGCCGCCCGGACCCGGCCCTGGCACCGCGACACCATCGTCAATGTCTATTCCGCCACCAAGACCATGACGGCGTTGACAGTGCTGCTCCTGGCCGACCGGGGCGAGTTGGACATCGACGCGCCGGTGGCGCGTTACTGGCCCGAATTCGCGGCCAACGGGAAGGAGCGCCTGACCGTCGGCCAGGTGCTGAACCATTCGGCTGGCCTGTCCGGGTGGCGGGAGACCATCAGCGTGGCGGATCTGTACGACTGGGAGAAGGTCACCACCCTGCTGGCCTCGCAGGCGCCGTTCTGGGAGCCCGGGACCGCCTCTGGCTATCACGCCCTCACCCAGGGCTACCTGCTGGGCGAGGTCGTACGCCGGATTGCCGGCAGGTCGCTGGGCACCGTGTTCCGCGAGGAGATCGCCGAACCGCTCGGGGCCGATTTCCACATCGGACTGCCAGCCTCCGAAGACGCGCGGGTGGCCGACCTGATCGCGCCGCCGCCGGCCGACACGCCGTTCCGCGGTGCCCTGACCGAGTTACAGGCCGGCGCGGCCAGGCCCGTGATCGACCCCTCGGTCACCCGCACCCGCGACTGGCGCGGCGCCGAGATCCCTGCCGGCGGTGGAACCGGCAATGCCCGCTCCCTGGCCGAGATCCATGCCGTACTCGCCAATGGCGGCCTGGCCAAAGGTAAGCGCCTGATGTCGGAGGCGGGTTGCCGCCGCGTGCTGGAATGGCAGCTCCAGGGTCGGGACCTGATCCTCGACATACCCATCCGGTTCGGCCTGGGTTTCGCCGTCAACGCCGGGCTGATGCCCAATCCCCATACCGTCTACTGGGGCGGCCTGGGCGGCTCGCTGGTCATCGTCGACATGGACGCCCGTACCACCCTCGCCTATGCCCCGAACAAGATGAGCGGCACCCTCGGCGACCTGCGCGCCTTCGGCCCGGCAATGGCCCTGTGGGAAGCGATGGGAACGCTGTAGCCAAACCCCTCCCGGCGAACTGTCGCCCAGCTGTCGACGGGCCGTCGATGGCCACCGCCACAGTGAGTTCCGTTCATGGCAGCGCCGTTTATGTCGAGGGAGAATCGATGAACCGAATGCGCAGGCTCGCGGTGGTCGTCGCGAGCGCCGCGATGACCGTTGGTGGCCTGGCCGCACTGCCGGCCGCCGCTCAGCCGACCGCCGCCGCCGCCCAGCCCGGCGCGGTCCGGCACGCCTCGGGCCCGGCCGGCCCGGTGAGCAACACCTTCGGGCGGTACAAGGTCATCGTGCAGACCGGGGACGAGACCTGGGCCGGCACGAACGCGACCATCAAGATCAAGGTGTACGGCTTCGCCGCGACCTCGCCCGGCTACGTCAACATGGACAACGACTTCGACAACTTCGAGCCGGGCGTGACCGACATCTTCGGCCCGTTCACGAACTGGCCGGACCTCGGTGGCGTCGACTTCATCGGCGTCGACAAGTTCGCCGACGGTTCCGACTGGCAGCTGGACCACGTCAGCATCCAGGACACGCTCCGGAACGTGCAGTACGAATGCGTGGTCCCCACCAAGGCCGACGGCTACTTCCCCGACGGCGCGGCAACGATCTGGTTCGACTGCCCCTAATCCCCAGGACCGGATAGACACAGCGGCGGGGACCGGTCCGACACCGGTCCCCGCCGCTGTTCGCTACTCCGGAGCGTGGCGGCGGCGGCCGGTGCGGAGTGCGAGGGTGTGGCGCGCTTCGGCCAGTTCGCTCGCGTACCGGTGTGGGTCGTTCGCGGCCAGTTCGCGGTAGAGGGCGACCGCCCGGCCGGCGGCGGCGCGGGCCGGTCGCCGGTAGCGGCGCACCCTGACCTGGGCGACCAGGTGTAGTGCGCGCGCCAGGTCCGGTTGGCAGTCCGCCAGCTCCTCGTACCGTTCGACCGCCCGCCCGGCGACCTCGTACGCCTCGTACTGGTGATCGCCGCCCTGGCGTACCAGCCGCTCGGCAAGGACGACCAGCGCCCGCGCGTACGCCGGCCCGTACCGCGGGTCGTCGGTGTCGAGTGCGGCGTAGGCGCCGGCCGCCAACCTGCTCACCGCCGTGCCGCGCGCCCATTCGCCGAACTCCCACGCGTGGTCGGCGAGATCGGCCAGCGCCATCGCGCGGTCCGCGTCGCTGCCGGCCACCTCGACGGCCTCCACGCCGGCGGCCAGGCACTGCCGCTCGTCGCCGCCGGCGGCGAACAGCCGGGCCAGCTGGACCAGTACCGGCGGTAGCACGCTGCCCGGCTCGGCCGCCGTCAAGCCGGGCCGCGTCCACCTGCTCACCGCCACCCGGCGCGAGATCGAGGACATCTTCCTCGGCCTCGGCTTCCGCGTGATGGAGGGTCCCGAGACCGAGCTCGTCTACTACAACTTCGACGCGCTC
>Ga0081455_10001080_pt1 | contig 34333 bp, 36 predicted proteins | sample TabmetS3T2R1_FD_70207 | JGI IMG/M metagenome (GOLD analysis project Ga0081455, IMG submission 70207) | Tabebuia heterophylla rhizosphere microbial communities from the University of Puerto Rico - S3T2R1 | ecosystem: Host-associated > Plants > Roots > Rhizosphere ...
CGCCATCCCCTACGCCTTCATCGGCAACGGCTCGCTTGCGATCATCCCGGGGCTGCTGTCGATCCCCTGGCTCTCGGTGGTCGCGCTGCTCGTCATCGTCACCTCATGGTTCGTGCTGCGGCGCACGGTGCTCGGCGTCCATATCTACGCGGTCGGCGGCAACCAGAGCGCGGCGCGGCTCGCCGGCATCAAGGTCTGGGCCGTGGTGCTCTTCGTCTACGGCGTGTCCGGCCTGCTCTCGGGGCTCGGCGGCGCCATGCAGGCGGCGCGGCTCTATGCCGCCAACGGCCTGCAGCTCGGCCAGTCCTACGAGCTCGACGCCATCACCGCCGTCATCCTGGGCGGCACCTCCTTCGTCGGCGGCATCGGCTCGATCTGGGGCACGCTGGTCGGCGCCCTCATCATCGCCGTGCTGTCGAACGGGCTGATCCTGATCGGCGTCTCGGATGTCTGGCAGTACGTGATCAAGGGCCTGGTCATCATCGGCGCCGTGGCACTCGATCGCTACCGCCTTCACACCTCCGCGCGGACCTGAGCTCGAGCGCGGCCATTCAAGAAGAGGAGGACGCTCATGTTGAAGAAGAGCCTGTTGTCCAGCGCGGCCCTGGCGTTTGTCTTGTCCGCGGCGCCGGCGTTCGCCAAGGACCTCAAGTCGATCGGCATCTCGCTCGGCTCCCTCGGCAACCCGTTCTTCGTCGCCCTCTCGAAGGGCGCCGAGTTCGAGGCCAAGAAGACCAACCCCAACGTCAAGGTCACGACCGTGGGCTTCGAATACGATCTCGGCAAGCAGGTGACGCAGATCGACAATTTCATCGCCGCGGGCGTCGACATGATCCTGCTGAACCCCGGTGATCCGAAGGCGATCAGCCCGGCGATCAAGAAGGCGCAAGCTGCCGGCATCATCGTCGTCGCCGTCGACACGGCCGCAGAAGGCGCCGATGCCACCGTCACCACCAACAACGTGCAGGCGGGCGAGATCGCCTGCCAGTACATCGTCGACAAGCTCGGCGGCAAAGGCGAGGTGATCATCGAGAACGGACCGCAGGTTTCGGCGGTCATCGACCGCGTGGTCGGCTGCAAGAACGTGTTCGGCAAGGCGCCCGGCCTCAAGGTCCTGTCGTCCGACCAGGACGGCAAGGGCTCGCGCGAGGGCGGCCTCACGGTCACCCAGGGCTACCTGACCCGCTTCCCCAAGATCGACGCGATCTTCGCCATCAACGATCCCCAGGCGATCGGCACCGATCTCGCCGCCAAGCAGCAGAAGCGAACCGGCATCATCATCACCTCGGTCGACGGCGCGCCCGACATCGAGGCGGCGCTCAAGGACCCGGCCTCGCCGCAGATCCAGGCCTCGGCCTCGCAGGACCCGTTCTTCATGGCGCGCCGCGCGGTGCAGGTCGGCGTTGCCATCCTCAATGGACAGAAGCCCGCGAACCCCGTCGAGCTCCTGCCCTCCAAGCTCGTGACCCGCGACAATATCGGGCAGTATGTCGGCTGGACGTCGGAGCGGCGCCAGTAGCGCTTTTGTGCCGCCCGCCTGCGGCGGGAGGTTTCCGGCGTTATCGGGGTTTCCGGTAGTCATTTTCGCGGGAACAGCGCCGGATTGACCTCCCAGAGATGAGGTGGCCGTCCGCCCTGCGGGTGGCGTGCGGCTGGAAGTAGTCGCGCCGCTTTCACCGCCGCCGCCTCGAAGGCGAGCACCAGCGGCCGTCTTCCAAGCAGATTGCCACGGATCCTCGGCAACGGAGGAAGGGAACTGAAGAAGCGACCAAGCGCGTCGGAATAACCAAGCACCGGAGCCGGGGTAGCGACGATACGAAAGATGCCCTGCCAGCATTGCTGTCGCACGGTCGGTCGGCATTCGGATAGGTGGCGCCCAGCATGCAAGCCAAGCGGGCATTCCCAGCATCCACGGGCTTGTCCCGCGCTGAAACTCGATCTGAATGCTGGCAGTGCACGCGGCGGCTTGTTCAAGGCAGTCACCTGGCAACGCTCGCGGAGTCTCCATGACGAGCGGACCACCGATGTCGCGATCGAGCTCGGGCTTGAAGCGAATGTGAGGATGGCGCTTGTTCATGCCCTCCATTTAGAGCTGTTCGTACGAGCGCCGATCAACTGAGAATTATGAGAGTCTTGGGAGTTGTTCTGGCGAGCATGTTCCGGCCGGCTGGAACGCGAACCGTGGTCCGGCAAGCCAGTAGGTCAGCCCTCTCATCTCGAGGAGGTTGAGGTTGTCGTAGGCGAAGACGACGGAATTGGCCGGAGTGCTGGGCGCGCGGTCTGCGCGTCGGCATGTTGTCCACGGCGTCATAGGTGAATGTCTCGGTGCAGCACCTGTCGGTCGAGTAGCGTTTCGGTCAATATGCTGTGACCGAAGAATGGTTGGGACGAATTGTCTTCCCGTCACCCAATCGTACATCGCCGATGTCGAGCGTTCGTCAGAGAAGGGCCATAGGCGACACTTGCACAAAACGGCGATCAGCGTCGAAGTGCTGGTGGCGACGGCGTATCGATGATCGCTTAGGAGCCGTTTACGGCCGCTTGACGTTCTTGGTGATACATCTGGGCTGAGCCAGCTAATAGAGATGCGACTGGTTGAGCCTTGTCGGAAGAGGATAGCGCGATGAGCGAACGAATTTCGTTAGCGGGAAAGGTCGCGATTGTGACTGGGGCAGGCCGCGGGCTGGGGCGGTCATATGTCGAACTTCTCGCCGAACGCGGCGCCCGGGTCGTGGTGAACGACCTGGGGACCGACGTATCGGGGTTCGGGAAGGACTCCACGATAGCGGAACAGGTGGCCGACCTCATTCGGTCACGTGGCGGCGAGGCCATCGCGAATGACAGCGATATCTCCAGCCCTGAAGGTAGCAATGACTTGATCGCGACGACCATCGAGCATTTCGGGAGAGTAGACCTTCTCGTGAACAACGCTGGTATCTGCGGAAGCCAGCTATTCGAGGACGCCACTCTTGATGATTTCGATCACTACTGGCGCGTGCACCTCGGCGGCCCGGTGAACACGGTTAAGGCCGCCTGGCCGTACATGGTCGCACAACGATATGGGAAGATCATCTTCACGACGTCAGTCGCCGGGCTGTTCGGAATACGAGGCCAGGCCACCTATGCGGCGGCCAAGTGCGCGGTCGTTGGATTGATGCGCATTCTGGCAATTGAAGGTGCTGAGCATGGGATTCTCGTGAACACCATTTCGCCATCCGGTTACACGAGGATGCACCCAGCCGCGACAGGTGCTGAGTCGGTCTTCGGCCGCATCCAGGATACCGCCGCTTGGCTGAAACACAGTGAAGCCGCCCTGCCGGTCGAGGCTGTTGCGCCGGCGATCGTCTGGCTGGCAAGCGATCGTTGTTCGGACACGAACCGCATTTACAATGTGGAAGGGGGAGCAATCCAACGTATTGCTATCGTCATGGGAGCTGGCTTCCACGATTCACATCTGACGCCCGAAAGCATCGCCGAGAACTATGCAAAGGTCGAATCGATCGAACGCTTCACCGAACCGGGTCCGTTCGAGGTCAATCTCTGACGACCGCTTGACGATTGGCTGGAACGTGACCGTCAGGCATCGTGGCCTTTTGTCCGACATACGAGCACTTGGGCCGCTGTAGCCACTAAGGGTTCAAATAAGCCTATTGCACAATCCGCGAGCGGACCGTGAAGGTCGGTTCGCGCCCTTACTTCGCTGGCAGAGTTCGCACGAAACGACCGGCCAGCTCGATCCAGGACTGGAGTCCGCGGCCCCGGCAGGCCTTCTCGTCCACCCATACGAGGCCACCCATCCGCCGCCCCTTGAACACGATTGCAGACGCGCCGGGCCGGCCGAGTGCCTCGGCCTCCAGCTCCTTGCCGACCCGAAACATGAAGCGGCCGACCTCCACGCCGCACAGCATGTTGCCGTTCAGCATCCAGCAATAGCCGCCAAACATCGCACGTTCGGCGATGCCCTTGCGGGCCGCCAGCGCAGCGCGCATGCGTTCGGCCAGGTGCGGATCGTGTGGCATATTGACTCCGTTTTAGGGAGTATATACTACTTTTTTAGGAGGAAACACATGGGCAAGCCAAGACTCGTCTATTTCGATATCGACGGCGCGCGTGGTGAGACCGCGCGGCTGGCCATGGTCATCGGTGGAGTGCCGTTCGAGGATGATCGAGTGAAGTTCGCCGACTGGGAAAGCCGCAAGCCCGGCACGCCCTTCGGCGCTCTTCCGGTGCTCGAGCTGGATGGGCAAACGGTGGCGCAATCCAATGGCATCAACCGATATGTCGGCAAGCTCGCCGGCCTCTATCCAAGCGATGCCTGGCAGGCGGCGCTCTGCGACGAAGCCATGGATGCTGTCGAGGAGATCGCCACCAGGGCCTGGAGCACCATGTTCCTGCCGCCGGCCGAGAAGAAGGCGCAGCGCGAAAGCCTGGCCGCGGGGCCGCTTCCCTATTCCCTGGATCGCCTGCAGCGTCGCCTCGACGCGCAGGGCGGCCAATACTTCGCCGACGGCCGGCTCACCGTCGCGGACCTCAAGGTCTTCGTCTGGACCCGCCATCTCAGATCCGGACAACTCGATCACGTCCCCGTCGACCTGACCGAGCGCGTCGCCCCGCGGCTCGTCGAGCATTGCGAGCGCGTGGGCCAGCATCCGGCGGTCAAGGCCTACTACGCCGAGCGCAAGGTCGCGGCCTGAGCACACCGCCATGTCACGCGCCTTCTGGCTCGGCGTCGCCGCCTCTGTCGTGCCGAGCTTCCGTTGACGCAGACCCACTATCCTCAATTCTGCGCCCTCGCCCGCGCGGCCGAAATCGTCGGCGAGCGCTGGACGCTTCTGATCGTGCGCGAGCTGCTGCTCGGTCCCAAGCGCTTCGGCGACCTGGTCGAACGGCTGAGCGGCGTCAGCCCGACGGTGCTGACCGGCCGCCTCAACAGCCTGATCGAGCACGGCGCCGTGCGGCGCGCCACGCTGCCGGCGGCTTTCAACGCACAGGTCTATGAACTGACGCCGGTCGGCCTGGCGCTGAAGCCCGCGATCCGCGCGCTGATCCGCTGGGGCGGCCATTTCCTCTTCCCACCGCGTCCCGATGACACGTTCGAGCCGGACTGGGTGCTGCTCGCTCTCGACGCTATCGTGCGCCAGACGCCGACGCCGGCACGCCGCATCGTGCTGCGCGTCAAGCAGGGCGGCAAATCCGCGAGCTTCATCGTGCAGGGTGGCAAGCAGGGTACGACGCTCAGCCGCGGCGAAGGCCCTGGGAGCGCCACCGTCGAGACACGCTTCGACACGCTGCTGCGCATTCTCTCGACCAAGCTGCCCCTCGAGCAGGCGGTCGCGGAGAACCAGGCGCGGGTCGATGGTTCGCTTCAGGCGGCCCGGACGCTGCCCCGGATGTTCGAGCTGACCGCGCGATCGCAGTCGAAGAAGGAGACAGCATTGAAGTGATCGAGGACTTCGATGAGACACCGCTTGGCTACGGGGCTGGGCTGAAGCTGGAATGATTGCGATGTTCGCTCGCTGAGTTGTCACCGGCCCCGGCTCTCTCAGGTGGAGAATGGTGACGCTGGAAGCTTCGCGCAGTTGGAGAGGCCCCTGCCAAGCCTCTCCAGTCCTGAAGGCGCTTAGCAGGGCCACCTTGGAGTTCGCAGTAGTGAGGTTATGCTAACCAACGCTCCCTAGCTTGGGGCCACCATCTCTCTCGCGCTTTCTCTTGCATGCCCATTGCCGCACCATCCCGCAGTCGGAAATCCTCGAAGGCTCGCGAGCGCAATTGCTCGGTTTCCCGAACGCTCGGGATCCTGTCGGATGCGTGGTCCTTCCTGGTCATTCGCGAGGCGTTCTTCGGCGCACGCCGGTTCGAGAGCTTCCGCAGCGCCCTCAGCCTGCCCCGCGCCACCCTGACCGACCGCCTGCGCCGGCTGACCAAGCAAGGCATTTTTCGCCAGGTCAAATATTCGCCGACATCGAGTCGCGTCGAATACCGGCTGACCCAGGCGGGGCTCGAGCTCTATCCGAGCTTCATGGCGATGATGCAATTCGGCGACCGCTGGCTTTCCGGTCGCAAACGCCCTCCCCTGCGGCTGATCCATACGGTCTGCGGGCATGACTGTCGGCCCCTGGTCGCCTGCTCGTCCTGCCTGCAGGAGGTCACGGCAAGGCGGGCGACGTATCGGGACGGGCCGGGCGCCGGATACAGCGTCGCGGCCTCGGCCCGCCGGTCGCGGCGTGCGTCGGACGCGTCGCAGTTCATGCGCGGTCGACCCAGCTCGGTGTCGCGCACGCTGGGAATCATGGGCGACCGCTGGACCTTCCTGGTCATTCGCGAGGCGTTCTTTGGCGCGCGTCGCTTCGACCGCCTGCAGAGCGAGCTCAACATTGCGTCGAACATCCTGACCGATCGACTGACCCGCCTGGTCGACACCGGCGTTTTCGAGCGGCGCAAGTACCAGGATCTGCCGGTCCGTCACGAATACCGCCTCACCGAGATGGGGCGAGACCTCTACGGCGCCCTGATCATGATGATGGCGTGGGGCGACCGCTGGCTGTCACGCCGCGGGCCCCCGCTCATCCTCACCCATCGCGATTGCGGCAAGGACTTCACGCCGCTCGTCATCTGCGACCAGTGTCGCAAGCCGATCGAAGCGACCGCCATGACCTACAGGATGAACTACCAGCCTTCCGACTTCGGTGCGCCGGCGCTCAGCGACCGGGCCGCCGCCGTCGACGCCGCCGCGCGGGGTCGGCGCCGCCGCTCATAGCGCACCCGCGGCAGGGATTGACACTGCCTCGCCCGATTGGTCTAGTAATGCAAGTGACACGGAGGAAACGCGGACGGGAGGAATGAAGCCACCGCCGTTCGATTACCAGCGCGCAGACAGCGTCGAGATGGCGGTCGCCGCCCTCGCGCGCGCCGGCAGCGATGCCAAGATCATCGCCGGCGGCCAGAGCCTCGTTCCCATGCTGAACTTCAGGCTGCTGCGGCCTTCGCTCTTGATCGACATCAATCGCATTGCCGGCCTGTCGTTCATCGAGGATGACGGCGATGGTCTGCGCATCGGTGCATTGGCACGCCATCGTCACCTCGAGGTCTCGCCGCTGATCGCCCGCTTCTTCCCTGGCGTTGCGGAGGCCATGAGTCATGTCGCGCATCTCGCGATTCGCAATCGCGGCACGATCGGCGGAAGCCTGTCCCACGCCGACCCTGCCGCCGAGCTGCCGATGCTGGCGATGCTGCTGGATGCCGAGCTCGTCATTGCCTCGCCACGCGGCCGGCGGACTGCGCAAGCCGGCACCTTCTTCCTCGGCGCGCTCACGACCGACCTGGCGGAAGACGAGCTGCTGACCGAGGTGCGTCTCCCCAAGCTGCCGGCTGGCAGCGGCTGGGGGTTCGCCGAAGTCGCCCGTCGCCACGGCGACTTCGCGCTGGCGGCGGTGGCCGCGACCTTGAGCTGTGATGGTGACGGCGCCGTTGCCACCGCACGCATCGCCATGACGGGTGTCGGCGACACACCGCTGCGGGCGCGCGAAGCCGAAGCTCTTCTGCTCGGCCGAGCCGTCGGGCCTTCCGGGTTGGCGGCTGTCGCCGAGGCGGTGCGCACCGCCGCCGCGCCGGCCACGGACCTGCATGCCTCCGCCGACTATCGACGCCATCTCGTCAGCGTTCTGGCGCAGCGCGCGGTGGCGGCCGCCTGGCAGCGAGCCCAGGAGGCCAGTCCATGAGCCTTGCGCGTCCGGTCAAGATCACCGTCAACGGTACGCTCTACGAGCGCGTGGTGGAGCCCCGCCTGCTGCTCGTCGACTTCCTGCGGCATACGCTCGGCCTTACCGGGACGCATGTCGGCTGCGAGCATGGCGTGTGCGGCGCCTGCACCGTCATCGTCGACAGCGACAGCATGCGCGCCTGCCTGCTGTTCGCGGTCCAGCTCGACGGCTGCCATGTCGAGACCGTCGAAGGCCTGGGCAGCCTTAAGGTGCTCAGCGCGCTGCAGGAGGCGTTCCACGAGCATCACGCCCTGCAGTGCGGCTTCTGCACGCCGGGCATGCTGATGACCACGGTCGACCTTCTGCGCAAGCGCCCGCTCGCCAGCGACGCAGAGATCCGCGACGGGCTGTCGGGCAACCTGTGTCGCTGCACCGGCTATCAGCACATCGTCGACGCGGTCCGCGCCGTGGTCGCGAAGCAGCGGGAGACGGACGCATGACCGATGCGTCGCAGCTCCATCCCAAGCTGGTCGGCCAGCCGATAAAGCGTCGCGAAGACCCGCGCCTGCTGACGGGGCGCGGTACGTTCGTCGATGACCGACCGGTCGCGCACGCGCTCCACGTCGCCTTCCGACGCAGCGACCACGCTCATGCCCGGATCACAGCCATCGACACGACGCAGGCGCGCACGATGCCGGGAGTCGTCGCCGTCCTGACGGCCAAGGATCTCGCCGAGCATTATCAGCCGCTCAAGGCGACGTCGCGCATGGCGAACTACCATGCCACGCCGCTCACGCCGCTGGCCCGCGACACGGTCCGCTATGTCGGCGAGCCGGTGGTCGGCGTCGTGGCGGAGAGCCGCTATCTCGCGGAGGACGCTGTCGAGACGATCGCCATCGACTTCGAGCCGCTGCCTGTCGAGACCGATCCGGAGGCTGCAGCCGAACCGAATGCGCCGCGTCTGCATGAGGACGCCGAGAGCAACGTCATCGTCGCGCGCGAATTCAAGCGCGGCGATGTCGATGCCGCGCTGGCCGACGCCTACGTCACGGTCAAAGGCCGCTTTCGCGTGCATCGCAAGACGGCCGTCGCGATCGAGCCGCGCGCCTGTCTCGCCGAGCACGACGCCGGCCATGAGGCGCTCACGTTGCATTCGGCGACACAGATCCCCGGCATCCTACGCGATGCCTTCGCCCAGGCGCTCGACCTGCCCGGGACCAGGCTTCGCATCGTAGCGCCCGACGTCGGCGGCGGCTTCGGCGGCAAGGCCTCGCTCTATGCCGAGGAATTCTTTGTTTGCGTGGCCGCGCGCCTCCTGGAACGGCCGGTCAAATGGACCAGCGATCGGATGGAAGACCTGATCGCGACCAGCCAGGCATTCGACGAGATCATCGAGGCGGAGCTGGGCGTCGATCGCGCCGGCTGCGTGCAGGCGCTGGCCGCGGAGGCACTCGGCGATATCGGCGCCTATTCGATCTATCCCTGGACCGCCGCTCTCGAGCCCGTGCAGGTCGTGAGCTTCCTGCCGGGGCCTTATCGGCTCGCGACCTATCGCGGCCGGACGCGCGGAGTCGCCACGCCGAAGGCGCCGACCGGTCCCTATCGTGGCGTCGGGCGGCCGATCTCCACGTTCGTCATGGAACGGCTCATGGACATGGCCGCGCGCAAGCTTGGACTCGATCCACGCGAGATCCGCGAGCGCAATCTCGTGAATGCCGAAGAGTTTCCCTACAAGGTCGCGTCCGGCCTGGTGTGGGACAAGTCGGGATTCCGCGAATGCCTGGACCGCGCCTGCCAGGCCATCGGCTACGACGCCCTGCGGGCACGGCAAGCCGCCCTCCGCGCCAAAGGCGGCTGGTTCGGCATCGGCATCGCCTCCTATGCCGAGCTGACCGGCATCGGCTCGCGCATCTCCGTGGCCCCCGGCATGCCGCTGAACACGGGCACCGAGACCGCGAACATCCGCATCGATTCGACCGGCGCGGTCACGGCGTCGTTCGGCATCGCCGCCCATGGCCAAGGGCTCGAGACCACCCTGGCGCAGATCGTCGCCGACCATCTCGGTGCACAGATCGGGGACATCCGCATCGTGCACGGCGACAGCGCTGCCGTTGCCAGCGGCAGCGGCAGCTACGCCAGCCGCAGCCTGGTGCTGGCGGGCGGTGCCGCGATTCGCGCCGCCGAGGCCGTGCGCGAGAAGGTGCTCGCGGTGGCCTCGCACCTGCTCGAGGCCGAGGCGGCCGACCTTGTCGCTGCGGGCGGAAAGGTCTCGGTCGCCGGCACCGACCGGTCGGTGACGTTTCGCGAGATCGCGCGAGCCGTCTACCTGGAGATGGGTCGCGTGCCGCCGCAGGCGCGCGAGGAGCTTGCCGCCGTCAAAAGCTACGATCCGGTGTTCGGCACGACCACGTCGGCCACCCACATCGCCGCCGTCGAGATCGATCCGCACACCTACGAGGTGCGGATCGATCGCTATGTCGTCGCCGAGGACTGCGGGCGCGTCGTCAATCCCAAGATCGTCGACGGCCAGGTGCATGGCGGCGTGGCGCAAGGGATCGGCGCCGCGCTGTACGAGGAGGTCCGCTACGACGCCGAAGGGCAGATCCAGACCGCGAGCCTGGTGGACTATCTGGTCCCGGCGGCGAGCGAGATTCCGCCGATGGACGTCCAGCACCTCGACTCGCAATCGCCGTCGCTCGGCGGCTATCGCGGCATGGGCGAAGGCGGAACGATCGGTGCCCCGGCCGCCATCGCCAACGCCTTGGCCGACGCCCTGGCGCCGCTCGGTATCGAGATCAACGAGCTGCCGGCCACGCCGGAGCGCCTCTTTCGGCTCATCGAGCAGGCGAAAGCCAGATCAGAGACATGAGGGGCAGCGACATGAGGAGCAAGCGATGGATCTAGGTCTCAAGGGCAAGGTAGCGCTGGTGACCGGTGCGGCGCGCGATGTCGGCCGGGAGATCGCGACCACGCTGGCCCAGGAAGGCGCTGCGGTCGCGATCAATTTCCATCGCTCGGCATCGGACGCGAAGTCGGCGGCGCAGGCGATCGCCGACGACGGCGGCACGGCCAAGACTTACGGCGCCGATGTCGCGGATTTTGCGGCGGTCACGGCAATGGTCGATGCCGTAGTCAAGGACTTCGGCCGCCTCGACATCCTGGTCAACAATGCGGGCCTCGCGCTGCGGCAGCGTTTCGTCGAGACCAAGCCCGAGGACTGGCATCGCCAGATCGACACCTGCCTCTACGGCGCCATCCACTGCTGCCGGGCCGCCGCGCCGCATCTCCAGGCCGCGGGCAACGGCCGCATCCTGAGCATCATCGGCGATTCATCGCGGGTGGGCGAATCGGGCCTCGCCATCGTTGCCGCCGCCCGCGCCGGCGTCATCGCCCTGATGAAATCGCTGGCGCGCGAGCTGGGACCCGCGGGCATCACCGCCAATACGGTGTCTCTCGGCCTGGTCGAGACCGCGCACGATCGCGACTGGGTGGAAGCCAATCGCGACAAGCTCGTCCGCCTCTATCCCGTACGTCGCCTCGGCAAGCCGGACGACATCGCTCCCATGGTCGCGCTGCTGGCCTCGCCGCATTCCGGCTGGATTACCGGCCAGGTGCTCAGCATCAGCGGCGGCTACAGCATGGTCTGAACGAGGCGCCCGGTCATGTTGCGAACCGAGTTGATCGCGTCGGTCCCCGAGCTGCTTCGGCGCCACGCCGAAGCCCAGGGAGAGAAGGTCGCCTATCGGGATTCTCGACGCGCCGTGACCTACGCCGAGCTCAATGCGCGTACCGCACGTCTGGGCGGGCATCTGGCTGACATCGGCATCGTTCCCGGCGACACAGTCGCGCTACTGTTGCCGAATTCCGTGACCTGGGTCGAAGGCTGCTTCGCGATCAACCGGGCTGGCGCGCTGAGCGTTCCGATCGCCTACGGATCGTCGGAGCCGGAGATTCTCTATCGCCTGGCCGACGCCGGCTGCAAAGCGATCGTGACAACATCCGAGCAGTGCGACCTGATCGCCAGGCTTCGGGCCCACGCCTCCTGCTTGCGCTCGGTGATCGTGGTCGGCCAATCGGCGGGCGCGACCTCGGACTTCATGTATGACGACCTCGTCGCCACGCCGCCGAAGTCGGCAGCGCCCGACCCCGCCGACCTGCATCGCCCGGCTTTCATCGTCTACACGTCCGGGACAACGGGGCGGGCAAAAGGCGTGCTGCTCACCCTCCACGGCATGCTCTGGGTCGTGGCGGCGACCTGGGCGCCGATCGTCGGGTTGAGCGCCGCCGACACGGTGCTGTCTCCCCTGCCGCTCTTTCACTCCTATGCGCTCAACCTGTCGGTGCTCGGCGTTCTCGCCACCGGCGCCTCCGAGCACATCATGGAGAGGTACTCGACGAAGGACGCCGTCGATCTGCTGGCGACGGGCGAGTTCACGGTCTTTCCCGGCGTGCCGACGATGTTCCACTACCTGCTGGAGGCGGTGCAGTCGCGGCCGGAGATCGCCTTTCCCGGCCTGCGGCTCTGCGTGTCGGCGGGCGCGATCCTGCCGGCCGCGCTGAACCGGCGCTTCGAGGACAGAGTCGGCGTCCCGCTCCTCGACGGCTACGGCATCACCGAAACCTCGACCATGGTCACCATGAACTGGCCGACCGACGCGCGCGTGCCCGGCTCGTGTGGCTTGCCGATTCCCGGCCTCGCGGTGCGCATCGTCGATCCAGCGAGCCTCGCCGATATGCCGTGCGGCCAGGAAGGCGAGCTGATCGTGCGCGGGCCGAACGTGATGCCGGGCTATCACGACAAGCCGGACGAGACGGCCAAGGCACTGCGCAACGGTTGGTATCACACCGGCGATCTGGCGCGCAGCGACGAGAACGGCTTCCTCGCCATCACCGGCCGCCTCAAGGAGCTGATCATTCGCGGCGGCCAGAACATCGCGCCCGCCGAGATCGAGGACGTGGTGATCGCGCTCGACTCGGTGCTCGATTGCGCCGTCGTCGGCGTCGCCCACGACCATCTCGGGGAGGTTCCGGTCCTTTGCGTGGTTGCGCGCCCCGGCACAACCGTCGAGCTCGATGCCCTGCTGGAGCACTGCCGCGCGAACCTGTCCGCGTACAAGGTGCCGCACGCCGTCCATGTCGTGGATGAAATCCCGCGCACCGGCTCCGGCAAGATCATTCGTTACAAGCTCCAGGAGAGCTTATCCGCTCGATCGTAAATGGAGACCGGCATGCAAGACGATGAATTTCCCAGGCTGGAGACTGCCGTTGGCGCCTTGGACTATGTGGCAATGGTCGTCGACGACCTGGAGGCTGAGACCAACCGCTACCGTGACCTGTTCTCCGCGCGGATATCGGAGACGGAGAACCACGCGCAGTATGGATGTTCATCCGCGTTCGTCGACCTCGGCTACTCGCGGCTGAGACTGTTTCAGGCGCATGGCTCGGAATCGCCCGTCACGACGCTATTCGGGCCGCATTCCTTGGCCGGCATCCACCATGTCTGCTACCGCGTCGACGAGATCGACACGGCGCGCAGCGAGCTGCAGCGGAAAGGCTACCGCCCGCTCAGCGACGACTACAAGCGCTCGCCCCAGGGCAAGCGCCTGATCTTTCTGCGGCCCACCAACATGCCGGGCCCGTTGGTCAGGTTGGAAGAGCGCGAGTGAGGAAGGGTCCAATGGAGACGTCACATCCCTACGCTTTGCTTGTCGGCCAATGGGCCGGCGAGGCGCCGACCTTGACGGGTGCTTTCGAGCGTGACGGGCTGCCCTTCTCGCTGTTCTGGCAGAAGGGGGCGCAGTTGCTCTCGACCTTGCCGGCGAAACCCAAGCGCAGCGCGGCGGAACAGAGCCAGGCGGAAGGCCTGCTTTCGGTCGGTCGGGAAAGCCGGGTGCGGTTCCTATCGATGCACCGAGCAGCGCTCTACGGGAAGCTGACCGGTGGCTTGTCGCGTCATTTGCGAGTCGAGGAACTCGCGTACCGGGCGGCGGTGGAGGTGCCAGGGCTGGTGCCGACAAAGGCGACGGTGCAAGCGGAGGGCCGACTGCTGCAAAAGGACAAGGACGGCCACGAGATCGACCAGGGAATCCTGTTCAATCATTTCCTCGGAGAACGGGCGACGGGGCTCCATCTCTGCCATTCGATGCTGCGGCCACGGCCTGAAGCGCTGGAATTGCTCGAACGCCTGGTGCGCGACGGTCGTATCGACCTCGGCACTGCCGTGGTCGAGCGACGGGGGCAGGCGTCCGTGGTGTACATGAAGAATCCCCGCCACCTGAACGCCGAGGACGACAGCACCGTGGCCAACGTCGAGACGGCGGTCGATCTCGCCCTGCTCGATCCGGATACCGATATCTGTGTCTTGCGCGGCGCCACCATCACCGAGGGCAAGTACAAAAACCAGAATGTCTTCAGCACCGGCATCAACCTGACCCACCTGTACCGCGGAACGATTTCCTATCTCTGGTACCTGATCCGCGACCTGGGCTTCATCAACAAGATCTTCCGCGGGCTCGCCGGCGACAAGGAGCCGGGCGAGGTGTTCGGCGAGACTCGGGAGAAGCCGTGGATCGCGGTGATGGAGAAGTTCGCGATCGGAGGCGGATGCCAGTACCTCCTCGCCTGCGACTTCGTGCTGGCGGCGAGCGATGCCTACATGACGCTGCCGGCGCGCAAGGAAGGCATCATCCCGGGCGTCGCAAACCTGCGGCTGCCGCGGTTCGTCGGCGATCGGACCGCCCGGCAGGCTGTCATGTACGATCGTCGCATCGACTGCGACAGCGCGACAGGGCGGCTGATCTGCGACGAGGTGGTCGAACCCCATCTCCTCGACGATGCGTTGGCGGAGGTCGTCGAACGCCTGACGTCCTCCGGTGTCGTCAGCGCGGCCAGCAATCGCCGCGCCTTTCGCATCGCCCACGAGCCGCTGGACCTGTTTCGCGACTACATGGCCGTCTATGCGCGCGACCAGGCCTATTGCCATTTCTCGCCCGCCTTGATCCGCAACCTCGAGCGCTACTGGAACGCCGACAGACGCGCAGCTTGACGGGCCTCTGCGTTGACGCAGGTCAAGCACGCACGGTGCGATACCCTGTAGGCAAGGCTACATGGAAGCGATCGCCGCCTTTACGGCGTTCTGCCAAGAAGGCCTGCACAGTCTCGCAGCGCTGCCCGCCAGCCTGCCGCTCTCGCTGGCGGTCGCAGGTCTCGCCGGCAGCCTGACGCATTGCGTCGGCATGTGCGGGCCGTTCGTGCTGGGCCAGGTCATGGCCGACAGCGAGGGCCAGATGGGCCGGTACGGCGAATGGCAGCGCCTCGCCGGCGCCGCGCTGGCGCCCTACCACCTGGGCCGGCTCACGACCTACACGGCGCTGGGTGCCGTCGTCGGCGCCGTGACGGCCGTGTCGATCGCCACGACGGGGTTCGCCTGGTTGTCGGCAACGATGTTGGCCGTTGCCGCGGTGCTCATGATCGTGCAGGCGCTCGGACTGGCACTGGGCACGGCCTCTCCGTTGTCGGCTTTGGTGGCGCGAGTGGCCGCCCCTCTTTTCTCTTCACGCACAACGACGGCGCGCTATGGCCTGGGATTGATGCTGGGCCTGCTGCCCTGCGGCCTGCTCTACGGAGCCTTGGCGGCCGCTGCCGGAACAGGGAGCGCTATCGATGGCGCGCTCGCGATGGCCGCCTTTGCGCTCGGCACCGTCCCGGCCTTGATCGTGGTCGCCTGGCTCGGTCTCATTGCGCGCCGTCGCCTCAAGAGCCTGACGGCCTGGCTGGCCACACCGCTGCTGATCGCCAACGCGGTCCTGATGCTGGCGCTGGCGGCCCAGCGCCTTGCCGCTTAGGCTTTGTCCTGCACCCTTCAGCTGCCGGAGAGTCCAACATGAACATTACCCTGAGCCGGCGTCACACCGTGCAGCTCGCGCTCGGCGCCACCGCGGCCCTTTCCCTGGCCCGGCCGGCATCGGCCCATCACGGCTGGTCGTGGGCCGAGGAGGAGCAGAGCACGCTCACGGGAACCATCGTCTCGGTCTCGATGGCGCCGCCGCATCCACAGCTCAACGTCAAGGCGGCCGACGGTGTCGTGTGGCTGATCGACCTCGGCAATCCCAACCAGACCGAGCGCTCGGGCTTCACCGCGGCTTCGGCCAAGCCGGGCGACGCGGTCGTGGTCCTGGGCAACCGCGACAAGGACAAGAGCAAGATGCACATGAAGGCGGTGCGCATCACGGTCGCCGGCAAGCAGTACGACATGTACCCTGAGCGGATCCGCACGAACTGAAGTCTTGGAGCCGGTGCAGCTCCTCGACTGGATTGGCGCATGGCCGGGCGCCCTCCTGTTGCGCGGCTCGGGCACCGCCTGGCTGCTGGTCGATGCCGCGCACATCTTGGGCGTGGGCCTGCTGGTCGGCGCCATCGTGCCGCTCGACCTGCGCCTGCTCGGGCTCTTTCGCGCCCTGCCGCTCGCCCCGATCGCGCCCTTCCTGTCGCGCGCCGCCGCGCTTGGCGCGGCGCTGGCGATCGCCACAGGCCTGTGGTTGTTCTCGACCAAGCCGGCCGAGTACCTCGCCAACGCGGCGTTCCTCTGGAAGACGGCCCTGCTCGCGCTGGCGCTGGCCAACGTGGCGCTGCAGCACGCCAATCGCGGCTACGCGCAGGCGCTCGCCGGCGGCGCGGTGCGACCGACCGTGCGCCTCGCCGCCATCGGCTCGATCCTCCTGTGGCTCTCCGTGCTGGTCGCCGGGCGGTGGATCGCGTTCGTCTGAGCCGGTGCTCGACGCTAACGGTCCGGCTCGACACCATCGAAGTGCACAATGTCGCGGTAGGCATGCCAGGTCGCATGTCCCACCACCGGCAGCACGACCACGAGCCCCAGCAGGCCCGGCACCATGGCCAGCACCACCAGGAGCACGATCAGCCCGGCCCACAGCAGCATGGGCCGCAGGTTGAGCCGCACGGCAGCCACCGAGGTGGCGATGGCCTCGAACAGATTGGAGGAACGCCGGTCGAGCAGATAGGGCATGGAGAAGGCGCCGATCATGAAGGCCGTCCCCGCCATCACGGCGCCGACACCGACGCCCAGCGCCAGGAACGGCAAGCTGCGGGACGAGAACCAGGCGAGGTCGGCGAAACGGTCCCAGGACGGGATGGCCTGCCACTCGAACAAGGCGAACAGGAGCTGCGCGACCCGCATCCAGGCGAGATGGAACAGCAGCAGAAGCAGGCCCATCAGCAGGATCTGATCAGGGTTGCGGCGCCAGGCGAACAACGTCGCCTCGAGATCGATCGGCAGGGCGGCTTGGCGGCGGCGACTGGCGTCGTACAGGCCGACCGCCATGAACGGTCCCAGGAAGAAAAAGCCGGCGCTGAGCGGCAAGACCAGATAGGGCAGATCCACCCATAGCAACAACGCGACGGCAATCCAGCCGGTCACGACGGCGATCGCCCCATAGGTGGCGCTGACGGACGGCATGGCCAAAAGGTCGCGCCAGCCGGCGCTGAGCCATTGCCAAGGCTGATCGACGGGCACCTGCCGGATGCGAGGCTGCGGCGCCCGGAAGACGGCAACGCTGCTGTCGCTCATCGTCGTTCCTCCTGAGGACTGCGACTTGGCCTGCATCAGCGGTGCCTGACCTTGACCCAAATCAAGGGAAACGTCGACAGCCTGCGTAAGGTCCCGCCGCCACCGGTGGGAGAACGCATGTCCAGCCAAGCCATTCTGAGCGCCAGCGCAAGCGTCGATCGCCGCGCCAACCCGCAGGCCAGCCCGACCTATGTCGAGGACGTCATCCGGGCCGCCGTCGTGCTGTCGATATTCTGGGGCGTCACGGCGTTCCTGGCGGGCGTCGTCATCGCGGCCCAGCTGGTCTGGCCGCAGCTCAGCTTCGACAGCCCCTACCTGACGTTCGGCCGGCTGCGGCCCTTGCACACGTCGGCCGCAATTTTCGCCTTCGGCGGCACCGCCCTGGTCGGCACGGCCTTCCACGTCGTGCAGCGCACCTGCCGCGCGCGCCTGTTCGGCGGCGCGCCGCTCGGCTGGTTCGTGCTGCTGGGCTACCAGTTCTTCATCGTCATCGCCGCCACCGGCTACCTGCTCGGCATCACCCAGAGCAAGGAGTACGCCGAGCCTGAGTGGTACGCCGACCTGTGGCTGACCATCGTCTGGGTGGCCTTCCTCATCGCCTATCTCGGCACGATCATGAAGCGCGAGGAACCGCACATCTACGTCGCCAACTGGTTCTACCTCGCCTTCATCATCACCATCGCCATGCTGCACATCGTCAACAACATGGCGATCCCGGTGTCGATCACCGGCAGCAAGAGCTACAGCGCCTGGGCGGGCGTTCAGGACGCCATGATCCATTGGTGGTACGGCCACAACGCGGTCGGCTTCTTCCTGACCGCGGCCTTCCTCGGCATGATGTACTACTACATCCCCAAGGCCGCGAACCGCCCGATCTACTCCTATCGGCTGTCGATCGTGCACTTCTGGTCGCTGGTCTTTCTCTATATCTGGGCCGGCCCGCACCACTTGCATTACACGTCGCTGCCCGACTGGGCGCAGACGCTCGGCATGGTGTTCTCGGTGATGCTGTGGATGCCGAGTTGGGGCGGCATGATCAACGGCCTCATGACGCTGTCGGGCGCATGGGACAAGCTGCGTACCGATCCCGGCCTGCGCTTCTCCGTCACCGCCGTGGGCTTCTACGGCATGGCGACCTTCGAGGGGCCGGTCATGTCGATCAAGGCCGTGAACTCGCTCAGCCACTACACCGACTGGACGATCGGCCACGTCCATTCCGGCGCGCTGGGCTGGGTCGCCTTCATCGTCTTCGGCACGCTCTACTACCTGGTGCCCAAGCTGTGGAACCGGCCGGCCATGTGGTCGACGCGGCTGATCGGCTGGCACTACTGGATCGCGACCATCGGCATCGTGCTCTACATCACCGCGATGTGGGTGAGCGGCATCATGCAGGGCCTGATGTGGCGCGCCTACGACGAGCTCGGCTTCCTGCAGTACTCGTTCGTCGAGACCGTCGCCGCGATGCATCCCTTCTATCTCATCCGTCTGCTCGGCGGGGTCTTCTTCCTGAGCGGCGGCCTGATCATGGCCTTCAACGTGTGGCGCACGGTGCGCAGCGAGCCGGCGCTCGCCGAAGCCGCGGCTCCCCAGGCCATCGCAGCCTAGGAGACACAGCCATGTTCATTCGCCACGAGACGATCGAGAAGAACGTCATCCTCATGCTGGTGCTGACGCTGATCACGGTGTCGATCGGCGGCATGGTCCAGATCATCCCGCTGTTCACCATCGAGACCACGATCGAGCGGGTCGACGGCGTGCGTCCTTACACGCCGTTGGAGGTGATGGGTCGCAACATCTACGTCCGCGAAGGCTGCTACGTCTGCCACAGCCAGCAGATCCGCCCGTTCAAGGACGAGGTCGAGCGCTACGGTCACTACAGCCTCGCCGCGGAGAGCCTGTACGACCGGCCGTTCCAGTGGGGCTCCAAACGCACCGGGCCCGACCTTGCGCGGCTCGGCGGCAAGTACTCCAACGACTGGCATGTGGCGCATCTCGTCTCGCCGCGCGCCGTGGTGCCCGAGAGCATCATGCCCGCCTATCCGTTCCTGGCCGAGCGCAAGCTCTCCTACGACGACATCGCCGAGCACCTGAAGGCACAGCGCGCCGCCGGCACGCCCTATACCGACGAGATGATCAAGAACGCCCGCGCCGACCTCCGGGCGCAGGTCGATCCCGACGCCGATCCGGCGGCGCTGCTGAAGCGCTATCCGCGTGCCGTCGTCGGCAAGTTCAACGGCCAGTCCGACCAGATCACCGAGCTCGATGCGCTGGTGGCCTACCTGCAGATGCTGGGCACGCTGGTCCGCTTCAGCGACCTGCCCCCCGAACGGCTGCGCCAGTAGGAGACGGACGATGAGCCTCGAAACACTGACCCTGGAGAGCTTGGGGGAGCTCCTGGCCTCGGCCTGGACTGTTTGGGCGGTGCTCCTCTTCAGCGGCATCGTGCGCTGGGCCTGGCGCCCGGCCAACCGGCGGCGCTTCGAAGCCGACGCCGCCATTCCCCTCAACGACGAAGGCTGACGGAGCCCGCAATGCCGACCAAGATCGAAAAGGACGCGCTGTCGGGCCGAAACACGACCGGCCACGACTGGGACGGCGTCAAGGAATTGAACACGCCGTTGCCGACCTGGTGGGTCTATACCTTCTGGGCAACGATCGTATTCGCGATCGTGTATTGTGCGCTCTATCCGTCGTGGCCGTGGTTCAAGGGCCATACCGACGGGATGCTCGGCTATTCGAGCCGTGCTCAGCTCGCACGTGAGCTCGGCGCTCAGGCCAAGGCGCGCTCGGCCTTCGTCGATCGCATCCGAGGCGCCTCGCTCGAGGACATCCGGAAGGATCCCGAGCTCTTCAACTTCGCGATGGCGGGCGGCCGCTCGGCCTTCCAGACCAACTGCATGCCGTGTCACGGTGCCGGCGGCGCCGGCAGCACGGGCTTCCCCAATCTGGTCGACGACGACTGGCTGTGGGGCGGCAAGATCGATCAGATCTACGCCACCATCCAGCATGGCATCCGCAACACCGACGACAATTCGCGCCAGTCGATGATGCCGCGCTTCGGTGCCGATGGCGTGCTCACGGCTGCCCAGGTGGCCGCAGTGGCCGACTACGTGCTGAGCCTCTCCGGTCGAGGCAAGGCCACGCCCGAGGGCGCCAAGGTCTTCGAGGAGCAGTGCGCCTCCTGCCATGGCGCCGAGGGCAAGGGCAACCAGGAGCTGGGCGCCCCCAATCTCACGGACGGCATCTGGCTCTATGGCGGCGACCGCGAGTCGATCTACCGCTCGATCTTCTACGCCCACAACGGCAGCATGCCGGCGTGGAGCGGGCGGCTCGACGATGCCACGATCAAGATGCTGACGATCTACGTCCACGCGCTGGGCGGCGGTCGGTAAGGCGCCGGCGTGGACGCCATGGACGGCAGCTTCCACGAGCCCGAGCAGCCGCTCTACGCGACACGGGTGAAGGTCTATCCTCAGGCGATCCATGGCCTGTGGCGGCGGGTCAAGTGGGCGGCGCTGATCGTCCTGCTCGGCCTCTACTATCTCGTGCCCTGGCTGCGCTGGGATCGCGGCCCCGATGCGCCGAGCCAGGCCATCCTGATCGATCTCGACGGAAGGCGCGGCTGGTTCTTCGACATCGTGATCTGGCCGCAGGAGGTCTACTTCGTCACCGGGTTCCTGATCCTGGGCGCAATCGGGCTGTTCCTGGCGACATCGCTGTTCGGCCGCGTGTGGTGCGGGTTCGCCTGTCCGCAAACCGTGTGGACCGACCTCTTCATGCTGGTCGAGCGACTGATCGAAGGCGACCGCAACGAGCGCATGCGGATCGATCGGACACCCATGTCGGTCGCCAAGGCGGCACGCAAGGGGCTGAAGCACACCGCCTGGCTCGCCATCGCCGCCGCGACCGGCGGCGCCTGGGTCTTCTACTACGTCGACGCGCCCACGACGCTGATCAAGATCTTCCGCGGCGACGCTTCACTCGAGGTCTATTTCTTCATCGGCCTGTTCACCGCCACGACCTACACGCTGGCCGGCTGGGCGCGCGAGCAGGTCTGCACCTACATGTGCCCGTGGCCGCGCTTCCAGGCCGCCATGCTCGACGACCAGAGCGTCATCGTCACCTACCAGAAATGGCGCGGCGAGCAGCGCGGCAAGCACAAGGCGAACGAAAGCTGGGAAGGCCGCGGCGACTGCATCGACTGCCGGCTCTGCGTTGCGGTCTGCCCGATGGGCATCGACATCCGCGACGGCCAGCAGCTCGAATGCATCGGCTGCGGCCTTTGCATCGATGCCTGCAACCGCACGATGGAGAAGGTCGACCGCCCGCTCAATCTCATCCGCTGGGACACGCTGGCCGACCAGCAGGCCAAGGAAAGCGGCAAGAAGGGCATCGCGTGGCGCCCGGTCCGCGCGCGCACGATGCTCTATGCCGCGCTGCTTGGTGTCGTGGCCGCGGTGATGCTTGTCGCCTTCGTGCTGCGCACCGACACCGAGCTCACCGTGCAGCGCGACCGCAGCCCGAACTTCGTGCGCCTGTCGAATGGCGACATCCGAAATTCCTATACCGTCAAGATCCTGAACAAGCGCCGCAGCACCGAGCGCTTCGAGCTGTCGCTCGAGGGCTTGCCCACCGGCACGCTGGGGTTCGTCGGGGCGGAGGTCGAAGGCAGCGGCGCCGCCACGCGGCTGGTCGTCCATCCCGATACCGTCGGTACGTTCCGCGTCTTCGTCACGGTGCCGCAAGCCAATGCACCGTCCGGGTCGAAGCCGATCGAGCTCACCGTGCGCGATGGTAACGGGCACCGCGCGTCGCATGACGCCGTGTTCGTCGGGCCCGCCCACTAGGAGAATTGCATGACCGCTCTTTTCGCACGCCGCGGCCACTACGTTCCCTGGCTCTTCGTTGCCGGCTTTGCCCTCATCATCGCCGTCAATGGCACCATGATCTGGCTGGCGGTCAGCTCCTTCTCCGGTCTGTACACGAGCAAGCCGCGCGAGATCGGCCTGCGCTACAACGCCGTCATCGCCGAGCAAAAAGCACGCGATGCCCTGGGTTGGCGGATCGACACCGCGTGGCGGCGCGAGTCCGGGACGCTTGTCTTGAACGTTGTCGACGGCTCTCGCCAGCCGCTCACCGGGGCGCGAGTCAGCGTGCAGCTGGTGCGGCCTGTCGAGAAGATGCCGCCGCTTGACGTTCGGCTGACGGCTGTCGACCTCGGCGCCTTCGAAGGCCACGTCGACCTGCCGGAGCACGGCAATTGGGACGTCGATATCGTGGTCGAGCGCGGCACCGATCGCTATGCGCTGACCCGCCGGATGTTCCTGCCATGACGAACGCCGTCCTCCTTGCACGGCCAGCGCCGCGAGCGGCGCCGCGCAAGGCCTGCGCCCATTGCGGCGAAGCGCTGCGGGGCACAGCGGATGCGGAGTTCTGCTGCGCCGGCTGTGCCAGCGCGCATGCCATCATCGGCGCCGCCGGCCTCGGTGCATTCTACCGCCGGCTGGAGGACAGGCACGCGCAACGGCCGGTGCCGCTCGAAACCGAATTCGCGCCCTACGTCCGAACGACAGGTGCCGGCGAGGCCGAGCTCGACCTGCTGGTCGATGGGCTGGATTGCGCTGCCTGCGTCTGGCTGCTCGAGAGTTTGCTGGCCCGCAATCCTGCAATCACCCGCGCGCGCGCCCACCTGTCGACACGACGCCTGTCGCTGCGCTGGCAGGGACCGGCCACGGATGCCAACGCGCATGTCGGCCTGGTCGCGGCCCTGGGCTTCCGCCCCGCGCCGTATGATGCGGTCAAGGTGGCGGGCGACGACGATCGTGAAGCCCGCGAGCTGCTGCGCTGTCTCGCCGTGGCGGGCTTCGCCGCCGCCAATGTCATGCTGCTGTCGGTCGCCATCTGGTCCGGACATGACGGCTCGATGGGCGATGCGACTCGCACGCTGTTCCATTTCCTGTCGGCCGCGATCGCCCTGCCGGCCATCGCCTATGCCGGCCGGCCATTCTTCCGCTCGGCCGTGACGGCGCTCAGCGCCGGCCGCACCAACATGGACGTGCCGATCTCGATCGGCGTCACCCTTGCCTGCATCGTCAGCCTGCACGAAGCCTGGGTGGGCCAGCATCATGCCTACTTCGATTCGGCTGTCACGCTCCTGTTCTTCCTGCTGATCGGCCGCTACCTCGATCGTCGCGCCCGTGGCCGCGCCCGGCAGGCCGTGCGCGCCCTGCTCGCCCTCTCCAGCCGCAGCGCCACGGTGATCGAGGAAGGTGGCGCGACCGTCCAGCGGCGCGTCGATCAGCTCAATGTCGGCGATATCCTGCTGGTGGCGGCCGGCGAACGGCTGGGCGCCGACGGGGTGGTGGTTGACGGCCATTCGGCGATGGATGCCGCCCTGGTCAGCGGCGAGAGCGTGCCGCAATCGGTCGAGCCCGGCGCCAAGGTCTTCGCCGGCATGGTCAATCTTGGTGCCGCCGTGCGCGTCCAGGTGACGGCTGCCGGAAAGAACACCTTGCTGGCGGAGATCGTGCGCCTGGTCGAAGCCGCCGAGCGCGGCCGCTCGCGCTTCGTCGCCATCGCCGATCGCGTGGCGCGCGCCTACGCGCCGGTCGTCCACCTTACGGCGCTGCTGACCTTCCTGGGCTGGATGGTCCTGGGCGGCCTGCCGTGGGACCGCGCCCTGCTGGTGGCGACGGCGGTGCTGATCATCACCTGCCCGTGCGCGCTCGCGCTCGCCGTGCCGGTGGTGCAGGTCGTGGCCGGCACCCGGCTCCTGCGCAGCGGCGTGCTGCTTCTGTCACCGACCGCGCTCGAGCGCATGGCGCGCATCGACCATGTCGTGCTCGACAAGACGGGGACCCTCACCCTCGGCAGGCCGGAGCTCGTTGCCGCGGTTGCCGATGTCGAGGCGCTGGCCGAGGCCGCCGCCATCGCCGCCAACTCGCGCCATCCGTTGGCGCAGGCCCTGGCGCGCGCCGTGCCTGATGCCGCGCCGGCCGAAGGCGTAATCGAGCATCCAGGCCTCGGCCTGCAGCGCGCCGACACGCGCCTGGGCTCGGCGCGCTTCTGCGGCGTCGCCAGCGCCGCCGACGACGACCGCTCCGAGCTGTGGTTCGCGCGCCCGGACCGGCCGCCGTTGCGGTTCGCCTTCGCCGACAGGCCCCGGCCTGATGCGCGTGCGGCCATTGCCGCCTTGAAGGAACGTGGACTGACGGTCGAGCTTCTTTCCGGCGATCGCCCCGGCGCCGTCGCGCATGCCGCTCACGAGGCCGGCATCGAGCGCTGGCAAGCCGAGCTGTCGCCGGCGGCAAAGGTCGGGCGCCTTGGCGCCCTTGCAGCCGAAGGCAGGCGCGTGCTGATGGTCGGCGACGGCTTGAACGACGCGCCGGCGCTCGCGGCGGCAAGCGCATCGATCTCGCCGGCAACGGCAGCGGAGGCGACACAGAACACCGCCGATGCGGTGTTCCAGGGCGACGCGTTGAAGCCCGTGGTGGAGATCATCGACGTGGCGCGCCGCGCCGATCGCCTGGTCCGCCAGAACCTCGGCCTGGCGCTGCTCTACAATCTCAGCGCCGTGCCGCTCGCCATCCTGGGTGCCGTGACGCCGCTGGTCGCAGCCGTGGCGATGTCGTCCTCGTCGCTGCTGGTGATCGGCAATGCCCTGCGGCTGGGTACCCGTCCGCAGGCCAAGGAGGTGCGCTGATGGACAGCCTGCTCATCCTGGTGCCGGCCGCGCTGTTGCTCGGCCTGATCGCGCTTGCCGCCTTCCTCTGGGCGCTGCGCAACGGCCAGTACGACGACCCCGACGGCGCGGCCGGCCGCATCCTGTTCGACGACGAGTGAAGGAGAGAGCGATGTCTCACTGGATCATGGGAATCCTGGCCGCCCTGCTGGGCCTCGCCGGCCTGCTGATGGCCGGCGCTGCGCGCGACGTCGGCATCCTGGCCTTCGGCCTGGCGCTGGCCCTGTTCTCGATCTTGTTCTGCTGGTGGATGATCAAGACGGCCTACGACGAAGCGGAAGAGAGCGAGCACACCTGAAGGGTGGTAGTCTCGGCTCGGCAGGCCAGGCCCGGCCTTTGACGCAGCTCAAGACCTCGATCGCCGGAGGCTGCCATCGTGCACTGCAGATGGAGGCGACGATGACGACGGGCGACGCGAAAGACACCTACGGTTATCTCGGCACCGAACGGAAGGCGCTGCGCGACGAGCTCGAACGGCTCGCCACCACCATTGAACAGGCCGCGAAGAGCGAAGGCGGCGAAGCCGTCAAGGCTGCCGCGGAAGCGGCGCGGAAGCTCGCCGGACGGCTGGGCGATAGCCAGGCCGAGCTCGAGCAGGCCATCCGTCGCAACCCGCTGGCTGCCGTGGCATTGGCAGGTGCGGCCGGCTTCCTGCTGGCGCTCCTGGTGCGGCGGTGAGCGACGACCGGCCGGGCAACGGCACGCTGCTTCTCGGCCTCGCCAGGTCAGCGGCCCTCCTTGCGGCCGCTGCCGCGGCGAACGCGGGCCGGCGCGCTGCGGCGACCATCGTGGGCTACCTGTTCGTCGCCGCCCTTTTCGCGGCCAGCCTCTGCTTCCTGACATTGTCCGCCTACCGCGCGCTGGCGGACGGGCTGGGCGAGATCTTTGCGTCGTTGATCGTCGGCTGCTTCTACCTGTTCGCCGCCTTGGCATTGATGCTGGTCCTGCAGCTTCGCCGGCGATGATGCCAAGCCTGACCACGTCAACCACGGATAGAAAGGAATGTTCATGCGAGCCAGCGATATAATGACCGGGGAAGTCATCTGCATCGACCAGGCGGCGTCCGTTTTCGACACTGCGGAGCTGCTGGTCGGCGCGGGGGTGAGCGCCTTGCCGGTGCTCGACAGCCAAGGAAAGATGGTCGGTATCGTGACCGAGGCCGACCTTATGCGGCGCGGCGAGATCGGCACGACGGTCCGTGAATCGTGGCTTTCCCGCCTGCTCGCCGATCGAGAGAGCTCGGCTCACGAATATGTTCTATCCCACTCGCGGCGGGTCGCCGAGGTCATGACCAAGGAGGTCGTGACCGCCGCAGAGGACACCTCGCTGCGCCAGCTCGTGAACCTGATGGAGAAGCACGGCATCAAGCGCATCCCGATCGTGCGGGACGATGCCGTCGTCGGCATCGTAAGCCGCGCCAACATCCTGCAAGCCCTGCTGTCGCGGGAACCGGACGAACCCGCGGGGCACCCGTCCGACGAGGAATTGCGCCGTGCCGTCGTCGCCGAGCTGGAGAAGCACGGCTGGACGTCGCGCTGGCCCACGAACGTCCTCGCCAATGCCGGCGTCGTCCATCTCTGGGGCTTCGTGCCCGGCGAAGAAGTGCGGCAGGCCTATCGCGTGGCGGCCGAGAACGTGCCGGGCGTCAAACGCGTCAAGAGCCATCTCCGGCCCATGCCGGCTTCGGTCACGATGGGCGCGTGGTCTTGACGACACAACCTTCAAAGCTGACAGCGGCACAATTCTTCCTGTGGCCGTTCATTGCCGCCAGCGAGCTTGTGGCGGCGCAAGCCGACGGCGTCGCGCGCGTCATGGCTGCCGCCTGCGCCGAACCCTCCGCACCAACCAAGCCTTCATGGGCGACCGTCAACACCGTGCGGCTCGATCTTGCGACCATGGAGCTGCGCGACTTCTCGACCGCGGCGAACGGCGCCGCGACGCTGGTCTGTGCTCCGTTCGCCTTGCACGGCGCGACCCTGGCCGATTTCGCGATCGGCCACAGCCTGGTGCAGACGCTTGCCCGGAGCGGCTGCCATCGGCTCTTCGTCACCGACTGGCGGTCAGCGACCAAGGACATGCACTTGCTGACCATCGACAACTATCTCGCGGAGCTCAATGTCGCGGTCGACGAGATCGGCACGCCCGTTGATCTGGTCGGGCTTTGCCAGGGCGGCGTCATGGCGTTGATATACGCCGCGCGATTTCCGGCCAAGGTGCGCAAGCTCGTGCTGGCCGGAGCGCCGATCGATGTCGATGCCGCGCCGTCCCTGCTTTCGATGACGGCGCAGAGCCTGCCGCTCGGCGTGTTCGACGAGGTCGTGCGCCTGGGCGAAGGCCGCGTGCAGGGCCAGCGTGTGATCGAGCTGTGGCGGCCGGCGCTCAGTGGCCATGACGCGATCGCCGCGCTGCAAGTCGAACCCTGCGCCGACGCCGAGCAGGCCGCCTTGCTGGAGCGCTTTAACGCCTGGTTCGATTGGACCGTCGATCTTCCCGGCGCCTACTACCATCAGACAGTGCTCTGGCTGTTCAAGGAGAACCGGCTGGCCGAAGGCCGCTTCAACGCCCTCGGGCGACAGATCGACCTCGCCGAGGTACGCCACCCGCTGCTTCTTCTCGCCGCCCGGGACGACGAGCTGGTGGCCCCCGAGCAGATCATGGCCGTCCGCCGCCGGGTCGGCACGGCGCCGGCGCAGATCGAAAGCGTGCTGCTGCCCGGCAACCATCTCAGCCTGTTCATCGGAGCCCGAAGCCTGACCGACGCGTGGTCACGCATCGGGCGCTGGCTTGCTCAATCTTGCAATACGTATGTGCCTGGTGCATCGCAGAGCGACGTCAGCCCACGCGATGCGTTGCCCGTCGGCGGCGGCTCGACAAAGCCGCCGGAATGCCCCTTCAGCCAGTCGACATAGGTCGGCCACCACGACCCGTCGCGCCGAGGCGCAATGGCGACCCAGGTCTCTGGGTCGACATAGCGGTCTTCGGCCTTCTTGGTCATGACCTGATGACGGCGTCCAGGATGGCCGACCTCGGAGACGATGCCGGCATTGTGCCCGCCGTTGGTCAGCACATAGGTGACCTCGGTGTCGGCCAGCAGATGGATCTTGTAGGTCGAGCGCCAGGGCGCCACGTGATCCCATTCCGTACCGACGGCAAAGACCGGGACACGAATGTCGGTCAAGGCCACCGGACGGCCGTCCACGACGTAGCGGCCTTCGACAAGGTCATTGTCGAGGAACAAGTGCCGCAAGTATTCCGAGTGCATGCGGTAGGGCAGCCGCGTGGCATCGGCGTTCCAGGCCATGAGGTCGCTCAGAGGCTCGCGCTCGCCCATCAGATAGCGTCGCAGCGCCAGTGACCAGACGAGGTCATTGGACCGCAACATCTGGAAGGCGCCCGCCATCTGCTTGGCATCGAGGAAACCCTGCTCCCACATCATGTCTTCGAGAAAAGCGATCTGGCTTTCATCGATGAACAACATCAGCTCGCCGGCCTCGGTGAAGTCGGTCTGGGCTGCGAGCAAGGTCGTGGTCTTGAGCCGTGCGTCGCCGTCGCGTGCCATGGCAGCTGCTGCGATCGCGAGCAGCGTGCCCCCGAGGCAGTAACCCGTCGCATGGACCTGTCGCCCCGGAAGAACCGCGGCAATGGCATCGAGCGCAGCCATGATGCCGAGCCGCCGGTAGTCCTCCATGCCGAGATCGCGATCCTCGGCGTCGGGATTCTTCCAGGAGATCATGAACACCGTGAAGCCCTGGCCGGTGAGATATCGCACCAGCGAATTCCGCTCCGACAGATCGAGGATGTAGTACTTCATGATCCAGGCCGGCACGATCAGCACCGGCTCGGCATGGACCTGCCTGGTTGCCGGCTCGTACTGGATGAGCTCGATCAGGCGATTGCGAAAGATCACCTTGCCCGGAGTCGCCGCGACATTGCCTCCGACGACATAGACTTCGCTGCCCACAGGCTTCTTGCCACTGATCGTGCGCTCCCAATCCTCGAACAAGTGCTGCAGGCCGAGCAGAAAGTTTTGCCCGCCCGTCTGCAGCGTGCGCTGCAGAAGCTCGGGATTGGTCAGCAGGAAATTGGACGGCGCGACCATGTCGAGGAGCTGGCGCCCTCCGAACTCGACGAGATCCTCGTGATGGCGGGTCACGCCTCTTATGTCGGTCGTGGCATTGTGCCACCACTGCTGCTGCAGCAGGAAGCCTTGATAGAGCAGGTTGAATGGCGGGTGCCGCCAGGCGTCGGCGTCGAACCGCCGATCCTGCGGCAGCGGCTCGATGACGGGTGCCGTCTTGCCAGGCTGCAGCGCTTGCTGCGAGGCATAGGCCGAGAATCGCAGGGCCTTGCGCGCCATCTTGTCGACCAGCTGAAGGCGTTTGCCGGGCGCTGCGATGAGATGGACCAGCCAGTCGAGATAAGCGGCGGCAATTGCCGCCGGCGACAGGCCCAGGGTGAAGCGCGCCAGCGCCGCGTGCAGCGAACGATCGGTGATATCCGATAGCGCCGTCACGACATAAGAATCGCGCGCCGGCGGTGGGGCAGTACTTGCAGGCTGAGGAAGGTCGTTCATTGGTCCGGATACAGGATCACCGCAACCTGGTCCCAACGTTGACCTGCATCAAGCCGCACGATGCCGCGCGTCGATATCATCAATTTGTAAGCTTGGTCGGAGTCCCTGCCATGATCATGAACCTCCAACGCTCCAGTGTGCTTCGTTGCTTGTTGACGTTCTTGCTCGCGCATTTTGCGGCGTACACGGCGCGCGCCGATGACATGGGTTGGCGCCTTGAGCAGGACGTGGATGTACCGAGCTTCGCCGTGGTCGAGCCGACAAGCACGGACCTCAACATCGACACTGTCGTGCTGGCCTGCGAGGAGGCAGGATCCGATCGACTCCTGCAGCTTCAGCTCTATCTCTCGGATGATGGGCCGCTTCGGCCCAAGGGCGTGCTGGCGAGCTCGCTGAAGGAGGGCCCGCAGGCGGAGATTTCCATCGATGGCCATGTCTTCCCCGTGGCGTTGCTGTTTGCTGACGTTTACGCGGTGCTGGCGGACGCCCAGGCCGGACCGTTTCCCCTGCTATCCGATCAATTGGTGGAAGCCATGCAAACCGGGAAGAAGATGACGGTGCGTTTCGATCTGCTCGCGGAAAGAGCCGGCGAACCGGCGCGGTTCGACGGCGAAGCGGTCATCGACCTCCGGCGCGGCGGCGGGCGCGAGGCCCTTACCGCCATGCGGCGTTGCGCCAACCCGGCCAGCTCGCTCGGCATCGGCACGGCACAGCTCCAGCGTTGATGTTCGACAGCGGCCACGATCGCGGCAACCACGGCGCTCCGTTCTGGACGCTGGGAAAGGAAGCGCTCTGTCATCGCCTGCACTGCAGCGGTGACGGCCTCAGCACTGCCGAAGCCGCTGCGCGCCTCGAGCGCTACGGTGCCAACGGCGATGCTCCGGCGCGGAAAATTGGGGCGCTTCGTGCGGTGCTGCGGCGGTTGCTGGAGCCGCTGTGCCTGATCCTCCTGGCGGCCGCCATCGTGTCGGCGCTCACCGGCGACGAAGTCGGCGGCGGCATCATCGTGGCGATCCTGGCGCTGTCGGTCGGCCTCGACACTTTCCAGGAGGGCCGAGCGGTCAAGGCCGCCGAGCTGCTGCGCCACTCGGTGGCGCTGAAAGCCGAGGTCAAGCGCGACGGCAACTTCACCGAAGTCATGGTCGATCGGATCGTGCCCGGCGACGTCGTGCGCATCCGGGCCGGCGACATCATTCCCGCCGACGGCCTGCTGCTCGACGCAACGGCGCTCACCACCAGCGAAGCCGCACTGACCGGCGAGCCCTATCCGATCGAGAAGCGGTGCGGCACGGTCGCCTCGCTCGAGGCAGCCGAAGCGTCCAATGCGGTGTTCCGAGGGTCCGTCGCCCAGACCGGCGAGGCCCTGGTGATGGTGGCCGGGACTGGTCGCGCGACGTTTTTCGGCGCGGCGGCCGCAGCGCTTGCCGAAGCCCAAGCGCCTTCGCCCTTCCAGCGCGACCTGCACGCCTTCGGGCTGCTGGTCGCGCGGCTTTCCATTGCGCTCATCGTCGTGGTGTTGGCGACCCGCGTCCTGTTCGGCAAGCCTGTGCTGGAATCGCTGATGTTCTCGGTGGCGCTGGCCGTCGGTCTCACGCCCGAGCTCTTGCCCATGATCACGACCGTCACATTGACGCGCGGCGCGCTGCGCATGGCGGCCCGCAAGGTGATCGTGAAGCGGCTGGCCTCGATCCACGATCTCGGTGCGATGACCGTGCTGTGCACGGACAAGACCGGAACGCTCACCTCGGCACAGATCACGCTGGCGCAGAGCCAGGATGCAAATGGAGAGCAGGGTGACAGGGCCGCTCGATTGGGCGCCGTGGCGGCGAGGCTGGGCGGCGATCGCGGCTCCCTCGACGCGGCCTTGATGGCCGGCGTCGCGCCAACCGGGGAGAGCTTGACGTTGCTCGCACGCCACGCCTTCGACTTCCAGCGTCGCCTCGGCTCGGTGCTGGCACAGGGCCCAGACGACAGGCTGTTGATCGTCAAGGGGGCGCCAGAGGCTGTCCTGCCGCTCTGCACGGCGATGCACGGCGCTGGCGGCATCCTGCCCATGACCGACGTCGAACGCACCGAGGCACGGCGGCGCGTCCAGGCGCTCGCCGAGCAAGGACTGCGCTCCGTAGCAGTGGCATCGCGGGCGTGGTCCGGCCCCTCGCACGAGCTGGGGAGCGCCGACGAAACCGGCTTGGTTTTCGAAGGTCTCTGCACCTTCGCAGATCCGCCGAAACCCACCGCTGCCGCCGCCGTCGCTCGGCTGGCTGCCGCCGGCGTGCGCGTCAAGATCCTGTCCGGCGACGATCCCATCGTGGTCCGGCGGCTGGCAAGCTTGGTGGGATTGAAGGCGTCGACTGTGCTATCGGGATCGGACATCGCCCGCTTGAGCGACGAGGCGCTCGCCGTCCAGGTTCGCACTGTCGACGCCTTCGGGCGCCTTGCCCCCGATCAGAAGTCGCGACTGATCAAGGCTCTGCAGCAAGGCGGCGAGGCGGTGGGCTTCCTGGGCGATGGCATCAACGATGCGCCGGCGCTGAAGGTCGCCGACATCGGTCTCTCCGTCGACGGGGCAACGGGCGTGGCCCAAGCCGCTGCCGACATGATCCTGCTGGCACCCGATCTCGAGGTCGTGGCCGATGGCGTGGAGGAAGGACGACGCACCTTCGCCAATATCCTGAAGTACGTGCGGATGGGAGCGAGCTCGAATTTCGGCAACATGCTGTCGATGGCGACGGCGTCGCTGTTCCTGCCCTTCCTGCCCATGTTGCCGACGCAGATCCTGCTCAACAACCTGCTCTACGATTTCTCCGAGATCGGCATTCCGTTCGACACCGTGCGGCCCGAGGCCACGGCCCGGCCGCAGGTCTGGGACCTGCGCGCGCTCGTGCGCTTTGCCGGCGTGATGGGCCCGCTTTCGTCGGCCTTCGATCTGCTGACATTCGCCGGCCTGCTGGCGGTCTTTCACGTCACGCCGGATCAGTTCCGCACGGCCTGGTTCGTGGAGTCGATGGCCACCCAGATCCTGGTGATCTTCATCATCCGCACCAACGGCCGTCCCTGGAGCAATCGGCCACATCCGGCCCTGACCGCCTCCTCCCTGGCGGCCTTGGCGGTCGCAATCATCCTGCCGTTCTCGGCTGCGGGCGCCTGGTTCGGCTTCGCCTCGCCGCCGTTGGACGTCGTCGTTGCCATCGCCGTGCTGGTGGTCGTTTATCTGGTCATGGCCGAGCTGATGAAGCGCTTCGCCATCCAGCGTCGATCTACGTAGTATCCCGTAGGTGAATACCTGAATGGCAGCCGGCGGCGACGGGGCGTACCCAAGGTGCATCAATCCGGGAGAGACCGATGCGTGCCGCCCTCGCCACTGTTGCCACCGCCAAGACCCCGCCAGCCGCCGTCATCATGCAGGGTGCGGCGCCGCGCTCGGCCAATGAGCCGCAGGGCGTGAGCCTTCGGCTTGCCAAGGGGGAGGAGCTTTTTGCAGAAGGCGAGACCGCCGAGTACTTCTACAAGATCATCTCGGGCACAGTGCGCACTTACAAGTTGCTGAGTGATGGCCGCCGTCAGATCGACGCCTTCCATCTCGCCGGCGACATCTTCGGCATCGAGGCTGGCGCCGAGCACCGCTTCTCGGCCGAGGCCGTCGGCAACGCCACCGTGGTCGCCTACCGCCGCAGCGGGCTGGATCGCCTCACGCGCGAGCACCCGGGCTTCGGCCAACAGGTGATGTCGTCGATGATGCGCAGCCTCGAGCGCGCCCAGGATCACATGCTTCTGCTGGGCCGCAAGACAGCCCAGGAGAAGATCGCGACGTTCCTCCTCGATCTCGCCGAGCGGCTGCACGAGCACGATCACTTCGAGCTGCCGATGCTGCGCTCCGACATCGCCGACCATCTCGGCCTGACGATCGAGACGGTGTCCCGCATGTTGGCGGAGCTCGCTCGCAAAGGGTTGATCGAGCTCGCCGCGGGTGGCCGCTCGGTGGTTCTGTCGAACAAGGCCGGCCTGCGGTTCTTGAACGCCTAACCCGGCGAGAGGAGGAGGCTCGCATGCACTACCTCTCCAGATCCATCGCCAAGAGCTTCGCTCACACGCTTGCCGTCACCAGGCAGGCGCTGGAACGGCACGACTTTGCAATCCTCGCCCAGATCGACGTCCGCAGGACCCTGAAGAAGCGTCTCGGCGTCGACCGCCGTCCCTATGTCATCCTGAGCGCGTGCAGCCTGAGGTTGGCGAGGGATACCCTCTCGGCCGACGACGAGATCGGTCCGCTGATGCTGCATGCCGTTGTCGTCCAGGAACGAGACGATGGCTGCATCGAGATCTCGACGGTGGATCCGACAGCCACGATCGGCACCATCAACCACGTCGACGTGATCCGGGCCGCCAAGGAGCTACGGAGGCAACTCCAGGCCGCGTTCGACGAAATCGATGCCTTGGCGGCACGCGGGGCCCACCTGCATGGGACCACCGTTCGTCAAGCCGTTTCCGGGGAGGCGACAACATGAGCAGCTACGTCATCACGTTCTTCAAGCACCTGGTCGATTCCAACGGACATTCCTACAAGGCGGCACAGGAGCAAATCGAGCTGGCGGGCGGCAGCCCGCAGCAGGCGGTCGAGACGGCCATCAAGCAGTTCGCCGGTGCAAGACACATCTGCGACTGGACCCTTCACGCCGATAGTTTCGAGCTCTCGGCGAAGGCGTGAGCGAAGTCATGCGTTATCTTGCACTCGCGTT
>Ga0081455_10001081_pt1 | contig 34305 bp, 35 predicted proteins | sample TabmetS3T2R1_FD_70207 | JGI IMG/M metagenome (GOLD analysis project Ga0081455, IMG submission 70207) | Tabebuia heterophylla rhizosphere microbial communities from the University of Puerto Rico - S3T2R1 | ecosystem: Host-associated > Plants > Roots > Rhizosphere ...
CGGCTCGGTTGGTGGCGCGGAGTGGAACGGTCCCGCTTACGATCCCCAGTTGAACCTCGTTCTCATCGGCGAGGTCGAATGGTGCACCACTGTTACACTTATGCCGAAGGAGAAAATCGCCGCTGTACCGGCTGGCAAACCGTGGTCCGGCGAAGCATCGATCAACCCATTCAACACCTGGGGCAAGCCGGACCCGGTTTTCGACTGGGCGGGATGGATCTACGCCGTTGACGCTGACACCGGCGCTTGGAGATGGAGAGCAAAGACGAATTATCCCATTCAAAGCGGCGTGACGCCGACCGCGGGCGGCCTCGTTTTCTTTGGGGACATGGGCGGAAATTTCTATGTGCTTGACTCAACAAGCGGGCGCAAATTGTGGGGCCAAAAAATTGGCGGTGCGATTGGCGGCGGCGTCATTACTTATTCAGTCAACGAGAAGCAAAAAATCGCGGTTGCAAAAGGTCTGACAGAAATTCTGTGGCCAACCGAAATCACAACTGCCAAGGTATCAATCCTTGGATTGGAGTAAGGGATCGCCAACCGCCTCACCTCACGATGACCAGTTTTCAAGTCGCTCAGTTCGAGCGCCAGCTCCTGATCAAGCGCACGGTGCCTGGCCTAAAGGCCGCGCGCGCCGAAGGCCGCACATGCGGCAACCGTCGCAGAATGACGCCGCAGCAGATCGAGTGTCGCCCGCAAGCGCATGTCCCAAGGTGTGAAGGCCTGCGAAGTGGCGGCCATGTGCGGCGTGTCAGAGCGATCGCTCTGGCGCAACCTCAGGTGGACCACCGACGTCGAGGCACTGAGGATAGGTTAATTTTTTGGCGACCTTCATAATGGGGGAAATATGTATCCAATTTCGCTGTTTTCCGCCTATGGCAGCGCCGGCGGTCGAGGCCGGATTGGGCCGGCGCTGGACTCGCGCGGGCGCGTGTATCGGAAGGTGCGTTGAGTTGGACTGACGGGTAGGTGCCAATGACGCGATACGTCCTCGTCGCGATCTCGCTCTTGCTGGCGGTCAGCCAATTTTGGCTGGCGCGGCAACTGCAAATTCTCGGCCTGACATCGCTGACCGGCGCCATTCTCGCCGCCCTGGTCTGTGGCATTCTGCCTGCAGGCGTCGGCTACGTCATGGCCTGGCTCCTGAGCCGTAGGGATCCCAGCACGCTCCCAGCCCGATGGCATTGGATCTGGGCTGTTCTCCTCGCGTTCGTGACCGCCGGTCATCTGAGCCAGTGGCTACAGGCGTATTGAGGCATGGGGGTTTTGTTGTGCCGAAAGCGTCGTTTGCGACTGAGCTTCGACGGGATGACCGCTTTCATGCCGGCCGCCTTGACATGAGCGCGGATGGCGTTGCTGTCGTAAACCTTGTCGGCGATGACAGCATCACCTTCCACCTCGTGCAGCAGCGCCTCGGCGGTGCGACTCTCGTGCACCTGGCCGCCAGTCAGCAGAAAGCGCAGCGGCCGGCCAAGCGCGTCGGCGAGCAGATGGATCTTGGTCGTCAATCCACCTCGGGAACGCCCCAGAGCCTCGTCCTCAGCAGCCCCCTTTTGGCGCCACCCTTGCCGGTGGCGGCTTGTTGGTGGGCTCTGACGAGAGTGGCGTCGAGCATTAAGTACTCGTTCTTGGGATCGCTGGTGAGCTCGGCAAAAACCCGCTCCCAGACGCCCGTCTTCGCCCAGCGGGTGAAGCGCTTGTGCACGCTCTTCCATTTTCCGTATCGCTCGGGCAGCTCGTCCCACTGTGCCCCGGATCGCAACACCCAGAGCACGCCGTTGATGAACAGGCGATTGTCCTTCGCAGTCCGACCTGGGTCGGACTTCTTGCCCGGCAACTTCTCTGCGATACGCGCCCACTGCTGCTCGTTGAGCTCGTACCGTTTCGCCATGCGCGGTGCTCCGAATCAGTTGACCCGAAGCGCAATGAATCAGAACCGATTCCCGATGGGAATCTGAATGTCGATTGGACCTAGATCAGAGTGAGATGCGCGGCCGCTCGAACATCCAGCAGAAGATCGCAGCCGATAACCGGTGTCTGTCGTGCGTCCAAGGCGGATTAGCACTTTTTGAGGACCGCCGAGATCTTTTTGATGGGCAAGCCCTCCTCGAAGATGATCGTGAGTGATTGTTGGCATGGAGAGGTTGTCACAGTCATCTTCGCATTGAAAAAATTGCCACTCAACAGGATGTCAAATCCGTTCGGCTTGACCGTGCCGTTCACTATCCCATCGAGATTATTGATCTTGTCTTCCCAGCGTCCACTGATTTTTCCAGCGGCGATCTGGAGCTGCGTCGTTCCATCGAACTGATAGTTGGCACTCTTGCATCGTAAGTTTTGCGTAAGTCGCGAGCCGCCCTCGGTCGGAAAAAAGGTCACCACACAATTATACGCTTCGTTTGGCCCTGATGCAGGAACAAGCATTGCGTTCCCGGCCCAACGACCAGCAAGCGCGAGGATCGCCTCATACGTCTGAGCACGCAAGGCATCTCCAAGCATGCTACTTGCGAGCATTGAAAGCGCGGATGCAAGAAATGTCGCGAGAAATCGACGGTTCATTTAATGAGAGCCTTCACGTGGCTCACCCAGCCTGAGTTGCTCACACTGCTGATTTGCCTTGCCTGTAAGGGGTCAGGCGGCGCGGCCGCCACGCGCGCCAGGCCCAAGCAAAATTGTTCGCGCGCGTTCGTCTTCTCACCCCGCATTACCCAATCCCAGTATTGTGGCACCAGGGAGGCCCCACCGCCAACGATATGCCCGCTCGATCAGCCGAAAAAATCGCTGCACACAGCTGGCTTGCTTAAGTCACGGAAAATCCGACGTCAGCCAACGCCTGCCGCGATCCCTTCAACGCTACAAATTCGTCGCTCCTCAATGATCATTATTTCGGCTCACGGCGATGCAGGTGCACGCCAGCGCTGCATATCGGCCGGGAAGTGGCATTAGGGCCGACGCTCTTCGGCAAAGTGCAGACTTGCCGGTATCCGAGGGACAGCCGGCGATACGACAGTGAAAGATCGGCTCCTCACGGGTTGGGAGACCAGCGGCAGCACGTTCAAGGTTCATCTCGACGGCTACAACCAGCTCCCCTACTTGACTGGTCAGCAGGACAAGTCGGCCCGCAGGGAATTCTTCTACTTCAACGACGATGGCCAGATGGTGGCTCTGCGCGTGGACAATTGGAAGGTAGTGTTCTGCGAGCAGCGAAGCGAAGGAACGCTACAAGTGTGGCGAGAACCGTTCGTCTGTATGCGGGCGCCGACGATGTTCAACCTCCGCATGGACCCCTATGAGCGCGCTGAAATCACATCGAATACCTACAACGATTGGATATTGCGACGCTCGTTCTTAGTGGTACCGGCGCAGGCGATCGTGGGCCGGTTCGTCGCAACGTTCAAGGAATTCCCGCCGAGGCAGAGGCCATCAAGCTTCAGCGTCGATCAGGTCATGGAGGATTTGAACAAGCCCACGGGTGGTTGAGGAAGTGAACGAGGTACAGGACGGGCTCAATGCACGGTGGTGTGCCGAGGCCATATGCCGTGCGGTGGTCGCGTAAACCCAAATGCAGGGCGCGCCTGTATCGACAAATACCCGTACGTTTCACCTTGTTTGTCGGCGCCCAAGCCAGCATGTCCGTTAGCTAGGGTGCTGAGGAAGTACTGTCCTACCGACGACCACACTCGAACGGTTCACCGGCGCATGGCCGCAAACTCTGCGAAGCGGACATCGAGCACCTTCGCCCGGACCATTGCATGATTTTGATCGTTCGGCTCGACCGCGCCCTGATAGCGATAGCCCGCAGGGACGCTCGCTAGGTGCAACAAAAGTGCAACAAACCAGAAACCCGACCCGCATAAATCTATGTCTTTTCAATAGGTTACGCGACTAGCTGCGGCGGGCATCGCCGCCCACGGGCGCCAAATTATGCGTATATTTCAATAAGTTACTGTCAGGTTAGGCACTACCTGGAATCGAACCCCCAGGCCAAAAGTGGAGTTTTGCGTGGTGAACAACAACGCTCAAACGAGCGCCGCAGCAACACGTTCAGGCGCGTCCCTCGGCCAAGTGGCTCAACCATGGCCGCCGCAACCAACATTGGCCGAACTCTTGGCCGCCTGGAGTGGTTGCGTGGCAGCAGTCCCTTTAGATGCAGGCAGCCCTGAATGTCCGCTTGTAGCCGCTCCCGCGCATTGATCAATACCAATTCAAGACGCAGAAGACTTGTTCACCTCGTCAAGCCTTCGGCGCAGCAGCGCGACGATGGTGCGATCTGCTGTCGGGTGTTGATCAACGAGCAGTTGGATGCTGCGCACCGTGTCGGCCTCGGTGCCGTTATGTCGGGCAGCCTCCATGGTATGGCGCAATGCATCAACAGCATCCTGTGCAGTGAGCTCGTAGGCGTAACCGTGCAGGGTCCATTGCAGCGCCGCCAATCCGACCGAGCAGGCAAATTCCGGCTTGCTCGCCGCGAAGTCTCGCGCGGCGCGTGTCAGCGTCCTTGGATCGCAGGGGCTCGTCCTTGCAAGCTCAGCGGCTTCGGCGAGAAGCCCTGCTGATTTCGCCGCGACAAACCATTTCCCCTCATCGCCTGGGTTTCGGTCGACCAGGTCGCCAAGAATCACCTTCGGCGCGATCTGCGGATACTTGCTTGTCAGCACTTGGAAAGTGGCCAGGTAAGTACTGTGGCGGTTCGCCTCCAGCGCGTAGCGATCATAGGCCTCGCGCCATTGGCCTTTGGACAGCAAGATCTCCTCGCACGCCAGTGAGATGCGGCCATCGGGTTGATTGAGCCCGCGTGTGTCCTCGGCGTATCGGATCGCCGCCTCGTTCTTGCCCTGTGCGACCAACGCTTGTACGCCCCAATGACGATCATGCCAGTGTCTAAAGTGCGCCAGGTCCAACAGGTTCAGCAGGTCCTCATGCCGCCCGGCGGCATACAATGCGCTCAGGCAGGCAGGGGTGCCCTTGAAGTAGCCTCGTGGTAGGTCCGGGTGCCAACTCATTCGCACGCCTTCGATAAAGCGATCCGCCCACCGCGAGGCGCGCTCGGGCGTGACGCATAATTCGCCCCAGTGATCGGGCAGCAACTCGATGTAGGGCATGGCGTCATCCTCAACGGCACACCACAACCGCTCGAGCCATTTATCTCTCAGGGTGTCGCTCGCCGGGGCTTGCGCAACGATCGGCACCAGCGTTTCGATTGCGCGATTGACCGCCATACCAATGGCGCCGGAGGAGCTGTCAACGCGCTCGAGGGCGCCCGACACCTTCTCAAGAAAGATTACAGCACCTTCGGCGCCAAGGATCTTGTCCTCGCGGGTTGCTTTCTTGATTTCCGCCACGGCCTCCTTGATGCGCTTGATCGGCAGATCCGAGCGCCATCCAAATGCGCTGGCCCGGAAGCGCGATCCAAAAGTCCAACCGTGCGCCTTGAACGTCGGCATTGACTGTTCCCACAAAACTCGGATGGTATGCGGCACCGATCAGTTTAAAGGTCCGTCCGGTTGCCAGTTGATCAGGCTGTTTGGGTCTTGAGCCGCCAAGCGCTGCTTCACCACGTCTCTGGCTCGCTGCTCGCCAACTTCGGCGACGAGATCCTGCCAAGCTTGTGTGTCTGCCATTCTGGCAATGAAATCGTCGGCCAGGACATCTAGTTCAGCATCCGAGAACGGCTTTTTGCGGTCATTGCGTGGGTCGAGCCAGGACGGCTCAGAACTCGTCTGCTTCTTTTCATTCATGTCCTGCTCCGGTTCGGTAGGCCGCCTTCTCGCGCCAGTCTCCGAGCAGGTGGAAAAAAGAAGGGCGTCTGCTTTTGGATGCTCGGCTGGCAGCACCGTCAGAACCCGATGAAGCGCGGCGCAAGCAGCGTCCGTCGGTTGCCGCATCGCGCAATGCGGCGGAGGGAGGCCGGTCGCCTGGCTGCAGGCCGCCAGGATGGAATGCTCGTCCATGACAGTATCCTGGTGCATAGAACCCAGCGGAGACTTGGTCCGATGCGCCTTGCCTCTCACGCATGTGGCAGACTTTCTTTGATGTCCGGAATGCCTGTCAGGAACACCGCCTCTTTGCAGTGCCCGGCGTAGCCGCAGAAAATGTACTCGTTCCAATGATTGGCACTGGGGCCATGCTTCATGATGTAGCTGATCGCATCCATCTTGCGCACAGGGATTTTCGAGCCGACCCGCTGCCGCTCCCGCTCGAGATACGCAATCCATTGAGCCTCCGCGCTGCCGCGAACGATGTATGGCGTCGTCGCGACCACGTGATATCCGAATTGCGCAGTTGCCGGAGGCAGGAGGCGCGCAAGCCAGACTTCGCCAAGATCGCCGCGGTAGCCAGCGGGAACGAGGCATAGGATCGCTGCTCCAGTGCCGATCTCGCGCAGCCGGACGAAGCGCCCTGCATGGCCGCAATGCATATAGATGTCTAGGCGGGAGGCCTGGAGTGCCGCGACTGTGGTGCGCAACTCGGCCGCCATTTCGGTAAGTTCTGCTATGCGCAGGAAACACGTGCCAACGGTCTCCCGGCTCTGCCCGAACTGAACATCGAACAACGACCACATGGCGAAGTGGCTCGTCGTCACCGGGCTCATCGGCGGATAGCTCGGCATGTAGGCGTCCTCGGCCTCACCGACGATACGGGCGAACTGCCGTGCCTCCTTCATCATCGCCAGGTGCTCGGCCGCGATGGAGACCATTGCCTGAGCGTGAGCGTAGACAGCAAAGCAGGGGTCGAGGCCGCCGGCGATTCGCTGCTCGAAACCGTCGCGATCGATCTCCGCCTCCTTGAACAGCTGCCTCGCCGAGCGGTGAGCGGCCAAGTCGACAACAGGCGCTCTCGCCTGGGCGGCTACATTTCGGGCGATTCTGTCGGCGGTCGTGCCCATGGCGGCATTTCTCATATTGAAGGCCACATGTGGTACGCACGACTGCTGTAGACATACAGGATGCGCGGGTCGCGACGAACTCCTCCACCATCACTGCCTGTGGATTTCGGGCCTGATACAACGCACTTGTATGGGGAGATGAGAGTCAAGCCTAATTCTAATTCTGGAGTCTCCCATCTCCTTGTTCGATTGGCAGGGCGACATCTCCTCGTCCCGACCTGGACGGCACATCGCTGCTGCGCGTGGCGGTCAAGGGTGGCCGCACGGCCATCGCGAAGCGACTTAGCCCTTGACGGTCACGAGCACAGCGCCAGCCTGCAGCGGTAAGGGATGATCCGAGGGGAGCTCGCCATTGAGCGCGGAGTTCGCGCCACAAATTTGGTCAATCCGGAAGATCGTAACCATGATGCAGTCATACGCATCAGCGGCGAAGTCCGAGGCGGCGGGGGCCCATTCTAAATCACGGCTCAAAGACCATGTGCAATGTCGGGTTGCCGCCACCTCGGTTCATTATCTGCAGCTCGCCATGTAGGTGAGAGAGTGCGGAAGTTGCGCTGCAAGTCGTCACACTGGTCGGAGGGCCAAGCCTGCGGGCATCTCGCCTGTGGTGACGAGCTCCAGAGCGCAATGAGAAGCTTGCGTGCCAAGGCCACTATCATGGTCTTGCGCAAACCGGCGCGGCCACCCGCGGTTCGCGCCCGATACCACATAGTGAACGGGAGCTTTGGACAAAAGGGAATCGGATTACCACGACCACGGTGTACGCGATGTGAGATCCCACCATGAGGTAGGAGCCCAATCGGCGCCAGCTTGCCGCACTTCGGCGCGAGCGGCGTCCGCATGAGAACAGACAGGTTGCACGACCTTCCACTGCAGCGGGATCACTCCAGGGCTTGTGATGTCCTCGCCCAGCCTCGACAGTCCGTGTCGCGGCGCGCATCGGCCCATCGAAAGCTGCCAGCATGGCGTGGCCCGTGCCTGCCGGCGCCACTTAAACAGTTGGCTGGAGTTGATGCCATGCTGCCGAGCCACCACCGAATAGCCGGGACGGCAGGCCTCTTTCTGGGTCAGAAATGCGCATTACCCGCCGCAATCGTTTGCCATGGAGCGGATGGCACGGGCACTGGATCACCACAAATTGCGATCGGTATGTGCAATGTCGTGGGGCTCGGCATGCCTGTTTACGAAAGGGTTGGAACAGCGTCGTTTACTGTGGCCGAGCCCGGCCGGCGGCGCGTCACGATCTGCACAGTGTCGGGCGCCATGCAAAGTATCCCCCTAGCGCCGCCGAAAACTGCTCCCCTCGTAGCGCGGAGGATGAAGGGAGTTTTTGATGATTTCTGAAGGCGCTGACTGCCGACGCGGCCCTGGGATCGACGATCATGGTTAGGTACTCAGTACCGCCGAGGATGCTAAAAGCCTTTATGACCGCCTGGCGAAGGTCGGGTAATCTTGTTGTCTACATGACAGACACACGGGCGCCCCTGCCGCGGGGCTGCGTTTGCATTAATTTCTCTTGCAACATTTGGAGCATGGTGGCCAACTCATATACTCCCTATCAGGGGAACACCTACCAGACCGATCCGCCACGTCGACTCTGTGCCAGCTCGATTGTCGAGGCACCGACGATCATCAGCTCGAGTGTAGTCTAAGGGGAGTGCGGCCATGGCCGAAGAGCTTTCGGGCAAATGCGAGATCAGCCGGCGTCTAGTCATCGAGACGATGGCCAAGGCTGCCGGTGTCGGCGCCCTCACCTCGTTGTCCGGCGTGAGCGCCGCGCTGGCTCAGACCGGCGGACCTTGGAGCCAAGCGCCGAAGAGTAAGGTCGACAAGGTCAATTTCGTCGTGTGGACGTACGGCGATATCTATACGCGGATCTCAAAGCAGTTCGAGGCGGACTGGGGTACAAAAGTCGAATCGACGATCTCGTCGTTCAACGATCATCCTACCAAGCTCGCGACGATGTTCGCAGCGGGGGAGAAGATTGACGTGTCTCAGTCCTCACCGTTCTCCTTTCCCAACTTCGTCGATCAGGGCCTAGCGGAACCCATCGACGGCCTGCCGGGCGCCGCCGACTACATCAAGGACTTCACGGGCTTCACCAAACAGGTTACGCAGTTCGGCGGCAAGACTATGGGGTTGCCCTACTTTTCCGCGATTTGGGTATGGAATTACTACACGGAGCTGTTGGAGAAAGCGAAGATCGACAAGCCGTTCGCAACCTATGACGAACTCATCGAGCATTGCGTCAAGGCGAAGAAGGACGGTATCGCGCGCTATCCGATTCTGTGGGTTGCAGGCGTCGGCCTCGAGCAGCTGCCGGGCACCTGGTATTCGATCACCTGCAATCGCGGCGGCACGTTCTTCGACAAGCAGGGTAACCATATGCTCGGCCCCGGCTCGATCGCCCGCGAGGTGCTTAAGTGGTGGGCCAACACATACGAGAAAGGCCTGGACATCGCCGATCCGGAGTCCCTCAAGGTGCAGTTCACCTCCTCGGCCAAGGCGTTCGGCGCCGGTAAGAACCTCTATCGCGGGCCCAACCACCACTATGGACTCAACATCGTCAACGATCCGGCGCAGTCTCCGATCGCCGGCAAGGTCAAGGTCCATGGTTGGCCGGGCGACGGCAAGACCATCGGCGTCACCCACGTCTACTTCCTGTCGAGCGCCAACCGCGACAAGGAGTGGGCATGGAAGCTGCTTCAGTACCTGGGCGGCAGGACAAAGGACGGCGAGTACGCCCAGGCAATCGGCCTTGCCAGAGATGCGATGCTCGGGTCTGGTTATCAGTCCGTGATGCAGAGCGACGCCATCAAGAAAGGCTGGGCGCCGTGGGGTGATGTCGACGCGATTCTGGGCATGTGGGACAAGGCATCTTACATCGGCGAAATCTGCTCGTCGGTGTACAAGCCATGGCATTTCCCCTGGAGCGACCAGATCAACATCGAAGTGCAGAAATGCTTGACAGGCCAGATCACGGCAGACGCCTGCTGCGATAACCTGATCAAGGGCATCGACGAGGCCAAAAAGAAGGTCTGATGGGCCGCATACGCGGCTCGCGGAGCCATAGCGGCGCTGGGGGGTGAGGCAGCCTATGGCCCTCGATGCTACGGCGCCCCGCCGGGCGGGCAAGCGACGCTCGCCTCGACGCGAAATCTCTGCTGGAGCCTTCGCCGCGCTGATGTATCTGCCAACACTGGTGTGCCTTGCTCTGGTATTGGCTTATCCGGTGCTCTATGCGGGCTACCTGTCTTTGCACCGCGTCGGGCTCGGACAATTGCGCAGAGGCGAATTTCCGTTTGTAGGCCTGGAGAACTACGTTCGCCTGTTTGACGATCGACTGTTCTGGCTCGCGCTCAAGAACACTTTCCTGTTCACGGGCGTCACGGTCCTTGCAGAGGTCGTGCTGGGCGTCGCCATCGCGCTGCTGATCAACCAGACGGGCATTTGGACCTCGAGGGTCACTCGCCTGCTGATCCTGTTGCCTTACGCAGTGCCACCGATCGCCAACGGTCTCATCTGGTCGTTCATCTACAGTTTCCAGTTCGGTTTCTTGAATCGAATATTTTTCTCGCTCGGCTTGATCGATGCGCCGATCAACTGGTCGGGCAATCCGGACGGCGCCCTGTATGCGATCACTGTCCCTTACATCTGGCGCACGCTGCCGTTTGCCATCCTGCTGGTGCATGCTGCCTTGCAGGGCATCCCGCGCGAGCTGCACGAGGCGGCGGCCGTGGACGGTGCCACAGCCTGGCGACGCTTCTGGCACATTACGCTGCCGTTACTGCGGCCGATCATCGCCATTATTCTCATCTTGCGCACCTCGTTTGCGTTTGCGGTGTTCGAGGAAATTCTGGCAATCACCCAGGGCGGCCCGGGCGATGCGACCTGGGTTGCTGCCTGGTACAGCTACAAGATCTCGTTTGCCCCGCCCAACAACTTCGGCGTCGGCTCCGCATCGGCCTATGTCCTGGCGCTCCTGATCGGTCTGCTCGCGATCGCCTATGTGCGCTTTGTCTACCGCCGGGTGACGCTCTGATGTTCAAGCAATCACCCATCACCCGCATCTTCCTGCACCTGGCAAACCTGCTGGTCATCGCCTTCCTCTTGCTTCCCCTGTTTGCGGTGGCGATCGGCAGCATCCAATCGGAGAGATCGCTTCAAGCCGACACACGCGCGCTGTTTCCGCGCGAGGTGACGCTGGACAATTTCCTGGTGATCCTAAGCAAGGGCGAGCAGAAGGGGCGCATCTTCGAGCAGGTCACCTATCTACCGGAGAACATCAAACAGTTCTATCGGGCACTGCTCAATTCCACCATCATCGCAATTTCCGTCACCGCCTTGACGCTTTGCTTCGGTTCGATGGCCGCCTACGCAATCGCACGCCATCCCACGCGCTGGACAGTGTGGCTTTTGCAGGTCAATGTGGTTGCACGCTTCGTACCCGCCATCGCGCTGATGATCCCGCTCTATGTCGTCATGCGCTCGCTGGGTCAGCTAAACACGCTGACCGGCGTGATCGTGGCGGAGACCGGCTTCCTGCTGCCGTACGCGATCCTGATCCTGGCGCCTTATTTTGACAGCATACCGCGCGAGTTGGAGGAAGCAGCGCGCATCGATGGTTGCACGCGCCTGGGTGCGCTCGTGCGCATCGTTCTGCCGCTATCCACGCCCGGCATAGCCGCCTGCGGAGTGATCATGTTCATCATCTCTTGGCACGAGCTACTCATTCCGCTGATCCTCAATGCGCGGCCGGAGTTCATGACCCTGCCCGTCGTCATCGCAAGCCTCGTCGGGGACGTGCACGTATTCTTCAACATGATGATGGCGATTTGCCTTTTGGCGCTGCTGCCAACCGTGATCTTGGTCGTATTGCTGCAGAGGTACGTGGTCGAGGGCCTGTCCGCCGGCGCCGTCAAGGGTTAGTCGCCGGTTCATCGGACGCATAAATCTTAGTCGAACTCACGCCGGCCGTAATGTGGGTGCGGTTACCAGGCTCTTGCGGAACTCGTCGTTGATGCTTGCGATGCTCGAACAACCGAGCATCGCAGTGAGGGACGGAGCGCTGAAGCGAAGTGTACGAGTGATATCAGCTCGTGCAAGGATGCGGCAAGAAAGGGAGAGCTTGTCGATGGATAGGAATAGAATGCTGCTCATTGGTGGAGCGCTCGTGCTCGTGTTGTTTCTCGCATACCTCTTTGGCCCCGGCGGCATCCTGCCTCGGTAACGACCGGTGGGAGCACAATCGCTCGCGGAACCATAATTAGAGACGAGGAGGAAAGGATGTGAGGGGCGCCTGGTACGCAGCAATCGACTTGTCCAAATGGTCGGGTCGGTCACCGCGACTGCGGGACATATAGGCAAAAGCTCCCTAAGCCCCTCAGAATGAAACCGTACGGCCTAGGGAATTCCCGCTCTGCTTCTTCCCGGGTTTCGCCGGTTGCGCCACAGCCCGGCAGGTCTGGCACAATGGTGATGATGATGGTGGCGGCGATCTTCCAAGTCGCCGGCGGCCGTTGGCCCGTGATTGTACGCGCGGATCAGATGGTCGCGAGTTGTATGGCCGGGGGACCTCAAGTAGGGGACGTTCGCCATGGCGAGCGTCGTATCGGCCGAACGAATCAATCGTTGTCATTTGCCTGTTTGGCTAGCCACCGACCATCAAAACGCCAGGCTTCCACTCGGAAAGATCAAAGTCGGTTACTCCGCCGCGATGAGTGACTGTTGCGCGACAAGGCGAGTGTAAGCGCCGCGTCCAGCAAGCAGCTCGTCGTGCGTCCCAGCCTCGACAATTCGGCCCGCCTCCATGACCAGGATCATGTCCGCTGTCTGAATGGTCGAGAGGCGATGGGCGATGATGAGTGACGTGCGCTCCGCCATCAGTTCATTGAGGGCCGCGCGGATCTGCTGCTCGCTGATCGTATCGAGATGCGAAGTCGCTTCGTCGAGAATCAGGATCGGCGCGTCCTTCAGAAAGGCGCGCGCGATCGAGACTCGCTGCCGCTGACCGCCCGACAAGTGCACGCCTCGTTCGCCGACGCATGTCGAGAGGCCCTCGGGGAGCCGGTCGACAAACTCGCCCAGCGCCGCACGGCCGATCGCAAGCCGCACGTCCGCCTCGGATACCTCACGCCCGGCCAATCGGATATTCGCCGCCAGCGTATCGTTGAACAGATACGTGTCCTGCGCAACGAGCGCGATGTGGCGGCGCAGATCGTCCAGCCGCAACTGGCGGAGATCGCTGCCGCTGAGCATGATGCGGCCTTCTTGAGGATCCCAGAAACGCAGCAGCAGATTGGCGACGGTCGACTTGCCGGCGCCCGATGCGCCGACCACGGCCACCGTACTGCCCGGCCGAATGTCGAACGTCACTCGATCCAAGGTCGGCGCGGAGCGGCCAGGATAGGTGAAGCGCACCGCTTCGAAATGCACCTCTGGGTTCGCGGGGACCGGCAAGGCTCCGTCGGCGATCGGCTCCGACTCGGACTCCACGACGCGCAGCCGCCGGGTGGAGGCGATGGTATCGGCGAGTTGCCGTCCAACCTGGCTGATCTCGGCGACTGGCATGAAGGCCGCCACCGACACCAGCACCAGCAGGGGCAGCCATTGATGGGCGAACCAGCCCTGGGCGGAAAGCAGGGCACCGAGCACAGCGACCGCCAGGCCGCCAAGGCCCATAGCGATCTCCAGCCCGGCTGTCTGTATGGCGAGATCGTACAATAACGCCCGGCGTTTCTTCTGATACGCCGTAATGTCGGCCAGAAACACCGCCCGCCGCCGTCCGATGGCCTGGAACGCTGTGAGTTCGGCTAATCCTTGGATCGTCTCCGTCAGATGGGCGCTGATCCGGCCCAGTGCACCGCGCGCCTCGCTGCCGAGCCAATCGATCTCGCCGCGAGCAAAGACTGGCGCCAGCCCCGCCCAGGCCAGGAACGGCAGCAGAACAATGGCGAGCGGCCACGCAATCCATGCCAGCAGTGCCAGCACCCCAGTCGGGATCAGCACGGCGACGAATGCGGGTGCCACGGTATGGGCGTAGAAATACTCGACCGTCTCGACATCCTGGGTCGCGAGTGCCACCAGGTCGCCTGAGCGGCGCCGCAGCAGATAGGCCGGTGCCAGACGGTCGAGCTTGGCGAATAGTGCGATGCGCATCTCGGCCAGCAGGCGATAGGCCATGTCGTGCGCCAGCCAGGATTCCAGCCAGTGCAGCGTTGCCGCCACCGGCGCCGCGAGCAGCAGCGCCACCAGAAGGCCGAGGAACGGCTGCCCCGACGCGACCGCCCCAATCACCAGAGCGCCGAGAACGCTAACGCTGATGAAGGCCAAGACCCGACCGATGCCGCACAGAATGGTCAGTGAGAGCTGCACGCGCCACGGCCGAACAAAGCTCAGCAGGGCGCGCAACGTCTCGCGCCAGCCGATCTCGGCGGCATCCTCCGAAAGTGGGCGCACCTCCGGCCCCGCCACCGACGCAGCCGGCCGCACCCGGTCCATTACGTCGACGGGCTCATGGCGGGCCGCTGCTCCGAGTTGCGACGCCATTAGCTGCTGATACACTCCAGGACGCGCGATCAGCTCCGCATGAGTGCCGCTCTCCACGACGCGGCCATGGTCCAGCACCAAGATGCGATCGGCCCCTATCACGCTGGATAGTCGGTGCGCCAGGATCAGCGTCGTGCGGCCCTGCATCAGCCGGTCGAGTGCCTGCTGAATGATGGCCTCGTTTTCTGCATCGACGGAGGACAATGCCTCGTCGAGAATCAGGATTGGGGCATCCCGCAGCAGTGCGCGGGCGATAGCGACACGCTGGCGTTGTCCGCCGGAGAGCGTGGCGCCGCGTTCGCCGATGCGAGTCTCATACCCCTGCGGCAAGGCGTCAATGAAGTCGTGGGCGTTGGCCGCGCGCGCGGCGGCGATCACCTCCTCTTCCGACGCATCTGGCCGGCCGAGGCGCAGATTATCCGCGATGGTGCCATCGAACAGTGTCGTGTCCTGGGCGACGATCGCGATCATCCCGCGCACCTGATCCGGGTCGAGTTGACGGATGTCGTGTTCGCCAATGCGGATCGTGCCGGCCTGGACGTCGTGCTCGCGCAGCAACAGGCGGAGGATGGTGGATTTGCCGGCACCGCTCGGGCCGACGATACCAACCGTCTCGCCGGCCGCAATCGCGAAGCTCAACCCGCTATGGGCGTCGCCGCGCCGGCTTGGATAGGCGAACCCGACGGCCTCGAAAGCTATGGTCGGCGTGAGATCCTGCCGGTGCGGCGCGCCGCCGGCCGGTGCGTCGCTCTTTGCCTCCAGCAGCGTGAGAACGGCGGTCGCAGCCGATTGGCCGATCATGCCCTGATGCAAGACGTTCCGCAGATCGCGCAACGGCCGAAAAATTTCCGTACCGGCCATCAGGATGATCAGCAGCGCCTCCAGGCTCATTTCGCCATGACGCACTCGCCAAGCACCGACGGCGATGGCAGCGGCCGCCCCGAAGCCCGTGCCGAGATCGGTGAAGAACCTAGTCAGGATGCCGAGCGACAGCACCCAGAGCGTGCTGTTCGACAGGGTGCGCGCCCGCTCGGCCAGCTTCGCGGCGAACGCGCCACTCTGGCCGAAGGATTTGAGCGTCGGCAAGCCCTGCACCGCGTCGAGGAACTCTTCGCCGAACGCCTTGAACGCGGCGGCGCGGGCGATGGCTCCGCGCTTGTCGGCATTGTGGATCAGCATCGGCAAAGCGAGAGTGGCGAGTGCCGCGACCAGCATCACCGCGGCGGTCGGCACGTCCCACCAGGCCAGCACTGCGAAGATCACCAACGGTGCGCAGGCAGCAATGATGAGCTGGGGCAGATAGGCGCCGAAGAAGGTCTGCAACTGCTCGACGCCGTCGACCACCGCCAGCATCACGCCGCCCGTCCGCTCCGTCCCGAACCACGCCGGGCCAAGTGCAGCTATGCGGTCGAACAGGCGCGCCCGCAGAGCTACCTGCACCCGCCCGGCCGTGTCCTGCGCCAGCACGGTGCGCGCATGATCTAATCCGGCACGCATAAGCACGCAGGCCGCCGTTGCTACAGCTGCGGTCGCGATCTCAGTCAAGGGCGCGCCCGCGAAAGTCAGCGCCAGGACGCGGCCTAGGCACACGAAGCGCAGGATGCCAACAACCATCGCAATCAGGCCAAGCCCCACCGCAGCGGCCACGTGCAGCCGTAGCCCTTCCATCATCGCCCACAGCCGCCGGTCGAAATACATCGTATGCTCCCGTTTGCCCTGAGACTGCCGCGCGGGTGCCACCCTGGCTAAAGACGGTTTTTCAGGGGGGTGTTGAATATCCTACAACACCTCTATGGTCACGCTTCCCCCCTTGGCGGCGTTACGCGCATTCGAGGCAACAGTTCGCCTCGGTGGGCCTGCCCGTGCGGCGGTCGAACTGAACCTCACCACCAGCGCAATCAACCATCAGAGTCACACCGACCGACGCGAGACTATTGTCCGCCGTCGGCGGCGCGCTGCTGGAGGACGTCGGAATTGGCACCGGCGCGGCGCCTGCACGATATGTTGGCTGCCTACGACGATCCCCTCGGCGCCTTGGTGAAAGACGACGAGTTCGAGCGCCTCGGCTACTTCTGCGATTTCGACCACATGAGCCAGAACGTGCAGAAGTGGATCGAGCGGTTTGACCTGGATGTGCGGCCCCTCCTCCGTCGCTCATGATGATTGGGCGAAGGTCTGGTTTTCTGAGAGGCTTCGCTAGAGGCGAAGGCACACAAAGATTACGACTTCGCTCGCCGGTCGCCCGGACACGACCCACGACCAGCTATCCTGGAACGCGCCCAGATCGCCACCGTGTCCAAGCATCTCCCCTTGTCGTCACGCACCCGGAGGTTTGTTTGAGGACACCCCTTGCACGTACTAAACCCTGCGAGGTTATCGTGCTTCACGCAAATACCAACGCCGCGGCGAGGCCAAGAGCAAAGGACACCGAAACGAACATGATGTTCCGAGCGAGCCTGGACACGCGATGAGAGGCCGCGATCTCCTGCCGAGTTGAGGTCGCGATTCTCGAGCAACAGCAGGCCAGCCCCTATGGGCACGACCCACCACGGTCCTCCTGCAAAGCCGAGGAGAGAAGCGCCAAGTAGGATGCCATAGACAAACATGGCTCACAATCACTGCAAGAGACGATTGCATGAGGCCAAATGCCAAGTCACCGGCTGATCGCCTCATAACCTAGAAAACCAGAGCAGCCGCTTGCTCGCGAAAGCACAGTGGAACGCTGAGTGCAGTACACAACCCTGCTGGTGGTGGCGACCTTTATTGCCGTCTACGTCGGCATGGCCCTCGGTCGCTGGCCCGGTCTCAAGGTCGATCGCACCGGCATCGCCGTGCTCGGGGCCATCCTTCTCTACTCCACTGGCGTCGTCACCAACGCCGCTGTGCTAGCAGCCATCGACTTCCCGACCCTCATCGTCTTGTTCGGCTTGATGGTGCTGTCGACCCAATTCGCGGCCTGTGGGTCTTACGACTGGTGCTCTGCGCGCATAGCTGCGACGCACGCCTCGCCCGTCGCCATTCTCGCCCAGTGGCGGTAGCTGGGGCCCCGTCGGCCGTCCTAGCCAATGACATTGTCGTCTTCGCGATGACGCCCATGCTGTCGAAGGATTGAGAGAACGGCGGCTCGACCCGCGTCCCTACCTAATCGCGCTGGCCAGTGCCGCCAATGCCGGCTCGACCGCAACCGTGATCGGCAATCCTCAAAACATTCTGATCGGCCAGGTGGGCCGGCTCGATTTCTGGGGCTTCGTCGTGGCGTGCGGGCCTCCGGCAGTGTTCGCACTTCTTACCGTTTTTCTTGTGGTGTGGATCACCTGGCGGCGGAAGCTCTCCCCCTTGGCGTCTCGCAACGGCGCTGTCGTCATCCCGCCAGTGGACCGGTTCGGGGTGGACAAAGGCGTCGTTGCCACCGTCGTGCTGCTGGCGCTATTCGGCAGCCGGCTGCCGCATGTCTCGGACGTGCTCGTCGTGACGGTAGTGCTCCTGCTCAGTCGGCGCCTGACCACACGTGAGGTTCTGGGTTTGGTCGATTGGCACCTGCTGGCTCTCTTCGGAGCGCTTTTCATCGTCACCGCGGCTCTGGCCGAAACCGGTTTGCCGGGGGATATGCTGGATGCCTTGAAGGCCGCGGGCATCAGTGCAAGCGATCTACCCGCTATGACGCTCCTCACGCTCGTCGGCAGCAATACAATTGGCAACGTCCCCACGGTAGTCCTGCTGGTCACCATTTTGAAGGACTTGCCAAGCGAAGCGCTATACACGATGGCAGCACTCTCTACGCTTGCCGGCAATCTGCTTGTCGTCGGCAGCCTCGCGAACATTATCGTGGTGGAACGCGCCAAGGAAGCCGGCGTAATGCTGAGCTTCCTGGAACATGCCCGCTGCGGCATCCCCATAGCAGTCATTTCGCTTGCCTTGGCGGTTGCCTGGTTCGTCGGCAGGGCGCTTGTGGGGGCTTGACGCAGGGCGGTTACGCACAAGCCTGCCGCGACTGTGCCCGCTTAATGTTCGACGCCGCGGTGAAAATGCCATCCGAAACCAAGCTCGAAGCGGCGTAAAATTCGAGCGCTAGAGTGCCTTTGGCGCGTTCGCGAACTTGTTCGTCGAGCGCGTCGCCGCAGAATGATCGGTTGGAACATCCCCCGTAAGCCTTTGGACTCCGGCGACGCTGATTTCTGGGGTTGGGACATGCAAGCGCTTGTTTTGCAAGGGATTGGCGGTTTCCCCTACGGGGCGCCAAAGTCTTTTCCTGTCTATTTATCAATATCTTGTGCGCGTCCCCACCGAAACCGAGAGTCTCCTCGATACCTATCATGCCGAGCGGCATCCCATTGGTGCCCGAGTGCTCCGCCGGACCATGGCGCAAACCGGGCTTGGCCGTGGCGGCGACTGCACTGAGGCCTTGGCGAGACGGTGACCGACCTATTGGAGATGGACGAGCCGCGCAAACGCTACGCGCGATGATATCGGGTCTCGACATTCACTACGATCTTGGCGAGGGACATCCCTAGATTGGGCGCCGTATGCCAGATCTCGATTTGGTGACCGCAAACGGTCCGGTCCGCACATCCGCGCTTCTGCACCGTGCCCGACCGGCTTCAACATCAACCCTTGGGCGGGTCGGGTTCAGTTGATGGATGCCAAATATTCGGGCGTTTGGGAGCTGCCGCTTGTCGGCACCGTTACCGCTCCTACTGCCGTCTTGCTCCGGCCCGATGGAGATGTCGCCTGGATGGGAGACGACACCGACCAATGGCTAGCCGAGGCAATCTCTACTTGGTTTGGACCGCCTGCGGTGTAGAACGCGCGCGCCGCCTCAGGTGGCGGGCAAGGAATGGTGCTCGTGCATGATGCGCCACGTCGACCTTGCGCAATCCCATCGTCAAACGGAACTCGAGCGGCTCGCGTTTGCCGCCCGAGGCGATAGTGAGGCAGTTCCGATTGCCGTCGCACGGGCGACATCTTTGCCGGTGGTGACGTCTATGTCGTCGAAGGCAAAGGCAATGGGCTTCTCCGAAGACGCGAAGAACAGCTCCCATGTTGCCATGTAGGCCTCCAATCCTCGCGACAGGAACGGAGGCGGCACATCGAACATCGGCATCTGAGCGTCATGATCGGCCCGGATCGTGGCTCTTGTCCTCTTCGCGGACCGCCGGTACCAACGATCGATCAGTGCACAGATTTCCATTTCATAGGTCGACGACGCTCCGGACTGTTCGCTGTCATGACGACGCATGTCCCGACTTCGCCACGTGGCGGGCGAAATTGTCGAGGATGGCCTGCCAACCGCTTCGTTGCTGCTCCACGGGATGGGTGGATTCGCTATCGAAGGTTACGCGAACGCTGGTGCCACCTTTCGGGTCTGGAGCAAACTCGACCAGCCCGGTGCGATCGCCGAAGGCGTATTCGATCAGCTTGTGCTCGACGATCTTCGTGTAGGTCCCGGCAAAATCGAAACCCATGCTGCCGTCCTTCGCCTCCATGCGTGAGGAGAAAGCGCCGCCCTCGCGCAGATCCACGGTCGCCTTGGTCGTGTGCCAATCATCGGAAGCGGCATTCCACTGCTTGATGTCCTCGGGATTCGTGTAGACGCGCCAGACCTTATCGACGGGTGCTTCGACGGTCGTTTGAACAGTGATCTTGGTCACGAGACTTCTCCATTGTTTGGCGCCGAATTGGACGCAGGCTCGGCTCCAAGCCATATGATCGCACGTTTATGCCATTCATCTTGATTGTCAAGATTCTCTTCTATAGAGAGAAAGAGATCAAGGAGTCGCAATCATGCCGAATGTCGAACTTGTGTTGGTCGGGCTCGCCAGCATGCTGGCTGCTATCAGCCTCGGAGGTGGTTTCTACGAAACAGGGATCATCGATCCGGCTTGGCCGAGCCGTCCCGACATCGTCTCTCCGAGACAGGGTGGCATCAACCGCAAATGGTTCTGGATTCCGGCGCATGTCGCGTTCGAGCTCTCGCTCATTTTGTCCTTGGTGCTCACGTGGTCCCAGCTCGCAGCGCGCTTCTGGCTGCTGGTCGCACTGGCCAGTCATGTGGCCATGCGATTGTGGTCCGCATTCGACTTCATTCCGAAGGCCTTGAAGTTCGAAGCGACCGAGCCAGAGGCCATAGACAAGACGGCTGCACGACGATGGACGCGGCGCAGCCGACTGCGCCTGCCGCTTGACCTGGTTACGTGCGCGGCCACACTTGCAGCCGTCGTCGCTGTGGCGAGACTTGGCTAGAGCAGGATGCCCATGAGCGGAAAAGCGCCGAAAACAACGCGACCAGCCTCGGTCTCGCATAAGGAGCTTGTGGAGCAGGTCGGTATCACTGTTCGCAAGATGGGCGCCCAAAGTGTCGTTACCAGCAAGACGGTCGCGGATCGGTTTTCCCTCAATCAGACCGACCTCGAGGTCTTGGACCTGATCTTCCTGCGCAAGCAAGCCTCGGCAGGGGACCTGGGCGATGCTACGGGACTGTCGTCGGGCTCCGTCACGGCCCTAATCGATCGCCTGGAAACTGCGGGCTACATCGAGCGCGTAGACGATCCTCACGACCGTCGGCGCGTGTTGGTGCGCGTGTGCCACGAGGCCATCGAGCCGATCAAGAACACCTACATGGGGATGCAAAGGAAGATGTTTGCGCTGTGGTCGACCTTCGATGCGCGCGACCTCAAGGTCATTGCCGATTTCATCTCGCGCAGCACCGAACTGGCCGTCGCTTGCTGCAAGGAAATCCGCGAGGAGGCCGATCTTCCTCGGCGCAATGGACGGGGAACGCGATCGCGGACGACACGTTCGCAATTGAGGAAACGAGGGAAGATTGGAGCATAGCAGTGACGGTCGACCACTCCCCATCCACTCCGTTCGAGATCGACACCGGCGAGACGACTATATTCGGCTGCACAGCCGGCAAGGGGCCGCCGCTTCTGCTTCTGCATGGCTTTCCGCAAACGCACATCATGTGGCGGTCCGTGCTTCCGCACCTGACCGACACCTTCTCTGTTGTTTGTGCCGACCTTCGCGGTTACCGCCGCAGCGGTTGCCGGGATTCCGCGTCCGATCACTCGCCCTATTCCAAGCGCGCGATGGCTCGCGACATGACAATCGTGATGGAGCGGCTCGGCTTTCAAGCATTCAACGTGTGCGGCCACGATCGCGGAGGGCGCGTGGTCTACCGCATGGCACTCGAGTCCTATCTGGCTACGTATTGCGCTCAGCTGAGTTCTTGGGCGAGTCCGATGAGAAGCCCTTCAGGCCCGCGGATGTAACAAAGTCGATAAGCGTCCTTATACTGGACCACTTCGCCTACGAGCTGCACGCCGCGCGTGCGGGGCCTTCCAAGCGTCTCGTCGATGTCGTCCACGGCGAACATTACGCGGAGGTAGCCTAAAGCGTTGACCGGGGCGTTCCGGTGATCTGCGACGACAGAGGGCGCGAGGAAGCGGGGGAGCTCAAGCCGGCTGTGACCGTCCGGTGTGCGCATCATAGCAATCTCGACACGCTGATCGCCCAGTCAAGTGACACGTCCGGCCCATTCTCCTTCGATCATGGCACGCCCTTCGAGCTCGAGGCCGAGTTCGCGAAAGAATGCAATCGTCCCTCCGAGGTCTTCGACGACGATTCCTACGTTGTCCATCCGCTTGAGCGCCATGTTTCTAATCTCCAAGTGCGGACCGGGACCGAAGTTCAAGCCGGGTTCGCGCCGAGCGAATCGCGCTGAGCGGCGGTGAGCACGATTGGCACGCGCAGCGGACCATTTGCATCGAAAAACGGTGAAGGCTGTGGTGCACCAAATCTTGCGACCACGATATGGCGGAGGATGTCGAGGCCTCCAAGCAGAAATGGCAGCGGTGTGGATTTCACCTTGCATGTAGCCGATGCGGTATTCAACACGATCCGGTCGCGCGGGCCGAGCATCGCTTCGATCTTGTTGGGCGCGGCATCGAGGCAGGTCGTGACGATGCCGACGTAAGCGATTTTCGCGCTGCGCGGCGTGTTGCCAAGTGGTGTCTGGCAACACGCGGTATGCCAGCGTAATCTGCCCTTATCGGACAGCGACATGCAGGCGACGTACTGGAAGCCATCCGTTATCCGAACGCCCGCCGGCGACATTGGTACGATGTCCGTGCCGCCGCAGCGATCAACGATGTCCGGCCGCTTCAGGTACAGCGCATAGGCCTGGCAATCTTTGCAGTAGCACGTCGCACGCGTATACGCGCGCAAGGGATCCATCTCGCCCCGCACTTTTCCGCATTGGCAGCGTATGGCAATGGGCATGTGATTGCTGCGGCCTAGGTACTTAGTTTGCTGTGCCAACCAGGTAATGCATCTCGGTCAGCCGGCTCATGTGCCGGGCGGAATTCGATCTCCTCGGCCATGAGGGCCTGCCGCGTCTTGATGTAGTCAGCGCTGGCACCAGGAAACGGCATCTGCGTGAGCTTAGCTAACTCGACTGCGGGGTTTCAGGCTCATGGCTTTCCTCGGATCGATGTCCAAGAAAGAACGCCCGCGGCGCGATCATGGTTGCGTCGATCGCTCGAAGGCAACGCCCACGACTGAGGCCCTGATCTCGACCAATCTTGCCGTGAGGCCGCGTGGCAGTTTCTTAGTCAAAGCTAACGCGTACCGCCCGCGATCTTGAATGTTCACAAACTGACGTCACCAGTGTGCCGCGCCAAAGTCCATCCGCGATCAATGGGCGAAGAGGTGCAACAAACAGCGCAACAAATCTCAAAAATCTAACGCGAAATAACGTAAGTATATCAATGTGTTGGGCGATATAATTGAGCGAGCATCGCCGCCCTACGGGGCGCCACTAACTTATTGATATTATTGATGTTTTTAGCTTTAGTTGCTCCGAGCGGGTTGCAACAAACCGACCCTTTGAAAGTCGGCGCCGATCACTTCCGCGTGTGGGCGCGAAAGCGTTCGTAACAGTCATGCTGAAAATCCTTTTTTGGTGATGGGTCCGCTCGGCCAAGTAGCTACCATGCGAGCAGCCGAGGAGGTGTAAGCGTCCGCCCACGACTGCGGGCGATCTCCGGGTTGCTCCATTGATCCTAATCAAACCAGGGTTTCCCGTGCAGCCCTAAATCTGGCGCGAGCGGGAACCGCCGCGGATCGCATCATCATGACCACAATGAGAGCGAGGTGGGCAGCAAACGCCAGCGGTTCTACGTGACGTATGGAGGCGAGGCGGTCGACGTCTTTGAAGTGGGGACCGACTACGCGCCAATGAGCTCGGATCGGAGCGCGGCGGGCGTGAGGCGTAAGTTGGGTACCGGCCACCTCTATCGCCGCCTGGAGCTAATGCGTCGAATCGAGGAAGCGTTGCGACTGAACGCTTATCCACTCCAGGGAAGAGGCGTCAGTATGCGAAAGGGATGACCGCGTAAAGCGCCACGCCCCAAGCTGCAGCTGTTCGCTACGCGCGTGTCAGCGGCCCTTACTCTTTCCCGGAACCGCCGGAGTAGCCGGTCCTGACCCCCGCGGATCGGCAGGGGCGGCTGGCTGCGTGCCTGACTTTCCTGCGCTCTGTAATGACTTTACGCAATCGTCCTTTTTCTTGGGCTCAGAAAGTTTAGCGCAGTCGCTTGCGGTCAGCGCAAACCCGGCGCTCCCAGGTATTGCAGCCATCAGAAATCCGGCCGTGACGAAGGACGCGAGACGTAGCATTGGGACAACTCCTTTTTGAGGCTCCCGCATAAAATTCATTAGCGAAGGGCCTGGTTAGAAATGTGGCTGATCTGTCGAGAAGTTGGCGCTAGGCTTTAGATATTAGGGCTGGCGCAGCGACCAGAAGGTCGCGAGCGGTTATGCCAACACGGGATCAGGGCAATGCATGGCTGCTTGTGACGGCAAACCACAGTTGCAGCCAATCGGGGGACGGTCGGTCTCGGTGCGCGCTGCGTTGCTGCGCTGGGACCGATCCTCCTTTCCGGTGGGTTCACCTTCCGCGGCGTCCGGGTCGGTGTCAGGTCACCGCAGATGGTCTGCCATCGTCGATGTCCGGGTTGGCACACGGGCGACGCGCTTCGGCGCTGCAGCGAGACTGTCTGTTATCTAAGGTCCAACAGGCAACGCGCCACCGTGCTCCTGACGCGGCAGCCCGCGGTCCGTCTCGCGTTTGAGGCGGTGCACCGTGCCGGTGCCAAGGCCCGTGACCCTCGCAGTCAGATAGCCGTTGGCATCGATGAACTCCGCCGAGTAGTCGATGGCGTCGATTCCGGTGGCAATGGCCGTGGCGTCGATCATGCCGCGCGCATGATGCTCGAAGCCGCGCAGAAACTGAATAGCCGCCCGACGCACGAGGACCAGATGGTTCAGCTTGGCTCTCATATGCGCATGCCGTAGGCAACCCGGGGGATCCTGGCGCCAATTTCCCTTCGTCGCGGAACGGGACTAGGCTCGGGTTTCGGGCTAGGCGGGCGGCACCAAATCACAGAGGAGACCGCCATGGCGACGTATGTCATGTTGGCGACGTATACGGAGCAGGGTCTGAAGGGCATCAAGGACACGGTGAAACGCACCGAGGCAGCGCGCGAGCTTGCCAAGAAGGCGGGCGTCACGATGCGGGAGAGCTTTTGGACGCTCGGCGCCTACGACCTCGTGGCCGTGTTCGAAGCCCCAGATGATGAGACCATGACGGCGTTCTCGCTATCCGCCGCCAGGCTCGGCAACATCAAGACGCAGACGCTGCGCGCCTTCTCAAGCAAGGACATGGGCATCGTCCTTAGTAAGATGGTGTGACAGGCAAGCCGGCTGATTTACGCGGTCGGCAATGGCTGGAGCGACGCGCGCGTTTTTGACGTTAGTGGGGGCATTATTTTTCGGGGTTTCACCCGAGTGTTACGAGGCCGAGCAACTGGCATTTGTTTCAATCCCAGAAATATCCGAAGGGAGTGATCAGATGCGCATACGAACAATTGCCGCCGCCTTCGTGGTCGCTGCGCCTCTTCTTATCCTTGAAAGCCCCCAGGTAGCAGCTTGTTGGGGTTGGGGTATGGGATATGGGTAGTGGCGCAAATTTGGTGGGAATCGGCAGTGGCGTTATCTCCGGCTTGAAGTTGAGCAAGCCAATCCGGCGGTTAGCAGCCGCCGAAGGAGACAACGCCAATGACGACAGATACAGCAAACGTGCTGGTTGGTGAAGGCTGGCGCGACGGCCTCGAGGCGGGCGTGCGCGGCCGGATCCGCGGCTTTATCGAAGAGCTATTGGATGAGGAGCTTACCGCCGCGCTCGGGCGCGCGCGTTATGGGCGGGCGCGCGAGCCCGAGCGCTTGGCGCTGGCGACCGGCGAACCGGCGACCGGCGAATCGGATTCGAAGGAGGTGCTATCGGTCGCCGGACATCGCAACGGCCATCGCGATCGCCAGGTGATGGGCACGTTCGGGGCGCTGATGGTTTCCGCACCACGCGCGCGGATTGAGGACGGCGATGGCAAGACCAGCGAGTGGCACAGCAAGACGCTGCCGGCCTATCAACGCCGCACGAAGGAGATCGATGCGGTGATTGCCGGCAGCTATCTGGCCGGCACGAACACGCGTCGGGTCGGGCGCGCGCTCGCCGCGCTGTTCCGTGGCTCGGTATCGAAGGATACGGTGAGCCGGGTGTGGCGCAAGATCAAGGTCGACTGGGAGGCGTGGAACGCCCGCGATCTGTCGAGCGAAGATATGGTGCGTCTGATCCTCGACGGCACGGTGGTGCGCGTTCGCATTGACCGCAAGGCGACGGCGATTTCGCTACTGGTTGTGTTGGGTGTGCGTGCCGACGGGCAAAAGGTTTTGCTGTCGGTTCGCAACATGGGCAGCGAGAGCGAGGCGGCGTGGCGGGCGGTGCTCGACGATCTCGTCAAACGCGGCTTGAAGCAGCCGGAGCTCGCGATCGTGGATGGAGCGCCGGGGCTCGAGAAGGCACTCGGTAGCCTGTGGTCGGATCTGCTCATTCAACGCTGCACGGTGCACAAACTGCGCAACCTCATCGCGCATGCACCAAAGCGGCTTGCGGAAGAGGTCGCGTCGGATTTCTCCGACATGGTCTACGCAGGCAGCGCCAAGGAGGTGGCGGCGCGACGCAAGTCGTTCCTGCGTAAATGGCGGCTCAAGTGTCGCGCGGTCGCCGACAGCCTGGCAGAGGCTGGCGAGCAGCTCTTCACCTTCACACGATTGCCACCGTCGCAATGGAAGAGCGCGCGCACGACGAACGCGATCGAGCGGCTACACGAGGAGTTCAAGCGGCGGATCAAGACGCAGACGGTGCTGCCCGCCGGAGAGACGGCCGCCATGTTGTTTTGGGCGCTGTTAGCCTCCGGACAGATCAGACTACGCAAGGTCGACGGGTGGCGCACGCTCGGCAGAGAACTCGCTCAGCCGCTTGACCTCGCCGCCTGATAAGCTACCGTCAAAATTGCCGGAGAGCGCCATCGGCAAATTCCACCAGATTAGCGACGGCACCTCGTGAGCGCTCCCTGCTCAAGGGGCCGTTGCGCCCAACATAGAATCCGGGAATTCCGCTCTCGCGCCAACGGCGCTCCATTTCTGCAATGTCATCATCGAGTGGCGCAACATTCATGGGATTCTTCTCCTAGACCGAGTCGTACGGGCAAGGGACAGTTGCCGAGGAATAATAGGTACTCGACGAAGGTAGGAGAGCATCGGTGCGACCACCATTGGAAGAGATTGAATTGCTGGGCTGCACTTTGCGGCTGGCCGTTCATGAACTCTTCCGATGTCCTGGACGACTGGATTTGGACTCCAGCATCGCGGCACATGGCCCGCACCGCAAAAGGGGTAGAACCGTCGTCATCTCCCGGCATATCTTGCCGGCAGAGGGACACTATGAGCCAGGATGAGACGACCGCCGAAGGATTAACGCCGTTGCGGCGTATGTTGATTCTGGTCTCCGTCGTCTTGGCCACAACGCTTTACTCCACGACCATACTGATCGTCTCGACGGTGCTGCCGCAGATGCAGGGAACTTTCTCAGCGACTACGGACGAGGTGTCCTGGGTCGTGACTTTCAACATTCTCGCAACTGCCGTCGTCACGCCGCTGACCGGCTGGCTCGCCGGCCGTTTCGGTATCCGCAGCGTGATGATCTGGAGTGTGCTTGGCTTTACCGTCGCGACGCTGATGTGCGGATTTGCCCACTCTCTTGAAAGCCTTGTTCTTTGGCGCGTGCTGCAGGGAGCCATGGGCGCGCCTTCGACGCCGCTCGCACAGTCGATCTTGATGAACACATTTCCGCGTCGCCAACACGGGATGGCAATGGGACTTTTCGGTTTCGGGGTCGTGATCGGGCCGGTCATTGGCCCGATCCTAGGTGGCTATATGGCAGAGGAGTTCAGCTGGCGATACGCGTTCTACGCGCTTTTTCCGGTCGGCATGATCGGCGTCTTGTGCCTTCGGCTCTTCCTGCCACGCGACCAGTCTCGTCTACCGCGAAGGCTAGATTGGACCGGCTTTCTGGCACTATCCGTTTCGCTTGCGGCAACCCAACTCGTCCTCTCGCGCGGTCAGCGGCTGGACTGGTTAGATAGCACTGAGATTCGCCTTGAAACCCTAATAGCTGCCGTCGCGTTTTGGGTCTTCGCGATTCACACACTGACCACGCGTCACCCTTTCCTTGAACCGCGCCACCTCCTCAACCGCAACTATGCGATAGGACTTCTACTCGTCACTATCTACGGCATGTTGAACTTTACACCGATCGTTCTGCTCCCACCGCTCTTGAAAGCGCACGCAAACTTTCCGGACTCGCTCGTCGGAGAAATCGTGGCAAGCCGTGGCGTCGGCGGGTGTATCGGGTTTCTTATCGGCGGTATTGTAACGCGCCTCGATCCGCGTGTTTCCATGACTTTCGGCTTCAGCATGCTGCTGGCGGCTGGCCTCTGGCTCATGACCATGGACCTGAATGTTCAACCGTACATGCTCGCCGCCAACGCAGCACTGCAGGGACTAGGGGCGGGAACGCTCTGGGTTCCCCTCACTGTCGCGACTTTTTCCAATGTCGCCGATTCGGATCGAGCCGAGACAAGTGCCGTCTTTCATCTGCTGCGCAACCTAGGCTCAAGCTTCTTCATCTCCGCGTGCGTTGCTGAAATCGTGCGTTCCACGGGCGTGAACTACAGCCGTATGGTAGAAGGGATCTCTCTCTATAATCCGTCACTCAGCCTGCCGTGGGTCATGGGCGCCTGGGACGTGAACTCCCTCGCCGGGCTGCAAAAGCTCGCGAACGAGATATCACGTCAATCGGCCATGATCGCGCACCTCAATGTGTTTGGCATGTTCTCCCTGGCGTGCGCCCTGACGCTCCCGCTGATCCTCCTGATCGGCAATAGTCGCCCGAAACGCTCGGATAGCTGAGGTTGACGGCGGCCGCCTGCCGGTTCCATGCGGGCGACCAAAACGACAATGAAGCGGGAGGAAGTGGCGGCTGAACGACCTAGGCCGTGGCGTTCCAGGCATTCGATGCCGCGGCCGAGATAGCCGACGATTCAGCCCGATAGTGCGATCAGGTGCAACAAATAGCGCAACAAACCAGAAACTCAACCCACATAAACCTATGTATTTTCAATAGGTTACGAAGCTTGTACAGATGGGCATCGCCGCCCTACGGGTGCCACTAAGTTATTGATATTATTGAAGTTTTTAGGCATTGGAAGCTAGTCGCTCCCCTCGAGTTGCAACAAACGGCGCAACAAACCGACCAGATTTTGAAGCGGCCGCGAATCACGTGCGCGTGCGCGGCCAAACCGCGTGACGTGACCTCATGGCAACCGCCTCACACGCTATCTCTGGCTGATTGAGATCGTAGCTCAGTGCACGCAGGACCAACCCACGGCCCGACTGCGCAGGCGGCGGTCCGGACGGGGATTGCATAGGTGATGGGCAGCTGAGCTTAACTTCCCGGCTTCGAGGACCGAACAATGCGCCCGTTGACGGGACCGAGCCTGCTTCTGTTTTACAGATTTCCAGAGACTCCCCTCATGTGCGCGACGTGTCGCGGACGCCTTAATGCGACCACACCATATTGAAAAACCGTTGAGCGACCGCCCAAGGCTATTCCATTCAAACCGCGAAGACTCCTAACAACAGACTGACCTGGCGTGACATCATGCGATGGTGCGGCGGCAGTGACACGCCCTGAGAGCACCCAGGGGCCAGCTCAGTATCTTTCCACTCTCACAAGTGGTGATATCCCGGCAACCCGCACCGTCTCTCATCCTCCTGATCGCACACACACGACGTAGGTTTCAGCTAGGCCATGTACTCATTTATCAGCCTCTCGACCACGTACGTTGGCGCCGGTCGAGTGGATGCATCGCTGACGCACTGAGAATGAGTGCCACAAAATAAGAACTTTGCGATTAGGTCCGTTTCGACGGTTGACCGCACACGAGCCTGTGCCCATCCGTTGTGGTTACGACGATCTCACGCATTCCGTAATGAGTGTCTTGGGGGGCAGTGCAGGTAGCCCCTCGCGCCGTAAATTCGGCGAACAAGCCGTCGACGTCATCGACTTCGAGATAGCCAAACCAATTGTGAGAACCAAGCGCGCTCGGGTGCATATCGGCGGGGCACTGGCCAAGCATGATCCGAACGCCGTCCCTCTCGGCCAATCGCCAATCCGTTGCATCCTCCCAATTGATATGGAAGCCAAGGACGTCTTGGAAATACTGAGAGCTTCGGTCGATGTCGGGAACAGCGAGCACGAACGCCCAAGGCGCCATCTTTGACTGCATGCTGGTTCCTCTTCGGTGTCGATTGACCTACAACGCGGGGTCAAAAGGCCGCAGGCCTAGGCTACTAATCCAGCGGTTATTATCCGTACTCGTACGGCTACAGCAGCTATTATCCTGCTTACTACTACGGCGCCGCTTATCCCTATGCGTATTACGGCGGCAACTACTGCAACTACTGAGTGCGCACGTTTACTGGGCTCGCAGGGGTGCCGAAGCGTCTGTGGCCGACACAGCCGAGCTCGCCTTCTTGCGACCAAGCGATTTGCGTCGCTTTGGCTTATTCCAGACCTCTACTTCCAGAGTCTCTCGAAACGATGCCCGGCAACGCGTGTGTAGTGAGCGGCGTGCTCGGGGTCACGGTGGGTGCGCAGGTCGGTGCCCTGGTCGGCAAGGTAATAGCCGCAAGAGTGCCGGAGCAAGCATGTGCGACCAGACGCGGCCGAGCTTGGCCCTCTCGCGCCGGCCTGGCGCATGATGTAGTTGACGGCCTGGCGGCTCAGCTGAGACCAACGCTCGGATTGGGACAGCCACGGTAGATTGTCGGTGCGGGTGGCGAGATAGCGCTTGATGGCGCGCAGCTCGTCGTGTCCGGTGCTCTACAGAGAGAAAGCCCCCGGATGCCGTCGTAGCAGCAGCGTGCCGCACGTTTGAAACGCTGTACTATTGGCTTTGTCGTCGGTGAGGCGCATCGGATTGAGCCGCTTTCGTTTTACTTTGGCGCCCTTCCAGTCTGCTCCGGCAACAGACGTTCTGCCGGTGGCGAAATTGACCCACCTTCCGTTGTGGCGCAGCAGATCGATGTCGCGGAAGCGACCCTGCCGGTTCTCCGAGACGTCGAGTGGTGCGAAACCTTGCCCTCGATCAATATTGCAAAGAAACCCGCGGTACGCCAAATGCAGCTTGGCTTCCTGGCACAGCTTGCGTTCCGAGGCACGCTTGCGGGGGCTGGGACCTCGCACGCGCCAGAAGCCTGCTACGCGGGTACGCAATCCGACGACGAAGCCGTAGCGTGTTTATCGCTCCAAGGCTTTGGTTCTTGGCGCCTGCACTGCCTAAGGCAATCGATCTCATGACAAAGCAGTCATCTATGGTCCGCCTACAGAGCGCCGCGAAACTGGGACGACCACGTGAGCGACTTCCGGGTTTGCCCTGATGCCCAGATCAGGCGGGCCGTGTGAGCTTGAGCTTCGGCATCAAGGAGAGCTCGACGGGAAAGGACGCTCGCGATTAGCGTGCCGCGCCTGGCTCCCTTACCCGAATGCAAACGAGAGGCCCCCAATGGAGTCAAAATCAAAACTAAATACCCTACGCCTCTACCCGATGGTTGGCCTGTTGGACAGGCTTTGGGCTTTCTCGCTTGCTCGCGAACCGAGCCGCAGGGGACTACGAGCGATTACAGCGAATTCTCGGCGCATGTCTGAAACCGAAATTTCTCGTTATCGGACAATTTCAAAAAGCGCGTCCAGATAGAGCGCCAGCAAACCAACGTGTCCAATATGACCTCATACCAAACCAAGTCCCAGAAAGACACACGGACGCAATTCGAGAGAATTGTCTTGCTACTCCAAGGAGGTGGAGCGCTCGGCTCCTACCAGGCTGGGGTATATCAGGCCCTCGACGAGGCGAATCTTCATCCAAATTGGGTCGCGGGAATCTCAATCGGCGCAATTAATGCAGCAATCATCACTGGCAATCCACCAGGCAAGCGCGTGGATCGGCTTCGAGAATTTTGGGAGACTGTCAGCACGTCGCCTATAGGCGTGCCATATTTCAAAGCCATTGAACTTCAAAATATGCTTGTTCATCGCCTTGTCAATCAGGCACGAGCTGTAAATATCCTCCTGTTTGGCGCTCCGCATTTTTTTACTCCGCGTATGCCACCGGCGACGCTGTGGCCCGCAGGTACACCGGACAAAACCAGCTATTATGATACTACACCTCTGAAGGTTACCCTCGAGCGTCTGGTAGATTTTGACCGGATTAATGCCGGACGTACGCGCTTGAGCGTCGGCGCCGTGAATGTTGGTACTGGAAACTTTGCTTATTTCGACACCACCACCGATCGCATAAGGCCTGAGCATGTCATGGCGAGCGGTTCGCTGCCCCCCGGCTTTCCGGCCACCGAGGTCAATGGGGATTATTACTGGGACGGCGGGCTTGTTTCCAACACTCCACTGCAATGGGTGCTCGACAGCCAACCGCGAAAAGACACGCTGGCGTTCCAAATCGACCTTTGGAGCGCCCGTGGAGCGTTGCCTCATGATCTGACGGAGGTGGAAGTGCGCCACAAGGAAATCGTGTATTCAAGCCGGACCCGGGCAGCAACCGATCAATACAAGGAGAGACAGAAAGTTCGCATCGCGATCGCCAAACTCCTGAAGCAGCTTCCCGATGAATTTCTGAGGAGTGAGCATGCAAAGATTCTGCGGCAGGAAGCTGACGAGAAGGTTTGCAGTATCGTCCACCTCATTTATCGCGCCAGAAGCTACGAGGGCATCGCCAAGGACTTCGAATTTTCCCGGCGAACGATGGAAGAGCACTGGAAGAGCGGTTACGACAATGCCCGCCGTACGCTCGCGGAACCGGAAGTGATGCGGCTTCCAGATCCGATCGAAGGGGTTCGAATTTTCGATGTTTGCAAAGACGATTCCGACCTTTCCTGCACGACTGGCTGATTGTCGTGCGTTCGGCTTGCTGCTGTGCAGACTTCGTATGGCAATTTAGGAGCTAACCGATGAAATCTTGGCTTCTGAGATATTGGCGCGCCCTCCTCGGTGCAATCGCAGTCGTCGGCATTGTCGTAGCCGGTCTGTCCTATGTTTACTGGGACCAAACGGTTCTACTCGGGTCGATGGCGATAAATTATCTGCGCTATTGGTCGGCGCCCGCCGGGACCCTTGAAACGGAAGTCGCGCAGGCCGGCACCGCGGCGCAGCCGTCAGCCTGGACGGCCGCGGCAGCGCCGCAACCTGCTGTTGGCGCAACGCAGGGAGACTGGCCAAGCTACAACAAGACGCTCTCCTCGAACCGCTTCTCGGAGTTAAGTCAGATCAACACAACAAACGCTGAGAAGCTCAAAGTTCTCTGCACTTATGATACCAGGCAATATACCGGCTTCAATTCCGGGCTGTTGCAGGTGAACGGCTCACTGATCTTCGTGACCGCGTTCGACATCTTCTCCATCGATCCTTCAACATGCCGCGAGAACTGGCGCACGCATGAGGAATACGTTCCGGCCACGCCCCAGGAGGTCAATCGCGGCGCGGCGTATCTGGACGGCATGCTTTTCCGCGGCACCCAAGACGCCCGTGTCCTCGCCTACGATTTCAAGACGGGCAAACGCATCTGGGAAACCGTGATCGGGGACCCGAAGAAGGGTGAGAGCGCCCCGGCTGCTCCGATCGCCTGGAATGGTTTGGTTTTCATCGGCAACGCGGGAGGCGACATCAAGGGAGTGAAGGGGCGCATGTATGCGCTTGAGGCCAAGACCGGCAAGATCGTGTGGGAGTTCTACCTCGTGCCGAAGGCTGAAGGCGATCCGACGCGCGGACCGCTCGGTGCTTCACCCCTCAATGCGTCGACTTGGGGCAACTCGCTGCCAGGTGTGCCGATCACCGGTGGTGCGACCTGGACTTCATACAGCTTGGACCCAGATACCGGCTTGTTGTATGTGCCGGGCGGGAACCCCGCGCCTGATTTTGCAACCGACGTGCGTGAAGGGTCGAACCTTTATTCCGGCTCGGTCGTCGTCCTCGACGCGATGACTGGTTCTTACAAGAACCACTTCAAGATCGTGCCGAAAGACTGGCACGATTGGGACGTTTCCAGCGCTCCAGCCATTGTCAAGACTGCAGGCGGCAAGAAGATTCTGTCGGTCGCCCCGAAGGACGGCCACCTTTACGGCTTCGATCTCGACACCAATGCCTTGCTCTACAGGCTGCCGGTCACCCGGATGGAAAACGAGGACGCGCCGTTTGTGGTCGGTAAGCCCGTCCACTTCTGTCCCGGCTCGGTTGGTGGCGCGGAGTGGAACGGTCCCGCTTACGATCCCCAGTTGAACCTCGTTCTCATCGGCGAGGTCGAATGGTGCACCACTGTTACACTTATGCCGAAGGAGAAAATCGCCGC
>Ga0081455_10001082_pt1 | contig 34297 bp, 33 predicted proteins | sample TabmetS3T2R1_FD_70207 | JGI IMG/M metagenome (GOLD analysis project Ga0081455, IMG submission 70207) | Tabebuia heterophylla rhizosphere microbial communities from the University of Puerto Rico - S3T2R1 | ecosystem: Host-associated > Plants > Roots > Rhizosphere ...
CGCCGGCCGCGGCCCGCCCGCCGGCACCGTCCGGTCCCGACCCGGCGGCGGCACTGGCGGCGGCGCCGGAGGAGGCCCCGGTACGGGCGGGGTCGCTGCCCGCCGGGTCCGCCGCACCGCCAGCCACGGCGCCGGCACCGTCACCGGTGTCCCCGGTCGCGGGAAGGTCGGCGCTGCCGGTGGGGCTGGCGTAGCGGCGGTAGCTGCGGTGCCACCACTCGCCGTACACCTCGAACAGGCTGCGCCGCAGGGCGCTCACCGGCTCGTCCTCGCTGATCCGCCGCCAGCCCAGCAGCGCGCGGGCCAGCGCCTCCTCGGCCAGGAGGCGACCGCGCGCGGGATCGCCGGTCAGCAGCGTGCCCAGGCGCGCCAGCCGGCCGGACTCGGCGGCTACCAGATCCGCGAACGCGGTGTCGTCCACCCGCACATCCCACCTGCTGAACCACGGTCCAACGGCGCGGCGTCGCCGACTTGTTACCTGTGTTACCCGATCGTCAGGATGCCCGCCGGCGTCCGCGCCGCGCCCGCAGGTAGTCCTGCACCACATACTCCCCGAGCCGCTGCGGGTCTGGGGAGAACACCCGGCCCCCGTTCCGGCGCGCCAGCCGTTCCACGAACCGCACCAGCGCCGGCTCGCTGTCCAGCATGAACACGTTGATCGTCGCCCCGCCGCGCGTACACCGGTCGACCTCGGCCAGGGTCAGCGCGACCGTCTCCGGCAGCGGCGGCCAGGCGAACTCGGCGTGCCCGCTGCGCGTCAGGTGCGCGGTCGGCTCACCGTCGGTGACCACCATGATCACCGGCTCCGCGTCCGGGTGCGCGGCCAGGTGACGCTGCGCGAGCATCAGCCCGTGCTGGAGGTTCGTCCCCTGCACCATGTCCCAGGACAACTCCGCCAGCTCGCCCACCTTCAGCACCCGGGCGTAGTTGGAGAAGCCGATGATCGAGATCGCGTCCTGCGGGTAGCGGGTGGTGACCAGGCTGTGCAGGGCCAGCGCGGTCTGCTTGGCCGCCCCCCACGTCCCGCGCAGCGCCATCGAGTACGACAGGTCGACCAGCAGTGCCACCGCCGCGGACGTACGCCGCTCGGTCTCGCGTACCTCGAAGTCGTCCACGGTCAGCCGGACCCGGGTGTTCCGCAGCCCGCGCCGCGGCGGCACATCGGTCGGGGGCGCCGACCCGCGGATCACCGCGTTCTGGACCGTACGGACCACATCCAGCGGCTGCTCGTCCCCGTACGCCCACGGACGTGACGACCCGGTCAGCTCGCCGGCCGCGCCCGCGTCCCGCACATCGTGTTGGCCGCGCCCGCGCGAGTCGAGGTCGGCGAAGACCCGGCGCAGCGCGGTCGCCCCGATCCGCCGGATGGCCCGCGGGGTGAGCTGGAGCTTGCCGCCGGACCGGTTCAGGTAGCCCTGCCGCTCCAGCTCGCGCTCGATGCGGCGCAGTGCCGCCAGGTCGTCCACCGCCTGCCGGCCGAGCAGCCGCTCCACCAGCTCCGGGTCGACGTCGTCCAGCGAGGCGCCGACGTACTGCTGGTCGAGCATGGAGTCCAGCTCCTCCAGGTCGGCCAGGTCCTGCAGCGCCGAGGTGGCATCGCCCATGCCGAGCGGCCGGTCGCCGCCCATGTCGTCCCGCCCGCCCCAGCGCAGGTCGGGTCGCGCGGTACGGAGCAGGTCGCCCAGCCGGGACATCTCGGCGGCCAGCCCGACATCGCCGAGGGTGGAGTTGACCAGGTCCGACAGCTCCTGCCGCTGCGCGTCGGACAGCGAGTCCATCAGCCGCTGCGCGGCCGCCGCGCGCCGGGCCAGCGAGTCGATCAGCTCGTCGATGTTGGCCGGCTGCTCGGGGAAGAACTCCCCGTGCTTGGCCATGAACTGCTCGAACTGCTCCTGCGTGTGCTGCCCGCGGGCGTGCGCGTCGAGCATCTGGTTGAGGTCGGCGAGCATGTCCCGGACCCGCTGCAGGTCCTGCTCGGAGGCGCCCTCCAGCGCCTGCTTCATGCCGCGGAACTGCGAGTCCAGCACCTCGCGGCGCAGCAGATCCTTGATCTCCTCGTACTTCTGCCGCGCCTCGGGTGAGCGCCAGTCGTAGTCGGACAGCTGCCGCACCGCCCGCGCCGGATCGTTCGGCAGCGCGTCCAGCTCGTGCTCGGCCAGCCGGGCGGCGTCGTCCGGGTCCGGGAACAGTGCCCGGCGCTCGGCCGCGACCGCCTCGTCCAGCAGCCGCTTCACCCGCTCCAGGGTCCCGTCCAGCCGGCCCCGGTTGCGGGCACCCCGCTGCTGCTGGCGGACCCGCCGGCGCAGCGCGTCCAGCCCGCGCAGCCCGTCCGCGCCCTGCCGCAGCAGCCGGCGCAGCGCGTCGCTGGCGCTGGACCCGGCCAGCACGTCGTCGCCGATCTCGTCCAGTGCCCGGCGTACGTCGAAGGGCGGCTCCAGCGGGTCCCGGCCGCCCCGCCACGCGCCGTACCGCCAGCCCGGGCCGCTCACCATGACGACCTCACCGGTCCGACCCGCCCCGGAACACCGACCGCCCCTCGGTGCTGTCCTGCTTGGACAGCCGCCGGTTCAGGTGCAGCCCCTCCAGCGCGAACTCCACCGCCGCCGCGGCCATCCCCGGGTCCTCGGCCCCGCCGGTCGACTCCAGCCGGGCCACCACCGCCGACAGCCCGGCGAACTGGCCGACCTGCCGCAGCAGCTCCGCGGCCGGCACCAGGTCGCCGGTCTCCACCGTCGCGCCCTCGTCGAACTTGCGTTGCAGCGGGGACAGGTCCACCCCGGCCAGCCGCGCCCGGAAGGTGTCCGCGGTGGCCCGGCGCAGCAGGTGCGCCAGCAGGTCCAGCTCGCGGTCCTCGTCGGCGTCCTCGAACTCCACCTTGCCGCGGCTGGCCGGCACCACGGCCGGCAGGTCGGCCGCGCGCGCCACGGCCAGCGGCTCGCCCAGCCGGGCGGCCCGGCGTACGGCCGAGGCGGCCACGGTCTCCACCCCGGCGATCGCGAACCGGGCGCTCACCCCGGAGCGCTGGTCCACCGCGGGCGCCTCCCGCACCGCCCGCGTGTACCGCGCGATCACCTCGATCAGGTGGTCCGGCACCACCGGCGCCGGGTGCGCGGTGTCGGCGTCCCAGATCACCCGCGCCTCCTGCCGGATCAGCGCGATCTCGTCGGCCAGCTCCAGCGGGTAGTGCGTACGGACCTCGGCGCCGAACCGGTCCTTCAACGGCGTGATGATGCGGCCGCGGTTGGTGTAGTCCTCGGGGTTGGCCGAGGCGATGAGGATCAGGTCCAGCGGCAGCCGCAGCGTGTAGCCGCGGATCTGGATGTCCCGCTCCTCCAGCACGTTCAGCAGCGCGACCTGGATGCGTTCGGCCAGGTCCGGCAGCTCGTTCACGGAGAAGATGCCCCGGTTGGTGCGCGGCACCAGTCCGTAGTGGACGGTCTCCGGGTCGCCGAGCGTACGTCCCTCCGCGACCTTGATCGGGTCCACGTCGCCGATCAGGTCGCCGACCGAGGTGTCCGGGGTGGCCAGCTTCTCCCCGTACCGGCTGGTGCGGTGCAGCCAGTCGACGCGCGTCGCGTCGCCCTGCTCGGCCACCAGCGCCAGGCAGCGGCGGCAGGCGGGGACCAGCGGGTCGTCGTTGATCTCGCAGCCGGCGACCACCGGCACCCACTCGTCGAGCAGCCCGGTGAGCGTGCGGATCAGCCGGGTCTTGCCCTGCCCGCGCTCGCCGAGCAGCACCAGGTCGTGCCCGGCGAGCAGGGCGCGTTCGACTTCGGGAAGCACGGTCTCGTCGAAGCCGACGATGCCGGGGAAGGCGGGCTCACCGGCGCTCAGCCGGGCCAGCAGGTTCTGCCGGATCTCGGTCTTGACCGAGCGGCTGACATAGCCGGAGCGGCGCAGCTCGCCGAGGGTGGAGATCGCGGGAAGGGTCACGGGAACGACCGTACGTCGGCGCGGCGCCATCGCGCACCCGCCATATCGGGGGCTGGCCACACCCCACTGGGACGCGTCCGCGCGGGCCCGCCCGCCACAATGGCCGCCATGTCGGTACTCGCGGTGGACATCGGCGGCACCAAGCTGGCGGTCGGGCTGGTCGACCCGGACGGCGCGCTGCATCACGACACGCGCGTCGACACCCCGCCCGGCGGCGACGCCGAAACGCTGTTCGCCGCGCTGGCCGGCGCGGTCGGCGCGGTGCTGGACAGCGCGGACGGGCTCCCGGCGCCGGTCGGGGTGGGCATCGGCAGCGCCAGCCCGATGCGCTGGCCGGTGGGCGAGATCAGCCCGCTGAACATCCCGGGCTGGCGGGACTTCCCGGTACGCCAGCGGCTGGCCGACCTGGTCCGCGGCCGCCTGCGCCAGGACGTACCGGTACGCATCCACAACGACGCGGTCTGCACCGCGATCGGCGAGCACTGGCGCGGTGGCGGGCGCGGCCACGACAACCTGATCGGCATGGTGGTGTCCACCGGCGTCGGCGGCGGGCTGATCATGGCCGGCCGTACCGTGGACGGTGCCACCGGGAACGCCGGCCACATCGGACACATCGTGGTCGAGCCGGACAGCGACATCCGGTGCGGCTGCGGCGGGTACGGCTGCCTGGAGGCGACCGCGCGCGGGCCGGCGATCGTGGAGTGGGCGGTGGCCCGCGGCTGGAGCGGCGAGCGTACGGGCCGGGCGCTGGCCGCCGCGGCCGCGGAGGGCGACTCCCTCGGCATCGCGGCGTTCCAGCGCTGCGGCACGCTGGTCGGCATCGGCGTGGCCAGCGCGGTCAACCTGCTCGATGTCACCAAGGTCGTGATCGGCGGCGGGATGGCGCAGGCCGGCCCGCTGCTGTTCGACCCGCTGCACGCCGCGTACGCGAAGTACGCGCGCCTGACCCACTCCCGGACGACCGAGGTCGGCCCGGCCGAACTCGGCGGCAACGCGGGCCTGATCGGCGCCGCCGCGCTCGTACTCGGTGGGGACCGTTACTGGACGCGCGGCTGACTGGCACGATATGTCCCGTGACCCTGGTGAGCCTCGATGATGTGGTGCGCGCCCGTGCGGTGCTGAACGGTGCGATCCGGGTCACCCCGGTGGAGCGGTCGCTGGTGCTCGGCTCGCTGGTGGGCGGCGAGGTCTACCTGAAGTGCGAGAACCTGCAGCGCACCGGCTCGTTCAAGTTCCGCGGCGGCTACCTGCGCATTTCCCGGTTGAGCGAGGCCGAGCGGGCGTGCGGCGTGGTCGCGGCCAGCGCCGGCAACCACGCGCAGGGTGTGGCGCTGGCGGCCAAGCTGCACGGCATCGCCTGCACCGTGTTCATGCCGGTCGGCGCGCCGCTGCCCAAGGTCGAGGCCACCCAGGGGTACGGCGCCGAGGTGCGCCTGGTCGGCACCACCGTCGACGACGCGCTGGCCGCCGCGCAGGCGTACGCGGCCGAGTGCGGCGCGGTGTTCATCCACCCCTTCGACCACGCCGACGCGATCGCCGGCCAGGGCACCGCCGGCCTGGAGATCCTGGAGCAGTGCCCGGAGGTACGGACCGTGGTCGCCGGCCTGGGCGGCGGTGGCCTGGTCTCCGGCGTGGCGACGGCGGTCAAGGGGATGAAGCCGGACACCAAGATCATTGGCGTGCAGGCGGCCGGCGCCGCGCCGTACCCGCCGTCGTTGGCGGCCGGGCACCTGGTGACCCTGGACTCGATCTCCACCATGGCCGACGGCATCGCGGTACGCCGCGGTGGTGAGTTGACCTTCGAGCACATCGGCAAGCTGGTGGACGAGGTCCGTACGGTCAGCGAGGAGGCGCTGTCCCAGGCGCTGCTGCTGTGCCTGGAGCGGGCCAAGCTGGTGGTGGAGCCGGCGGGCGCCGCGTCGGTGGCCGCGATCCTGGACCACCCCGAGGCGTTCGAGCCGCCGGTGGTGGCGGTGCTGTCCGGCGGCAACATCGACCCGATGTTGATGTTGAAGGTGATCCGGCACGGCATGGCCTCGGCCGGCCGGTTCCTGGCGTTCCGGCTGCTGCTGCCGGACCGGCCGGGGGAGCTGGCCGGGTTGCTGGCGGCGCTCGCCGAGATGGGCGCCAACGTGTGTGATGTGGAACACGTCCACACCGTGCCGCGGGTCAGCCTGGGCCAGGTCGAGGTGTCACTGTCGGTGGAGACCAGGGGCGCCGATCACAGCGCGGCGGTGCTGGATTCCCTTCGTACGGCGGGATACGCGCCCGCCTTCGCCTGACCGTTGCCTACCGCCGGTTGGCCCGATCGTGGCTGCTCCGGCCGGGTACGGCCAGGCCGGCCGGCAGTGTGACCCTGTCCGCAAAGTCTCGCGAGGCTCCTCACATTGCCGAGAAACCTTTCGCATCCCTCGTTACGGTAGGTGATTAGACCAATTCTTTTGGAGGTGGTCTCCGGTGCCACGTAGACCGGTAGTGGGCGTGACCGGATATCAGATCACGCCTATCGCGGCGCGCCGAGCTGGATTCGGTGCGCGTGAACTGTCCGCATTCCCCTGCACCTATCTTGGCTGGCTCAACGAAGTCGGCACCATCCCGGTTCCCCTGACGCCCGCGGTCGACATCGAGGACAGCCTCGACCTCGTGGACGGGATCGTCTTCTCCGGCGGGGCCGACATCGACCCGGTCCACTACGGCGCCGAACGGCACCCGAGCGTGGTCGGCACCCAACCCGAGCGCGACGAGTACGAACTGGCGCTGGCCAAGGCCGCGCTGGAGCGTGGCACGCCGATCCTGGGCATCTGCCGCGGCCTGCAACTGCTGAACATCGCCCACGGCGGCACGCTCCACCAGCACGTACCCGACCTGCCGGGCACCCTCGTGCACTCCTCGGAGTGGGAGACCGGCGTCCGGGACCGCAGCCGCAAGTGGGGTCCGGTGTTCCACCCGGTCGAGGTCAGCGACTCCCGGCTGGAGCGACTGTTCGGCCACACGCTGGAGACCAACACCTACCACCACCAGGCCGCCGACCAGATCGGTGCGGGCCTGTCGGTGGCGGCGCGCAGCGCGGACGGCATCGTCGAGGCGTTGCACGCCGATGACGCCCCGGTCCTCGGCGTGCAGTGGCACCCGGAGATGCACCAGAGCGGCGAGACCGGCGGCGAGGCTCCCTTCCGCTGGCTGGCCGACCGCCTGGCGGCCTAGGGCCTGTCGCGAAGTCGACTGGCGGCGCGGATCGACGCCCAGACGACGACCGGCGGCGTTCTCGTCGTCGCCTATCATGCTGGATTCGCTGGCCGCTGGTTTGTAAACGTGCAGGTCAGAGGCGTGCTCTTGGAGTGGTTGGCGCTGTATACCGCTTTCGCGGCGTTGTAATCTCGGATCCGTTGGGGATGAGGTTCGGTGGTCGGAGGGGCCATGAGCGTGGGCGGTTCGGGTGCGGTTGGGCGGGGTGTGCGGGCTGGTGGTGGCGCGAACCTGGGGCGGGTGGAGCGGGCTACGGAGTCGGCGTTACGGCGGATGCCGGAGCTGGTACGGGCGGATGCTCGGGCGTGGTTCTACGCCCTGGAGGGGGAGGACAAGTCCCCGAACACAACGTTGGGGTACTTGACGGCGCTGTTGAAGTTCGCGCAGTTCTTGGAGCCCAAGGACGACGACCCGCCGGGCCGGGTCGTGACCAGTCTGGGCGAGGTGACGCACCGGCATGTGCAGGAATTCTTGTCGTCGGTGCGGAAGGGCACGAACAGCACGGCCGTAACGTGGTACATCGCGTTGGGTGTGTTTTTCAAGTGGGCGGTGCGTGATGGTGTGGTCTCGGCTGACCCGATGGTGAAGGTGAGTCGGCCGGCGTCGCGGAAGCCGGTGACGGAGATTCCGGCGGTGACCGATGTGCGGGCGATGTTGGCGGTGTGTGTGGGTGGCCGGAACGAGTTCACGCCGGCCCGGGATCGGGCGATTATCCGGCTGTTCGCCGATGTTGGCCTGCGGCGTGCCGAGTTGGGTGGTCTCACCCTTGAGGATGTCGATTTGGACGAACGCACGGTGCACGTGGTGGGGAAGGGCCGTAAAGATCGGGTGGCGGTGATCTCACCGAAGACCCGGAAGGCGTTGTTCGACTATTTGCGGGTACGGGCCGAGCACCCGCACGCCGATTCTCCGATGCTGTGGTTGGGGGCGCAGGGCCGGCCCGCGATCAACGCCGACGCGTTGTGGCAGATCATCACCCGCCGGGCCGCGCAGGCTGGGGTGCGGGCACATCCGCACATGTTCCGGCACCTGACCGCCGATGGTCTGCTGGAGGATGGCGTGCCGGAAGGCGCGGTCATGGTCATGCTCGGCTGGTCTGACCGGCGGATGCTGGACCGGTACGGCGCGCACAACGCCGAGAAACGCGCCAAGGACATGCAGCGGCAACGCCGCCACGGCGACCGGTTCTGACCACACCCCCGGCACGCCCGGCACATGTGGGAAGGGCCGGCCCGAACGGGCCGGCCCTTCCGTCGCGCTGGACACTTCCCCTCGCGTTGTGGCCTTTCCTGGCATGGTGTTGTCCTAGGCTTCCAACTCGTGTCGTGCTGCCTCGTGCGCGGCTTCCCTGCGTGCCTCTGCGTTGTGCTTGCGGACCTCTACCGACCGTTTCGCCAAGCCGAGCATGTGGGCCCGCAACGCGTGCCGGGCCCGTTGCCGCCGTTCTGCCACCGGTAGCACATTGTCGGGGTCAACTTCCCGTTCGAACCGCTCCAGGAACTTGTCTCGGCCCGGCTGCGTACGAGCTTTGCGGTCCGCTGTTCGGCTCCACGATATCTCGGCCGCTATACGCTTGCTGAGCGGATCGTACCCGCGATTTTCCGTCGTTTCTCACCTCCCATTCTTCCCGGGCTACGTGCCGCGCGCGTGGGGCACGCACGCCGGGCGCCCGGCCCGGGGTGTTGGTTACGTTGGGTGAGGTCCGCGTCCCCGTCCCGCTGTGCGTTCGCGGCCCTTATACGTGCAGGCGCGCGCGAGAACAGGGACGGGGACGGGGACGCGGACAATCACGCTCGGTGACTACCGGTCGGTGGTATGGGGCCGGTTGGTGCGGTCGGGTGGCGATGTCGCACGCCACCGGTTGCCTTCCCCGGTCTGTTCCGCCTTTCCGGCCAATGCGAGCTTTTGCAACCGCCGGTAAATAGGCGATCGGCTCAGCCCGATAAGGCCGATCAACTCGGCCACCGTGAGTCCGGTAGGTCCGGCGTTGCGCAGCGCGGCTAGGACCAGTTCCAGCGGGTCAGGTTCGGCCGCTGCCGGCCCGGGGGCGGGTGAGTGCCGGCCGGGCCGGTTCAGCGCGGCAGCGGCCCGCCCAGCGGCTTTCCTGGCCCCGGCCGTGAACCCCTCCGAACCGGCGCCGGTACCGGTCGGCACAGACACCCCCGCACCGGCCGGCCGGTGGGGTGCGTGCCGCCGGGCGATGGCGGTCACGTCGGCATCGGTGAGGTAGTAGCCGCGTGCCCGCCGGGGCACGGTGTGCTCCGGTGCGGAGATCAGGAACGAGCCGGGCAGGGTCAAGGCGTTCGGGTGCCACCCGGCCGCCAACGCCCCCTGACCCAGGATCAGGTCAGTATCCCGCCGTTCCCGCACCCGCAACCCGATGCGGACATCCATCTGAGAGCGGACCGCCCCGTGCCCCATGGCTTGCTGTGTCGGTCGCTGGGTGGCCACCAACAACGTGACGGCCACGGCCCGGCCGAGTCGGGCGATCGAGTCGGCGTAGTCCCGTGCCGCCTCAGGCAGTTCGGCGTACTCATCCACCACCACGACCAGGGCAGGGGCGTCCGGTGTGGGGGTCCACAACCGGGCACCGTGCGCCGCGAGCAGGGCCGCGCGGCGTTCCAGCTCCGCCACGGCCGCCGCGAGGGTGAGCACCGCATCCTCAGGGGTGGTCGCGAGCCGGTGTAGGCACCCGGCCCACGGCCCCAACTCGATGCCTTGCTTGAGATCGATGCCCCACAGGATGACGTCGGGGCAGGCGGTCAGCACCGCGAGCACGACGGAGACCACGCCGGACTTGCCGGCCCCGGTCGTGCCGCCTACCAGGGTGTGCCGCCAGGCCAGCGACACCCGTACCGGGGTGCCGTCTTCGAACACCCCCAGCGTGATCGGCCGGCTGATGCTGCCGGCCCCGGCCGTCGCGTGGGTCAGGCCCGGCCAGGGGATCGGGTCGGCGTGCGGGTCACGCTCGACCACGCGCAAGGTGAACGCCCGCGCGTCGCTCGGGTCAGGTTCGATCCGCACCCCGCCGGGTCGGGCAGCTAGAGCCGATTCGACCGATGCCATCTGGTCGACCACGGCGCGGACGGTCTGGCCGCGGTGGAGGACGACGCGGGCGGTCCAGCCCCACGCATTCACCACCGCTGAGGCGATCCGGGATCCAGCCAACCCCACGACGGTGTCGGTCAGCTCCGGCCACGCCTGGACCGTGCGGGACAGCCGGACCCGGGCGCGGCGGCCGTGGTTGCGCCACCACGGCACCCCACACCCGATCGTCGCCCAGAACCAGAGCGCACCCAACGGCGGATGCGATGGACCCACCGCCGTGGCTGCGGCGAGCCAGCTCCCGCCGACCGCGAGCCACGCGGCGAGGGTGGCCCGGCCGGCAGTGTTGGCCAGCATCCGGGCCTTACGCATGCGCGGCATGCGCACCGGGGCCCACACCGCGCCCGCAGCGGCGAGCACGGCCAGGACTAGGACCAGCGGCCACGCGGCGGGGTGGGTGGTGTGCAGCCGCCACCCGGCCCACCACACCGCAACGGCCACCGCGACCGGGGCTAGTTCGGAGCGGTAGCGCCACGCCGCGTGGCCCAGTCCGCCCAGCACCCCGAAGAACGCGCCCACCGGGTCGTGTGGGGGCAGGATGAACAGCGGCACCGGCTCGTTGCGGCGCCCGCCGCCACGCCGGTACTGGCGGTAGGGGTTGCGGTAGCGAGTCACCGGCACCACCTACACCCCGAGCGGCCCGCGCTCACATCGTCGGGATTCGGTTGCACACCAGCCGAATCGGTGCCGCCCGGCCCGTCAAGGCTGTTGGACCCTGGCGTGTCGAGTTGGGCGCCCAACTCGTCGCGTAGGTACCACCACGGGTCGCTTTCACCTTCGGTCAGCGCGGCCAGTGCCGACCGCGCGGCAGCGGTCAGGTTGGCGTAGCCGTACCGGGCGTGGGCCAGTAGTCGGCATAGCCGGTCCACTTCGGCGCACAGTTCCGGGACGGCGTGGATGGTGCGGACCACGGCGGTGGCGCTGTCCGCCTGCCACCACATGGCCCGGTACCGGGCCCGGATCGCGGCGGTGTCCACTATGGACAAAAGCCACCACCGATCCGGCTCAACATCCGGCCCGATGTCTTGCTGTGTAAGGGAATTGGTTGCCGGGTCGACGTACTCAGGGTCACCACGGCCGTCGTCGCTGATCTTGCTGGTGTTGCTGGTCTGGTTGGTCAAGAACGCATCACCCCTTCCTGGTCACGCCGGCCCCGTGAACGGCCCCGGTCGGGCCGGCCGGCTGGTTGAGCTGTTGCGGGTGGCCGCTCACGGACTCGGCCACCGTGGGCGCCGCCGGGGCGTTCCCCGGTCCGGGCCAGGATCACGGCGAGGTACAGGCCGAACAGCACCGTCAGCGCGGCGCGCCACACCCCGATGCCCCGGTGCCGGCCCCACCACCACAGCGCGGCCAGCGCGGGCACCACCACGGCGCCCGCCACGATCAACACGGCTCGGGTCACTGGCCGGTCACCGCCCCGATCACGTCCCGTACGGTCTTGCCGATCGCCGGCCCCACCGATGTGGACGCGAGGTAGAACCCGGCCAGCACGCACACCCCGGCGTGCCACGCCTTGAGCCCGGCGTACCGCACGAGCACGGCCACGCCGATGGCCAGCAGGACAACCGCCGACACTGAAATGATCAAGAAAGCGTCACCCCCTCAACTCGACTGACACACCGCTGTCCCATCGACACCACCTCTCTCCCGGAACCCCTTGCCTGTAAGCGTTTCCGCGCTACCCGTCCTCACGGCACAGCCCGTCGTGACGGCGCTTACGCCGCGACCACCGGGCCCGCGCTCGGCACTTGCTACACCGCCCGGCCATGCGACCGGGCAGACACCCGCCACACCGGCCACAGCCACCCCACCGGCGTGCCGGACAGCGGTTCCCCTCCACCTCGCCTCAGTTGACCCACCCCCTTCTCGTTCGGACCTGCCCCATCCGAACGGTTAACCTATACGAACAGGTTCCCGGTATGGGAGCGAATTAACGGACGTAGACATGACTGTGCGGTGCCTCCTAGACTGACAGGCACAACTACACGTGTGGGACGCCGGGAACGTGCAGGTCAGACCGCCCGCGCCGGACCGGCCAACAAGGGAATCAGAGCACAACCGTGCCACGGCGAAGGCACACAAATGCCGCACAACCTAGCCACCGCCCGACGAAGGGGCGCTGAGGTGGCAGCGGCCTACAGGGAGCGAACAATGACGGTCACCCGCAGACGCGACAGCGCCACCGGCAGACAGCAGACCACCGGCAAGCAGACGACCAGCGGACCGGGTGGCGGGGGCAGCCGGCCGCCACGCGGGCGCGGGCCGGCGGCCGGGCGGGACGCCAAGTACCAGCTCCTAGCCGACGCGTTGCGGGACCAGATCAGTACCGGGGCGTTGCCGCCGGGCAGTCTGCTGCCCTCGGAAACCGAGTTGATCAACGGCTACGGGATCTCGCGCAGTACCGCCCGCGCCGCGATCGACCTACTACGGAACGAAGGTCTGATCGTGGTCCACATGGGGCGGGGCGCCTACGTCCGCCGCGATGCCGACCGGCCCGCCCACACCCACACCCGGGGCATCAACCGGACCGCCAAGGGCGGGTACGCCGATGCCACCGAAACCGACCAGTGGCGCGAGGTAGCCGAACCGGAGATACCGGCCGGGGTCGGGGGCACCTTCCGCACCGACGCCACCCCCGACCTTGCGCTGTCCCTGGGCGTGCCCGAGACGACCCCGGTGTTCATCTACGAACGGTTGCTCACCGGCCCGGCCGGGCGCCGCATGCTCCACCGCCTGTACGTCCCGATCACCGTGGTAGCCGAGACACCGGCACTCACCGACGACCCGTTCCGCACCCCAGCAGACCTGTACCGGGTACTGGACAAGGCCGGGCACACTCTGGGGTGGAGTGAGAACGTGCGCGCCCGGATGCCCTCACCCACCGACACCACAGCGCTGCGCATCCCCGACGCAACCCCCCTCCTCGTGACCCGACGCACCACCGTTGACACCCACACCGGCCGGCCGCTCGCGCTCGAAGAGGTCCGCGTGTCAGCCGAGGACACCCAACTCGCCTACGCCATCACCCCCACCACCCACTAGCCCGCCCCAATCAGCCCGGCCCAGCTACTCGGCCAGAGCGCGACATGGCCCGGATGCCCTTGCATGTCAGGGAATCCGGGTCACGTACGTATCCGGTTCTCCGGTGTCGGGCCGCGCCTCGAACAGTCCGACACCCCGGGCCGCTACCGGCCCGGCCGACAGGACCGGTCCGGTGAACGGTCTGCGGCGCGGGGACCATCAGGACGTGATCCGCGCGCTCGGGTACGCGGCCGGCCGGTGAACAGCCGCACCACCGGCCGGCCCGTCGCGTCCACTCCCGGCGTTGTGCTCGGCGAGCCGCCTAACCGGGCCGCGCTACCGCGCCGCGCAGCCCCGACCGCCGCCGTCAACCACCCGGCCACCGCCCGTGCCGCCACATAGGCGGCTACCAGCTCCCGCACCGCTACCCGAGACACAGGCAACCACCCAGACTGTTCCCCGGCACACCGGCCATCTAGGCACCCGCCCGGCCCGTCTGTGTCGTTGAAGTTCACCATCCGACTTGCCTCCCCTCCACAGGGAGGCCGCCGCGTGCCCGGCACCGGCCGCAGCCCGGCCAGCACGCCGAGGGCACGCTGACGACCCCCGTACCATCGGTACGGGGGTCGTCAGGCCCCCAGCCGGGCCACCCGGAATGCCTGCCAGGGTTGATGGGTGGCCCGGCGCCGATCACGGCGCCATTCGCGCTATGCGGCTGAACCGCCGTCCGGTCCCGTGGCAGGTTCGGTGATCTCGTGATCAACCGACAACAGGCCCAACCGTGGGGTGTCCCATGGCGGCGGCACTATTCCGGCGGAGATCAAGACGCGCGCAATCAATTCCGTCATTGCCGCATCCTGACCGGACACTGGGGGGCAGCGTCTCGGGATCGGGGGACACAGGCGAGAATCCGCCTTAACCGCGCGGCTGAGTTCCGGCCACATGTCCGCGACTACCGCCGTAGCGGTCAAGAGACACCGGAAGGGATAATCAGGCAGGTGCCCTCTCAGCGTGTCGGCCGCGTGCTCGTCATACAACAATACGGAGCGGCTTCCGATGGTCATGGTGACCCACTGCGACACGGCCTCCCATGGTTGTCCAAGCCGTACATTAGGCAGCGCCGAATCAGGCACGCCGGTTTCGTGGGTCTTGGGCAATACCCACGCAGTCCACGGGTTTCCCGTCCGCTGGCCACACGACACATGTGACAGCGTGATCTCGTAAATCAGCGGCGGAGTTGCGGCAGTTGTAGCCAGGCTCACCACTACCACGCTGCCTGCCAGCAGTTCAGCGACTGAGGTGGCAGCGTTCGAACAGTTTCCCTCGCCACCTTCAACATCCTCGCTCAGAATTGCTCCGAACTCAGGTTCGGGCTGTACAGTGTCCGTCATTTCATTCACCTCCTTTCCTGGACAGCGGAACCGGTGCCGGCCTATCGGCGAAGCAGCACCGGTTCCGCCAGCTCTAGCAGTTGGCGAGTTGATCGGTATCTAGGGCTATCCCGTATGCGCGTGCCAGCGCGCGCTCGACGCAATAGCAACTCTCCCAAAATGCGCCACCGCGACAGACACTGCATAAGGCGCTGCCATCATCCGTCAGCCTGTCGAGTTGGCGGCGCGCCTCTGCGGCGGCGCGCAGACTCGATAAGCGCGCCATTGTCGAGGTCAGCATTCCCACGCGGCGAGGCTTCGAGGCGGTCGGCACTTTCCCTGTTGTGTCCAGCGCCCCGGGCTGACCTCGGGATCGTCCGGTGTCGTGTGTCGCACTTGTAGCGCCTCCTTCCGGACCGGCGGTGCCGCATCGGCGGTTACCGTGCCGCGTCCGGACAGAGAACACGATTTCGACGGGATCTTGTGACCCCCGGGAGGGACCTTTCAGGGACGTCTCGGAGGTTCCAAAACGTCCCCTCCGGCGGACGACATGGCTTCGAGCAGCAGGCGCGTCTCTGCGAGGCCGGCCAGCACTGTAGGCGCACCCGCATGGCGGAGCTCCGCGACGCTGTATAGACCAGATGCAACAGCGATAACTCGCGCTCCACCCAACCTGCCTGCCTCGACATCGCGCGGCGTGTCGCCCACCACGATGGTGTTACCCGCGTCGAACCGCAGACCATACTTTGATTCAGCGCGTGCCTGCATGAGAGGTACGAGATCGGCGCGTTTCGTCCTGTCGGATCCGTATGCTGCGATGTCGAGATCCAACCACCGATCAAGGCCAAACGCAGACAGCTTGAGGTAGGCGTTTGCTCGGATGTTGCCTGTCAGCACAGTCTGGATTGTTCCTGCCGCGCGATCGACACATTCGAGCGCTTCCTTGGCGCCCGGCAAGGCGAAGCCCACTTGTCTCAGCTCTCGCGCGTATTCCAGACCAACTTCCGTCAGTGCGCGATCAACAGCCTCCCATTGAGGAAGGGTTCGGCCGTGAAGCGCAAACAACAGGCGCATGATTGCCCTGTCGGTCCGCCCCTCGGTCTGCGGCGGAAACTCGGGGTCTGTGCCCGTTAGGGCCCGATAGGCAGTCGAATAGATCCGCTTGCTTATCCCCGCGTTCTCAACGAGGGTATGATCAACATCCCACGCCACCAGCCGGTAGGTCACAGACCGACGCTACCGGCGCCTCTCGGACGGGTCCAACCGTCTCCACCGTCCCTACAGGTCCTTGAAACGTCCGCTGACGTCCCCGAAGATGAGGGGGTGAACGAACGCCTCAGGACTGCCATGATACAGAGTGGGCGGACTCCCGCCGATATCGCGAACGCTTGCGGCGTGGACCCCAAGACGGTGGCCCGCTGGATCACTACGGGCCGACTGCCTCACCGTGTCCACCGCTGGGAAACCGCCAAGTTGCTGGACGCGGACGAGGTCTATCTGTGGCCGGAGTTGCTGGAACGGCAGGCCGGCGCTTCCCCAAACGTCGAACTGATACAGCTATACCCCAACCGCGCAGCCGTTCCGGGCGACATGTGGTTGCATCTGCTGAGCAAGGCCATCCAAAGCATCGACGTTCTCGTATATGCCGGCACGTTCTTCGCCCAGATCCCTCGGATATCAACGATGCTCACGCAGCGGGCCGCTAGTGGTACGCACATTCGGCTTTGCCTCGCCAACCCAGCTAGCCAGGCCGTGGATGTCAGAGATCGGGAAGAAGGACTGCGCGGCACGCTCGCCGCCAAGATCAGGGCGTCACTGACCTACTACACGCCACTATTGAATGTGCCCGAATGCGAGATTCGGCTCCATGGTGCCACCGTGTACGCCTCGATCTTCCGCTTCGACAATGTCATGATGGTCAACCCACATGCTTGGGGGCACCCGGCAAGCGCAAATCCCCTCCTACACCTGCAACGCGTGGATAGCTTTGGCCTGTTCGATCACTATCTACAAAGCCTCGAAGGCGTGTGGGAAACAGCCGAGCAGTGGAATCCTGACGATTGGGATAGATAATGGGCCGCATCGAATACTACAACGATCCTCGTGCTCCCAAGCCCAATACGCTTATACCCGCAAGCAACCTACTGGTGGTCGATGACGAGGGGAGGATCCTGCTCCAGCGTCGACGCGACACCGATCAATGGGCGCTGCCGGGAGGCGCACAGGAAATTGGCGAGACGCCGAGCGCATGTGCCGTCCGCGAATGTTTCGAGGAGACCGGCGTTCAAGCGGTGGTTACCGGATTTCTAGGCATCTACTCCGATCCACGCCACATCGTGGCGTATACCGATGGCGAAATACGGCAAGAGTACGAGGTAACCCTACTCGGGAAACCCACCGGTGGTGCGCCCGCACCCAATGAGGAGGCGTCAGACGTTGCGTGGGTTAGGCCGAGCGACCTGAGTGAGCTGGACATCCACGAGACGATGCGACGTCAAATGAGGGACTACCTAGAGGGCAACTACCCACACGCCGATTGACTCAGACGTTGCTCTGTAGCAACGATCGCGCGTCGAATATCCGTACTTGCCTCATTGATTGCCCGCGTCACGACGTGCTTACTGCCGTACCGTCCCTCGACCTCCGCGAGACGGTCCGCAAAAGTCATCGACGTACCGTCCGGGCCTGTCGTCATGTCGCAGAACCACAAGGCGTCGCGTACTGCGGAACTTTCGTCACGAAACTCGGCCAGCTCCGCTGTCAAGCCGCGTAGCCCGGCCTCGTACGCCGCACCCGAATGGTGGGCGACGAGCGAGCACAAACGGGTGTCGGTGCCGAGCGCGCCGATATACCGCGCGCCATCAAGGGAGTGGAAGCCCGACCGTTTTGCGGCTGTCGCGTAACCGATGTCGTGGAGCCAAGCAGCACTTTCCAGGACCGCGCCTTCATGTGCGGGCAAGGTCCTGCCAATGGCTGCTGCCTTGTGTGCGACGGCCCGAACGTGCGCCCAGCGGCGCGGCAGTTCGGCGCCAATCAGGCATTCGGCGAGAATGCGCGCTGACTCAGGATCCACGTAGGCATCCTAACGGATGATGCCGCTCCATGGCTCGTACCCGCATTGTCGTCTGTGATTCAGGGGACGTCTTCCATCCCGAAGACGTCCCTAAAACGTCCCTCGGGGTAGTCACGATGTCCCCCCATACCGAGTTTGCTGTCCCCGTGCGGCATGGGTCACAGGAGGGAAACCGGATCTTGACACAAGGTTCTCTGCCCAACATTGCGTTTGCCGGGTTAACCGCCGCAGGCAAGACCACACACGCCAAACGGCTAGCGGCGGAACTGGGGTACCAGTACATATCTGCGACGGAACTGCTCCTCGAAATCCTAGGGATCGACGACCCGAGCGAGCGGGTATGGCGTACACGGCTGGCGGAGACGAACTCGGCCCGAAGTGATGGCACGGTCGACACCCTTCTGGAAGAACGCCTACTTGCCATTCACCAAGCCAGTAGCGGCACCTTGTTTGACACGTGGGCTCTCGCCTGGATCGGCAGTGACCCCCTCGTTCGCGTTTGGATCGAATCAGACCTTGAGTCGAGGGTCCGAAAGTGCCTGGTGTCCCAAGGTGAGCGCCGATCGAGTCCCCAGCAATGCAGAACCCTGCTCGAACAGAAAGACGGATTCAACCGCCGTATCTTTCGCGAACGACACCGGTTCGACCTGTTTACCGACCGACAGAACTACGACGTCGTCCTATGCAACAGCCATCTCATACCTGACTCCACCGAATCAGCGGCCCGGTCCGGAATCGATACCTTCGGGCCGATAGTCAGGGCTGCCGTTATGGCCGTCCTTGCTGCCGATCAATGCGCCGCCAGAGCGTTAGCTCGCACCCATCCTCAGGAAGTGCAGCGCATAAATCCCTGGGCTAGTCCCGCGGTTGCCGCCGGCCATACCAATAACGCGATATCGGGATGAGCTATGCACAGCCTCCTTCACTGCCACTTCGAATCGGCTCTTAGAGCACTCGCGCTGACCCAACCCCAGAAGCTGCGACCACTGTGGAAGACTTACGAGTCGGAGAAGTACCAGACGCTAACCCCTGGTCAGCGGCTGACGCTGCTGTGGCGGACAGTCATGGGGCTGAGCCACGGCGAAGACATCTTCACTGAGAACACTTTCCGTGAAATCGTTCGGCGCCTGCTCCTGGAAATGACAGAATCCGATGTTGAGCATGTCGACCTTCGTATCGGGCCATCGACCGGCCGCTGGAAATGGATGGAGAGCGCTACCGACGGCCTGGACGTCTTCCGCGAGGAATTGCACGATTACACCAGCCTCTCGATCGCATTCCTCGCCGGCATAAACATGAACCGTGCCCAAACGGAGGTAGATGCAATATTCGACACCCTGACGCTAGACGGAAGTTTGACAGCACAGATCGTCGGCGTTGACCTGAACTTCCTACCCAATGACCTGCACAAGTTCGATCGCTACGTATCGACTCTGCGAAAACTGCAAGCGGACGGGCTAAAAATCAACATCCACTTAGGCGAGTTATTCGACAACGAATTGTCTCGGTATGTGCTGTCACAGATCATTCCCGACCGTATCGGTCACGGCGTATTGCTGCTGCGAGATCAGACGCTAGTGGACGCTATTCGAGATCATGACATCTGTCTCGACATGTGTCCGACCAGCAACACACTGCTTGGGGTCACCGATTGGACTCGGGTCAGCCCAGCAAGTCACGCCCTGAAGCTCGGCATACCGGTGTCCATAAACACCGACGATCCGGTCCTGTTCGGGACGACTATTGCGCGTGAACTCTGCCTCGCGGGGTTGAGCGACCCGGAGCAGGAGCAGGTAGCCGCGTATAGCAGGAAATACCGATATGACGGGCCGTGACTTAAAGCTCCACATCTTGTACGGCGTCCCCTGCGTCGGCAAGTCAACTACAGCCATAGCTCTTGCCCATGGGGCGGGAATCCGGACGGTGGTACAGACCGACTATCTACGAGAGGTTCAGCGGCTCTACGTCGCACAGGATGACGTTCCAGCGCTGCGCAAGGTGACCCACAGCGCATGGGAGCTGTACGGGCCACCCACACGCCACAACATCGTGCGCGGCTTCGTCGCCCATGTTGAGGCTGTAGCGCCAGCGGTCGGCACGGTCGTCGCCAAGCTGACGAGCGACGGCCTAGACGCCGTAATTGAGGGTGCGCACTTCTACGGCCCCGTCATCCGGGATCTTCAACAGGCGAACCGCGGCGCAAATATTAGGGCGACCCTACTTGTCACGCGCACGGCCAACGAACTGCGCTGCCGCATAACACGAAAGTTGGACGCCAGAGCAGACGGCGCCGTAGACAAGCTGTGGCGGACCAGGCTCCCAATCCTGCTCGCCATACAGAGGTTTCTGATTGCCGACGCACGCACATACGGCATCCCCGTTAGGACCGCCTACGAATGGAGGGATCGTGTCGCCCTATGACCGTGCGATACTCGACATGGATCACGTCGTGACACGCGACGGCAACGTTTACAGAGTGGTCGGTAATCTGGACAGCCGGGACTACTTCCTAGGCTACAACGTCTACTCGCCGGATCCAGATGGCGACAGGCTCTACAGAACCCGGCGGTACAGAAAGAATCTCATTGAAGACGAGCAACTGCCAGCGGACGCACTGGACACCTACAGATTGATTGCTGTAGACCAGATACTGGAACATCATGACCCAATTGCGGCCGCAAGTTCGACCGTAGAGTCTTTGAGATCGACAGTATGGTTCGATCTCTACATGGAACTCGCGCAAATCGCCGGTCGCGAATCAGTCGGCATCTTCGGCTCCTCCATGTTTGGTCTACACCTCACGGCGCAGGGAACCGTACGCAAGGATGTCGACTTCGTTCTTCAGGATCTACCGAACATCCAAACCTTACGCGAGGCGCTGCCCGGGATCCGACAGCGACTTGGCTTTACACCAATAAGCCGGGAGCGCCAGCTTCGACAGCACACACGCTACGAACGCATCTTTCGGAACCGAAACAACTCCATACAAACCATCATCTCCCGACGCTGGGCCGGCCTACAGTTATCAGACGATGTCGTTACCACGGTTCGACTCCGTAGCCCTACGGCCGCCCTACCGATCGGCTTGACCGTGTCTACACCCAGCGGGCGCGACGCGACGATATCCGGCGAGATCACTGACGCGGACAATAGTAACTTCTTCCCCAGGAGATTCACGCTGCGAACTGCCGGCGCAGACATTGAAGTCTATATCTTCTGGTGGAAATTTAGCACGCCAGTAAGGGACGGAGACAAAGTGGCACTGTGTGGTAGCCTCTTCGCCGGCGAGGAAGGGAGCATTGTCCGCCTCAGCAACTACACGCGACACTGGCTGAACATCGCAACCTGACAGCACTTATGCACCCGGCAGGAGAACCAATGCTAGATGAACTTACGCTGATCACGGGCAACGACGGAAAGGCGCGCGAGTACGCGGCGATGCTCGGCATCGACGTAAGGGCCGTCAAAGAGGACCTCATTGAAGTGCAATCACTCGACGTGGTCGAGGTTGTGCAACGAAAGGCCGAAGACGCATACGCCAAGCTCCGGACCCGGGTACTCGTGGACGACACCGGCCTAGCTCTGAGCGGATGGAATGGCCTGCCGGGCGCCCTGATCGTATGGTTCCTGCGAACGGTCGGGCCCCACGGCATACTAGACATGGCCGCCGGCATATCCGATCGGACTGCGACCGTGACCACTGCACTAGGTTACGCCGACTCGGAAGGGGTACAGGTATTCACCGGAACACTCCACGGGCACCTAGCAACCGTACCGCGAGGGCAAAACGGCTTCGGCTACGACTCAATCTTCGTGCCAGAGGGCAACACGCTCACCTTTGCGGAAATGTCCAGCGAACAGAAGAACTCGTTGTCCCACCGCAGACGGGCTGTCGACGCCCTACGAGAGGCGTTTCGCCTGTAGGCGTGGCGTGGCGTGGCGTGGCGTGGCGGGACGGGCAGGCTTGCCCTCCCACTGGGTCCGGTCAGCGCCACGGCTGCGATGCTCGGTGGTACGGTGCTAGTGAGTCTCGATCCGGTAACGATGAGGTCTGTCCACAGTGGAATGATCAACCGAACCGTGGCGATATAACTGCACACAGTTCGCTCTCAAGATCAAATCGCAAAACCCCAGCTCAGAGGCATGATCATCAGTTCTGCACGGCGTTTCGCAGCCATATAGTCGTCGCCCATACAACAGCGGTATGGGCTCCTCCTCGGCCTTGCCGGACGCCGCCTGGACGCCGCCCGCATCCACCGCCGACTTCGCGACAGACCCTAGCGTTCCGGCCGCGGCCGGTGATCAACGCCGCGTAGCGCCCGGGTACCGCGCGGCTGGGCGGCGTTGATCATGGGGAGCGGCGGGGCCATTCCGGCGCGTTCGCGCGGCGGAGCCGTTCGGCGGCTGCGGCCCGCTTGGCCGCGTTCGGTCGCGGGCGGGCCAGGATCAGGGCGATGCCGGCGAGGATCGCCGCGCCGGGCCAGTTGTGGGTCAGCGCCAGTTCGATCGCGACCGGCGCGAAGACCAGGGCGAGGCCGAGCCGGAGGCTGATGATCCGCGTCCTCGGCTCCTGCTGCCGCCGCATCGCCTCGACCAACTCGGGCGGAAGGTTCACCACCCGCTGACCGAAGCCCGACGCGTCCTCGGCAGCCGGCCGCCGCCCGCCGGCGGAGCCCGCCCACCGGCCGGCCGGGTCGCCAGCCGAGCCAGGCCGGTCGTCCCACGCGAGCCGGTCCGCCCGCCGCCCGCCAGGACCCGGAGGTAAACCCCCGCGCCGGGTGCCCGGTACAGGAGGTGGCCACCCGCCGGGTGTCTGGGTGCGCCGGGTCCCGGAGGGCTGGCCGGCCTGCCGGGCGCCGGGCAGTGGCCACCCGCCGGGTGTCTGGGTGGGCCGGGTCCCGGAGGGCTGGCCGGCGCGCCGGGCGCCGGGCAGTGGCCACCCGCTCGGCTGACCGGCCTGCGGGGCGTCGGGGCCTGGCGATGGCCACCTGCTGGGGCGGGTGGCGGTGGGCCGCCGGCGTGGTCGGGCCGGCGGCGGCGCGGGAGTGGACCAGCCGCGGTTCTCCGGCACGGTCGGCAAATCCCAGCCGCGCGGCAGCCCCAACTCATACCGCCCACCCGCCGGCGGCAGTTCCGGCGCGTACGGGCCGTCCTCTGGCGGCGCTCCCAGCGCGTACGAGCCGTCCTCCGGGGGCGATCCCAACGCGTACGAGCCGTCCTCCGGGGGTGGCTCGGGTTGTGCCGCGGTAGGCAGGGTTTCGGGCGGTTGCCCGGGTCGTGCTGAGGCGGGTAGGGCTTCGGGCGGGACGATCAGGGTCATCGTGGGCGGGTCGGGATCCGGGTCGAGGTCCGGCAGTTCGATTTTGACCGCGATGGGGCGTACGCGCTCCTGGTCGCGGTTCGGGTCGGGTGGTGCGCTGAGCGGGTCGGTACGGACCGCGCTCAGCGGCGCCGCCGTCGGATCCGGTCCGGCCGGGGCTGCGGCGAGGGCGTCGCCGAAGTACGGCGGCGGGTCGGTGTGGCCGGGCAGGGGCGCGAGCGCGGTGCCCAGCAGCGTGCCGGGCGGCGCGCCCGGCGCCAGCGGGTCCGGGTAGCCCATCTCCGCAGCCTGCCACACCCGCTCAGAGGTTGCCGCGACGTTCCTGCTCCCGCTCGATCGCCTCGAACAGCGCCTTGAAGTTGCCCTTGCCGAAGCCGAGCGACCCGTGCCGCTCGATCAGCTCGAAGAAGACCGTCGGCCGGTCCTGCACCGGCTTGGTGAAGATCTGCAGCAGGTACCCGTCCTCGTCCCGGTCCGCCAGGATCTTCAGCTCACGCAGCGTCTCCACCGGCACCCGGGTATCGCCGACCCAGTCGCCGAGGGTGTCGTAGTAGCTGTCCGGGGTGTCCAGGAACTCCACGCCCATCTCGCGCATGGCCCGTACCGTCCCGACGATGTCCCCGGTGGCCAGCGCCAGGTGCTGCACCCCGGGCCCGCCGTAGAACTCCAGGTACTCGTCGATCTGCGACTTGCGCTTGCTGACGGCCGGCTCGTTGAGCGGGAACTTGACCCGGTGGTTGCCCGAGGCCACCACCTTGCTCATCAACGCTGAGTACTCGGTCGCGATGTCGTCGCCGACGAATTCCTTCAGGTTGGTGAATCCCATCACCCGGTTGTAGAAAGACACCCACTCGTCCATCCGGCCGAGTTCCACGTTGCCCACGCAGTGGTCGACGGCCTGGAAATAGCGCTTCGGGTGGTGCGCCGGCTTCCCGCCGAAGACGGGCGGGGCGGCCACGAAGCCGGGCAGGAAGACGCCCTGGTACGCCGACCGGTCGACCAGCGTGTGCCGCGTCTGCCCGTACGTGGCGATCGCGGCGAGCCGGACCGTGCCCTGCTCGTCGGAGTGGTCGTGCGGCTCCTCCAGCACGGTGGCGCCCTGCCGCGCCGCGTGCTTGATGGCCCGGTCCACGTCCGGTACGTCCAGGGCCAGGTCGACCACGCCGTCGCCGTGCGCGGCCACGTGCGCGCCAACCTCGGTGCCCGGCCGGGCGGCGCCGGTGAGCACGAACCGGGCGCTCCCGGAGCGCAGGACGTACTCGGCGTGCTCCCGGTGCCCGGTCTCCGGACCGCGGTAGCCGACCACCGTCATGCCGAAGGCGGCGGAGTAGTAGTGCGCGGCCTGCCGGGCGTTGCCGACCCAGAACCGCACGTGGTCCAGGGCGTTCACCGGGAACGGATCGCTGCTCGCATCGTGCGGGACCGCGCCGATGAGCGCGTCCGCGTTCGTCAGGGTCGCCATTGCCGAAGCGTCGGCCCTGGAGACAGTCTGTGCAACAGACACCCGGATCGGTGGTCAACTTGTCCAGGTCGTACGCTCGAATTGGCGGGGCACTGGGCATGCTGACCAGAATCGGGGTGCGGATGGTAGTCGACCGCCTTGACGCCGATCTGATCCGGCTGCTGTCCGCCGAGCCGCGCATCGGCGTGCTGGAGTGCTCGCGCCGGCTGCGGGTGGCGCGCGGCACGGTGCAGGCGCGGCTGGACCGGCTGGCCGCCCGGGGCGTGATCCGGGGGTACGGGCCGGAGATCGACCCGGCCGCCCTCGGCTACGGCGTGACCGCGTTCGCCACGCTGGAGATCCGGCAGGGCCGCGGCGCCGCGGTGGCCGAGCACCTGCGCCGCATCCCCGAGCTGCTGGAGATGCACACGATCACCGGAACGGGCGACATGCTGTGCCGCATCGTCGCCCGCTCCAACGGCGACCTGCAACGGGTGATCGACCTGGTGGTGGGCGTCCGGGACATCGTGCGTACGTCCAGCCTGATCGTGCTGTCGACGCCGATTCCCTACCGGGTGCTCCCCCTGGTCGAGGAGGCGGCGTCCCGGCGCGAGGCGATCTCAGCACAGAAATGACGCTGCCCGCCGGCTCGGCGGGCAGGTCCGGGTGGGGCCGGCGAGCTCACCCGGAGTACGGCACCGCCTCCAGGACCGTGACCTTGATGGTCGCGCCGGTCGGCGTCTCGTACTGCCTGGTCTCCCCGATCCGGCAGCCGGTGAGTGCCTTGCCCAGCGGCGACTGCGCCGAGTAGACCGTGATGTCGGCGGTCGCGATCTCCTCGCGCGAGCCGATCAGGAACTTCTCCGGGTCATCGTCGTCGTCGAACCGGACCGTCACGACCATGCCCGGCCCGGCGATCCCGGCGCTGGTCGGCGCCTCGCCCACCCGGGCGGTCCGCAGCAGGTCCTCGAGCTGGCGGATGCGGGCTTCCTTCTTGCCCTGCTCCTCGCGGGCCGCGTGGTAGCCGCCGTTCTCCTTGAGGTCGCCCTCTTCGCGCCGCTCGTTGATCTCGGCGGCCATTTCGGGACGATTCGCGACGAGCTGGTCGTGCTCGGCCTTGAGCCGGTCGAACGCCTCCTGGGTCAACCAGGTGACGTTGGCCGTGTTGTCAGTCATCGACACGTACTGCTCCTTGCCGATCAGCGCAGATGAGTGCAGAACGTCGAAAGTAACACTGCGCCGCGCGCACGTGCATGCCGTGTTCCGATATTGGCTACTACCGGTACATGCAGGAGTACACCTCGGCTACCACTGCCGGGGAGCTGATCGGGAGTTCGGCGGTGACCGCGACGTCGGCCGTCCCGCGCGGGACCTCGATCTCCAGCCGGCCCACCTCGGCGCCGTCGCGGGCGCGGGCCCGCAGCACGCACGCGGCGCGCTGGTCGGGGTGGTCGCGGTGGACGGCGAACCGGACCGAGAGCTGGTGCGGGTCCAGCGCCGGGCCCCAGCTCAGGACCTTGCCGTCGATGGGCGGGTCGCCCAGGTTGCGGTAACCGACCACGGCCACGAGCAGGCCGGCCAGGACGGTCACGACGGCGCCGATGATCACCGTCCGGCGGGACGGCATCGGGCGGGCGCGGCGGCCGTACCGCTCGGCGCTGCGCTCGGGTGGTTGCTCGTGGGACGAATGATCGGGCTCGGATGGAATGCCAGGGGTCATGTGGGCGTCGGTACTCACTGCGTACTCCCTCGCGGCGAAATGTCAGCGGGGTGGGTAAGAATCGTCGCATCGACCGTACGAGCACATAGAGCGGGGAGACCGGTGTCGGACCAACTGCGGCTGCTGGCAGTGCACGCGCATCCCGACGACGAGTCCAGCAAGGGCGCCGCGGCCATGGCGCGGTATGCCGCCGAGGGGGTGGATGTGCTGGTCGCCACCTGTACCGGTGGCGAGCGCGGGGACATCCTCAACCCGGCGATGGACCGGCCCGAGGTGAAGGAGCGGCTGAGCGAGATCCGCCGCGAGGAGATGGCGCGCGCCCGGGAGATTCTGGGCGTACGGCAGGAATGGCTGGGGTTCGTCGACTCCGGGCTGCCCGAGGGCGACCCGAAGCCGCCGCTGCCGGAGGGCTGCTTCGCGTTGCAGCCGCTGGAGATCGCCGCGGCGCCGCTGGTGGAGTTGGTACGGCGGTTCAAGCCGCACGTGATGACCACGTACGACGAGGAGGGTGGCTACCCGCACCCGGACCACATCATGTGCCACACCGTGTCGGTGGAGGCGTTCGAGGCGGCCGGCGACCCCGATCGGTATCCGGACGCGGGCGCGCCGTGGCAGCCGCTGAAGCTGTACTACAACATGGGGTTCTCGCAGCCGAAGTTCATGGCGTTGCACCAGGCGATGCTGGACCGCGGCCTGGAGTCGCCGTACGTCGACTGGATGAAGCGCTGGGAGGGGGAGGACACCGTCACGCCCCGGATCACCACCCGGGTGCCGTGCGGTGACTACTTCGAGGCGCGCGACCGGGCCCTGATCGCGCACGCCACCCAGATCGACCCGACCAGCTTCTGGTTCGGCATCCCGCTGGCGATCCAGCGCGAGGTGTGGCCGACCGACGACTTCGAGTTGGCCCGCTCGCTGGTGGACAGCACGGTGCCCGAGGATGACCTGTTCGCGGGAGTGCGAGACCGTATCTCAGCATGAGGTATGCGCTGCTGCTCGCGGACGCCGGTCCGGAGTCGAACAAGGCCGGTCCGCTGGGCCTGCTGACGATCGTGCTGCTCGGGATCGCGGTCTACTTCCTGTACCGGTCGATGGTCCGGCACCTGAACAAGGTGCCGGAGTCCTTCGACGACCCGGCCGGGGACGGCGGTGCGGCCCGTGGTGCGGCCACGCCGCGGTCGGCCAGCGCTGGGACAGCCGATACTGGGGCGGCTGAGGCCAACGGCGGTGCCGACAAGCCGGTCGAGCCGCCGACCGGGTGAGCGCCGGCCGGCTGGACTGGTCGGCGCTCGGCTCGTACACCAGGGCGGTCGGCGCCGCATCCCGGGGCGTACGCGACGGCCCGGCGCCCGCGGGCAGCCTCCCCGTCACGATCCGGCAGGTCGGGTGGTACCGGGCGGCCGCCAGCCACCTGGCGACCCGACTCCCGGCCCGGCCTTCGGCCGCGGCCACGGCGGCCGGAGATGTGACGGCCGGAGACGTTGCTGCCGGGGGCGTGGCGGCTGGGGGTGTGGCGGCCGGAGACGTGACCGCCGGGAGCGTGGCGGCTAGGGGTGTGGCGGCTGGGGGCGCGGCTGACGGGGGTGTGGCTGCTGCGGCGTATGGCGGGCTGCAGGACTCTTGGCCGCGGGCCGGTTTGCTTGGGCTGCATGCGCGGCTGGCGGGTGTGCGGGCGGGGGACTGGGAGCACCCGGCGTTGGCGCAGGTGTGGCTGCGGCGGGCCGACTACGTGGTGCCGCGGCGGGACGCGGGGGTGTTCACCGTCGGTGCGCTGCCGCGGGATGCGGCGCAGGCGGCGGCGCTGCGGGAGCTGGCCGAGCGGGTGCTGCGGATCTGCGCGGGCCGGCCGCGGCCGACGCGTGAAGTCGCCGACGCGCTCGGGCCGCGGGGTGCCGACGTGATCCGGCTGGTCGGGGTGAGCGGCCGGTTGCTGCTGCGCTGGGACGCCAGCCGCATCGACCTGGTCCCGGTCGCCGCGCCGGACGTCGAGCCGGAGGCCGCCCGGCAGGAACTGGCCCGCCGCTACCTGCACTGGCACGGCCCGGCGAGCCACCGGCAGTTCGCCCGCTGGGCGGGGGTCGGCCTGCCCGACGCCACCGCCACCTGGGCGGTGCTGGGACCGGAGTTGATCGCGGTGGACCTGGATGGCCGCGCCCGCTGGCTGCTGGCCGCCGACGAACAGGCCCTCCGGACCGCCGAGCGGCCCACCGGCGTACGCCTGCTGCCGCCCGGCGACCCGTACCTCCAGGCGGACCTGGCCCTCCTGGTCGAGGCGTCTCCCACCGGCGAGCACGAGCCCACCATCGCGACCCGCGCCACCGACAGCCGCCTGCGCAACAGCCTCACCGGCCGCATCCTGGTCGACGGTGACCTGGCCGGCGCCTGGGCCCGCCGCGGCGCGACCCTCACCCTCGCCGCCTGGCGCCCCGCCGGCGCCGCGACCGCCCGGATCGAGTCCGAGGCCGCTCTCCTGGCCGCACCCCTCGACCAACCACCCCACCTCACCTGGCTCCCCTGACCGGCCAGGGGTGCCGAGCGGGGCGGTGGTCAGGTGGGGGTGGCGGCGGTGAGGAGGGCGTCGTTTGTGTACGGGGTGCCGGCGATGCCCCAGCCTCCATCGGGGGCGGTGAGGATGTTGACCCAGGTGTTGGCGCGGTCGTGGTCGGCGGTGGTCAGGGCGTCGACGGTGTCGGTGGCCGCCACGATGAACGCGGCGCGGCTGGCCGGGTCCGGCAGCGCGACGCCGGGCAGCTTGAGCTCGACCATGACCAGCGGGCGGTTGACGCCGCCGCCGTAGATGCGGTCGGCGTCGAGGATCTGGACGGTGCCGCCGACGATGCCGGTGAAGAAGGCGTTCCCGGTGGCGCCGCTGGCCGCCAGCAGCGCGGCGCTCAGCCGGGGCAGGATCTCGCGTTCGCCGGCCGGGGTGAGGACGCCGCGCGGAGCGGTGACGGTGATGGGCATTCGAGCTGTGCCTTTCGGTCGATGACGAACGGTCGCTAGTACGTACGTACGAGTCGAAGCGTGCCGTAGGATGGGCGTACTAGTCAAGGGGCGGTGTGACGGTGGTAGGTGGGACGCGGGACCGGATGGTCGGCGCCGCGGTGTCGGCGTTGCAGCGGCACGGGGTGGCCGGCATGTCGTTCACCGAGGTGCTGCGGGACAGCGGCGCCGCCCGCGGCGCGATCTACCACCACTTCCCCGGCGGCAAGGCGCAACTGGTCGCCGAGGCCGCGGCGGCCAACGGGGCGGACGTACACGCGAACCTCGCCGGCCTGCCCGGAGCCGACCCGGTCGCGGTCATCACGGCGTTCCTGACCGCGGTACGCCCGGTGGTCGACGCCTCCACCCGGGGCGGCGGCTGCGCGGTCGCCGCGGTGACCGTCGGCGGCGAGGACGAGGACCTGTGCGCGGTCGCCGCCGCCGCGTTCGGTTCGTGGAGTGCAGCCCTCGGTCAGCGGCTCGCCGCGGCGGGCGTACCGGAGGCGGAGGCCGCGGACCTGGCCACCACGCTGATCGCGATCCTGGAGGGCGCGCACGTGCTGTGCCGGGCCGCCCGCTCGCTCGACCCGTTCGACCGCGCCGCCCGCACCATCACAGCGCTGATCGCCGACCGCTGAGGCGCCGGCCCGCACGGCCGTGCGTGAGTGGCCGGGTACTGTGTGTGAGCTGCCGGGGACGGGTGCGGTGTAACGGGTGTGCGGGCGCCGCGCAAGGAAGGGGTGTGCCAGTGGTGACCGCGGCGCTCGACCCCGGAACGGTCCGGATCGCCGGCCGTGATCCGGACGCCTTCGAGGTGTTCTACCGCGCCACCGTCGACGACGTGATCGGGTTCTTCACCCGGCGCGTCTTCGACCCGCACTCGGTCGCCGACCTCACCGCCGACACCTATGTCGCGGTCCTGTCCAGCGCGCACACGTACTCCGCGTCCCGCGGCAGCCCGCGCGCCTGGCTGTTCGGCATCGCCCGGCACGTCCTGTCCGCGCACCGGCGCGGCGACCTGGCCGACCGCGAGCGGCACCGCCGCGTCGAGGGACGCCGGCTGCTGGACAGCGAGGACCTGGACGTCCTGGTCGAGCGGATCGACGCCCAGCGCAGCAGCAGGCGCCTGTACGCCGCGGTCGCTGCCCTGCCGGACGGCGAACGCTCCATCTTCGAGCTCGTCGCGCTGGACGGGCTCGTACCGGCCGAGGCCGCCGCGGTCCTCGGCATCCGCGCCGCCACCGGCCGGGTCCGCCTGCATCGCGCCCGGCGCGCGTTGCAGGCCAAGCTGGCCGACCTCGATCCGGCCGCAGCCGACCGGCTGTCCGCCCTGGCCGACACCCGGGAGGTGCCGTGAGCGATCACCCCGCGCGCCGACATCGAGCAGGCATCGTGCCCGAACGCCCGGCGCCCGCCGCCCACCCAGGAGGAGCCGACCTGCGCGCGCACACCCGGGAGGTGCCATGAGCAACCACCCCGTGCGCTTCACCGACCGGCTGCTGGCCGAACTGCTGCCGCTGGTCGGCGCCCCGCGGCAGACGATGCCGCCACCCCGCGGCCGGACCGTCGTCGAGGTGGGCCGGCGCGGCTCCGCCCGCCGGCTGGTCGTACTCGGCTGTGCCCTGCTGCTCGCCGTGGGCGCCGCCGTACTCGTCGCCGCCCTGTGGCCGCAGAAGCTCGCCTCCGCGTACGCCGTGGAGTCGCAGGCCGACGGCAGCGTCCTGGTCACCGTGAACGACCTGTCCGACCCGACCGGGCTGCAAGACGTACTCACCTCGGCCGACGTGCCCGCGACCGTGCTGGTGGTGAGCCCGGGCCAGCGCTGCGCCGAGCAGGTGCACACCGTGCCCGCGCCCGGCGCGATCGTCGGCCAGCCCGGCCAGGCGAACGTGGTCACGATCCGGCCCGACGCCATCCCGGCCGGCAGCCGCGCGCTGCTCGGCCTGGCCCGGGTGGACGGCGGCCAGATCGTGACCCTGTTCACCGTTGTCGACGGCCCGGCACCGAGCTGCTTCCCCGGCTCGGCGCCGGTGCCGGATCCGACGTAACGAGACGGGTGTACGCCCGTTAGTAGCTGTGTGCCGAGCGAGGTGATGCGGGTCAGTTGATGTGAATGTGGGTGACGGTGACCCGGACCCCGAAGACGGCCGAGGACCACTTGGCCAGCGACTGGGTGAAGCTGCGCCCGCTGCTGGACAGCCAGCTGAAGTTGCCGGAGTTGTTGCCGGAGTCGACCTCGAAGACGCTGAAGATGGCGACCGAGATGTCCCCGGCGTCGGCGAAGCAGACCAGCGGCGGGCCGTTGCGGACGACCCAGAAGGTGTTGGGATCGGTGCAGCCGCTGACCCGGTGGATGGCCGGGACGGCGCTGTCCGGTCTCGTGCCGGGCCCTGGCACGGGTGCCCGGCGGATCTCGGTACGCAGCACTGCCCCGGTGTCCGCGTCGAGGTAGAGGACCGTGGTGGGGTGGGTGAGCCCCGCGCGCGCGGCGGAGCTGGCGGTGGATGGTGCCGGAGCCGCGGCGGCAAGCGGTCCGGCCGGCGCCAGGATCAGCGCGCCGGTCAGCGCGATCGCCAGGATGGCGATGCGCGTGAGGCTTCGGCGAGCGAGCAGCGCGACACGCGTGTCATACCTTTCGTCACCAGTCATGTACCTATCGTGACAGCCAAACGCCCCCTCGCAGTCGTGACATCGGGCGAAGAATTGAACACGCACCGTGACCAATCGGGTCGAAGTCGCGCCTGACCTGGCCGTTGAGCGCACGCCTGGAGCCACGTCGCGCCGGTCTCGGGCCGGCGCGCGAGGATGGGGGTATGACCAACCGGCTGGCCGACGCCACCTCGCCGTACCTGCAACAGCACGCCGACAACCCCGTCGACTGGTGGCCCTGGGGTGGCGAGGCGTTCGCCGAGGCCCGCCGGACCGACCGGCCGGTCCTGCTCAGCGTCGGGTACGCCGCCTGCCACTGGTGCCACGTGATGGCCCACGAGTCGTTCGAGGACGAGGCGACCGCGGCCTTCCTGAACGAGCATTTCGTGCCGGTGAAGGTGGACCGGGAGGAGCGCCCGGACGTCGACGCGGTCTACATGACCGCGACCCAGGCGATGACCGGGTCGGGCGGGTGGCCGATGACGGTCTTCTGTACGCCCGACGGCGAGCCGTTCTACTGCGGTACGTACTTCCCGCCGGCGCCGCGGGGCAACCTGCCGTCCTTCCGGCAGTTGCTGGCGGCCATCGCCGAGGCGTGGCGGGACCGGCGCGAGGACCTGGTCTCCAGCGGGCAGTCCATCGTGAAGGCGGTCGCCACCATGGCCGCGCCGCGCCCGGACGGCGAGGTCGAGCCGGTCACCGAGGACCTGCTGGACCGCGCCGCGGCCGAGCTCGCCTCCGGTTACGACAAGCGCAACGGGGGATTCGGCGGCGCGCCGAAGTTCCCGCCGTCGATGGTGCTGGAGTTCCTGCTCCGCCAGCACGCCCGCAGCGGCGACCCCGCCGTGCTGGCCATCGTCGAGCAGACCGCCGAGCGGATGGCCCGCGGCGGCATCTACGACCAGCTCGCCGGGGGATTCGCCCGCTACTCCGTCGACGCCCGCTGGGTGGTCCCGCACTTCGAGAAGATGCTGTACGACAACGCGCTGCTGCTGCGGGTGTACGTACACCTGTGGCGGGCGACCGGATCGCCGCTGGCGCGGCGCATCGCGACCGAGACCGCGGACTTCCTCATCCGCGACCTGGGTACGGCCGAGGGCGGGTTCGCCTCCGCGCTGGACGCCGACGCCGACGGGGTCGAGGGGCTGACGTACGCCTTCTCGCCGGCGCAGCTGGAGGAGGTGCTGGGTGCCGCCGATGGTGAGTGGGCGGCCCGGCTGCTCGGCGTGACGGCCGCCGGCACGTTCGAGAACGGACTGTCCACATTGCAGTTGCCCGCCGACGCTGAGGATCCGGGGCGGTGGGAGTCGGTACGGCAGCGGTTGCTGGCCTTCCGGGCCGGCCGGCCGCAGCCCGCCCGCGACAGCAAGGTGGTCGCCGGCTGGAACGGGTTGGCGATCGCCGCGCTCGCCGAGGCCGGCGCGCTGCTGGCCGTACCGTCCTATGTGGACAGTGCGGTGGCGGCGGCGGGGCTGCTGCTGGACCTGCACCTGGTGGACGGGCGGTTGCGGCGGACCTCGCGGGACGGGCGGGCCGGGCCGCACGCCGGGGTGCTGGAGGACTACGCCAACGTGGCCGAGGCGCTGTGCGTGCTGCACCAGGTGACCGGCGACGGGCGCTGGCTGGAGGCGGCGGGCGGGTTGCTCGACACGGTGCTGGGCCGGTTCCGGGACGCGTCCGGGGCGTACTACGACACCGCCGACGACGCGGAGCAGCTGGTGACCCGGCCGGCCGACCCGGCCGACAACGCCACGCCGTCCGGGGTGAACGCGGCGGCCGGCGCGCTGCTGGCCGCGGCGGCGCTGACCGGCTCCGGTGCGTACCGGGATGCGGCCGAGCAGGCGCTGGTCGTGGTCGGCTGGCTCGGGGCGCGGCAGCCGCGGTTCTGCGGCTGGGGGCTGGCGGTGGCCGAGGCGGCGCTGGCCGGGCCGGTGCAGGTGGCGGTCGTCGGGCCGGACTCGGCTGAGCTGGTGCGGTTGGCGCGGCTCGGGACCTCGCCGGGCGCGGTCGTGGTGGCCGGCGAGCCGGACGCGCCCGGGGTTCCGCTGCTGGCCGGCCGGCCGCTGGTCCGGGGCGGGGCGGCGGCGTACGTGTGCCGGGGGTTCGTGTGCGACGCGCCCACCACCGAGCCGGCGGCGCTGGCGGCGGCGCTGGGGGTCGCGGCTCAGTAGCGCAGGCCGGTGCCGGCGGGGTAGAGCGGCTGGCTGCTGCCCGCTCGCGGGACGGTCACCGGGAGGTGGCCCTGCGGCTGGCCGCCGAGCAGCACATCGCCCAGCGCCGCAACGGTTTCCGGCCGCGATCCGTAGCCGGCGAGGACGGCGGGCGCGGCGCCGACGTACGCGGCGTCGTACGGGCCGCCGAGGGTGAGCACCACCAGCGGGCGGCCGGTGCGCAGCAGCGCGGCGGCCAGCCGGCGCCGCGCGGGGCTGGCCCAGGC
>Ga0081455_10001083_pt1 | contig 34289 bp, 42 predicted proteins | sample TabmetS3T2R1_FD_70207 | JGI IMG/M metagenome (GOLD analysis project Ga0081455, IMG submission 70207) | Tabebuia heterophylla rhizosphere microbial communities from the University of Puerto Rico - S3T2R1 | ecosystem: Host-associated > Plants > Roots > Rhizosphere ...
TCAAATTCCTGGGCGCCGAATTGCCTGGCGCACCATGTCGAATGGTTTCATGTCAGGCGTGATCTCTTTCGAGCCGTGTTCTCAGAATGAAACCGAAGTGACTTTAAAGATTCGTTCGATTTTCGATCCTCCAAGTCTTACGCATAGGCTTGAGGAGTACTTGGGCAATTTCAAAAGACTGGTTGAGAGCGAGGTGAGAGCTTCATGAGAAGTTTCCCCAGTGAAAAAGCCCTTGTAACGGCCTATTGGCGAAAACTGGCACGTTCCAACGGGGCAGCACACAAGGCCCGTAGCCGCTTTTCCGCTGAACACCCGGTGCGCAGGTTGCGAGCACGTCATCATGGCGTTTCGCGCCGGCGCACCGGCGTAGCAGCAGGGTGACGCGTCATTCCGTCGCGGCGCACCACTTAGGAGAGCAGCGTGCGCGTCTGAGCCAGTGCCGCAGACAATTCGGTCTGCGAATGTTGATGCGCGGATAGTTCACGCAGGCAAGATTGTCTCCGCGGAGGGATCTTGTCCTTGAAAAACACTGCGCAAACATCAACTGAAGTATCAGGCATAGTAGAACATCTGTTCCGTCACGAAGGGGTGAAGATGGTTGCCATTCTCACCAGGATTTTTGGCATCGAGCATCTGAACCTTGCGGAAGACGTCGTTCAAGAAGCGCTGGTGCGGGCGTTGCAGACCTGGCCATTTTATGGAGTCCCGAAAAATCCCTCCGCCTGGATCATGCGCGCATCGCGTAATCTCGCGCTGGATGTGGTTCGCCGACGAAAAGTGTTTCAAAACAAACAGGCGGAGATCATTCACTTGATGGATCGCGGTGGTGCCGCGGCCGACGAGACGATTTTTTCGGAGGACGAAATTAGCGACGATCGCTTGCGATTGATGTTTGTTTGTTGTCACCCCGCCATTCCGGCGGAGGCGCAAGTTGCACTCGCTTTGAAAACTCTCTGTGGTTTCAGCGTCGAAGAGATAGGTCACGCATTTCTAACCACGGACGCCGCAATCGCAAAGCGATTGACCCGGGCAAAACAAAAAATTCATCAGGCGCGAATCCCGTTTGAAATCCCCGCGGGCAGAGAATTGGAGCAGCGATTGGACAAGGTTTTGCAGTCGCTATACCTGCTGTTCAACGAAGGCTATAAAGCGTCGAGTGGGGAAAACCTCGTTCGCGAGGAGCTGTGCGAAGAAGCAATTCGTCTCGCGGAGCTGTTGGTCGCACATCCGGTGGGTAATCAGCCGAGGACACATGCTCTTTTGGCATTAATGCTTTTCAATGCCGCTCGCAATCCGACGCGGCTGGACCGTGACGGCAACCTGCTTCGCCTGCAAGAGCAGGATCGGACACGCTGGAACAAATCCATGATCGGGCGCGGAATGTTGCACTTTGCAAAATCGGCAGCAGGTGACCGCCTCAGCGAATATCATCTTCAAGCCGGGATCGCTGCCTGTCATTGTGCAGCAAAAGACTACGAATCCACCGACTGGCAAAAGATCCTCTCGCTGTACGACCGATTAGCTGAATTCGATCAATCACCGGTTGTGGCTCTTAATCGCGCTGTGGCCATCGCAAACATCCGTGGACCAAAAGCCGGGCTCGAGGCTGTGCGGCGGGTTCGAGATCTCAATAAGTTGCGCACGTACTATTTGCTCTATGCTGTCCTCGGAGAATTCGAATTGAGGTCGGGTAATCCGCAAGCAGCCGCGGAGCAATTCCGGCGATCGTTTGAGCTTGCGGGAACTAAATCGGAGCGCGCGTTCCTTTTGAAGCGATTGCAGCGCTGTACTGACAGCTGGACTGCTTGATCGGAAAAATGTTGTCCTGAATCGGCGTGCTGGTTCGTCGTATTCCTAAAATCACACACCAATAGAAAGGAAAAACATGAGTAAGTCAGAGCAGAAACAAGCAGCAAGCATCGTTTGGTTTGAAATCCCGGCCGATAACCCGGAACGAGCCAACGCGTTTTATAGCAATTTGTTTGGCTGGAAGATCAACCCGTTTCCGGGAGGAGGGGATTACTGGCATATCGACACTGGTGGCGCGGACGACACACCCGATGGTGCACTCAAGGGTCGCAGGCAGCCCGGTGAGCCGATTGTCAATTACATCAGCGTGGATTCAGTGGCCGAGTTTTCCAAGAAGGTTGAGAAACTCGGTGGCAAGATCGGCATGGCCAAAACGGTGGTGCCACAGATGGGTTACTTCGCTATCTGCCAGGATACTGAGGGTAATTCGTTTGGAATCTGGGAGAGTGACGCGAACGCGAAATAATTGTCCTAATCTTATCAGTTCGTTCGTTGTTATTCGAAGGACAAACAATTAAAGCCTAAACAGACATGAGTACACAACACCAAAACAGTTACATGCTGCTTTTCCGCAGCGATGATTGGTACGAGCAACTCTCGTACGACGAAATCCGGAATGTGATTAATCAGAATCACGCCTGGGTCGAAGAACTAATCGCGCAAGGCAAGGCCAAACCTGGCCACGCGCTCCAACACAACGGCGCGACCGTGTCGGGTAAAAACGGAAGCATCGTCTCGGATGGCCCCTTTGCAGAAACCAAAGAAGCCATTGGCGGATATTTGATCTTAAACGTTGAAACGCTTGACCAAGCTATTGACATCGCCAAAGCCAATCCGAGTTTGATGTACGGCGGGTCGATTGAAGTCCGCCCGGTGGCTGAAGAATGTCCGCTGGATGTTCGCGCACGTGAATTGGCGCGGGAGCAACAGCTCGCAACGGCGTAAAATCCTCAAACCTCAATTATCAATCATCAAAAACAAAGAACATGAGCACACAAAACCAAAATCAGAATGGATACATGCTGCTATTTCGCGGCAATGACCTGCGTAAAGGTCTTTCGCTGGAGGAACTGCAAAAAGTCACGGACAATTGGATGGCATGGTTCAAACGCCTAACCGAAGAGGGCAAGGCCGTGGCTGGAAATCCACTGGAACGCGAGGGGAAAATTATTTCAGGTAAGGACCGGATCGTCTCCGACGGCCCTTTCGCCGAATCCAAGGAAACAATTGGCGGTTATTTTCTTCTCAACGTTCCCACGTTGGATGAAGCGATTGCCATTGCCAAGGAATGTCCCGGTCTGCCGTATGGCATCCGTGTAGAAGTCAGACCCGTGGCAGGTGAGTGCCCCATTGCCGCGGGCCTGCGGACGGAAGCGCAGTTCGCGCAAGTCTGACACCGCGCTCCGCTGCTCACGCAGGTGAAAGTTTTAAACACTTTCATTGCGGAATGGTTGTCTCGCCGCCATGCACTCCAGCACATTGCAACAGACTGGATACGCGCCCGTCAATGGTCTTCGAATGTATTACGAAGTCCACGGCCCAACGGGACGATGGCCTCTGGTGCTGTTGCATGGCGGCGGCGACACGATTGAGACATCGTTTGGCCAACTCTTGCCAGTTCTCGCCCGCAGTCGGAGGATCATTGCCTTCGAGCAGCAAGGCTGTGGGCGCACATCCGATATCGACGATCGGCCTTTCAGCTTTGAACAGTCGGCCGACGATACGCTTGCGCTGCTGAAGCACCTGGATATTAGTCGCGCCGATCTTTTTGGTTTCAGCAACGGCGGCACCATTGCTCTCCAGGTAGCGATGCGCTTCCCGCAGGTGGTTCGCCGGTTGGTCGTGATCACCGCGTTGATGAAGCGTGCCTGGGCTGATCGGCAGTTTTGGGAATCGATGAAAACCGCTCAGCCAGATGCGATGCCTCCAGAATTACGTGAAGCGTATCGCAAGGTAGCGCCGCATCCGGAAAATCTGGATTCGTTTTTTTTCAAGGCGCGTAACCGTATGCGTGATTTCAAAGATGTTCCGGACAAAGCAATTCAGTCGATCACCGCGCCGACGCTGGTTGTAGGCAGCGACCGAGATGTGATGCGTCCCGAAGGAGCGGTTGAGTTATTTCACCTTCTGCAGCACGCGCAGCTTGCAATTTTGCCTGGGACTGAACACATGGCGATCCCATCGCGGACCGCTGTCCTTGTGCCGATCGTCGAAGGCTTTCTCGATAGCGAGGAACCAAAACCTCAAGACAAATAATGATCATTAACAACTAAAGGAATTAATTATGGCTCATTACGTAGATGGATTTGTCATCCCTATTTTAAAAAAGAACGTGAACGCATATCGGCGTGGGGCCCAGAAGGCAGGCAAGATCTGGCGGGACCACGGCGCGCTCGAATTTCGCGAATGCGTCGGTGAGGATCTGAACATCAAAATGGGAAAACCGTTCCCGCGCGGAATCAAGACCAAGCCCGGCGAGACCGTACTCTTTTCCTATATCGTGTTCAAATCGCGCGCCCACCGCGACCGGGTGAACGCCCGGGTCATGAAGGACCCGCGTTTAGCAAAGATGATGAATCAGCCCATGCCGTTCGATGTGAAGCGAATGCTCTACGGCGGATTCAAGACCATCGTCGACGCGTAGCCTTTAGCACAAGTGTAAGCTTTGTAGCTTACTATTGTCTAAGAACCCCATACGATTTATTTTATCTATTAAGAGTAAAATCATTTAACCCAAGCAGAATCCGGGTTGCCAGCAATCAGGGTCGATCGGAAAGTTTTTTGGGACAGACTGGATGTGACGATTCTGTCCCGCCAAAACCAGCGAATTCGAAGTGGTCTTATCTGATGCTCGTTACTGGATATTGAAGAACGTGTCCTCAACAGCCTGGTTCATTCGTCGTATTAGTGAAGGCAAACGGATGTTTATGTGCCCTGTATGTGTGGCAAACGTGATCCTCACTGCAGTTGGCGCGACTTCAACTGGACGGGCTGGCTGCGTTTATGGCGAAAAGATTCTTTTTCCGATCAAACCGAATCATCAAACAAACGAAACAAGACAGAATGAAAGTTGAGACACTGGAAACAGACAAAAGCGAAGTGAATCATTCCAAAATCGTGTCAGAAGCCGAGTGGCTCGTCGCGCGCAAGGACTTGCTGACGCGGGAAAAACAGCTGACGCGACTGCGTGATGAAGTGAGCCGCCACAGGCGCGAATTGCCGTGGGTCAGGGTGAAGAAGGAATACGTTTTCGATGGACCAAACGGCCGGGAGAGTCTGACGGATCTCTTCGACGGCCAGAGTCAGCTAATTGTTTACCACTTTATGTTTGGTCCAGATTGGGAGGAGGGTTGTAAGAGCTGTTCGTATCTTGCGGATCATTTCGACGGGCCAAACTGGCATCTTCCGCATCGTGATGTTTCTTTCGTTGTCATCTCTCGCGCGCCATTGCCGAAACTCGAAGCGTACAAAGAACGAATGGGCTGGCGGTTCAAATGGTTGTCATCCTACAGCAACGATTTCAATTTTGATTATCATGTCTCGTTTACCAGGGAGGACGAGACGAAGAACGAAGCCTATTACAATTACGGAAGGGGAGAATTTATTAAAGATGAGCTCCCCGGGTTGAGCGTCTTTTTTAGGGACGGGAACGGTGAACTCTTTCACACCTATTCAATGTATGCGCGCGGCCTCGATATTCTGGTGGGCGCTTACAATTTTCTCGATCTGGTCCCAAAGGGCCGCGATGAGGACCATTTCGACTTTTCAATGGAATGGGTTCGCCGGCACGACAAATACTGAGCAACGTAGAAAGAAGAATATTATGAATCGTGTCACTCACTTTGAAATTTACACCGATGACCCGCAAAAGGTGCAGCCGTTTTATCAGGATATTTTTGGTTGGAAGTTTCAGAAGTTCGGGGGCGGGCCGATGGAGTACTGGCTCGTCACGACAGGAGACGATAAAGATCCGGGAATCAATGGCGGTGTGACCCGGCCGCGCCCGGGGCAAAGCCCTGGTACGCTAAACACAATCGCGGTCGAATCGCTCGATCGAACGATTAGCAACATCGAACAGCGCGGTGGAAAAATTTGCGTGCCGAAGATGGCGATTCCCAAGGTCGGCTGGCTCGCTTATGCCGAGGATCCTGCCGGCAATATTTTTGGAATCATTGAGCCGAACACGGAAGCAAAATAGCCACGGCCAAACATCAAGGAAGAGAAGTAGTCGCCGCAACTACGAAAGCGTTGAACGACCTTGACGGACGGCGATGTCTGAAACGTTTTAACGGCATGAAACAGCTGAATCAGTACCGCACCCTGGGGCGCACCGGTCTCAAAGTATCTCCGCTGGGCCTGGGTGTCATGACTTACGGATGGGGCGCGGACAAGGAAGCTGCACGCATGATTTTCGATCGTTACCGGGAACAAGGCGGAAACTTCTTCGACACGGCAGACATGTATGCTGGCGGAGAAAGTGAGAGGTGGCTGGGAGAATTTATTCACGAATCCGGAACGCGTGACCAAGCGGTAATTGCAACAAAGTTTTCGTTCAATGCGCAACCCGGAAACCCGAATGCTGGCGGCAACGGCCGTAAGAATATTCTTCGCGCGCTTGAAGGATCATTGAAGCGTTTGAAGACGGATTACATCGACGTGTACATCCTTCACGCCTGGGATTGCATAACGCCGGTCGAGGAAGTGATGGCGACGCTCAACGATTTAGTTCGCGCTGGGAAAGTTCGACACATCGGCTTGAGTGACGTGCCGGCGTGGTACGCTGCCCGCGCGCAAACGCTCTCCGAAGAACGTGGCTACGAGCGGTTGGCCCTGTTGCAGCTCGAGTACTCGCTCGTATCACGGAATCTGGAGCGCGAACATATCCAGCTCGCGGTGGAAATGGGAATTTCAATTGTCCCATGGAGCCCGCTTGGCAGCGGCTTTCTTACGGGAAAATATCGGCGCGAAGGCGGAACGATTATCGGTTCGGGACGCGTTTTCGATTACAAAAATTCAGGAAACCCAACGCTCGAGAAGTTTTCAAAGCGAGAGAAGAATTGGGAGATTCTCGACGCACTGGTTGGGGCGGCGAAGCGAATCGGCAGATCGCCTGCCGAAGTGGCCCTGGCGTGGGTCATTGGGCGACCGCAGGTGACGTCCGTATTGGTTGGTGCGACCAAGAAGGAGCAGTTGGACCTCAATCTGAGCGCACTCGCGCTGGAATTGCCTTTCGAAGTTCAAAAGCAGCTCACGGAAGTAAGTGACTTGGAATCTACAGAACTCGATCACTTCTTCGAGCCGACGCTGCAAGGGATGATCCATGGCGGGGTGACTGTTCAGCGCGGAATAGAATGAACCAGGACAACGGCATGGAAAGAACGCTTCAAGGAAAAACGGCCCTGGTCACAGGCGCCTCCCGCGGTATTGGTCGGGCGATCGCACAGCGGTTGGCAAATCACGGTGCCCGGATTGCAATTCATTATGGCGGCAACGACGGAGCCGCTAACGAGACGCTAAAGGCGATCGAACAAGCGGGGGGAAAAGCCTTTCTTCTGCGCGCTGAGCTCGGAGTAAGCGGAGACATCGATACATTGTTCGCCAGCCTCGAGAAAGAACTGGCAGGCCGACCGTTGGATATTTTGGTGAACAACGCGGCCGTGGCTCCTCAGATTACGGTCCACGAAACAACTCCTGAAGAGTTCGACCGCATCTTTGCAATCAACGTGCGCGCGCCCTTCTTCATCATTCAACGCGCGTTGCCGCTGATGCCCGATGGCGGGCGAATCATCAACATTTCGTCCGGGGTCACGTGGTTTGCCACGCCGGCGACAGTTTATTCGATGACCAAGGGTGCGCTCAATGTCCTGGGGCGATCATTGGCCAACTCGCTCGGTGCTCGCAACATCACAGTGAATACGATTTCTCCTGGAATCACCGAGACAGACATGAATCCCGCGATCAGGGACAAGGATTCCAAGGCGGTAGAGCGGGTTGCCGCCATGACTGCGCTCGGCCGGCCCGGAGGACCATCCGACATTGGCGACGTAGTGGCGTTCTTCGCCTCCGACGATGCCCGCTGGATTACTGGGCAGACCCTCGACGTTAACGGCGGTCTGTTTTTGGGACCCAAAGAACAATGATTGCATCAGCAGACTGAAACCGGATCGGAACAGAAGTTTTTCAACTAGTGAACAACAAAAACGAGGAGATGAAGATGAAAACACCTTTCACTGGCGGCTGCTCTTGCGGCGCGATTCGTTACGAGTCGACCGCTGAGCCAATCATGACGTTCAAATGCCATTGTCGCGATTGTCAGCAGGCAACCGGGGGCGGATTTGCTCCCGGTATGTTGCTGCCGCGGGAAGCATTTCGATTGATTCGCGGGCAATTGCGTTACCATTTCACCCCTAGTATCAGGCGTGGAAAACATAAGCGCGGTTTTTGTCCCGACTGCGGTTCGCGACTTACGGGAGGCGAGTTTGAGGGAGTCGATTCGCCGTTTATCGGAATCCTCGCTGGCTCGTTGGACGACCCAAGCTGGTTTCAACCGCAGATGGACATTTTCGTTTCGGACGCCCAACCGTGGGACAAAATGGATCCTGCGATCCCGAAATATGAACAATACCCGCCAATACCAACAAAGGAGTAATTACAATGCAAAAGATAACGCCATTTTTGTGGTTCGATAACCAGGCCGAGGGGGCCGCGAAATTTTACACCTCGGTTTTTAAAAATTCCAAGGTCGGCAGAATTCTGCGCTACGATGAGGCGTCCGCAAAAGCCGCCGGGGGAACGGTGGGATCGGTGTTAACCATTGAATTCGAGATCGACGGCCAAAAATTCACAGCGCTGAATGGCGGTCCGGAATTCAAATTCAATGAATCCATCTCATTCGTGGTGAACTGCGACACGCAAAAGGAAGTGGATTATTTTTGGGAGAAACTTATTGCTGACGGAGGACGGGAATCGCAATGCGGCTGGCTGAAGGACAAATTTGGAGTGTCGTGGCAGATCACTCCGACGGTTTTAATCGAGATGTTGCACGACAAGGATTTCGAAAAATCCGCTCGTGTAATGAAAGCGATGCTTCAAATGCAGAAAATTGATATCAAAACGCTAAAGGAAGCGTACGCAGGCAAGTGAAATCGAAGCCCAGAACAATCGACGAATACCTCGTTAACGTAACAGCTGATCAACGGAGTGTTTTGGAGCAACTTCGCAAGACCATTCGCGCCACCGCGCCGAAGGTTGAAGAGTGTATCAGTTATGGAATCCCCGCATTTCGCCTGGATGGACGTTCGCTAGTTTTTTTCGGCGCATGGGCGAATCACTGCTCGTTCTATCCAGGCAGTTCCAGGACGCTGAAAAAATTTCAGAACGATCTAAAAAGTTTTCACATCACCAAGGGAACAATTCGCTTTTCGCCCGATAACCCGTTGCCGCTGGCACTGGTGAAAAAACTGGTCAAAGCGCGTATAGCGGAGAACAGGAGTTAACAAGCTTATGCCAAAAATCAGCGCACGCCGTTTGGCGCAGCGATCTTATGAAGCATTTGCTACGGGCGATCGGAAATTTTTTGAGCAGCATCTATCCCAAGATTTTACTTTCTCGAGTCCGCTCGATGTAGGGTTGAATCGTGCTGGATATTTCGCAAGATGCTGGCCCGGAGCCGGGCAGGGTCAAAACTTCAATTTCTTGCGGCTAATAGAACACGACGATGAAGTCGTTGTAACCTATGAAATGATGAAGCCGAATGGAGAAAAGGGGCGCAACACAGAAATCTTACGAATTAGGGACAACAAAATTATCAGTGTAGAAGTCTATTTTGGTTGGGACCTTGTGCCGAACCATTAAATCACTAAGGAGAAAACGATGAGCAATGTTCGAGTCCTTGTTGGTACACGAAAAGGGGCGTTCATCCTCACATCGGATGGCGCGCGCAGACGATGGAAAGTCAGCGGTCCGCATTTTGCGGGCTGGGAAATTTATCACGTAAAGGGTTCGCCAGTGGATCCGAACCGTATTTATGCATCGCAAACCAGCGGGTGGTTCGGCCAAATCATTCAACGCTCGGATGACGGTGGAAAAAAATGGAGCACGCCCGGGAGCAGCCCGGAAGACCTGAAAAGTCCTGATGGCATGCCTAAAGGCGAGAGCAACAAGTTTGTCTACGATGGAATCCCTGGCACGCATCAATGGTATGACGGCACACAGCATCCATGGGAGTTCAAGCGTGTCTGGCACCTGGAACCGTCGCTAAATGATCCCGAACATGTTTACGCCGGTGTGGAAGACGCGGCACTGTTTGAATCGAAGGACGGCGGCGCGTCTTGGAACGAATTATCCGGTCTCCGAAAACACGATACCGGGCCGAAATGGCAACCAGGCGCAGGCGGCATGTGTCTGCATACAATTCTACTCGATCCGCAAGATCCCAAACGAATCTATGTGGCGATCTCGGCCGCGGGGGCTTTCCGCACTGATGACGGTGGACAAACGTGGAAACCGATCAATCACGGACTGCATTCCGAATACATACCGGATCCGGCGGCGGAGGTGGGCCATTGCGTCCACCGAATTGCGATGCATTCGTCGCGCCCCAACACGTTATTCATGCAGAAGCATTGGGACGTGATGCGCAGTGATGATGGCGGCGATTCGTGGCGGGAAGTCAGCGGAAATTTACCGAGCGATTTCGGTTTCCCGATTGACGTGCATGCCCATGAGCCGGACACAGTTTACGTTGTACCGATCAAGAGCGATTCCGAGCACTACCCGCCCAGCAGCAGACTCCGTGTCTACCGCAGCCGGACAGGTGGGAACGAATGGGAGGCGCTCACCAAGGGCCTGCCGCAACGCAATTGTTACGTGAATGTTTTGCGTGACGCCATGTCTGTAGATTCGCTCGAGCCGTGCGGGATTTATTTTGGAACTACAGGCGGCCAGGTTTACGGATCGGCGGACGCGGGGGACAGCTGGAAGCCAATCGTCCGGGATCTGCCGGCGGTGCTTTCAGTGGAGGTACAAACGCTGCCGTGATTCGCGTTATTCTGCCGCCGCATTTGCGCACCCTGGCGCGTGTCGATGCTGACATAGAACTCGACGTTAACGCGACCGTGACCCAGCGGTCCATACTCGACGAGCTCGAAACTCGCTATCCCATGCTTCGCGGAACGCTGCGCGATCATGTCACTCAACTTCGCCGCCCGCTGGTACGGTTTTTTGCGTGTGGGGAAGATCTTTCGCATGAATCGCCGGATGCTCCGCTGCCCGATGCTATTGCCAGGGGATCCGAGCCGTTTGTAATCATCGGTGCCATCGCCGGTGGTTAATCTGTAGTGGCCGGCGTGTCGCCTGCGGAATCCCCCCGGGACACAGCCCCACGGTTGCCTCTACAGAGTTACTCAGAGGTCGGGAATGTCACACAAATATCGGTTGAACAATTCTTAATCAAAAATAAGGAAGAAGAATGAATAGTACAGAAGAAGTTGCAACAAAACTGGCGGACTATTGCCGCAAAGGCGAGTGGAGGAAGGCCCTCGACGATCTCTACGGTAAAGACATTGTGAGCGTGGAGGCTCATGAGATGGAAAACATGCCGGCTGAAATGCGTGGCATCGATCAAGTGCGGGGCAAAACCGATTGGTGGGAGAAGAACATGGAAGTGCACAGCTCGAAAGTTGGCGGCCCGTTTGTGGCTCGCGACACTTTTGTTGTGCAGTTTGATATCGACGTGACCGAGAAGGCTTCCAAGAACCGAATGCAGATGTCGGAAGTCGGAATCTACAAAGTGAAAGACGGCAAAGTCGTGCACGAACAATTCCTGCCGCTCGCTCAAAAGAAAGAGTGACAGGAACGTAGCGCCGAACTGTTTTACCATCAGTCGCGGCCTGGCAACACGGCAAAGGGTAGGCGGTGGTTAACTTTCCATACCTAGACTTTTCCGTGCCGGAGCGAGTTCGTTGCGGATGCTGCTTACCAGCGCATCGATTTGGTCCGCTGGTACGTCGATGTCTTGCAGCAGAGCCTCAGCGAGGGCCGCGGCAGATTCTGCTTCGTCGTAGCGGATAATCGCCGCGCCGGCCTGCAAAAAGGCATCCGATTGGTTGATATACTCAGCGCGCGCGATGATCCGCACGACAGGCGCGACTTCGCGTGCGGATTGAATGATACGCAAGCTAATGTCTGCGTGTGGTACAGTAACAATCAGGTAAGCTGCGGCGTCGAGTCTGGCGGCACGAAGAATTTCCGGCCGCGTAGCATCGCCGAAAAGCGCCTGCCTGCCCTGTTGTTGCAATTCCATGACTACGTCGACATTGGTCTCCACGATGATCGGATTGATCTCGAACTCTGCGAGCAACCTGGTGACCGTTTGACCGACCGGTCCGTAGCCGACCACGATTGCACCTGGATCCCGCATTCGTTCTTTGGTCAGTTCGTTCGCCTGAGCTCCGAGCTTCTCCCGTCGACTGGCAAGCCACTTGGCGAGCAGGGGACTTCGGGCAAGCAGCGGTTCGAGCGCAAGCATGCAGCGGAAAATCAGGGGATTGAGACTGATGGAGACGACCGCTGCTGCGACAAGCACGCTATTGCCTTTGCCAGGAGTGAGACCGAGCGATCTAGCCGTATCGCCCAAGATGAACGAGAACTCGCCTATTTGCGCGAGTCCTCCGGCAACAGTCAGCGCAGTCCTGAGTGAATGGCCACCAGTGATGACAATGACCAAAGCGGCGAGTGGCTTGATGATCAGAATAATCGCGAGCACACCAATAACGAGTCCAGGCGATTCAAAGATTGCCCGATAATCAAACAGCATCCCGACGGCAACGAAAAAAAGGACCGCGAATGCATTGCGCATCGGCAGGACATCGGCCGCGGCCTGATCGCTGACTTTCGATTGCCCGACAACCATGCCACCAAGGAAAGCGCCCAGCGCCAACGACGCACCGAACGCGACGTAAGAAACTGTCGCGACGCAAATCGCCATTACGAGCACGGAAAGCGTGAAGAGCTCACGCGAACGAAGGCGCGCAACACGCAACAGCAGCCACGGGACAAAGCGCGCGCCCGGCAGGATCACGATTGCAGTGAGCACGGCGAGTTTCAAGACCGCGATTCCGGCCGTTTGCCAAAGATTTCCGCCGGTCGCGGCAAATGGCGGTAGCAGGACTAACACCAGCACGGTAATGATGTCTTCTACGATCAGCCAGCCGACGGCAGCGTGTCCTTCAGGCGTATCGACAATGCGATGATCAATGAGTGCGCGCAGCAATACGACTGTGCTGGCAACCGAGACAGCGATCCCGAGGATCAAGCCCGCGTGCCATGACCAACCGAGGGCAACCGCGAGCCCGGTGCAGGCGATCGTAGCGGCGGTGCTTTGCCCCAAAGCTCCCGGGACCGCGATTGAACGCACCGCGAGCAGGTCGTTCAGGCTAAAGTGCAGACCAACCCCGAACATCAGCAGGATCACGCCCATTTCCGCAAGCTGGGACGCGATCTTCGTGTCGCCAATCACGCCGGGCGTGTAAGGGCCAATTACGACACCAGCGAGGAGATAACCCACAATGGGCGAGAGCCCAAGCCGCTTCGCTATCAATCCGAAGAGCAGCGCTACGCTAAGCGCCAGCGCGATGGTTGTGATCAGAGGGATTTCGTGCACCTGCTAGATTAGTAGTCCTCTGAAATGCTGGATTTCAAGGCGCAGTCGCCTCCGTGTTTATGGGCGAACGCGATTCGGCTGAAAATTGCCCAGCGTGCATCATCGCACAGCCAATGCCGTTTCCGGTTGTAATTCGCGCCTCTTTGCCCTCCAGCGCGACCACCAAAGCACAAACGGAGAGGCAACGAAGATAGACGAGTATGTTCCCACGAGAATGCCAACCAGAATCGTGAATGCAAAATCGTGCAGCACCGGACCGCCCAAAAAGTACAGAGCGAGAGTGGAAAGCAATGTGGTGCCCCCGGTCAAAATTGTGCGGCCGAGCGTTTCATTAATTGCGCGATTCATAATAGACTGCAGCGAGGCCCCGTTTGTCTTGCGCATTCCCTCGCGAATCCGATCAAAGACTACGATCGTGTCGTTGATCGAATAACCGGCGATTGTTAGCACTGCGCCGACGATAATCAGGGACAACTCGCGACCAAACAGTGCGAACGCTCCGATAGTCAAGACCACGTCATGTAACAGGGCGATGATGGCGGCCACAGCAAACGCGAATTCAAATCGCGCGGTGACGTAAATAAAAATGCCGATGATTCCGAGAGCTAGGGCGATCAAGGAATTGCGAGCCAGTTCGTCGCCGACAAGTTTGCCGACCTTGTCACTTTGTTCGACGCGAAACTTGGCCTCCGGAAATTTTTCATCGAGCAGTTTCTCGATGCGATTGCTCGTCCCGGGGGCACTGCGAATCGTGAGAAATTCCTTTCCGCTCGATTTTTCCGTCTGAACAACGCTCTCTTCCAAATCGATTTGCTTTAACGCCGCGCGCACATCGCCTTCATCCACCTTCTTTTGTGCTTCCAACACCAGCAGATCGCCGCCCTTAAAATCGATGCCGAAGTTTTTTTCGCCCCGGACGCCAAACACAACGACCGAAACTAAAATTACGAGGGCCGATATTCCCATTGAGAGCCGCCGTTTGCCCAGAAAATCGAAGTTCGTGGCCTTAATCAAATTCGACATTCTAACGCGTTTGAGAACGCCACTCGCGATTGCCCAGTTGAAGCAATTGCGTGTTACAAGCAGCGCGGAAAACATCGATGCGACAATGCCGATTGTGAGCGTGACGGCGAAACCTTTGACAGGACCGGTCGCTTTCCAGAAGAGAATTAGGGCCGTGATGAGTGTGGTAACGTTCGAGTCAAAGATCGCGCTAAAAGCCCTGTCATACGCCGCGTTCAAGGCCACATTCAGCGGTTTATCGGACGCGAGTTCTTCTCGAAGGCGTTCGTAAATCAACACGTTCGCGTCCACCGCCATGCCGATTGTGAGAATGATGCCCGCTATTCCTGGTAGCGTCAGGACGAAGTTGAACATCGCCATCGCTCCGAAGAGCAGTACCAAATTGAGAATCAGCGCGATGCTGGCGACTAGCCCGGCAAATCGATAATAGATTATGATGAAGAAAAAGCTGAGCGCCAGACCGACCAAGCCAGCATAGACACCGCTCCGGATGGAATCAGATCCAAGTGTGGCGGAAACGCTACGCTCCTCTTCCACAATCACTGGCGTTTGCAGCGGATTTTCCAAGACGCTCGCCAAATTGCGTACCTGTTCTTCGGTGAAGTCGCCGGTGATCGAAGCATGACCGCCATAAATCGGTTCCCGAATTACCGGTGCCGATTGCACTCTGCCGTCGAGCACGATGGCGAACCGTTTGCCGACGTGGGCTTCCGTTAATTGTCCAAAGAGGTTTGCACCTTCGCGATCAAGCTGGAGAGCAACGCCCCAGCCTTGCTCATCATAAGTCGAAAATGCTTTTCGCACGCGATCGCCGAGAAGGTCAGGGCGCACTTTTACCAGGAGCTCCTCCCTGGTCTCTCGTTCCTCGCTTATCTCCGTCTGCGTTTCGATGCGATACCCAGCCGGCACGAGTTCGGTCCCTTCTTTGATTTGGGCGATAAGCCGGTCGTTCTCAGGATGAACAAGGCGGAATTCCAGCTTCGCTACCTGCGCTAATTGTTGCCGCGCGGTCTCAATTTGTTCCGGTGCGAGTCCGGGAATTTGCACGAGAATCCGGTCGGCCCCTTGTGGCGTAATGACCGGTTCACTCACGCCAAACTGATCGATGCGCTTGCGAATCACCTCGACCGCCTGATCGAGAGTATCGGGACTGATCGAGCGTTCACCTTCTGGACTGAGCCGAATCAGGAAAGAGGTACCGCCTTGCAGGTCAAGGCCGAGCCGGATCGTTTTATCGGGTGGATAGAGCGTCGTCAGGCAGAACGCGACCAGCGAAACGGTAAGGGTTGTGCCAAGTATACGTTTAAGGCGAGGGCGAGTGGTCGCGAAGTACCAACCGAAGAGAACAAGCAGGGAAATGCCTGCTAAAAAAGTAAATCCAGGAGTCATAATAGGTAAAAGTTTCAAAGCAGCATTTGGATCGAGCAGCCTGGCTGCCAGATCGCGGGTCGTTGGCCCGTCACGTCGTGCAAGCGTTGTCGCAAACGACTAACGTTACAGACGGGCGAGCCGGTGAAGGCGGCGACTGAACCGCGCCGCCAAGTCGGAAGCCGCTTTAAACCGGAGGACCCCGTTCGCGAAGCGTGCGGCTTCCGCGAGTAATGCCGGAATGAATTTTAACCAGACAAACTGAGCGCGCAGGGAAGTTGATGCGGCGCAACGAAACCTCCCTGATAGAATAGAAAAGCTGGACTAATTGTTGCGCGCTGCTCTTTCGAATACAGACCTTCGTCGGACTCTTGGCGAGGACGCAGAAATTAACTTTCCCCTTGTCGTTAAATTGCTGGCGATGACGCTGAGCACCGGTCGTCGAGTTATAGAATGTCTGCAGACTCGGCGCGCAGAACGATGTAAGCGCAATAAGGACAAAAGCGCTCACCGCAGCTTTGTTGGTCCACTTCATCTCGACACCGTTGCTCACATCCGTTCCATACGGTTTAATCTTTTTAGACGCAAATAGCTTTATCTCGCCTATCCGCGGATTGCATGACTACAAGGCCGCGAATATGATCGCGCTCGTGTCCGCACACCGTGACCAGAAACACGACGGGAATTTTAGGGCCAATATTCGCGCCGAACTTGGTTCGTTCCTCGGCCTTGCTACCGTGGCAATTTTTTTTGGCACTGGAAACAGATTGGTGGAAATCGTCGGACATCCAGTGGGACTGCTCGTTGTCTTCTTTTGGCTCTTTGCCGTTATTCTTTGGTCTGCCGTGTCCGTTGCGCGACACGCCGACTGCCTTGCGATCAAATGGGGCGAACCCTACGGAACTCTAGTCCTGACGTTGTCTGCGATCACCATCGAAGTCGTGATGGTTTCTACGGCCATGTTGCACGGCGAAAACAATCCTGCCCTTGGGCGAGACTCGATTTTTTCCGTGATCATGATTGCTCTCAACGGATTTGTCGGATTGGTTTTGCTCTTGGGCGGACTCCGCCATGGCGAGCAGTATTACAATCTGCAGGGCGTTAACTCTTATCTTAACGTGATCATGACCATGGCCGTTCTTGGCCTGGTCCTCCCAAACTTCACCACCACGACGCGCGACTTCACGTTTTCCACTGAGCAGGAAATTTTCCTCATTGTGATGTCACTAGCTCTTTACGCGATTTTCCTGCTCATCCAGACGATGCGGCACCGCGGCTACTTTTTGGAATCAGAGCAGGCCGTTGTGCCGGACGGTCCGATTCACCACTCGCTTCACGTGCAATCGACAGCTTTTCATGCGCCGATGCTGCTCCTCTATCTGCTTATCGTGATTTTATTGGCGGAGAAGTTTGCCATCCCATTGGACAACAGCATTGAGAAATTCGGTGTGCCTCAGGAGTTTGGCGGCGCCATGATCGCTGCCCTGGTGCTTACGCCAGAGGGAATTGGAGCCGTTCAAGCCACTTTGCGCAATCAGTTGCAGCGTTCCATAAACATCCTGCTCGGCTCTGTGCTCGCAACCATCGGACTCACAATCCCGGCGGTGTTGACGATCAGCCTGGTCACGAAGCGACAGGTAATCCTCGGAGTGCAAGGCGGCAATCTGCCGCTTTTGCTGCTAACGCTGGCCGTGAGCATAGTTACTTTCACGAGCAGAAAAACAAATATCCTGCAGGGTTGCGTGCACCTGCTGCTGTTCGCTGTTTTTGTGCTCCTGATCTTTGCGCCTTAGGGCTGCTCAAATGTGTCGCCAGCCAATGGTTGATCGGAGCGTGACTCCGTCACCGACTTCGAAAAAATCTCCTTACCCCTGCCTTTGCATTACGATGGCGTCCGGTCCTTCCTGAGCGACCTTGAAGCCAAATCGTTCATAAAGGCGCAACAAAGGCTTACCTGCGACGAAGCTCAGTGAGATTGTTGATTCATGTGGATTCGCGCGGACCAGTTGTGTCAAAAGGGCAGTGCCGATTCCGTGTCGGCGGTGTTCCGGTTTCACCGCAAACGCGAGTTCCGCCGGCGCATCAGGTTTGTCGACCGGTTTACGCAACCAAACTGCGCCAACCACTGATCCGTCTTTCTTGTCGTGCGCTACGAATCCGGTGTCGCCTGGGCGACCCCAGTTGTCAGCGTAATGCGAAAACTCTGGTTGGAGAAGGATCTCGCGTGAAGGTTGGTGGTTACCAACAGACGATAGTCCTTGATATAACATCTCCCGAAGGATTGGCTCATCCTTGGCAAGCAGTGGTCGAATCTCGTAATCCATGGGCCAGTGCGACTTCTATTGTCGTGGATAATACACAAAACGCCAGTCGCGCGTGGGTTTGAAATGAATTGTTAATACCCGCCAGACCGAATTCCACGCCTGAATTTCGTCAATGCATCGCTGCCTACAAACGCTAAGTTTGTGCGGTGGACCGCGATTATGTTCTGGGTACGCACAATGAGGAATTAGCCAGACTCGGATTGCAGCATCGTGTATGGCGTCCGGTGGTTCTGGATTGCTGGCAAAAGGCCGGGATCACTGTTGGCAAACGGGTGCTCGACGTGGGTGCGGGCCCTGGGTACGCGACCATCGATCTTGCGGAAATCGTCGGACCGACCGGCGAAGTAGTGGCAGTCGAGCGTTCCGAGAATTTTATCCGCGCGATCGAACACACCTGTCGCGCCCGATCGCTCACCAACGTGAAGATTCATCAACTTGATTTGATGACAGATGAATTGCCCGACGGCGATTACGACTTTGCCTGGTGCCGATGGGTCATGTCATTTGTGAATGATCCGCGCTTGATTAAGAAACTGGGCGACGCGCTGCACAGAGGCAGCCGGGCGATCTTCCATGAGTACGGCCATTACAAGACCTGGCATTTTTTTCCGCGTTTGCCGAATCAGGAGCGCTTCCGCGAACATGTAATCGCAACATGGCGCGAGTCGGGAGGCGAACCTGACGGCGCAGTTCCGCTGGCGACTTTGCTTCCTGCGAACGGTTTTAGCATTCGCTCGGTCAGACCGCACCTGTTTTGTGTGCGCCCGACCGACTACATGTGGCAGTGGCCGGCAACTTTTATTGAAACCTATCTTCCCCGGCTGATGGAAATGAAACGGATCGATCAAGAGTTCGCGGACAAAGTCCGGGCTGATTTGGCGAGTGCGGAAAAAAATCCAAACGCGACGATGATCACGCCGTTGGTGTTGGAAATTGTCGCGGAGAAAACTTGATTAGATAATCGGCTATCGTTTTCCATCGAATCGCAGCTCAGTCATCCGGCAACGAAAATCACTGGAAGTTTTCCGCGAACTTCGCCTGGCTTTGTAATGATTGTTCGCAATCGTTCGCCACGCGGAGTGCTTACTGAGTCATAAATTACATCGACATTAGGGTAGCAGGTTTCACGCGGCGTTGTCGCCTTGCGCGGAAGATCGTTCGCTCCGTGCGCCTTTGAAATTGCTGCGAGTATCAGCACGAGGGCGATTATCGATACTGCTCTCATCTGATGTTCATCGTTAATCGCTTTGGTTCTCGGCTTATGTAAAAAGCAGAATGACCTTACCGGCTGAACGCCGGTTCAGCCGTTCCATCAGGTTGAACCTCCGGCCAGACCGAGGCGGTGAGCATCTGCTTGCAGTGCGGTAATGGTATTGGTGATCACGTCGTCGAGTGGCATTCCCAGCTCTTCAGCTCCTCGGACGATGTCCTCCCGGTTCACGGCGCGAGCGAACGCCTTGTCTTTCATTTTCTTTTTTACGGCGCGTGCATCGACATCCTGAATGTTTTTTGTGGGCCGAACCAACGCGACGGCTACCACAAAGCTGCTTAGTTCGTCGACAGCATAGAGCGTTTTCTCAAGCGCTGTTTCACGCGAGATGTTTGCGTAATCGGCGTGCGAAAGAATAGCGCGACAGACTTCTTCGCTCCATCCGTGGTCGCGCAGCCATGCAACGCCGACGAATGGATGGCCTTCGGTTGGGCTACGTTCAAGATTTGGATGGCGTTCATAATCCATGTCGTGCAACAGGCCGACGGCTTCCCAAAGCTCGGCATTTTCGCCGCGCAACTGGGCAAAATGCTTCATCGAATCAGCCACTGCGTAGCAATGCTTTCGCAGGCTTTCGGATTGGACCCACTGATGGAGAATAGCTGACGCCCGCGCGACAATCGTGTCGTTCATCGTCGAACTTTATTGAAATTGAAACGTTGTCGCCCGTTTTATTTCTGTGTGAGCCAGGCGATACCCCAATTAGCCGGATCAACGAGCCGTGGCTAAACAGAACGCGCCTTTGCTCTTCCGCGCATAAACAGGCGGAACACAAAGGCGCGATGGAGGCAAACGAGGTTAGATATTATTCCCCTTCGAGAACGACGCGATCAACAACCTGGTTCGGAGCTGTCCCGGAATAATGGACCCGGACTGGAACTCCAACTCTGATTTTTGACTTCACGGCCGCTGCGTCCAAGACTCTGCCGTCGCGTGTCATATACGTCACGGTCCTGCCGAAGCGATAGCGCACCGGGCCGGAACTCTCGCTAAGCGCAATCCCGCTTCCGGGAGTGTACTCCGTGATGGTTCCGTTGGCGTCAGTGGTACTCGTTGTCTGGGTGGTGGTTGTCTGGCGCTGCGAACGCTGCGGCATTGGATCTCGCTCATTCATGAGCGGCTGCCGCGTGGTCTGTCCCCACGCAAACGATGCCACCATTGCCAGTGCAATTCCCAAAACCATTCTTTTCATTACTTTCCCTTTCTTAGTTGAGTTGCGACGCTGATAAACGCTCTCTTGTTCCGTTTGAATTCGCGGGCAAAGAGAACACGCCGCTGTACTAAAATTCGAATACGGTACCGGAAGCGGACGCTAGAATTATCGCAGCTCCCTTGAAGGCGATTTCCTACATTTGAAAAGACCTCGCCTCGTTCAGCAAAAACGCGCCCTTGTTATCCCGCCCGTCAAACAGGCAGAACACAAAGGCGCGCTGGAGACAAACCCGTTAGTTATTAATCCTCGTCGACAACCACGCGGTCAACCAACCTGTTGTCGCCTGTTCCCACAAAATGGACGCGAACAGGAACGCCAACTTTGATTCTGGTTCTCACTGTGTCTTCGTCCAGAACCGTGCCGCCCCGGGTCACATAAGCGACTTTGGGACCGAAGCGATAGTGGACAGGTCCGCTCGTTTCCTTCAGGACGATCGCACTTCCCGGTGTATACTCCGTAATCGTTCCAGTTCCATCCGTGGTAGTCGTTGTCGTGGTTGTTTCCGAAACCTGTGCCCACGCAAACGGTGCCACAACCGCCAACGCAATACTCAAAAACATTTTCTTCATGATTTCTCCCTTCTTAACTAAATCGCGGCGTTGATAAGTGTCTCTCATTTGCCGTTTGAATTGAACGGACTAAAGAACACGCCGCTGTACTGGATTCGGATATGGCTTCCAAGATGGACCCTTAAAAAGTCCTTCCTGCTCCTTGAAGGCTGCGTTTACTTGGGGAAGTCTTCAGCCTTACGCGTGTTATGCAATTTTGGATCGGCACATCGGGATTTCAATATGCGGAGTGGAAGGGGAACTTTTACCCGGAAGATTTGCCGGCGGCAAAAATGTTGCCGTTTTATGCCGAACGCCTTTCGACCACGGAAATCAATTATACCTTTCATCGCATTCCCGCACCGAAGACAATCGATAACTGGAAGACTTTAACTCCTGGCAACTTTCGATTCGCCTTGAAAGCGCCGCAGAGGATCACGCACTGGTCGAAGCTGCGTGAATGCGCTGACACGCTCCGATATTTTTACGATGTAGTCTCGGCATTGGGCGAAAAACTAGGTCCGGTCCTGTTCCAACTGCCGCCCAATTTCCAGAAGGACACGCTTGTGCTGGCCGACTTCTTGAATGGTCTGCCTGGTGGACTGCGGGCTGCGTTCGAATTCCGTCATGAATCATGGTTCGATGATGAAGTTTTTGAAACGTTGCGGACGCGGGGCGTTGCTCTGTGTATCGCGGACACTGAAAAGCTGGAGACCCCAAAAATTGTTACCACTGATTGGGGCTATCTGCGGTTGCGGCGTGAGGACTACACGCAGAGCGACGTCGAGCGCTGGACCAGTTTTGTTCGTGAACAAGAATCGCGCTGGTCTAATGCCTTTGTTTATTTCAAACACGAAGAAGCAGGAATCGGCCCGAAGCTGGCTTCGCGAATGACAGAATTACTACGTTAAGTAAAGGGGCGTATTGTGAGTTAAGATTGTTCAGCTACTTGCCGAGGAGGATCAGAACTCCAGCGGCCAGGGCGACAAGGTATAAAAGAAAAATAAACGGTCCGAGGTTCAAACCGAATCCTAAAAGGGCGTCGATGATCAGATAGACCCCGAGCAGCACCATACCGACATTTTTGGCGAGTTTCATGCCGAAGTATTCATTTGTCCCTAATTGTGACAACCCAAAACCCCGAGGGGTTGCGGCCACTGCTACCTGCCGCCCGCGCGAACCACTACGGCTGATACGTCTTTAACGTCGATGAAGGCGTCGTAAAACTCGGCGCCGGTCAGATGGGAAACGTGAAGGACGTTGTCGGTTACCTGGTCGACTTTGCCTCCGACTTTTTCGCCAGATCTCAAGTGCAATTCGACCGCTTTGCCCGCGCTGGCTTGGAGGATGCTTAGTACCGTTGCATTAGGCGGGAGGGCAACTTTTTCTTGCGCCGACAAGTTAGAACAAGCGAGCGCCACAATAACGATTCCGGGTAGAAATGAGCAACTTTTCATGATCGACTGGTTCTGCCCGAGTGCAGCCGAATTGGCGAGTAAATAATCGTAAGAAACGGTGCGTCCCTGTCGCGTCAGGCAACTTAAATGATTGGAACCGGTCTCTTTTGATTTTCATTGGCAGCGCAAGCGGCTGCCCTACAATTCCGCATGGCCTCAATTGCTGAAAATCTTGAGCGTGTTCGCGAGCAAATCGCGCAAGCGGCCGCAAAAGCAGGTCGCACAGCAAATGAAATCGAGCTCGTGGCGATCACGAAAACGCATCCTCCCGAGCAAGTGCGCGAGGCAGTTGAGGCCGGGCATACACTTTTTGGTGAAAGCCGGGTCCAGGAAGCCCGGGCGAAAATTCCGGAGCTGCCGTCAAACTTGCGCTGGCATTTCGTGGGACATCTCCAGAAAAACAAGATCCGCCACGCACTGGCGTTATTCGATCTTTTTCATGGTGTCGATTCGCTTGCCCTGGCGCAGGAAATGGACCGGATCGCTGCCGAGGAAGGAAAACAGCCGCGAGTGTTGCTGGAAGTAAACGTAGCGGGCGAGGGGAGCAAATTCGGTTTTAAGGCTGAAACTCTACGTGCGGAAGTAGGATTCGCTCTTGCCTTACCGCGATTGTCGATCGAGGGGTTCATGTGTATTCCGCCGCTTGCGGAAGAAGGAGAAGCTTCCCGCAAATTTTTTGTGCAGTTGCGCGAACTGCGCGATTCGCTGGAGAAGGAATTCGATGTGAAATTTCCACATCTGTCCATGGGAATGACCCAGGATTTTCCAGTTGCAGTGGAGGAAGGCGCGACGCTTGTGCGCGTCGGCACGGCGATTTTCGGACAGCGACCTAAACGGCAGAAGGATTGATGCGGCTCGAACCAACAAATATTCAGCAGATAGGGGACGAGCTTGCCATATCCTGGAATGACGGGACGGAATCGTTTTTCAAGCTAGCGATGCTGCGGCGTGCCTGTCCTTGTGCCGGATGCGGTGGCGAACCCGACGTACTCGGTAACGTTTCGCGGCCGCAGGTAACTTATACGGATACAAGCTTTCAGCTGGTTGGCTTCGATCTTGTAGGCGGCTACGCATTGCAGCCGCGGTGGGCCGACGGCCACAGCACCGGAATTTATAGCTTTACTTATTTACGGCGATTGGGAGAAGCTTTGAAGTGAAGGCAAAAACCCTAGCTGTTCATGCCGCTGACCCTTAAGATTGCGATCGTTTTGGTTTGCTTCGCCTTGTGCGGGGCGGGTACTTTCGTGGCCTCAACTTCACGAGAAGGATCGAAGGAGCCGCAAAGCGTGAAGACAATTCCGGTCAAAAATCACGAGGTCACGCGGCATATTTGGATTCAGGCTTAATTTTAGCTGTCCGGCGGAATCGTGATCCGCAAGAGGCTTGTTCCGGGGTTGGTCGGCTTCACTTCCCGGTCGCGCAGTTGAGCGGGAACGAGGAAAAACTCGCCAGGGGTAAGGTCGACTCGGGCGCAGGTGAGAGAGCCGGTGAGGCAACAAACGATTGCAAACTGCGCGTGTGAGATGATTTCGCGCGATGAGTCGAGGGTCCACTTCTGGATCTCGAATAAGTCATGACGCAGCAGTAATTCTGCCTCGCCATGAAGCAACTGCGGCCGAACATCGGCAAAATCGATGCATCGTAGCGCTTGGACAACGTGTAATTGACGCAGCTTGCCGGCATCATCCTGGCGATTCCAATCAAACACGCGATAGGTGGTGTCACTGTTCTGTTGGACTTCGATCAGCAGAATGCCGGCTCCCGCAGCATGAAACCGTCCTGCCGGCAGAAGCACCGCGTCGCCTGCTTTTACTCGGATTTTGTGAACATGGTCGGCTGCGGTTCCTTCACAGAGCGCTTTCTCAAATTGTTCTCTCGTGATCGATTCACGAAATCCGAGATAAATCTCGGCACCCCTATCAGCCGCCGCCACATACCAGAACTCGGTTTTGGCTTCCCCTCCCAACGTCTCGGCGATCCTTTCAGGCGGATGCACTTGTAATGAAAGTTTGTCGTGAGCATCAAGAAGCTTCAGTAACAGCGGAAAACGTGGAGAATTAGGAACGTCCCCGAAGATTTCGTCCCGATATTGAGTCCAGAGTTCATGCAAAGTTTTCCCGCGTAGCGGCCCAGCACGAACAATGCTTTGCGCTTCTGGACGGTCCGCTATTTCCCACGATTCACCGATAGGTCTTTGCGCCGGCAATTTCTTGCCGAACTCAGATTCAAGACGTCGTCCGCCCCACAAGCGTTCCACGAAGATGGGCTGAAAGGTGAGCGGACTTGAAACTTCGGATTTCGGATTTTGGATTTCGGATTTCAAATCAGCCGATTGTAAGTTGCGGGGCATCCAATGCAAAACTGTTGTCCGAGCACCCGATGAAATCTTTTCTCAAATACTGGCTGCCATTGCTGCTTTGGGTTGGCGTCATTTTCTTCGGATCGACTGATCTGCTATCGGCCGAGCACACGTCGCGATTCATTGTTCCATTTTTGCGCTGGCTGAAACCGGATATTTCGCCGGAGACGCTTGCGTCGATTCACTTCATCATTCGGAAATGCATGCATGTGGGCGAGTACGCTGTTCTGGGGTTGCTTTTGCTTCGCGCTGCCACCTTGATGACGAATTCCAAGCGGTCGATAGCACTTCTCTATCTGATTGTCTTGGCGGTGTGCCTGTTTGTGGCTGTCACTGACGAATTTCACCAAACGTTCGTCATGTCTAGGGGTGCTTCGGTAAGAGATATCATGATCGACATTAGCGGCGCAATTCTTGGTCTGCTCATTGGTGCGATCCTTCAAATGAATGTTCGATCAGGATCGAAAGAGCGCCTGCGGACTTATTAGGTGAATAATCAATGTTTTGAAGGCAGCTTTTCCGTATGGCTTGCCTTTCTCGGAGAATTAATGAAATAATCAACGTGAATGCTGATCTCCGTTGAAGGATTACAACTGTTCGCGTTCTCACTTCAGGTTTTCCAACGCGCTCCTTGGGACCAGCCAATTGTACCGGCTTAGACAGCGCCGTGAAACGTCACGAACGGCGTTGCGCTTCGGAATCTTAAGGTTCGTCTCATGATAGAAAGATTTACAGGCAACCCTTTGTCATCGCCTGCGACAGTCGGACCGTGGAACACGGCAACTTTTTCCCGCCTATTTTCTGCGACGGGGATTTGGCTTCTTTTCTGTTTGGTATCGCCATGTATCGCGGAAAACGCCTCACGAGCAAACGAAGCAAGAAAAACGCCGATCATTACAGCGACGCCAGAACGCGTTAAGGTTGGTAACGATTCCGCCAATACGGTTATTGCCTGGAATACCGGCAATCGATTGAAGGGCTTCGTTTTCGTCACTGCAAACGGCCGGCCGCCAGCTCTTGTCGCTACAGGTAACGAAGGCAGCCACGTTATTCCGTGGATTCGGCGCGGTAATTACGTCTTCGAGTTATATGGCGATTCTGAGCGACGATCGTTACTCGCCACAGCAACCGTTTCCGGCATCGCCGCAGAAGCAGGAACTCCTTCTCAGAAAACAGAGTTATCGCCTGGCCAATTCTGGCTGCTTATTGCCGCTCTCCTCGCCGTCACATACGCGGCGCTTTATTTGAGCTCGCCTGGGCCGGTCCGGACCAAATTTCCGCTTGAGCCGACAACGTCGCCTTACCCCCTTCACGTTGCGCGAAATCTTTTAATCGGCGTGGCCATGTTCATTTGTGTGGATGGCCTCGTGTTTCATACCCGCCTCTATACCTCGATTCTGGCGCCCGATTCTTACGCGGGGCGAATGGCAACCATTACGGAAGCTGAAAGGCATCGTCCTGCCTCTGGGCTTAAAGAGGTGCTGGTTTTGGGAGATTCCCGAATGGCCGAGGGATTTTCATCGACAATTGCTAACGAGCTTGGCTCCTTGGATGGGTTCAAATTTGTGAATCTCGCGGAACCGGCGTCCGCAGTGAACGTATGGGACTACATGCTGCGAGAAGTTGATCCGACGAGACACCGTTACTGGGCGATCGTGGTTCCGTATGGCGTTGGCTTTGAACCAAGCAGCGCTGATCCTTTGAGGATTTCGATGGCAGCACCGCTTCTGCGGTATCGAGATTGTTTTACGTTTGCTTCTGCTTTTCAGCGATGGTCGGCTCGCTTTAGAGCATTTACGGCATGCATTCTAAGAGGCTCGGCGTTTCAGAGTGACGTGGTCGACTTTCTTGCGCACCCCATCGCGCGAATACTAAGCGTCCGGCAAGAGCCCAAGAGACTTCAAGCGCGCGATTTTTATAAAGGCCGGGATTTCGACATTGCCGGTACTTTCTATGATCCCAAGACCGGTCAGGTCACTTTTCCACCCCGATTGACGGAAACTCAGCGAGACGCCATCAGAGATAGCCTCGTGAAGCCATCGCAATCGGAAACACAAGATTTCCTGAGAATGCAACGGGACGGAATCCAGCAAATCCTGGATCGATATTCGGCTAGTTCGACCAAGATCGTTCTCACACCAGTGCCCCGCGGTCCATTCGCCGGATTGCCGGGAGCTTCCATGACATTCCACGCCGCTTTTCCTACTGTCACCACTGAGAGCACCGTTTTTTCTCTTCCCGAAGAAACGTTCGATTTTCTGGAGAAACCTGAATATTACTTTGACGGGTACCATCTTAATTCAAAAGGCCGGCAACGATTTACTGAAACGCTGGTAACCGAGTTAGTGGGGCGGCTGCGATCGGCCGATTCCAAGAGACGCGTTCCCTCCGATTTGAAGCCAGTAGCGAATTGCTTTCAGTCAGGCAGCTCGAGCGCAAATACCGATAACAGCAGGCCGACTGAGCCACTTAGTTATTAACCGAGCTATTCGATGTTATTTAACAGCTTTCAATACTGGATCTTCTTTTTGATCGTGGCGACGCTGTTTTACAGCGTCCCGTTTCGCATTGGCAAGTACCTGCTGCTGGTTGCGAGTTACATTTTTTACATGTGGTGGGATCCGCGATTCATCGTGTTGATTCTGATCTCCACAATAGTGGATTACTATCTCGGCATTTTGTTGGAGACAGTTAGGGGTCCGCGCAAGAAGCTTCTACTCATTGTTAGTCTCGCAGTTAATCTCGGTATTCTTGGCTTCTTCAAATACTATGATTTCTTTGCAGGTTCGCTGGCCCGCTTGCTTCACGTATCCGAGTCATCGGTTGTCTTGCAAATTATTCTTCCCGTAGGCATCAGCTTTTATACCTTTGCCAGCCTTTCCTACACTATCGACGTCTACTGGGGGAAGATGAAGGCGGTGCGAAATTTTGTCGATTATGCGGTGTTTATCGCATTTTTTCCTCATCTGATTGCGGGTCCAATCATTCGGGCCAGACAATTCATCTCTCAAATCCAATTCTGGCAGCGTCCTCCCGCGATTATGGTTCAGAGCGGTATCATTCTTGTTCTATCCGGTCTGATAAAGAAAATGGTGTTCGCGGATCGATTCGCTGTCGTGTCCGATGGATATTTCAACGATCCTACAGCGCACCCGGGCTGGGTAGCTGCATGGTCCGGTTGCATCGCCTTCTTCATGCAAGTATTTTTCGATTTCTCCGGTTACACGGATATCGCTCGCGGTTGCGCCAAGCTGCTTGGCTTTGAGTTCCCGCTTAATTTTACGCGGCCATTCCTGGCCAGAAATCCGCCCGACTTCTGGCAGCGGTGGCATATAACCCTGTCCACCTGGGTCCGGGACTATCTATTCATGCCATTCAGTCGAGGACGGAAGGGACACTTTGTGTTGTATCGAAACCTGATGATCGTGATGATATTGGTGGGCTTATGGCATGGGGCTAACTGGACGTTTGTAGCGTGGGGAGCATACCATGGGGTCCTACTAATCGGGTATCGTCTCTTCGATCGTGCTACAAAAAGGACTGCAATCTCCGAAGTGATGAAAAAGCGCTTCTTTGTGCCATTTAGCATTGGGCTGATGTTTCTTTCCTGCACCGTCAGTATGGCCTTCTTTCGCCCGAAAACGCTTCAAGCGAGCGGATACGTCTTAAGCGCATTATTCGGTTTTCAACACATTCCTGGTGAATTGTTGCTAACAACCGGAACGATAGTGCTGATTTTTATTTCACTGTTTTTGGCAGTCGCTCAAGAGCGTACTCAGTTCATCGACCGTCTCGCGCTTCAACCAGCGCGTATTCAGATTCCAGCGTACGTTTGCGCGTTTCTGGCGCTCGAGCTGTTTCCGGCCACCGGCCAGGTGCCGTTTGTCTACTTTCAGTTTTGAGCCGCGGATTGAGAGAATGGCTTGCCGAGCCGTAGCTCGCCGCGTTTCGTGTGGCAGTGACAAAAACTGGGCCTGACTGGGCTCGAACCAGTGACCCTGCGCTTATCAAGCGCATGCTCTAACCAACTGAGCTACAGGCCCACAAAAATTTCGAATTGCAGGTACCGGAAACCGGAGAGACAGAATTAAACACGGGCCGGTCTTTCCGCAATCCGAAATCGGGTTTCCGAAATCCATGGAGGCAAGGGGATTCGAACCCCTGACTTCCAGCTTGCAAAGCTGGCGCTCTACCAACTGAGCTATGCCCCCTGTGGATTTCGATTTTAGAGTGTTGATTGCGGATTGCAAATGGAGGAGCGCGAAGATCTCGCGCATGCGCGGTTTCACCAAACGCCCAGTCCGGATGACGATTTTGCGAACCGCCATCCGGGGGCATCGTGGCGCTCCTTCGACCAGCGAAGCCGTATCCGCGCGCTATGAAAAGCGATGCCGTGTTCCTTCTCTATTTCCCACTAAGGGGCACCGCCAGATACGCAGTCAGACCCAGGATTGGGTCGGCAGCTCTACCCGTAATCTCTCCATTGTCATTAATATCTTTCGCGCTTGTGAGAACAGCAGGAAAGTCGCCTTTAAAGTCATTGAGGTCTGTGGGCACGCTGCTGTGATTCCAAATAACGGCTCGACAATCAAGAAAGTCCGCGTCGCATGAGATACCGACGGCCTGACCATTGTTGTTAATGCCGTAGGGTTCACTATCTACATGTTCTGGCGTGCGGTGTTTCAGAGGTTTTAGCTCTCGGACGCCATCTTCCCTGGTCCACATGAAACCGTGCAGTATGTCGCCGTTAACATAGAGAGGATCTCCAGCAAAGCCGACGATGTCGCCTCGTTGATTAATCGCCGTGGGAGTGTTCCACCAGGGTGCTGGCGCATTTGGATAAATATCCGTCACGGTGCCGTTTTCCCAAAGCACGGCGTGCTTGGCTGTATGTCTCCCAACGGCCTGGTCGCAGATACCGGAAATTCCGACGATCTGACCATTATCATTGATCGCTGTCGCGGCTCCTGAGGTGTCGCCAGTGATCAGAGGCAGTTCGTGGATCTGATCGGGAGGGCCCAGACTCCACATGGCAGGACGAAACTGGAAGACTTGGGGCGACACGCACCTTTCAGGATCTTCAACGCCATTCTCCGCCCAGCCGACCGCTTGACGCAAGTTGTTGGCTCCCGTCGCAAAACCGTTGTTTCCACCCGGAAAATTCGGAAGTCCCCGCATCTGGTTGTTTTCCCAAACGAATCCGAGATTGATAAAGCCGGATCTGAAAGGTCCGCTGTAGAAGTTAAAACTGCTCCAAATCTCCCCGCGCGGCTCAGGATCGACGGTTTGAGAAATACCCACGATAATTCCTTGTGTATTTTTCACGTTCCATGTGACGCTGCTGTTTGGTCCGCCAAGTGTACCGAGATCGGAGAGCGAACCGCTTCGCCACAATGCAGCGTGCCGGGTCTGGTCTCCTGCTAGCCTCGAATAACCTGCCGCCCAGGTCTGATTATTAATACTATTGCCGCCGCTACTCGTGCCCCCAAGCCCAGGAAGAGTCGACACCTGATATTGCTGCTTCGCCTTGGTCGGCGCTGGCCGCTGTGCGAATGCCGGTGCGAGCATCGCTCCGCAGCAAGCAGCGACCAAAAGCACGAGGAGTTTTGGCCTCGCGCTCCTGATTGTGAATTGTGCTGTCATAGTTTGTCTCCTTTGTTGAATTTTCATGCCAGCACATTAGGGAGCGGCCTTGAGTCGCTACCAGAGCCACTTCGCACGTTTGGTACGGACCATTTTATTTTCCAAAATCGGCACCCGTTTTACCAATGACGATTACGATAAAAGAGGATCGTTCGTTAGTTGACCGCGTGAATTTGGGTAATGGATCGTGCGCGGGGCGATAGAACCTGCGGATCGCCAACGAAATTTATCTAATTCAGTTTCGAATTAAGCGCCACTGAGAACTTGCTAAGACCTTCGCGAATCTGCGCACGCGACCACGCGGCAAATCCGAAAGTGAGCGCAGGCTCCGGCTCTGCCTTCATAAAGCAGGAGGACAACGGCGACGGTCTGAAACCGATCTCACTGCAGACACGAGTGATTAATGGCAGGTCTGTTTTCCGACGTAGCCAGGCAACGAAATGCAACCCGGCTTCGGGAATTTCCAGAGTAAAGTACTTGCCTAACAAATTGTTGAATTGTTCGATGAAGTATTCTCTTCGGTCGGAATACAGTTTCCGCATCCGCTTGATGTGACTCAGGAAAAATCCTTCGGTCAGGAATCGGGCCAGCGTGGCTTGATCAATCGCGGGCGAATGTTGATCCATCACGGCGCGAATCTTGATCATCGGCTCGACCAGGTGCTCCGGCGCCAGGATATAACCGATGCGCAGAGAGGGATAGAGGATCTTGCTCATTGTCCCTGCGTAGATAACGCGACCGGCCGTATCAAGCCCCTGCAGGCAAGGGAGTGGGGGACCGGTGTAACGAAATTCTGAGTTATGATCGTCCTCAAAAATGTACGCATCACAGGTGCGCGCAAAATCGATCAAGGCCGTTCTTCGCGAGAGGCTCATCGTCATGCCGAGCGGAAATTGGTGAGACGGAGTGACGTAAATGATTTTCGGGGAACGCTGTTTCGACGACCGGGCGATGGTGATTCCCTCCTTGTCCACAGGCCTTGGAACGACCGTTGCTCCGGCGAACCCAAAGGTCCTGCGCGCCTGATAAAATCCCGGGTCTTCGATCCATGCAACTTCGCCTCGATTTACAAGAGCCAGGGCGCTGATCATCATTGCCTGCTGTGTGCCGGCAGTAATGATGATCTGGTCTGGGTGACACCGTGCACCTCTGTGATCGCACAAGTAAGTCGCGAGTGCTTTGCGCAAATCGGGGTCGCCACGACTGGATGCATACTGGAGCAGGTGAGCACCTTTCTTTGCGAGGACTTCCGCCCTGAGTCGTTCCCATATTGCAATCGGAAATTCGTCGAGCGCCGCGACAGCGGGCACAAACGTGACGCCAGGTGGCCCGGCGATTCCGAAATCGAACTGTTTTCCCGCTCGATGATCCGGAATGTTTGTTACTCGATCAGACAGCCGGGGCGGACGTTCGACATGCGGCTCCGCTTTTGCCACCTGTGCATTTAAGAAAGTTTCGGGCAGCGGCTCGGCAACGAACGTGCCCGATCCAACTTTCGATTGGAGATAACCTTCGGAATGAAGCCTCGAAAAAGCTACGTTTATGGTGAATCGCGATACTTTCAGGTCAGCGGCCAGCTCGCGAGAGGAAGGGAGCCGCGAAGAGTTATTGTTGAAACTGGCAGATAGCAATTCATCGCGGATTTGGCGGTAAAGCTGTTCATGGAGCGGTTCGTCTGCAGCGCGATCCAACCGGATCATTTCAAAAGCCATGATCGAATGACGTCGGCGCTGCTTCTTACGTGACTTTCTGGCTGAAGTTCGTTTCACAATCTTAATTGTGCTCATTAGGCTAACCGATCGTAATCGCAAGTTTCTGTGAAAGTGGTATGGCCATTTCACCAAAAGTGGATCGTTGACACTTTATCACAAGGCCAGAAGCTCTTTTTCATGCAGACTCAGACTCCCTGTAGCGATCACGTTCAGACAAAAGGCTTAATCTATTTTGCGCGGATGCTGGACAAGATCCGGCTAAAGGCCCGAGGCGAATTGCCGTCGGACTACTTCACCGGCGTCGACGAGGATCCAACGATGTTCGACGCGCGTTGCACGAGGTTTCTCGGAGTAAATTACGATGAGCTTGTAGAGCGAACATTGAAGGGCGGGGGATCGGACGATGAAATTCTCGAATGGTGTTTCGAGCGCAGCCGGCGGCCTAATGAGGAGGAGATTGCGATCTGGAACGCGTTTCTAAGCAAGCGCGGCTGGCGAGATGACGCCAGCGCGGATTTGCAAGCGGCCAAAAAGCGGTCAGGCCTGGGCGATCGCAATGATATTCAAACATGGGTAGACCTGCACGATGCGGAGGAGGGCCGAAGGCCAGCGTCGAAGCTTTCCGGTTAAGGGAACCGGGCGATCAACCTAGAGTAAGACCAAGTTCTTTCCGTAGGCTACGCCGTCCCAGTGCAGTCAGTTTCACTAGCCTGGGGTGACAATCGTCACGTTCAAGCCACCCGGTCTTACACCAATGGGCAAACAATCCCGCGCCAACAGGTCCAGCCAGGTGCGGGCGACGCTCTGTCCAATCGAGACATTGCCTGGCAATTCCGTGTCGACCCGGTTTGATCGTTTGAAAATTCACTCCATTTCGGGCAAACCACGTTCGTCCTTCCTTATTCTCAATTTCGTAACGTTTACCTTCTCCGCGCACGATCCAGCCCCGGTTTTCCAGAGCAACGGCGATCGCGACGGCGACTTCTCCGGCCAGGTGATCGTAACAGCTCCGAGCCTGACGCAACGCTTGCGCGGCAGGTGAAAGCGGCGGAGTACGGAAAATCGCTGGAGCTTTGATAAGCACTGAGAGTTCCTCCATGACTTGAGCAACACCGGTGTTGGCCAATCGGTAATACCGATGCCGCCCTTCGGCTTCAACCGCCAGCAGTCCACCGTCGATGAGTTTTGTTAAATGCGCACTCGCGGCGGTCGGACTTACTCCTGCCAAATTTGCCAGTTCACCCGCGGGCAATGCGCGGCCATCCAGAAGTACCGACAGCATTGCAGCACGACTCGGCTCGGCGAAGAGCGCCGCGACCGGAGCTATGTTTGCTTCAATGCGCATGGTTCACCATTATTCAATGCGATAAAAATACGATCGTTCTTCCGTCAGAATACAGCGTGACTTTTCTGCCGCCTCCAAATTCGCGCGCGAGTCTGGATCATTCGTAAGTTTGGCGCGGTACTGTTCGTAATCAGCCAGGCTCTCGAATCCGAGGAGAGCAAGAGCGATGTTATCGGCCCCGCCCAAACCTTTCTTAGGAAGAAAATAACCGAGTGGCTTGGCGCCACAGCGTCGAAGAATATCACCCTCCATCCATTTACGAGCATAGGCCTCGAAGTCCGCGAGCTTGTGTCGATCGATTGTATAGCGAATGCAATGGTAAATCATGAATCATATTAGCGCCCTGGTTGCGGTGAACAATTCAGCCAGGCGTGAAGTGTGCGTAGGACGTGAAGATGTTCTTATGCCGGCCGAATGAAGCCTGATCACGATGATGATCGCGCGGACGGAAAGCGAAATGCCGGATGTCGATTCTGACGAGTCGTCATCCGGCATTGCAGTCGATGTGCAGCAAAGACTGAATTGTGCGTTACCGTGATCTCCTTTGAAGCCCCGT
>Ga0081455_10001084_pt1 | contig 34274 bp, 22 predicted proteins | sample TabmetS3T2R1_FD_70207 | JGI IMG/M metagenome (GOLD analysis project Ga0081455, IMG submission 70207) | Tabebuia heterophylla rhizosphere microbial communities from the University of Puerto Rico - S3T2R1 | ecosystem: Host-associated > Plants > Roots > Rhizosphere ...
CCGCCTGCGCGCCGCGGGCGCGGACATCCATCTTGTCGACATGCCGACGCTCAAATATTCCCTGCCGGCCTATTATCTGATCGCACTCAGCGAAGCGTCCTCGAATCTTGCCCGTTATGACGGCGTGCGCTACGGCGTGCGCGCGCCGGGCACGCATTCGATCGAAGAGTTGTACGAAACCTCGCGCGCTCGGGGCTTCGGCAAGGAAGTGCGCAAGCGCATCATCGTCGGTACGTTCGCGCTCAGCGCCGGCTATTACGATCAGTATTACAGCAAGGCCCAGCGCGTGCGCCGCTTGATCAGTGACGAGTTCTCCAAGGTCTTGAGTGAGGTCGATTTCCTCATGTGGCCCGCCGCGCCGACGCCGGCGTTCCCGCTCGGCGCCCATCAGGCCGATCCGCTCGCCATGTATCTCGAGGACGTGTTCACCGTTCCCATCAATCTGGCGGGCGTGCCGGCGATCTGCCTGCCGATCTTCACCGCGGCGAACGGACTGCCCATGGGCATGCAACTCATCGGCAAGCGCTTCAGTGACACGAAGCTGCTCGGCGTCGCGAACGCGGTGATGTCAGCGGGCGACCGCTGATCACAGCGTTGGGATATTCACGTGGACTCAACCTCCACACGGTGTCACCCCCGGGCTTGACCCGGGGGGTCCAGAGTTGCTGAACTCTGAGCGTGGCCTCCTGGATTGCCGGGTCACGCCCGGCAATGACACAGAGAGCGGCAGAGTGCCCGTGCCTAAAGATGCATGCCGCCGCTGGCCTGGATGACCTGTCCGGTGATCCAGCCGCCGTCCGGCGAGGCGAGAAAACACACGACGCTCGCAATATCGTCCGGCCGCCCAAGCCGGCCTAAAGCAGCCGCCTTTTCCAGCATCGGGCGGATCGCCGCATCCTTTGTGAGATGCCCGATGAAATCCGTGTCCGTTGCCCCGGGAGAGACGGCATTGACCGTTATGCCCCGTGACCCGACTTCGGCGGCGAGCGACCGCGTCATCGAGTTCACCGCAGCCTTGCTCATCGCATACGCGATCGAGCCCGGATAGGCCGCATGCGAGACCATCGAAGAAATGTTGATGATTCGGCCGCCGTCGCGAAGCCGCGGCAGGGCTTGCTGCGTAAGAAAGAAAAGCCCCTTCACATTGGTGCTGAACAATTTGTCGAAGAACGCTTCGGACACCTTTTCGATGTTTCCGCCGCCGCCGACGCCCGCATTGTTGACGAGGATGTCCAGGCCCGACAAACCGCGCGCGGCGAGCTCCGCCTCGAGTTGTGTGAGAAGATTTCCGATCCCAGAGGGTGCGGCGAGATCGGCGCCGATTGCGAAGGCGCGGCCGCCGGCCGACACGATCTCCTCCACCGCTTCATGCGCGCCCTGGGCAGTCGCGTTGAAATGAACGGCAACGAGCGCGCCTGACTCGGCCAGTCGTGTTGCAATGACACGGCCGATGCCCCGCGATCCACCGGTCACGAGCGCGACTTTTCCTTGCAGCATGCCCGCCATGTGCGTCCTTGCTAGCGAAAGATGCGGTCGAAATTGCCCCCGGTGCCCGGCACTTTGGCGGCCATCTTGTCGCCGTCGTAACCAATAGACTTCGTCGGCGTGAATTCGATGACGACGCGCTCCGGAATGTCGATGTCGGCCATGATCTGGCGGATCTTCTCACGATCCGAGCCTTTATGCAGGCGCGCCGCATAGGCCTCGAAGAACCATCCCTTGAGCAGCGGCGCGTCATGGGCGTGAACGACAGAGGTGCCTTTATAGGTCACCGCCTTGCCCGTCCGCATGTCGGTCCCGGCGCTGGAGACGATAACGCAGGTACGGGGGTCGCGACGCACAGCGGCGACGCGCGCGCGCTCCTCGGTCATGCAGAGCCACAGCTTTCCTTTCGCGGCGAGGTAGCACATGACCACTCCAACCGGTTCGCCCTGCTTGTTCGTCCACACGAAGGAGCATTCGTTCTGCTTTTCCAGCAGCTCCTTCTCGCGCGCCTGATCGAGATCAAACTCCTTGAGATCGACCGAAAACTTCTCATCGTTCACTGACATGACAATCTTCCTTCTCTACTCCGCCGCGACACTTGCCACGGCGACGCGCGTGACGTTGACCGGGATCGCGGACATATGGGGCATCGCGTTGACGGGCTCGACGCGACCGGTCGTGTCGGTCAAGGCGTTCACCGCCGCACCGTCGTAAAGCGGATCGTTATCCCCGGGGACACCACCCCAGCCATGCGCGAGCGAGACAACGCCGCGGCGCAGATCCGCGTCGGAGCCCGCGACCGCCAGGGTACGACCATGAGCCGACGTGATCTCGACGACGTCGCCGACACTGATGCCCAGCTCATCGAGGTCGAGCGGATTGAGGAACGCAGGATTGCAGGGCGTGCGCTTGCGAACCGTGTCCACGAAGCGGCCGTTGCTGTTGAACAGATCTCTCATACGCCGCGTCGACAACAGAAACGCGAAGCGCTGGCCGTTGCGCGTGACCTCGCCGGGGCGGTCTCCGTTTTCCCAATAATCACGCAGCTCGGCAGCGACATCGTCGGCCATCACGTCGAACTGTCCGGTCATGCCCGGCGCCGGGGGCAACACGGTGGACTGAGGAATCGGGAACATGTTGCCATGCGGATAGATCCGCAGCTCTTCGAGCTCCACACATTTGCCTTTGAGCCGGCGCGCGATCATCTCGTCGTCCGTCGGCGCGTTCTGCATGTCGAGGGGCCCTGAGCCATCGAAGTCGATGACTTTGCCGAGACGGCTCGCAATCGACCAGAACACGTACCAGTCGTTGACGAGCTCTGCACCGGCCGGCGGTTTGATGACCGGCGGCGTGTATTGCCCCCAGGCTCCCGGCCACAGCGCCATGCCGCTGATCTTCAGCGGCAGATCGGGTCGCTCGTACTGCATGAGGGGCGGAAAGATGTAATGCGCATAACGGCTCGTGGCCGACGGCCAGGGGTCGATGACGACGAGAAGGTCGAGCTCTTTGAGCGCGCGTTCGGTGCGCGCGCGCTCCGGAAAGCTCGTCATGGGATCACCGCCGTCGACAAACAAGGCGCGGATCTGCCCTTTGCCCGGTGTGAGAATTTCGTCGGTCAACGTCGCGGTCGGCCGCTCGCCCATCATGTTGTGCGCGCCGCGAATGCGGCTCGGACCATCGGCTTCCCAGAAGCGCGGCGCCGGAATGACGCCCGCGCGCAGCTCGGCCGGCGCACTCTGCGTGTCGATGGAATGGACCCGATCGCCTTCACGCAGATAGCGCCCGCAGATGACGTTCAGCGTCTCGATCATCTGATGCGCCAGCGTCGAGTACGGCGACATGCAGAGACCGGTCGCACTGTGGGCCGCTCCCGTGCGGGCATCACGCGCGAACATCTCGGCGATCTGACGGATCTGCTCCGGTTCCAGCCCTGCGCGTTTCTCGACGGCTTCGGGCGTGAAGGGCGCAACGGTTTCGCGCAGCTTGGCCAGCCCAGCCGCCCCGACGAAGGTTTCGCAGAATTCGCGATCCTCCCAGCCCTCTTCCAGAATGAGGCGGATCAGGCCCGCCGCGATCGCCGTATCCTGACCGGGAAAGGGCTGGACGACGAGATCCGCATTGCGCGCCGTTTCGCTCCGACGGGGATCGACGACGATCAGCTTGAGACCGCGTGCCCGCGCTTTGCGCAAATTGCGCACTGGATCGACGGCGAGGAAGCCGACCGAACCATGCGACACCAGCGGGTTGGCGCCGAAGAAGAGGCTGACATCACAGGCCTCGAAATCGGGAAGACCTGCGGTCCACAAGCCGAGCCGGCCGAATGCGACAACCTTGCTCGACTGATCGATCGTCAGCGTCGAGAAATATTGCCGTGACCCGAGCGCCGCCAGAAAGCTCGGGTGCATCCCGTAAGCCAGCGTGTTGAACATGGCGCCGTTGCCGCAAAAGACGCCGACCGCTTCGCCGCCGGCCGCCGCGAGAATGGGGCGAAGCTTGGCGGCAATTTCATCCAGCGCCTGTTCCACGCCGATCCGCACATAGCTGCCGTCGGGCTGGCGCTTGAGCGGATGAAGGAGCCGCTGGGGGCCGTGATGAGACGCTTCGGCCTGGAGCCCCTTGAAACAGGCATAGCCGGCGGTCATGGGGTTGTCCGGATCGCCGCGCATATGCGAGATCCGGCCGTCATCTTCGACGGTCAGGCGTATCCCGCAGCCGCCGCTGCAGATCCGGCAAAAGGAAGCATGTTCGGTCGCGGTCATCCTGGGCTCCTCGCGAGCTTTGCCCGGAATGGTACCTTCCTTTGGAAACCGGCGACACCCCCTTGCGCGCTCGCGCCAACGGCCTTGCCAGCCGGGTCAACTCGTTGTGGGCCGGGTCAGTGTCGAAACGATCCACGCCGTGGCAAATGCCAAAGGCACCGAGATCAGGCCGGGATATTCGGACGGATAGAGCGGCGTCGAGAAACCCAGAATCTTCGTCCAGAACACAGGGCTCGCGATGATGAGCCCCACGCTCGCGACCAGACCCACGATGCCCGCAGCGATGGCGCCCTCGGCTGTGAGCTTCGGCCAATAGATCGACAGGAGAAGGAGCGGCCCTGTCGTGCTTGCGGCGACCGCGAAGCCGGCAACAATGAGAAACGCGATGTTCTCGCGCTGAAACAGAATGGCGAGACCCACCGCCGCGGCAGACACGGTGAACGCCGCAATCCGGAACACGAGCAGCTCTGTCTTTTCGCTGAGCCCTTTGCCGCGCAGCGCCGCGACGATGTCGTGGGATGTCGACGACGAGACGGCCACCGTGAGGCCGGCCACGCCTGCGAGAATGGTCGAGAACGCGATGGCCCCCATGACACCGAGCAGCACATCGCCGCCGAGAACGCGGGCGAGGTGAAGCGTCACCATGTTGGAGCCGCCGATGAAGCTGCCGGAGTTCGTGCGGATGTCCGGCGCATTGGTGAGAAAGGCGACCGTCGCAGGACTGATGACGAAGAAGATGGCACCCATGATGAGGCCCATAAGCGTCGTCGCGATGACGAGCGACCGACGCGCGGTGCTTTCGTCCGGCACGGTGAAGAATCGGATGAGAAGATGCGGCAGGCCCATGATGCCGAAGATGACACCGACCGCGAGCGAGACGGCGGAATACATGTCCATATGCAGCGCGCCGAAGCTGAACGCCGAGGGACCACGGGCCAGCATGCTTTCGGCCGTTCCATAGAGGCTCGCCAATCCGCCCGCCTTCACAATGCCGAGCAGCGACAGATAGAGAATGGCCGACACGAGCAGAACCGCCTTGACGATCTGCACCCACGTCGCCGCCAACATGCCGCCGAACACGACATAGGTCGTCATCAACGCGCCGACCACGCTGACCGATAGATTGAAGGGCAGACCGAACACGATGGAGATGAGCCCGCCCGCACCCAGAAGCTGGGCGACGAGATTGATGAGCGACGTCGTCACCGAGCAGAACCCCAGCACCAGACGCACGCCACGGCCGGGCAGGCGAGAGCCCACGACGTCACCGAGCGTGAAGCGCCCCATGCGCCGCAACGGGCCGACCACCAGCACATAGAGCAGGCAGAAGCCCGCCATCGGCGCCATGAAAAAGAGAAGGACGTCGGCGCCCGCAACGGAGTAGAGCCCGACCAGTCCGAGAACGGCGCCGGCAGACAGAAAATCGCCGGTGATTGCAAGACCGTTCTGAAATCCGCCGATCTTGGATGATGCGGCATAGAACGCTGCACGGCCCGTGTTGCGCCCCGCCGCCCACACGGTGATCCCGAGCGTGAGTGCAACGGTGCCCAAGAAATACAGGATGGAGCCGGGGATCACGACTTGGCCTCACGCGCGAAGATCCAGATGAGGCTGACAAACGCGGCAAACCCGACAACACCGAGCCATGCCGTCGCGGGAACGCCGAACAGCTTCGCCGCGAGCCACGCGGGCGCCAGGGCGGGCGCGCCCTGAAACACGATGAAGGGCAGCAGCACCGCGAGAGTCGCGAGCGTGCGCAGAACAATCTTGCTTTGCATTCACCCCCCGGAGTTTTAGCGATGAGCGTCGCGCAGCGCGAGCACGCGCCGGGCCCGTTTCAGATGGGGCCTGTCATACATTTTTCCCCCAATTCCGATGGCCCCCGATTGCGGCGCAGCCTCGAAGGCGGCGACAACACGCTCGGCCTCGGCAATATCTTCCGGCGTCGGTGAGAAAGACTCGTTGATGATTGCGACCTGATCGGGATGGATCGCAAGCCGCCCTGTGAAGCCCTGCCTGCGCGCCTCCAGGCTCGACGCGCGCAGGCCTGCCGCATCGCGATAGTCGGGGTGGATGATCTCGACGGCCTCGACACCGGCGGCATGTGCGGCAAACAGAACGAGCGAACGGACAACGCGATAAGGAAAATCCCAATCGCCGCCTTCAACCCTGTTCGTCGTCGCGCCAAGCTCCGCGCTCAAATCTTCCGGCCCCCAGGTAAGGCCCGTCAACCGCGGGAGATCGACCTTCGCGTAGTCGCCGAGCGTGAAGGGCGCGACAGCCGTCTCGGCGGCAAGCGGCAGAATTTGGATCTGTCCGGGTGCGATCCCCTCGCGCGCCTCGAGCGCATCGAGGCAATGACCGAGCCGCAGCACATCCTGAGGACTGTTGGCCTTGGGCAGCATGATGCCATCCGGCCGCCCGCCGACCACCGCCGCGAGATCGGAGAGCGCGTCCGGATGATCGAACGCATTGATCCGTACCCAGAGCGCCTGGGAGGATCGGTCGGGATGCGCATCGAGAAAAGCACGCACCAAACCGCGCGCGGCCTGTTTGCGAGAAGGCGCTACGGCATCCTCGAGGTCAAGCATCAAAGCGTCGGCGCCGCTGACAGGGCCCTTGGCGAGCTTTTTCTCGCTGTCGCCGGGCACGAACAGAATGGAGCGCAGGACTTTCATGCCCGCGACAATAGTTAGCGCTTCCTCGTGATTCAAGCTGGGCGGCGTTTATCCCATCGTCGCCTTGGCCAGCGAATCGAGCTCACGGCGTGCAGCGTCCGCGTTTGCGAGGCCGGTCATATACAGAACACCCTCTTGCAAGCCCGCCGCTTCGAACGCTTCGAGGTCTTTCTTGTTGTTGCGGGCAAAGTCGGGGCGTATGACCATCGAGATCTTGATGTCCGACAATTTGCGGCCCGCTTCCGCCAGCATTTCCGAAAGCTCCTTCAGCTGCGGACGGAAGGCATCGGGCGTGATGACGCCGCACATCCAGCCGTCGCCCAAGGCCACGACACGCTTGAAGGCCGGCTTGTGTTGACCTCCGATCATAATCGGTGGATGAGGCTTCTGGACGGGAAGCGGATTGACGTGCAGATCGGGCACCGCGAAGAAGCGTCCCTTGTAGGTGGTGTCTCCGCCCGTCCACATCGCTTTCATGATGCGCAGATATTCGTCGGTGCGGGCGGCGCGCTCCTTGAAATCGATTCCCAGCGTTTCGAACTCCTCCTTGAGCCACCCCAGACCGACGCCGTAGACCACCCGGCCGTTCGACATCAGATCCGCCGTGCCGATGGCCTTGGCCATGTGCAGGGGATTTCGATAGGGCACGACGGAAATGCCCGTGCACAGACGAATGGTCTTGGTGCAGGGGCCGAGCGCCGAGAGCAACGTGATGGGATCGGGCCAGGGGGTCCGCGGCGGAAATCCTATGGACCCATCCTTCGTGTACGGGTAGGTCGCATGAAGCACCTTCGGGATCACGACGTGATCGCCGACCCAGAGCGAATTGAAGCCGAGCGCTTCGGCGTGCCGGGCGACGGAGATGTAATCCTCGCCCGAGGGGTTGAAGCCCACAGCTTCCGAAATGTGCACGCCGAAAAGCATGATTGCATTTCCTTCCTGGTATAGTTGCTCGACCCTATCCCCTGGACAGGGAAACCGCGTAGCCCCATTGTAGCCCGCAATTCGGTCGTCCGAATTGACCGACAAAGAAAAGCGGGAGGTCCCGGATGACGGAAACGGCAGGTGCGGCACGGCCGCCGCGTCTTCTTGCGGCGGTTTTGGCTCTCATAGGATTGACACTCCTAGCCGGCGGCGTCTGGCTCGTTGCGCTGGGCGGTTCGTTCTATTACGCCCTTGCCGGGATTGCCGTAGTGGTATCCGCGATCTTCCTTTGGCAAGGCCGGAAGCTCGGCGCCTGGATCTACATCGGAATGCTCGTCGCCACGCTGATCTGGGGGCTGTTCGAGGTCGGCTTTGATCCGTGGGGCCTGGTGCCGCGGATCGTGGCGCCCGCCGTGCTCGGGCTTTGGCTCGCCATTCCACGAGTCTGGAAATCGCTCGCCTGATAAAAATTCTTAGGGAGATCGGCATGTCGCGTCCGCGCCTGGGGCTCGTTTGGCTGCTCTGTATCGGTCTCTTGGGACCGCTCGGTCTTCATGTCGCGCGGGCCCAAACCGCCACAGAAACGCCCATGGCCTCGCAGGATTCTCCGGACGAGTGGCGCTACTACGGACGCACGATGTCCGGCACGCGCTTCGCGCCACAGGATCAGATCACCAAGGAGAACGTGCACAGCCTGAAGGTCGCGTGGACGTTCCGGGCTGGAACACCGTTTCACGAGGGCACACCGCTCCAGGTCGGCGACACTCTCTATGTGTGCGCGCTCAACAACACGATCATCGCGCTGAACGCCGAGAACGGCACCGAGCGTTGGCGCTTCGATCCGAAGATCAATCCGAAAGCGCATGTCTATGCGTGCCGCGGCGTCTCCTATCACAAGAATCCCACCGCTCAAGGCGAGTGCAGCGAGCGCATCATCGAAGGCGTGACCGATGCGCGCCTGGTTGCCGTCGACGCCAAGACGGGAAAGCCGTGCTCGGGCTTCGGTGTGAACGGAGAGGTCGATCTGCGGCAGAAGATGGGCCCCGATCCGCAATATTATCAGTACATCCCCTCGCCGCCCTTGATCATCGGCGACATCGCTGTCGTGGGAACTTCGATCTATGATGGGCAGCAGACCGACGAACCCTCGGGCGTCATTCGCGCCTACAACGTCACGACGGGCGCTTTCGTCTGGGCCTGGGATCTCGGCCGTCCCGGAATCAACACCGAGCCGCCCGAGGGCGAGATCTACACGCCGGGAACTCCCAACGCCTGGAGCGTGTTCAGCGGCGATCCCAAGCTCGGCCTCGTCTATCTGCCGACGGGAAATGCCGGCCCCGACTATGTCAACGCCGGACGCCGGACACCGGAGATGGAGAAATTCTCCTCCTCCGTCGTGGCGCTCGATGCCAGGGACGGCTCGGTGCGCTGGCATTACCAGACCGTGCATAACGACGTCTGGGACTACGACGTTCCCTCCCAGCCTGTGCTCGTCGATTTTCCGACGGCGAACGGACCTGTGCCCGCGGTCATCGTGCCAACCAAGCGGGGCGAGATCTTCGTGCTCGACCGCCGCACCGGCGAGCCGCTGACGAAGGTCGAGGAAAAGCCCGTCCCGCAGGGCGGCGTCGCGAAGGAAAAGCTTTCGCCCACGCAGCCCTTCTCCGTCGGCATGCCGTCGATCGCCGGCCCCACGCTCAGGGAAGCCGATATGTGGGGCCTGACCCCGCTCGACCAGCTGTGGTGCCGGATCAAGTTTCGCAGCGTCAACTACAGCGGCGCATTTACCCCGCCGGACGAGAAGGGCGGCATCAAATATCCCGGCTTCATCGGCGGCTCGAACTGGGGCAGCGTGTCGGTGGACGAAGAGCGGGGCATTCTGATCGCGCCCGCTCTCCACATGCCGAACATCGACCAGCTCATTCCGCACGGGACCCCCGCAGCAAAGCCCTATGAAGCGCTTCAGACCAACGGCGAGACCGTCCTCAGCCCGTTCTATGGGGCGCCTCAGCGCGGTACGGGCTACATCATCAAGAACCCGCCGTTCTTCTCGCCGCTCGGCGTTCCCTGCATCAAGCCGCCCTATGGCGACATCACCGCCATCGACCTCAAGACGCAGAAGGTTCTTTGGTACAAGCCGATAGGCACCACGCGGAACAGCGGGCCCTTCCGCATCGGCATCGGCCTGCCGCTGCCCATGGGCGTGCCGCTCAACGGCGGCGCGCTGCTGACGAAGTCGGGTCTCGTCTTCTTCTCGGGCTCGCAGGATGCCTATTTCCGCGCCCTCGACATCGAGACGGGCAAAGAGCTGTGGCGCGCCAACCTGCCGACCGGTGCGCAGATGACGCCCATGACCTACACGGCGCCCGAGAGCGGCCGCCAAATGGTCGTGATCACCGTCGACAGCCCGATCGGCATTCCGGCGGCGCCCAAAGGCGACTACGTCATCGCCTACGCTCTGCCCGCGAAGAAAGAGTGAGCTGCGACCAAGGCGCGCGCATGCGATGGCCTGAGCGTGGTTGTCACGCACGCCGTTCCAACTTATTCTTGACGCCGAGACGCTTGACCGGGACGACCCGGTCCTAGGGTTCTCGGGGCTACACGGCCAATGCCGTGACTGACTTTCCCTAGAAGAGAGCATTGCCGGGACGACCCGGCGCGATCTGGCGGATGTATTCGCCGCGCGCGCGGGACGGGGCGATGAGCTCAAGACCTCCAATAAACGACAGGGATATTCCGGGCCCGCTCCATATGCGGGCGACCGAGACCGAGATCTCGCGCTACCACGCGCTCAAGCGGCGCGGCGGCACCGGCGCGGCCCGGCTCTTCACCAAGGACGACGCCGCTCTCTTCAACCCGCGCACCCTCCCGGCCGAGAAAATCGTCTGGCAGGGCGTCGTTCCCGTCGCGGGCCAGATGTCGCGCATCGTCCGGGCCGGTCAAACCCTTCGGCTCGTCAATACCAGCGGGCAGGCGCAAGCAGCGCTCATCGCCGTGAACGCCGACCTGCCGAGCGAACGACTCAACACCGGCGACACCGCGAAGATCCAATGGAACGCCTTTCCCGGCAAAGGGCGCCTGCTCTATTCCGATATGGGGCGGGTGCTCTTCTCCATCACCGAAGACACCTGCGGCCATCACGATCTCATCGTCGGGGGCACGGCGCGCAAAGCGGCGCCGCAGGACATCACCACACGCGACAATCTCATTCTGGCGATGTCGAAGTTCGGGCTCGGTCGCCGCGATGTCGTTCCCTGCGTGAACTTCTTTGCCGGCGTCGATGTCGACCCCAAAGGCGAGCTGTCCTGGCGCGACGGCGTGGTCAAGCCGGGAGCCTTTGTCGACCTCCGCGCCGAGATGAACGTGCTCGTCGCGCTTTCGAACACACGGCACCCGCTGGCGCCGGTCGGTGCCCCGGGCGGCGCGCTGGAGGTGCAGGTCTGGCAGAGCCCGCCCGCCGCTGCGAACGACCCGTGCCGAACCTCCTGCGAAGAGGCCGAGCGCGCCTTCGACAACACGCGCGATTTCCTCGCGCAGATCGGTCTGTGAGCGCCGCCATGACACCATCTCCCCGCGATCCGAGCACCGCGCGCCTCGATGTCGTTCACCCCGCGCGCCTTCCCTGGAGCCATGCTCTGAAGGCAGGCGAGACCCTTCGCATCGTCGATCTCGAAGGCTGCCAGGCCGTCGATACGCTGTTCGTCAACGCCCATGACACGCTGGAGCGCTACGACCTGCAACAGACCATTCAGGCCCAGCGCAACATTTTCATCACGACGGGCACGAAGATCATGTCGTCGGACGGCAACGTGATGCTGACGGTTGTCGCAGATACCGTGGGCAATCACGATACGCTCGGCGGCGCCTGCAGCGGAGAAGCCAATTCCGTACGCTTCGGGCACGACCGGCGTCATCTGCATTCCTGCCGCGACAATTTCCTCCACGCCTTCGCGCATCACGGGCTCGGCAAGGAAGATATCGTCGGCAACATCAACTTCTTCATGAACGTGCCGGTCGAGGCCAACGGCCACCTCGCCATCGTCGACGGCGTGTCGGGACCCGGCGCTTATGTCGAGCTCACGGCCGAGATGGACGTGATCGTGCTGATCTCCAATTGTCCGCAGATCAACAATCCCTGCAATGGCTTCAACCCGACGCCGATCCGGCTCATCGTCTGGGCGAACTGATCTCTGATTGAGCGCATGTTCCGTACTGTTCTCATCGCCAATCGTGGTGAAATCGCTTGCCGGATCCTGCGCACGCTGCGGCGCTTGAACATCCGCGCCGTGGCGGTCTATTCGGACGCCGACCGTCACGCGCCCCACGTCATCGAGGCGGACGAAGCCATCAACATCGGCCCCGCACCCGCCGTCGAAAGCTATCTCGATATCGACCGCATCATCGAGGCGGCTGAGAAAGCCGGCGCCGAAGCCATCCACCCCGGCTACGGATTCCTGAGCGAGAACGTGCGCTTTGCGGAGGCGCTCGCGACAGCCGGCCTGCGCTTCATCGGACCGCGCCCGGAGCATTTGCGCCAATTCGGATTGAAGCATGAGGCACGCGCGCTCGCTGCGCAAAGCGGTGTGCCGCTGGTTCCCGGATCGGAGCTTCTCGAAACCTTGGATACGGCGCTTCAAGAGGCGCGGCAGCTCGGCTTTCCGCTGATGCTGAAAAGCACCGGCGGTGGGGGCGGCATCGGTCTGCGCCGATGCATGGACGAGGCCGATCTGATCCAAGCTTACGACTCCGTGCGCCGTCTGGGCGCCAACAACTTCAAACATTCCGGCGTGTTTCTGGAGCGCTTCGTCGAGACCGCGCGCCATGTCGAAGTTCAGATCTTCGGCGACGGCCGCGGTGGCGTGATCGCGCTGGGCGAGCGGGATTGCTCCTTGCAGCGGCGCAATCAGAAGGTCGTGGAGGAAGCGCCCGCACCCGATCTGCCCGATGATATCCGGAGCGCGATGCACGCCGCGGCGCTCAGGCTCTCCCGCAACGTCGCCTATGAGTCGGCGGGCACCGTCGAATTCATCTACGATGTCACGCGGCGCGCGTTCTACTTCCTCGAGGTGAACACGCGTCTTCAGGTCGAGCATGGCGTGACCGAGGCGCTGTATGGCGTGGATCTCGTGGAGTGGATGGTGCTGCAAGCCGCAGGCAAGCTTCCGCCGCTGCAACAGCTTCAAACGCCGGCCAAAGGTGCCGCGATCGAAGTGAGGCTCTACGCGGAAAACCCAAATCGTGATTTTCAACCCTCGGCGGGCACCATCACGGAAGCGCATTTCCCCGCAAATGCGCGCGTCGATGGCTGGATTGCCGCCGGCACCGACGTCTCGCCCTATTACGACCCGATGCTCGCCAAGATCATCGTGCATGGGTCCGATCGCGCGGATGCGATCGCTGGTCTGCAAGCAGCGCTACGCGACGCGCGCGTCGCCGGCGTCGAAACCAATCTCGATTATCTCCGCGCGATCGCAGCGGCGCCCTTCTTCGCGGACGGAAATGTTTCGACGGCGGCGCTCGGCCACTTCGAGCCCGAGACGGCGACCATCGAAGTGCTGAAGCCCGGCGCGCAGACGAGCGTCCAGGATTTCCCGGGACGGCTCGGGCTCTGGTCGGTCGGCGTGCCGCCGAGCGGGCCCATGGATTCTTTATCCTTTCGTCTCGCCAATCGCAGCGTCGGCAATGAAGAAGGTGCGGCCGGCCTCGAATGCACGGTCGAAGGCCCGACGCTGCGCTTCCACTGCGACACGGTGATCGCCTTGGGCGGGGCGGCGATGATGGCGACCCTGGATGGCGCGCCGATCGAGCCGTGGACGCCAACACGCGTGCGTAGCGGCCAGACGCTCGTGCTTGGGCGCATCAAGAGTCCTGGCTTACGAACCTATCTTGCGATTCAGCACGGCCTCGAGGTCCCACGACCGCTCGGAAGTGGTGCGACCTTCGCGCTCGGAAAGTTCGGCGGTCACGCGACCGGTGTGCTCGCGCTGGGCGATACGCTTCATATCGCAGCGGGGACACCGAGCACGCCGCGCACGCTCGATCGGGCGTTGCTTCCCGTGCTGACCCATGATTGGGATATCGGTGTCGAATATGGCCCTCATGGCGCGCCGGATTTCTTCACCGACGAAGATATCGAGACGCTGTTCAACACGACCTATGAGGTCCACTTCAATTCGGCGCGCACCGGCGTGCGGTTGATCGGGCCAAAGCCGCAATGGGCGCGCAAGGATGGCGGCGAGGCTGGGCTGCATCCGTCGAATATTCACGACAACGCCTATGCGGTCGGCACCATCGACTTCACCGGCGACATGCCGATCATCCTGGGCCCGGACGGTCCGAGCCTCGGCGGTTTCGTGTGTCCGGCCACCATCGTGTCGGCGGAGCTTTGGAAAATCGGCCAGCTCGCGCCCGGCGATCGTGTGCGCTTCAAGCGCATTTCCCACGAGACCGCTTGCGCGGCGCGCGTGGCGCAGGATCTCGCCGTGTCGACGGGTGTGCCGAAATCCGTGGCGCGTCCCGCTGAGAGGCCCAACGGATCGCTCAGTCTCCGCCGCAGCGCGGGCGACGGCGCGATGAACATAAGGCCCGCAGGCGATGAAAATCTCTTGGTCGAGTTCGGCCCGATGTCGCTCGATTTCAAGTTGCGCTTCCGGGCGCATCAGCTGATGGAGCGATTGGCGGGCGAGAATCTGTCGGGCCTGATCGACCTGACGCCGGGCATCCGCTCGCTTCAGGTTCACTTCGACCCGAAAGCACTCACGCGGGCACGCCTGCTGGATGCCATCACGCAGATCGAGCGCGAGCTGCCGCCGGTCTCCGATGTCGTGGTGCCGTCGCGCATCGTCCGTCTGCCGCTGTCCTGGAACGACGAGGCCATTCAGCTCGCCGTGCGGAAATATCACGAGCTGGTCCGGCCGGATGCACCGTGGTGCCCGTCGAACATCGAGTTCATCCGCCGCATCAACGGGCTACCCGACGAAGAGGCCGTGCGACGGATCATCTTCGACGCCTCCTATCTCGTGCTCGGGTTGGGCGATGTCTATCTCGGCGCGCCGGTCGCCACACCTGTCGATCCGCGTCATCGCCTCGTCACCACGAAATACAATCCCGCGCGCGTGTGGACGCCGGAAAACGCAGTGGGAATCGGCGGCGCTTATCTATGCGTCTACGGCATGGAGGGCCCCGGCGGCTACCAGCTGTTCGGTCGCACCGTGCAGATGTGGTCGACCTTCCAGCAGCGCGGCAGCTTCGAGCCGGGAACGCCCTGGCTCCTGCGCCTGTTCGATCAAATCCAGTTCTATCCCGTCACCGCCCAGGAGCTGATGGAAGCGCGCGAAGATTTTCGCCACGGCCAATTCACCGTGGACATCTCGGAGACGCGCTTCAGCCTCGCGGGAAATGAGCGCCTTCTTGCGACGGAAGCGAAATCGATTGCCGCGTTCCGCGCCACCCAGCGCAAGGCTTTTCAGGACGAACGGGAGCGCTGGGCCGCGGCGGGGGTCGCGAGCTTTGTAGAAGATTCAGCCGTTGCGCCCAACGGCGAGGCCGACGCCGTGCCTGAAGGATGCCAGGCGCTTACCGCTCATGTGCCCGGCAATGTCTGGTCGATCCTGGTGGAGCCGGGCAATGCGGTCGAAGAAGGCCAGCCGATCGTTGTCCTCGAATCCATGAAAATGGAAATCGCGCTCGCTGCGCCTGCGGCAGGCATTCTCACCGAGATCCGTTGCGCAAAGGGGCGGCCTGTGCGCGCGGGCGAAGTTGTCGCCGTCATCAAAGCGGTCTCCTCATGACGAGACTCGATCTTCAAATCCCGGCACTTCTCGAGGCGTATCGCACGAGGCAACTGACGCCGAGCGCGATGGTCCGGTTGCTCGACGCAAAAATCGCGGCGCGCGGCGCGGATGCGGTGTGGATCGAGCGCGTCCCGCTCGAAGCGTTGCTCGCGGGTGCCGCTGCTCTCGAAGCTCGCGGGCCAAGCGAGCTGCCGCTTCACGGCGTGCCGTTCGCGGTCAAGGACAACATCGACGTGGAAGGCCTGCCGACCACCGCGGGCTGCCCCGCCTATGGCTATCGGCCCGCCGGCTCGGCGCCGGTCGTTGCAGCGCTGGAGGCGGCGGGCGCCATCTGTCTGGGCAAGACCAATCTCGATCAATTCGCCACCGGTCTCGTCGGCACGCGCTCGCCTTACGGCGCCCCGCGCTCCGTGTTCGACGCACGTTACATCTCCGGCGGGTCGAGTTCGGGTTCTGCGGTGGCCGTGGCGGCGGGGCTTGCGAGCTTCGCCCTCGGCACGGACACCGCGGGCTCCGGTCGCGTGCCTGCGGCATTCAACAACATCGTGGGGCTGAAGCCTTCGCGCGGTCTCATCTCGACCCGTGGCGTGCTGCCGGCGTGCCGGTCACTTGATTGCGTCAGCGTGTTTGCGCTGACCGCGGGCGACGCCTGGGCGGTCACACGAATCGCTATGGGCCACGACAAAGACGACCCCTTTTCCCGCGCGATCGACGCCCGTCCGCTCGACATCGCGACTCCGACGTTGGGCGTGCTGAAGCCCGAGGCCCAGGAGTTCTTCGGCGACGCCGACGCGCAGGCCCTTTACGTCAAAGCCATCGCGGACGCCGAGGCGCTCGGCGCGCGCATCGTTCCGATCGACTATGGCCTGTTCGCAGAGGCCGCACGCCTGCTTTATGGCGGCCCGTTCGTTGCCGAGCGCTTCGCTGCGGTCGGGGCATTTCTGCGCCAACGCGGCGACGAAGCCGACCCTACGGTCAGGGCCATCATCGAAGCCGGCGCCGATCTGTCGGCGGCGGATCTCTTTGCGGCGGAACATAAGCTTGCTGCCCTGAAGGCATCTGTGGACACCTTGTGGCCGACCTTGGACGCGCTCCTTCTACCCACTGCGCCCACGACTTACACCGTCGAGGCCATCACCGCCGAACCTATTGCGCTCAACGCAAAGCTCGGGACCTACACCAATTTCGTCAACCTGCTTGACTGCGCCGCCATCGCCGTTCCCGCCGGCTTCGGCCCGAACGGGTTGCCCTTCGGCGTCTCGCTGATCGGACCTTGCCATGCCGATGCCGATCTCGTACGGATCGCCGATCGGCTACATCGCGCGAGCCCGAGCGGGACGGGCGCAACCCGTGCAACGCCGGATCTCCGCAGCCGTCTCGCTCCGACCGAGCCGCGCGAGGACGGGCGCGCTCATCTCGCCGTGGTCGGCGCCCATTTGAGCGGCGAGCCGCTCAACGGCCAACTGACGCGGCGCGGCGCCAAGCTGGTGCGCACGACACGTACGGCCTCCGACTATCGGTTCTACGCCTTGCGCGGGACGGAGCCGCCAAAGCCCGCCCTGCAGCGGTCGCCCGGCTTTGCAGGCCAAGGGATCGAGGTCGAAGTCTGGGCGCTGTCGTTGAGCGCGCTTGGTGCGCTGCTCACCGAAATTCCGCCGCCCCTGGGTCTGGGCACATTGACGCTCGCGGACGGCACCACCGTTCAGGGTTTTATCGTCGAGCCCTTCGGCCTCGACGATGCCGTGGATATCACCGCGTTCGGCGGCTGGCGCGCCTATCGACGCGCCACTCCGCAACAGAAAGGATGAAACTTTGTGCAACGTCGGCGTTCGACCGCCACCAAGTCGCGCTTTTTTGATGGCATCGAACTTGCGTACGCTTCTTCCTGTTAAATGCGGCTAGGGTTCCGGGCAGAAATCATTTGCTGTCGTCTGGACCGAGAGCCGCAGCCGGAGACATCCGGTACACGGCGGGATAAAAGCCCGGGAGGACCTGTGATGCGGGGGGATGCATCACACGTGGCCTCCTCCCACAGTGCAGCCGGTCCTCTGTCGTTGTTGAAACACGCTCGGAGGACCTGAGACATGCGAAGATTTTCGAGATATCTGACTCTTTCACTTGCGGTCGCGGCACTCACGCTCACGAGTTTCGCGCAAGCTTCACACGCGGCCGAGGCGAAGAAGAGCTTCAAGCTCGCCTGGTCCATCTATGTCGGCTGGATGCCCTGGGGCTGGGCGGCCGATAAAGGCATCGTCAAGAAGTGGGCCGACAAATACGGTGTCGCGATCGACGTTCAGCGCCTCGACTACATTCCATCCATCGAGCAATACACGGCCGGCGCCTTCGACGCCGTGGCCGCGACCAACATGGACACCCTCGCCATCCCGTCCGCGGGAGGCATCGACTCGACCGCGCTCATCGTCGGCGATTTCTCCAACGGCAATGACGCCGTCATTCTGAAAAACAAGAAAGCGCTCGCCGACATCAAGGGCCAGAAAGTCAATCTCGTCGAGCTGTCGGTCTCGCACTATCTGTTGGCGCGCGCCCTCCAGAGCATCAAGCTGACAGAGAAGGACGTCACCGTCGTCAACACCTCGGACTCCGAAATGATCGCGGCCTTCGGCACGCCGCAAGTCACCGGCGTGGTGACCTGGAACCCGCTCGTGGAAGAGATCCTGAAGCGGAAGGACGCCACCAGCGTGTTCAACTCGTCGATGATCCCCGGCGAGATCATGGACCTTCTGGTCGTCAAGACCGATACGCTGAAAGCCAACCCCGCCTTGGGCAAGGCTCTCGTCGGCGCCTGGTACGAGACCATGCAGATCATGTCGTCGGACACGCCTGCAGGCAAAGAGGCCCGCACCGCGATGGGTGTCGCTTCAGGCACGGATCTCGCCGGCATGGAGTCCCAGCTCAAGACCACGCGGATGTTCTACAAGCCCGCCGAAGCGGTCGCGTTCGCGCAAGGCAAGGACGTCTCGAAGACCATGGACTATGTGCGCACTTTCCTCTTCGAGCACGGTCTGCTGGGTCCAGAGGCCAAGAGTCCCGACGTCGTCGGCATCTCCTTCCCGGACGGTTCGGTCCTCGGCAACAAGGCCAATGTGAAGTTCCGCTTCACAAGCGAGTACATGGACATGGCGGCGAAGGGGAAGCTTTAGTCCCTCTGACGCAAATCACTCAACGCCCGCCAAGGGGGCCCTTCCTTTGGCGGGCGTCTTCATGCACCCTCTAAGACGCGACAGAACAAAGGCGTGAACCGCCACATGCGGCGACTGATCAATCTGAAACCTGGACACGGTGCCGCGATCGTTCTGGCCGCGTTGCCCTTTATCCTGGTGATCATCGCGTATCTCGCGGGCTCGGCGGAGCGCCTTGCCGCCAATCCGGAAGACAAGCTGCTGCCGGCACCGCATTCGCTGGGCGAAGCCATCGACCGTGTGGCGTTCAAGCCCGACAAGCGCACCGGAGATGTTGTCCTGTGGACCGACACGGCCGCGAGCCTCGGACGACTTCTTGCCGGCGTTGCTATTTCGGCTTCCCTCAGTCTCATCATCGGCATCGGTGTCGGTCTCGTGCCGCTTCTGCGCGCGACCTTCGAGACAATGATCGCCGCGCTTGCGATGATTCCGCCACTCGCGGTTCTCCCCATTCTCTTTCTCGTGTTCGGCCTGACCGAGGTCGCTAAAATCGCGCTGATCTGCATCTGTATCGCTCCCTTCATGACGCGCGACCTCATCCTGCGCGTGCGCGAGATCCCGGAAGAAGAAATCGTCAAGGCGCAGACGCTGGGCGGCTCGACCTGGCAGATCGCGCTGCGTGTGGTGCTGCCGCAGATCTGGCCGCGCCTGTTCGATTCGATCCGTCTGGCGCTGGGCTCGGCCTGGCTGTCCCTCATCGCCGCCGAGGCGATCGCCTCCGAGAGCGGGCTTGGCTATCGCATCTTCCTGCTGCGCCGCTTTTTCGCGATGGATGTCATTCTGCCCTATGTCGCCTGGATCACGCTGCTCGCCTTCGCTTTGGATTGGAGCTTGCGCCGGATGCAGCATGTGCTCTTTCCCTGGTTCACGGCCCAGCGCGGTGCCGGATGACGGCGGTCAGCGTTCGCGATGTGTGGATGGAGTATGACGGCCAGATCATTCTGGAGCGCATCTCCCTTGAGGTGAAGCCGCACTCCTTCGTCGCCATCGTCGGACCTTCGGGCTGCGGCAAGTCGACGTTTCTGCGTCTGGTGCTGGGGCAAGAGCAGGCGACGAAGGGCCAGATCCTGGTCGACGGCAAGCCCGTTCCGAAAGAGCCCAATGTCGAGCGGGGTATCGTCTTTCAACGCTACTCCGTGTTCCCGCATCTGACTGCGTTGGAAAACATCCTGCTCGGGCTCGAATTCGCACGCGCCCCTGTGCTTGCCAAGCTCACGGGCAAGGCACGTGCCGAAGCACGCGCGGAAGCGGAAACCTATCTGGAAGGTGTCGGGCTGAAAGAGGCCGCCGACAAATATCCGCACCAGCTGTCCGGCGGCATGCGGCAGCGCCTGGCGCTCGCGCAGGCCCTGATCAAGAAGCCCAAGATCCTGCTTCTCGACGAGCCCTTCGGTGCGCTCGATCCCGGCATTCGCTCGGATGTGCACGCGCTCACGCAAAAGCTCTGGCGCGAACGCGCGATGACGGTCTTCATGGTGAGCCACGATCTGAAAGAAGCATTCACGCTCGCCACCCGCGTGATCGCCTTCGACCGCCGCCGCAACCGCCCCGAAGAAATCGGCGCCTATGGTGCGACGGTCACCTTCGACATCGACGTGCACCGAAGCGCAAAAGCGCCATAGCGCTTATTTGTCCGCATCCTTCGCCGCGACACTCTTGGCACCGAGCTTCAACGGAATGAGCCCGTCCTGGCCGGCCTTCGCCTTTTCACTGCCGGCCAGCGCGACACGCGCGGGGTCCAGACCCGGCGCCTGCTTCAGCGCCTCGAGAACGGCATTGGCCCGCGCGGCGCCCAGCGCATCGAGGTCCGCATCGCCGATCGGCTCCGCCTTCGCGACACGCTCGCGCAGAGCCTCGACGTATGCGGGCTCGTCAAGATCCTGGTCGTCTTTGGAAGAGGCTGACGTTGGCCGGACGAACTGCGCGCGCAGCGCTTTCATTTCGTCCTTGTTGATCTTGTCCTTGAATTCCCCTTCGAGAATTTTGCGCTGCCGCGTGGTCCAGCGCCGGCTTTCGTCCTCGGATGCGCCTTTCTCACCAAGCTTCTTCGTCACTTTGGCATCGACGGCCTTCAGCTGGAGGCTGAACCGGTCGGCCTCCGGATCGACGACGGCGGGCACCGTCAACGCCAGAGTGGGCCTCATGCTCAAGGCTTGGGCGACCTGCAGGATTTTTTCGCGCTCCGGCGGCGCGAGGTCTGCCCCCCCGGCGGCGAACTGGATCTCGTCCAGATTCTGTCCGGACATTCCGGCAAGGCCCGCCAGCGCCCGGAACGGCGAAGTGACGATGTTGGTGAACAGATTCATGACCGCGTCCCAGATGACGCTTCCGATGCCGAATTTGGGATCGTTGACGTCGCCGCGAACCGGAAGATTGATGTCGATCTTGCCGCTGCTGTCCTTCAACAGCGCGATGGCGAGCCCGAGCGGCAGATTTTTAGCCCCGGGCACGTCCTCTTTTTCGCCGAGCTCGATGTTCCTGATCACGATGCGATTGGCGCCGTCGAGCTTGCCGCGATCGAGCGCGTATTTGAGATCGACATCCAGGCGCCCCTTGGCGATCCGCCGGCCGGCGAATTTGAGTGTGTAGGGCGACAGCTCCGGAAACTCGACATTACGGAAGAGAAGCGCGATCTTCGTTTTCTGAATGGGGTCGAACGGCGTGAGAGAGCCTTCTATTTTCGCCTCTCCGAATTGACCCACCTGACCATGCAACGCGACGCGCGCGGGCGCCTTCGTGTCGGTCGCGAGCGTCGTGATGTCGCCCGCGAGATCCGTCACATGAGCGGCAAAGGGAAGCGGGAGCGACTGGTCGGAGAAATCCGCCGAGCCACGATCGATCGTCACGCGACCGATGGTGATGTTCATCGGTTGAGCGGCGACGTCTTTGGATGCAGCCGGCGGCGGTTCCTGCGGCGCGGACTCTTGTCCTTTGACCTGCGCGCTGTCCCCGCTCGGTGCCGCAGACGACGGCTTCGCATCGCTCTGCAGAATCTCGCCCAGATTCGTCGTGCGGTCCTTGAAGACGTGGAAGCTGAGATAGGGCGCGGCAATCGCAATTTCCGAGATATCCAGCGCGTTCTCTGTCTTCCGATATTGGAACCGATCGATGCCGACGCGCTCCCAGGCGACGACAGGCTCGTTCTTGACCTCGTCGCTCACCTTCAAGGCGTTGAGCTCCATATGGCCCGCCGCTTCGAGGGTATCGACTTCCGGCATCTTGATGTCGGTCTCGAAATTGAGCTTGCCGTCTTCGATTTCGACCTTTGCGTAGTCATGCACATAAGGCTGGACGACCGCGACCTGCAGATCCGACGTGCTGAGCTTTGCATCGAGCTTCAGCGCGGGAAGAAGCGTGAGATTTCCGTCGAACCTGACGAGCCCGCCGGGCATCACATGCGTGTCGAATGAAACCGGCAGCACCACCCCGGACGCATTCGAGATGTGCGCCACGCTGAGATTGACGTCCGACAACTGCACGGAACCCGGCACGTGTAGAGCTCTGTCTTCCAAACGTAGCTTCGCGCTCTTGATCTGGAACCGGCCGAGGCTCGCCGACCATTCGTCCTTAGCGCGTTGCTCGGGAACCGTCTCCGTGTTGGGCGGCGGCGCCGACCGTCCTTTTGGCCCCAACAAGCGCTGCAAGCTGAGCTGCCCGTTTTCCTCGCGCAGCAGATCGAGATCCAGCCCGCTGAGCGTGAGCGCCTCGGCACCGGCCGTCCGTTCCGGCCACGCCATATGGCCGCCCGCCAGCTGCAGCTCCGGGAGTTTCAGAAACGGCGTATCCGTCCCCGTTTCGCACAAAACCACATTGCTGAGGGCCATGGCCAAATTGCTGACAGAGACGGCCAGCGCCCCATCGGCGCCGGATTTGACTTCGTAATCGAAATCGCCCGCGGACTCTCCCGCCGCCGAGATCTTCGTCGTGCTTTCGAAATAGCGTGCGAGCAGGCTCATGAGCGTGCCGCGCGTGCTGATGTGGCCGGTGGAGACGAGCGGATTCAAGCCCAGCCTGCCGGTCCACTCGATCTTTGCGCCATTTTCGAGCTCTATGACGAGGGGCTGGAGCCCCTTCTTTCGCGGCACGCGGCTCAGCCTGTTGGGCAACGTGCTGAGCCGGTCGACCGCGACGTCCACCGGGCCGACTTGCGTCTTGAACACCGTGCCCGGGACATGATCCGTGACATCGATCCGCGTGTCATGAATGCGCAATTTCCGCACGACAAGGCGCGTCGGCTCCTCCTCTTTCGCCGGCGTTTCCGCAGCAGGCACCTCAATCGATTTCAGAACGCGGCCGATGTTGGTATCGGTGTCGCTGTAGCGGATGATGTTCGCGCGCAGCCCATCCAAGCGGACATCGCCGAAGCACCAGGCGAAGCGCAATGCGCTGCTCAGCTGAAAATTGGCATAGAAGCGATCGAACCCGGCGATCGGCACGCCGTCCTCCTCCGTCAGCCGAAAGCCGCGCAGGTCGGCGCTGAACGCGAAGGGATTGAACCGCAGCTCATCCAGCGCGGCTTTGCGATGCAAGGTGTTCTCGACGGCAGCAACGATCCGCGGCTTCGCGATCCAGGGGACGAGCACAAATCCGCTGAAGGTGTAGAGCAGAAAGAGTGCTGCGGCCCAGAAGCGCTTGCGCCGATAGTTCAGCCATTCGCGCGGCGCCCCGAGCCAGGCGCGCGGCCGAAGTCCTCTTTGCTTCACCTCTTGGTGGGCGCGGACGTAAAGCTCCTTCCCGGTCGAGGCCAGGCGCTCGCGCGTGAACAGAGGCCTGAGCTGGCGCCACCGATTACGCCATTTGTCGGCCACTCGGGCCGGCGGCGGGCTTTCGGCCGTCTCGGGAGCGCCATTTTCAGATGAGTCCGGCGACATGGATGCGACTCGGGTTGAGAAACGCCACGCCCCTATGTCGCAACCGGCGGCAACCGCCGTCAAGCGGGCGCCGCCGACGCGGGTTGCGCGGCTTCAAGGGGGTGCGTATGGGTAAGCGGAACGCGCCCTTTTTGAGTGAGTCTCGTGCCGCTGCTTCAGCTTCAGAACATCCATCTGACCTTCGGCGGCACACCCCTGCTCGAAGGAGCCGATCTCCTGGTCGATCCAAAGGAGCGGCTTTGCCTGGTCGGGCGCAACGGCTCCGGCAAATCCACCCTGCTCAAGATCGCCGCAGGGCTGATCGAGGCGGACCAAGGGATGCGGTTCATCGAGCCCCGCGCCACTGTCCGATATCTTCCGCAAGAGCCCGACCTCTCCGGCTACGCCACCACACGCGCCTTCGTCGAGTCAGGCCTGGCCCCCGGCGACGACCCGAACCGGGCCTACTATCTGCTCGGCCATCTCGGCCTGAGCGGCGACGAAGCGACACACACGCTGTCCGGTGGAGAAGCACGGCGCGCCGCGCTGGCGCGGACCCTTGCACCCAAGCCGGACATTCTACTGTTGGACGAGCCGACCAATCATCTCGACCTTCCCGCCATTCAATGGCTCGAACAGGAGCTCGCCACCCTGCCCTCCGCGCTGATCCTGATCAGCCACGACCGACGCTTTCTGCAAAACTTGTCGCGCGCAACGGTGTGGCTCGACAGAGGACGCACACGCCGCCTGGAGAGCGGGTTTGCCACCTTCGAATCGTGGCGGGATGAGACGCTCGAGCAGGAGGAGCGCGAGCAGCACAAGATCGATCGCAAAATTGCACGCGAGCAGGATTGGGTGCGCTATGGCGTGACCGCGCGGCGCAAGCGCAATCAGCGCCGCATGGCGGAGCTCGGCGCCTTGCGGCAAAAGCGCCGCGCTCATCGCTCGACCGCCGGCGCCGTCAAAATGACAGTTACCGAAGCGGACAGTGGGGCCACGCTCGTGATCAAAGCGCGCGACCTCTCGAAATCCTTTGACGGAACTCCGGTCATCCAGAATGTGTCCCTCACCGTGTTTCGCGGCGATCGGATCGGCATCGTCGGCCCGAACGGCGCGGGAAAGACGACGCTCATCAATCTGCTCACCGGACGTCTCCCGCCGGATCAAGGTCACGTCACGCTCGGCACCAATATCTCCGTGGCGTCGCTGGATCAGAGCCGCGCCAGCCTCGACCCCAATCGAACGCTGAGCGACACGCTCACCGGAGGCGGCAGCGACACCGTGAAAGTCGGCACGCAGACGCGGCACGTGATGAGCTACATGAAGGATTTCCTGTTTTCGCCCGAGCAGGCGAACACGCCCTTGCGCGTGTTGTCGGGCGGCGAGCGCGCGCGTGTTCTGCTCGCGAAAGCCTTGGCCACGCCGTCGAACCTTCTCGTGCTCGATGAGCCGACCAACGATCTCGATCTCGAGACGCTCGATCTGCTTCAGGAAATGATCGCCGACTATCCCGGAACCGTTCTGCTCGTCAGCCACGACCGTGATTTTCTCGATCGGGTCGCAACATCGATTCTGATGGCTGAGGGAGACGGTCGCTTCGCGGAATATGCGGGCGGCTACAGCGACATGGTCACCCAGCGTGGCGACGGCGTGCGTGCGAAGGAAGTAGCAAAAACAGCACCGGCCCGGGAGCCGCCGAAGGCCCAGGACCTTGCGCCGCGCCGCAAACTCAGTTTCAAAGACAAGCACGCCCTGGAAAGCTTGCCCGCGCAGATTGCGGCGCTCGAGCGAGAGATTGCGGGGTTGCAGATGCAGCTCGCGGACGGCAACCTTTATGCGCGCGACGCCAAGCGCTTTGCCGAGATGACAACTCGGCTCGCAACCGCACAATCCGATCTTCACGCCTGCGAACAACGCTGGCTCGAGCTGGAATTGTTGCGCGAGGCCATCGAGCGCGAGCGAACATAGCCGCGCTTCTGTCGACGATACCGGGCGCCATTGCAGCTATGGTCAACGCCAAACACCATCCGAACTCTGACGAGTTCCGATCGCTACGATCGCGTAGGTCCGGACGAAAGAATAAACATCGCCGTACCTTGCGCTGGACGGCATGCCTATGGAACAACAAAGCGGATCCAACGCCCAAGGGCCAATAGCGCCTCGCGTCCGAAGAGGCAAACCAGTGGAGGACTGATGTCGAGAAGGGGATTTGCCGTCCTGACGGCAATGGTGTCTGCGTTCGCCCTCTTTGCCGGCGCACCGGCCGCCCGATCGGCGCCAAGCCAACCCACCGATGAAGCCGCTCTTCTCGGAGATCAGAGCAAAGGCGATAACTGGGCGGGCTATGGCCGCACCTATGGCGAGCAGCATTACAGCCCGCTCACCGCCATCAACGATCACAACGTCAAAAAGCTCGGTCTCGCCTGGTGGTCGGATCTCGGCGTCGGCAATCCCGCCTCGATTCCGGTTGCCGTTGACGGCGTGCTTTATTACGCGGTGGGCCTCAGCGTCGTGCACGCGGTGGACGCGGCCACCGGCAAGCCCCTCTGGGACTATGATTCGAAGGTCGCCGAAACGGATACGCGAACCATGCGCGTGGCGTGGGGCATTCGCGGCCTCGCCTATTCGGACGGCAAAGTCTACACGGGGACTCAGGACGGCCGGCTGATCGCGCTCGACGCAAAGACCGGCAAGGAAGCCTGGGTGGCTCAGACCACCGAAAAGGGCGACGGCCGCTACATTACCGGCGCGCCACGCGTCTTCAACGGCCTTGTGATTATCGGGCATGGCGGCGCCGACACCTCCAACAACCGCGGCTATGTCACCGCCTATGACGCCAAGACCGGCAAGCCGGCCTGGCGCTTCTTCCTCGTCCCAGGCGATCCCTCCAAAGGCTTCGAAAACGCGGCGATGGAGATGGCGGCCAAGACCTGGACGGGCAAGTGGTGGAAATATGGCGGCGGCGGCGCGGCCTGGAACACCTTTACCTACGACGCCGAGACCGACACCGTCATGGTCGGCACCGGCAACGGTGCGCCCTGGAATCAGAAGATCAGAAGTCCCGGTGGCGGCGACAATCTCTTTCTGTGCTCGATCGTCGCGCTCGATGGAAAAACCGGTGCCTATAAATGGCACTATCAATTCAATCCCGGCGAGACCTGGGACTACAACGCGGCGATGGACATGGAGCTTGCCGATCTCGTGATCGACGGCAAGCCGCGCAAGGTCGTGATGGAGGCGCCGAAAAATGGCTTCTTCTATGTGATCGACCGGACCAACGGAAAATTGATCTCGGCGGAGAAAATCTCGAAGGTGACCTGGGCCACGAGCATCGACCTCACGACGGGTCGTCCGAACGAGGTCCCCGGCGCCCGTTTCCCCAACGGCAAAAACTTCGAGATGTGGCCGAGCTACACCGGCGCTCACAGCTGGATGCCGATGGCCTTTAGCCCGAAGACCGGTCTTGTCTACATCCCCAAGATCGCGACGGGAGCCGTCTATAGCGACCGTGGCGTGAACTTCAAGAATTGGCGGCGGCCCGGTAACTACGCACCGGGCTTGGGCGACAACATCGATGCCCATACGCTCAAGGACCCGGAGCAGAACACGACGGAGCTGCTCGCCTGGAATCCGGTCACACAGAAAAAAGCCTGGTCGGTGAAGACCGTTGGCGGCTGGAACGGCGGCGCTCTCGCAACGGCCGGAAATCTCGTGTTCCACGGCCAGATCGACGGGCGCTTCAGCGCTTACGCGGCCGACACCGGAAAGGAGCTTTGGCAGTTTCCGGCCCAAGCGGGCATCATCGCCGCGCCAATCACCTACACGGCCGGCGGGAAGCAATATGTGACGCTGCTTGTCGGCATGGGCTCGAGCGCCGCCATCGACGCGAACACTCAGGGCGGATTGGTCTTCGACAGCCGGACGCAGGCAAAACGCGTTCTCACCTTCATGGTCGGCGGAAAAGCTCAACTGCCGCCCGCACCACCGCCGCCGAAGGTCGAGGCGCTGGAGGATCCCGGCTATCGCCCGAACGAAACGCTTTCGGCGAAGGGAGCTGACATCTTCGGCCTACGCTGCCTGTCGTGTCACGGCTTCAACGCCGTCGCAGGGGGATACGCGCCGGACCTTCGTGCCTCGGGAGTCCCGCAATCGGCAGAAACGTTCCGGTCGATCGTGCATGACGGCGCGATGCTCAGCAACGGCATGCCGAACTTCCCCGAGCTCTCAAATTCCGATCTCGAGTCGCTGCGGCAGTATTTGCGCAGCCGCGCGGACGACCTGAGATCCGGCAAGTCCGAAAGCACAAACAAAGGCGGCGTCCCGACCCAATGAGGGAAGCCAACTCGTAGAACGATGAGCATGAAGCGGCGCCGCATTCCCATGCGGCGCCGTTTCGCTTTTGCAAGTCCATCATCAGCGCAATAAATGAGCGCAATTATCATCGCGGATTGCGTTGTCTGTATGGGAGCCGGAGATTGCCTGCTACGGCAGGTGACCTAGGCACGAAGCCGAGCAAACACTTCATTCGATAAGTTGCTTCGTCCAAAATCCCGTTGGAAATTCAAGCGGAAGATTGCAACCGACCTCTAGCTCGGAGTCGCGAGAGAGGTCTCAACATCTCTTCGAACCCGCTGAGGCTGTCCACTCGACAACCCTCGGAAATCCTGTTTCCTTGACCTCGAACATGAACAACGAGTCATCGCGCTAACGATCAACAGCGGCCGTCGTTCACGGGGAGAAAAAAGCACTGGGTAGCGTTCGTATGACCTGCGCGCATGGCTGCGCGGGAAAGCGCCGTTATGTCTCTTTGAGCATCGATCCGAGCGGCGAACCGTTCTCGCTCGGTATCGCCCCACCATGTGCCTCAGCCTCCTCCGACAAAACTTGTTAGGGCGCAATGTTTGAAATGGCGCTGCCCAGAGGCGCAGAGGAGCGAGGGATACGGGTGATGAAAACAGTGACACGATGGAAGCAAGCATTGCTGGCAGCGACGGCAAGCGTGGTCGCAGCCACCGGCGCTTACGCGCAGACACCAGGCACCAAAACCGAGGGTCTCGAAGACATCATCGTGACGGCGCGCAAGCGCTCGGAGTCGCTCATCAGCGTCCCCGTCGCCGTGACGGCCATCACGGGAACAGAAGTTCAGCGCCAAGGTGTGACCGATCTCAATCGCATTGCTCAGCTGGCACCGCAGGTCATGCTCGCCAAGGCCGACTCCGGCGCCGGTGCCACCTTCACGATCCGCGGGCTCGGTTCATCGCCGGTCGATGCCGGTCTCGAGCAGAGCGTCACCGTCGTCATCGACGGCGTGCCGATCACCCGCGGCAACGTCATTTCCGCCGGCCTTTTCGATCTCGAACAGGTCGAAGTGTTGAAAGGCCCTCAGGCGCTGTTCTTCGGCAAGAACAGCCCGGCCGGCGTGGTCTCGCTCCGGACGGCCAATCCGACCGATACGGTGTCAGGCTATCTGCGCGGTGGTTATGAATTCGAGGCCCGGGAGAAATATGGCGAAGCCGCGATCGGCGGCCCTATCACGGACACGTTGAAGGGCCGGTTCGCGTTTCGTGGCTCCGCCATGCGGGGATGGGTTCAGAACGTGGCCGAACCTCTGTCACCCGCGCAAAACCCCTTCTATCCGACAACGGGGTCTCCGGGCGCCGGAGCGCCATGGGATCCCGGCACGAAGGAATATATGGGCCGCGTGACGCTGGTCTGGACGCCGTCGGACGTGTTCGACGCGACCGTGAAGGCCAGCGGCAATCACTACCACGACAACGGCACGACGACTCAGGCTTACTGCTTCGATGGGACAGCGCCCAGTAACGATCCAGGAGCTATACCGGGCAACCCACCGCGTTTCCTTGATCCCGCCAACGATTGTAAGTTCGACAACAAACTGGCCAGCGTCGGCATTGACCCGTCGCTTATTCATGACTGGCCCCTGATGCATGCCGATGGAAAGCCCTATTCGGATCAGAACACCATCCTCACCTCGCTGACGATGAACTACCACTTGCCCAACATCACGGTCACGTCGGTGACGAGCGGGATGAACCTCAATTACAAGCAGTCAAACGACTACGCCTTCACAAGCTTCGGCGGGATTCCCGTCGCGCTCGGCGAGGACACGCACAGCTACTCCGAAGAAGTTCGGCTGGTCAGCGAATACGAAGGACGGATTAATTTCACCGCGGGCGCATTTTACGAAAACGTGGACCGGAAAACGCAGGTCAATTCGTTCCTGTTTTTCGTCGGCGTGGATCCCGCAACCGGCAAGTACCACACGGATCAAATTGTGGGAGCAAACAAGGCAAAGACGGTCTCCGGATTTGGACAACTCCGTATCCAGGTTCTGAAGAACGTCGAAATCGCGGGCGGTGTTCGCTATACGAGTGAATCGCGAGACCAGTTCCTCAACAACGATTATTACAACCCGGTATCTGGCGCCATCCTTGGTCTTGTTCCGACTGGATTCCCGGGCTCGCCGTTCCGCGGCAAATTCAAGGACAGCAACTGGTCTCCCGAAGCCACGATTTCGTGGAAGCCTGCCCAGGATCTGATGTTCTACGCCGCTTACAAAACCGGCTACAAGTCGGGCGGCTTCTCCAACCCGTCGCTGTACCAGATCGATCCAAGCACAGGTAGGCCGCCGGTACCGAGCGACTACGCGTTCGCACCGGAAAAGGCGAAAGGCTATGAGATCGGGTTCAAGGGCTTCATGTTCGATCGCAGATTGCGCATCGAAACGGCTGCCTATCGGTTCAATTACACGGGGCTGCAGCTTTCGGTCTTCAACCCGCAGACCTTCAGCTTCTTCATCCGCAACGCCGGTAACGCACGTATCCAGGGCTTTGAGGTGGCAGGCGAGTTCGCGGCAACCCAGATGCTCCGGCTGAACGCGAGCTTCACCTACAACGACGCCAGGTTCACGGACTTCCCGAACGGTCAGTGCTATACAAACCAGCCGACCGCATCGGCCCCGACCAAGGGCGCCTGCTTCAATCAAACGCAACCGCTGACCGGCGCTACGCTTCCGCGCGCACCGCGCTACACCTTCACAGCGGGCGGCAGCTACGACCGGGCCATCAACGATCGCCTGATGTTCGGCATCAACGGCGGCGTGAACTATTCGGCGAAATACTTCACGCAGGACGACCACAATCCACTGACCGTTCAGAAGGCCTTCACGCGCGCCGACGCGGGCTTGCGGATCTACACGCCGGACGACAAGTATGAGCTGGCGGTGATCGGACGGAACCTGACGAACAAGTACTACATCGAGTACAGCACCTCTAAGGCGTTCGGAAAGACGACGGGCGACTTCCAGGCCGCGACGCCGCGCACGCGCGAAGTGCGCCTGCAGTTCACCTACAAGTTCTGACGACACGCGTTGCGAAACACAAAGGGGCGGCGTGGTGATGGCCACGCCGCTCCTTCTTTTTTGCATTCGCCGATCAGAACGAGACCGGCCCCTCGGTATAGCGGTCGAGAATCTGTGGCACGCGGAGATCCTCCGGAACCTTCGCGAGACCGATGCAGCGGTCGATCTGCTCGTGGAACCAAGCGATACGACGCTCCTGATAGTTCACGACCACGGCTTTGAACGCACCCGAGTCGAGCGACGCCTGGATCGGCTCCAGATTGTCGAGGTCCTCCCTGAGAACATTGTCCATGAGAGGAATATAGCTGTCCCAGAATTTGGGCCGCGGCTCATCGCCCCAATCCGCGCCCATATAGACCTGTTCGATGTCCACTTCCCGAACGCTCTTCGGCCAGATGAACTGCATCGTCAGACCCGTGCCTTCGACAAGAACGGAGGCATTCGGGAAGACCGACCACGCCGTCACGTTGTCGCGGCAAAACTTCGGAATGCTGTCGATCCACAAATCCGCGCCACGGGCGTAAGCCGAATGCGCACCCGTATTCTTGCGCGTGACCATTCTTGAATGGCCGCCGGGAAAGAGACTGTTCATCGACGCGTGGGTGTCGAAATGCTTTCCGCCGGTGCCAGCATGGATGAAATTCACATGATACACTTCGTTGAACGCGTCGACGGTCGCCTTCCAATTGCAGCGAATGTGATAGTCATCCTTGCTGAGAACGCGGAGATTGGCATCTTTCAGAAAGGCGAGCTCGGTCGCGACGGGGCCGAGAGCCTCCAGCAACGGCGGTGCGTTGCTGTCCAGATTGATGAAGATGAAATGATTCCACTCGGTGCAGGGCACCTGAATAAGTCCGTGTTCGCCTTTTTCCAGCCCGGGGAAATCCCGGAGGTCGGGAACCGACACCAGCTTGCCGTCCAGGCTATAGGCCCAGCTGTGGTAGGCACAGCGCAAGACTTCGGCCTTGCCGCATTTACTGCGGACCACCGGCGCGCCGCGGTGACGGCATGTGTTGTAGAAGGCGCGCACCACGCCGTCGCGACCCCGCACAACGAAAATCGGAACACCCAGCTTGTCGAAAACCTTGTACTGGCCCGGCTCCGGCAGTTCCTGCCGGAAGGCCGCGACCACCCATGACTTCCGCATCACGTTGTCGCGCTCGAGCGCGAAAAAGTCCTCGCGGTTGTACCGCCCGCCGGGGATCGGCTTGAGCACGGGAAAATCCTCCGGAGGACCCGATCGCGCCTTTTCATAGTCGATCTTGTTTTCGATCTCTTTGATATGGACGTTCATGGGACCTCCGCGATCAATGAGTTGGAGCGAACGACTTGCTTCTTCTGAGCGCTGGACTTACGCAGCGAATAGCCGGCGGCAATGGCATCCCAGACGGAGCCCACGGGCTTGTCGTTGCGCAGCTGGAACTTCTGGACTTTTCCGGTCGGCGTTTTCGGCAGCGACGGCCGGAACTCGATGAAGCGCGGCGTCGCGAAATGCGGCAGTCGCTCCGCCGACCACGTCCACAGACCCTCTTCCGTGAGCGCCGCGCCTTCCATCAAGACGATGGTGAATTTGATGTGCTCTTCCTCGCCGGGCTCACCGGGCACGGAATGGACCGCAACCTCACTTATGTCTGGATGCGCGCCGATCACGTTCTCGACTTCGAAGCTCGAGATGTTCTCGCCGCGGGAGCGCAGATAGTCCTTCTTCCGGTCGACGAAATAGAGATTGCCGGCCTCGTCGAGCTTGCCGATATCGCCCGTGTGCATCCAGAGATTGCGCCACACCTTCACGGTCTCTTCGGGACGCCGCCAATAGCCGGAGAACATGACATCGGGAAAGCGCGGTCGGATCACGATCTCACCAAGCTCTCCGACGGCCACAGGCGTATCGTTGTCGGAGAAGATCTTCAGCTCGTATTCGTCGGCGACGGTTCCGAGCGAGCCTTCGGGCGGCAGGGGCGCGCCGCGTCTTTGACGTGTAATCGGCGAGGCTTCGGTCTGCCCATAGATGAAGCTGTTGATCTGCTGAACCCCGAAGCGCTCGTTCCAGATCTTGCGCAGCCGTTCGCTGCAAGGAATGCCGGTCACCGCGCGCAGCTGGCCGAAGCATCTTTTCATCGCGAGCGTTTCCGGCGCCTGCGCCAGAAGCGGAAACATCGATGCGATGATCAGCGCATGCACGGCGCCCGTCCGTTCGATGTCGTCCCAGAAGCCCGTCACGGAAAAGCGCGGCGCGACGCAGGCCCGGTTGCCCGCGAGCATGGCCGCCAAAAGAAAATAGCCGGATCCGCCGACATGAAACAGCGGCAGGCACGACCACACCCCTTCGCCCGGCGCGAGCGGAACGGCGTCGTTGGTCTTGCCGGCGAGATTGCACATGTAGTTGTGGCTCAGCATGCAGCCTTTCGAAGGCCCTGTCGTGCCGGAGGTGTAAACGATGCAGCAGATGTCGGCAGGATCGGGTTGCACCAGCGGACGGAGCACCCCGTTGTGACGACACGCCTCAAGCGAGATCAGTTCAAGCTTGTCGCTCGCGACCGCCTCGCCCCGGGACACGACCGTTCGCAGATCCGGCAGGCTCGCGGTAATCGCTTCCAGGCGTTCCACATAATGGCTCTCGGCAATCACGATGGCGGCTTTTGAATCCGCAACCTGATGACGCAGAAACTCGCCGCTATAGGCAGTATTCACGGGTACCCAGATGCCACCCAGCTTGTTGATCGCGAGCCAGCACAGAATGGGGTCGATGCTGGTATCGAGAAACGTCACGACGGTGTCGCCGGGCTTCACGCCCAGCGTGGCCAGTCCATAGGCGAGTTCCGCGGATTCGCGATCGACGTAGTCGAACGAATAGGCGTCCTCGCCCAGCTGAATCCATGTCAGCGGGCCCCACGCTTTCACCGCGCGATCGAGGGCGGCAAGCACCGTGTCGCGGTTCTGTCGGGACGGGTTTTTGAGGTCCTGTTTCATCGACTGTTCGTTGTCTCGAGCGCTCGCGCTATTTGTCCGGCGTGTACGGCATCATGAGATTAACGACCTCATCTTCGACGATCTCGTGCACTTCGGCGATGTTGCGGCGAAGGTCCGGGTCGAACAGGCCGGCCTGTAGCGCGGCCGCATCGGGCACGTGCCAAATATTCACCACGGAGTTCACCCGCCCCGTGATGCTGACGAGCCCCTTCTCCAACCGCCACCCATGCTTCT
>Ga0081455_10001085_pt1 | contig 34271 bp, 35 predicted proteins | sample TabmetS3T2R1_FD_70207 | JGI IMG/M metagenome (GOLD analysis project Ga0081455, IMG submission 70207) | Tabebuia heterophylla rhizosphere microbial communities from the University of Puerto Rico - S3T2R1 | ecosystem: Host-associated > Plants > Roots > Rhizosphere ...
CGGGATTAGAGAACTGAGCGCCAGTATCAGGCCGTCCCGTCGTCGGCCAGAGAGGAAAAGCGCTCCACCAGCTACGCCGAGGAACAAACCAGCGACCGAGCTGTTCAGTGCCGCTAAGGCAGACATCGCGGACGCAGCACGTAGGCGTCCCGAAAGGAGAGCCAACAGCGCACCAAGCCCAAACGCGAGACCGAGGGCGAACGTAGTCCGGGTAGTCACGAGATTTCCGGTAAGGCAAACCGCCCCGACAATCGCACCGGCGACCGGTCGCGGGACCACGGTGCGCTCCAACAACGCCGCGAAAATGACGACGCTCGCGACGTAGGCAAGCGCCGTCGTAAGTCGAACGCCTACGACAGCCATGACCAGGGGAGACAAGACGCTGTAGCCAAGTGGGTTGAAACCGCTATACCAGCGGAGCTTCAGCAGCTCGGGCCAATGCGTTTTGGCAAACTCGGCATGCGCAACCTGGGCTGCCAGATCACGGCCCATCGGCGGAGCAAGAAGGTACGCTGCCGCGAATAGCACAGCGATAGATCCAGCGGCGACGACTCCAGGCCAACGTCGGAACAGCGAAAGCGTGCGCAATTGGATGCTGCGACGCAGGCTGATGACCGGCTTCTCGGGATCGAGGCTTCCCAGATTCTCGTCGAGGGTAGGGGCGTCTTTGGCGGTTGGAGAGTGAAGAGTCACCGCAGAAGGTTCCTCGTTACGATCGTCCCCCTCCTGATCGCTTGGCATAACTGCAGCGTGATCCGTGCGTGCTGCGCGGTAACGGTGTCCTCCTTCCGGCACACGAACTATCAGTAGGCGCTGTCCGAGGGCAGCCTTTCTGGCAGCGACCGGGGGTATGGACTGGGCGCTATCGCCCAACTTCTATGACATCACCTGAGCCTTGGAAATATCCGACGATCCTGGGGGTGTCGCGCTCCTGGGTTCCGCAGGTCGAGGCACCGGACCGCAGCTACAGAGGCCCATCCGGGCCTGAAAGAGCTTGCTATTCCTACCGCTGCGTCATGCATAATGATGAACCTTCGAACTAGATCGGCCAGAACGGGGCGGCTAGATCACCGTGGCGGACGCATTGGAGTCCAATGACCAACCGCACAGAAATGGTGTCGCCTGACGCGTTGGTGCTGACACACGCGCTAGAGAAGCTTCGTGCGCGTGACGGCCTTACTTATTCGCGGCTTGAAAACAGTCGCAGCGTTGAGGCCGCGCCTCTTTTGAACCTTGCCGCCGTACGGCGCTACGCGGCAATCCAAAACATCGAACGAGCTCAGGCGGTGTTGGAAGTAATAAAGGAATGCGTGCGCGAAGGCCTCCATGAGTCCGAGTGCATAGTGGCCGACGCAGTGTTGGGGCTCGGCACATTCTCCGAGGCATATACCCGCCACGGTATTGATGAGCGCGCGGTTTTTGTGCTTCATTCCGGCTTGCTCGGCAGGCGACGTAGCACGCTGCTATCCACCTGGCGATCGCTACATGAGGCATTGGGTTTTACACCAGCGGACCCACCCAGCGACCGGGCATTGCGAGGGTCAATAGAGCCGACGGTCCTCCGCGAACTCACCCGCCAACTCATTAGGCGCGAAGAATATTCATTCGGTTCCAAGAGCGCGGTCATGCCATATGCGTCCGAGAACCGTTCTCAAATAACCCCGATGCCGCGGCCTGGCAGAGTCATCGTTATTGGTGGCACGGTGATGGACGCCACTTTTCACACAAAGGATATCCCGCCACGAGGGACCTCGACTGAGGCATACGCTTTCGGACGCGCGCCTGGTGGCAAGGGACTGTGGCAGGCTGTAGCGGCGGCACGGTTGGGCCTCGAGGTAGCACTGGTTGCGGCAGTGACTGAGGATCAATTCGGCCGTGAGATCGTGGATTTCCTGAAGGATGAGCGAATTGATACATCCCTGCTAAAGCTGGTGAGGGACGCGCATACACCTTTTACGGGTGTCATTGAGTTCGAGATGGGCGACAGCATCGCAATTAGCTGGCCGAATCGGTCAGAGGTGCATCTTGACATTCGTGATATCGATCGACTTGGTGAGCACTTTGCCGCCTGCGACGCCGTACTGCTGACGTTCGAGATTCCACGCGAGACACTGCAGTACACATTGGCCTTGGTCAACCGCCTGGATGAGAAGCCAATCACCATCGTTACACCAGGACAGCCTTATCCTGACGCTGCAATTTCAGGCCAAGCTCTCTCTCAGATTGATTACGTGGTTGCACAGCCATGGGAACTCCGGCAATACGGGCCTGTAGATCGGCAATCGTTTGACGTCGATGCCACCGCTCGACAAATCCTGGCGTACGGCGTCGACACGCTATGCGTCCTTGCGCCAGGTGGAGGATGCAATATCTACTCTGAAACGGGACTCGGAACGTTTACTGTGCCGACTTTGGGGTCTACCTACTTAGAGGGGTCAACATCACGAGACGCCTTCTGCGCGGCGCTTGCTGCCAAGCTGATAGATAGTGAGCGTAATTTCTCGGAAGACGTTGCTCTTTGGGCAACAGCCGCGATGTCGGCTGCAATTGCGGATCACCCGTTGCCGAACCCGCTGCCCGATCGCCGCCGGGTGGAACAACTCTTGGAACGATCACGGTATAACGTTAACCCGCGTCGTTCGCAGGTGAGCGACGCAGGTGCTGCATCTCCAGAGCAAGGACAACCTTCGTTTCCCATTGGCAGTGTCACTAAATCATCGAATCCAGCAGTTTGACAGTCGGTCAGCACTGATCTTGAGCCGGCTTGGTACTGCCAATTGTTTGCCAAAAGGCACCAAGGTCGACGATTTGCCAAACAACGGTTCAAACCCAGGGCGCGTCAAACGTGTGCACCAGCATCGATGTGCCAGTTGCGTCTTGTCCAAACCAATTTTGCTGATTGACAAACTATTGCCGTCATATTGAATGCGATCTAGGAAAGGATAGCCGCACGCGGCTATCCAAATCGGAACCTAGGACTCAGAGGATTCGGAAGGAGGGCAGCCATGTCAGGACCTGGTCTCGCGGGAGTATTGCTAATGGTCGCTACGGTCATGCTGGTAATGTCGTTCTGGCGGCAAATTGCAGTCTTTCTGCTCTTTGTCATCACTACGGTCTTCTGTTTCGGGGTCTACTACATTGTCAGGACCATTTCATACATGACGTAGTCTTACAAATGTACTGACAAGAAACTCAGTCGGCGCCCTCGAAGCCGATCAAGCGATTGAGCCAGTTGATTTGGGCAAGCCGTTGGTGGCTGAGTCCCCCTTCATGATCATTGAACGGGTAAACGACGATCTCCTTTGCACCGCCGTACGCGTGATACGCGGCATACACCGTTGACGGGGGGCAGACCTGGTCCATTAGCCCCACTGAAAACAGGGCGGGCGCGGAAGCCCGCTTGGCGAAATTCACACCGTCGAAGTAGCTGAGGGTAGTGAGCGTAGTGTCACCACCCACGCCACGATGGACCGAAAGGTATCTGGTGATTTCGGTATACGGGGGTTCGTCACAGATATCGACCGCTCGTCGGAAGTGGCAGAGGAACGGCACATCGGGCATGACAGCCACGAGATCGTTTGCGAGGCCAGCAGCGGCCAGAGTGATGCCGCCGCCTTGGCTGATCCCTTGTACCGCAAGCCTCGAAGTATCGACGTCTGGGAGGCTCCGCACTGCCTCGAGCGCGCGCAGCGCGTCGACGAAGACGCGCCGGTAGTAATACGTCTTGGGATCCTCGATCCCCTTGGTCATGAACCCGGGCGCTTGTGGTCCTGCTCCGTGCGGATCGGGAGTATCGCCGCCGCCGCCCCAGGCCGAGCCTTGGCCGCGGGTATCGACGAGCATGTGGGTATAGCCGGCGCTCGCCCACGACAGGAAGGCGCCCGGGAGGTCTCGGCCGCCGTTGTAGCCGATGAATTCGACTACAGCGGGCCGAGGACCATTCTCGTGTCGCGGGCGTAGCAGCCAGGCGTTGATCCGGTCTCCGGCATATCCGCCGAAGGATGCGTCGTAGATCTCGACTGTGCGGTACGGCGTATCGACCGGTCGTAGCTGCATGTCGAGATCGAAGGCACGTGTCTCCGAAATCGTGTCCGTCCAGAAGGTGTCGAAGTCGGCCGGTTCGGCGACCGCGGGCCGGTAGTCGATGAGCTCCTCATACGACAGGTCAGTCCTGGCCATTCAACTCCCTCTCACGACGGCACGGACAGCGAGCGGAGCTTTTTGCGGTGAACCCTAGGGAGTGGTCTCCCAAAGGCCCATGATGTTGCCTTCCGGATCCTGGAAGTAGGCAAACGCACCCATCCCTGGGATTGGAGTCCGCGGGGTCAGGGTGCTCCCGCCCTCCGCCTCGATCTGCTTCAGGGCATCGTCGATGCCATCGACGTCGATGGTGATCACCGGTGATGTCAGCTGTTCAGTGCGCTGGAACATGCCGCCGTTGATCGCGCCAGGCTCGGTGGGCTGTTGGGTTTGCTCGTCCACGTCCGTGGTCTTCACAGTCGTGTACTCGCCCTCTCCCATCGGCATTGTCTGAAGATCCCAGCCGAAGACGGAGCCGTAGAAGTTCTTCGCTCGATCAATGTTGTCGGCCGGAATTTCGAAGTGCACGACCTTGCCCATGATGAATTCCTCCTCGAGGAGATGAGATGTTCGAAGAACAACCTTACGAACCCTTCTCCCCTCGACGACGGCGGGTGCGCCCTCAGTGAGTACGCTCGCTGGCCATGATGCTTACCCATCGCGGCGAGCGGCCGGTGGTACCGGAGTCCGCGTACGTTGCTCCGTCAGCCGTGCTATGTGGGGCGGTCACCCTGGGCGAGAACGCACGCGTTCTGCACGGCGCGGTCCTGACTGCTGAGGACGGGGGAATCTGGATCGGTGACGAAACCGTGATCATGGAAAATGCCTTGGTTCGCGGCCGATCGCGACATCCGGTATCAGTCGGCAATGCGGTGCTTGTCGGCCCGCACGCTCATCTCAACGGCTCGACTGTCGAGGACGAAGTGTTCATCGCGACTGGAGTATCGCTGTTCCCAGGGTCGGTTGCAGGGAGTGGATCGGAACTGCGAATCAACAGTGTGCTGCACGTCAATTCCAAGCTGGCACCCGCAACTATCGTGCCGATCGGCTGGATCGCCGTTGGTGACCCAGCACAGCTCTTTCCGCCTGATCAGCATGAAGCGCTGTGGCGAGTGCAAGCCGAGCTCGACTTTCCAGGCACCGTTTATGGTGTGCCGCGGGGTACGCCTATGCGTACGATCATGGCTCGCCAAGCCGAGTTCTACGGCGCTCATGGAGACGACCAGATGATTGATCGCTAACGACGCGCGTTGTCTAGTGTTTGTGCATTGTTTGTTCTAGGCTATGCGCCGATCCACTCCGTAACGAGTTAGGCGGCCGCGTGGAAAGAGCAATCGTTGATGCGGACGAAGACCTGGTTGAACTGGTGGACGAGGCGGGGTCCGTTATCGGCACGACTGCGCGGACGACCGTGCACCACACCCAAACGCCTCGGCACCGCGCTTTCTCGGTCTACCTAACCGACGATGGTGGTCGGGTGCTGCTCACGAGGAGAGCTCTGAGCAAAGCCACCTGGCCTGGTGTTTGGTCGAACTCGTGTTGCGGCCATCCTCGTCCGGGAGAGATGGACCTCCCAGCCATCCATCGTCGGGTCGGTGAGGAACTCGGCGTCGAGGTGAGGAACGTCGAGGCCATCCTGCCGGACTTCAGCTACACCGCCACCGATCCGCACGGGCTTGTCGAGAACGAGGCCTGTCCTGTCTATCGCGCGTCCATCGTTGATACGGCCGTGCTACGCCCCGACCCCGAGGAGGTGATGGATTACCAATGGCTCAGCTGGCCCGATCTGGTCGCCATCGTCGAGCGCGCCCCTGGCTTTCTGAGCCCGTGGGCGGTCGCGCAAGTACGGAGTATCACACCACACCAGACAGTCTGGACGCCACACAAGGGGCCAAGTGACAACGCCGCTGACGTGACCGTGACTCTGGCCGGCGTTCAGCGTCTGCTCCATGAACAGATGAACGAGTTGACAAGGCTGTGGCGTGACCTGGATGACGGGCATGCACCCGACGTACTGCCACATGATCTGCCCGCCTGGCTGAATGATCTTCTTGAGCAGAGAGGCAAACGGATACGGCCTGCCATGTGTCATTGGGGCTATGTCGCAGCCGGCGGTGAGACTGACCGGAGTGGGCATCGGGAAATGATCCGGGCCGCAACGGCTCTGGAGCTGCTGCACCAGTTTGCATTGCTCCATGACGACGTGATGGACGAGTCCGACCTGCGCCGCGGACGCCCGGCGGCACACCGACAGGCCGAGCGCTGGCACGTTGAGGCGGACGCGCGCGGCGACAGTCCTGCCTTCGGACGAAACCTTGCCGTGCTGCTTGGCGACCTCGCTCTCGTACAGGCCCATCGGCTGGTTGCCACGCTGATACCCCGGATGCGCGAGCTCTGGTACGAGTTGTGTGTCGAGCTGGTGCTAGGTCAGCGCGGTGATCTCACCGGTGCGGCGGCCGGTCGACGTGATCGATCCCATGCCAAGCGACTCGCGCAACTGAAGTCAGGCTCCTACACGGTGGCGCGCCCGTTGGCCCTCGGCGCAGCTGCTGGTGGTGGCACTGCCGCAGCTCATCACGCTCTGCAACGCTTTGGCACCCATGCCGGAGTCGCATTCGCTCTGCGCGATGAAGTCCTCGGCGTCTGGGGAGATTCTGTCGCCACCGGGAAGCCGGTTGGTGATGATCTTCGACGAGGAAAGCCTACGGTGCTGCTCAGCCTGGCTACCGATCGGCTCACTGGCGCGGCGGCCCAAGCGCTGCGCAAGGCCGGCTCTGCTTCGATGACTGCCCGGGACGTGAAGGTTCTTCAGGATGCGATGTTGACCGCTGGGGTGCAACGCCAAATGGAGGCGTTGATCACTCGGCATGTCGAGGACGCCTGCAGCTGTCTAGCTGACGGTTCGTTGCACCCTGCCGGCGTCGCAGGCCTGATTGATTTCACCAAGTCATTGGCCTGGCGTACGTCCTGAGCAGCTGTTGCACCTCGACTATGCACAAACCTTGGACACTACGATGTCGGAACAGAGACCAGCAGGTCCCGCAGCGCTGCGGCGGCACCACTGATCGAGTGGCCAAGGGTCACGGCCAGTGGGTCACCCAACGAGCCGGCCTCGACAACGGCGGCCTGATGTTGCCCGCCAACCGCTATCAATGTCTGGCGAGCCACAACGCCCCTGACGAGCTCCACTGCGGGCGCGACGTCATTAGGCATGGGAACGGCGATCACCACCGCATCGGGCCTCTGGCGTGCCACCGCGCTCATCCAGTCCGCGAGCGGGAGGTCAGTACCCATGTGGATCACTCCCATCCCCAGCCGGCGTGCCACAGTAGCAAAGCTGAGGATGCCAAGCTCGTGGCGACAACCCGACGGCAGGCCGGTCAGCACACGAGGAAACTCCCCGTTGTCTTGACCGGCAGCGTCGTAGGCGGCGTTCAACCGTCGCTGTACCGCGGCTGCCACCATGTGCTCGCCTGCCACGGTCACCTTGCCGCTGGCCCAGGCGGTACCCAGGCGCTCGAGTTCGGGTAGCAACCAGCCGTCGACCAGCTGCTCGAACGAAATCATCGCGAAGCGCTCGTCAAGCATCCGGCTGATTGCGACTGGGTCCAGATCGGCTGCCGCCGCAATCAAATCCACCGCTGTATTACCGAGAGGAGGAGCCGGCTGGCGCCGCGGCTCATCTTGCCGGACGCCAATTGGCTGTGCCGCACCATGGACCTGGCCAGCAATGACAGCCTGAGAAGCCTCCTTGGGCGACCATCCTGACGCCACCAGGGCCTGCATACGGCGCAGGACCGCTACGTCGTCGGCTCGGTACAGCCGGTAACCTCCGCTGGATCGTGCGGGCGTGACGACGCCATAGCGCCGCTGCCAGGCGCGTAGGGTCGCAACCGGCACGCCGACCATCTCGGAGACCCGCTTGATCGTGTACATTTGACCCGAAATTTCAGACTTGACTAACTCACCCAAACCCTTGACAAGGGTGGGGCAAGGATACTAGCGCCGCCGCGGCCGGGCTGGGAGCGCCGGGAATCGCGCGCCGCCGCACGGAGGAGAAGTGAGCAGAGGCGTTCTTTCCTCTGCGAGCGACGACGACGGCGGCGGATTCACCGCGCGATGCGCGAGCAGCCCAAAGAACTCGCCGTGATCAAGCTGCTGCCAGGGCGGCTGATGACGGTGGATCCCAGATCACCCCGTCGGGACGCAGCAGTATGCCGCCGGGCTGATCGGCGCCAAGAGCCGCTGCGGTCTCGCGGTCGAGATGGTGCGTTGTCACCGGAGGAAGTACCGACTGCTTGTCCGACTGCGCCGACGGCTCTTCGGTGGTCAGCCTCGTGAACCCGGGACCGAGCAGGTCGAGGCTTGAGATGCGGCCCGCTGGAGTCTCAATCCACAGATGCGGCAGCCGATCGCCAAGATCGAAACCCAGTTCGTCGCGGACGCTCCGGCGGCTGCCCATCGGATCGAGGGAACGTGCGAGGTTGTGCTCTGCGATCGGACGCCGTTCTGTCTCGTAGGTATCGAGGAGCGAATCCGGCGCCCAACCCTTGAGCACCCAACCCAGCTTCCAGCCCAAGTTGAACCCGTCGCCAATCGCTGTGTTCATCCCAGTGCCACCGCGAGGAGTCACCCGGTGCGCGGCGTCACCGACCAGGAACGCGTTGCCAGATCGGAAGTGGTCGGCGAGCGCGCCAGAGAAGGTGAAAGTGTTCTGACCGACTAGGCGTACGGGAAGATCTGTCACGCCAGCGCTAGCGCGGATCCGGGCGATCACCTGCTCCTCAGTGAGCGGAGCCATGCCCCGCTCCTCAGGGCTAAGACCGAAGCCGTAGAGCCAACGATCACCCTGCCCGGCTGGGAAAAAGCTGGCCAGAGTGGGAGTTTCGGTGACATAGATGCCGTAGCGGTGCGGGCCGACCACGTCCCACAACGGTGCATGGAACACGACTGTGTGCGCCTTCTCCAGATCCTCAGTTGTGAAGTTGCCGATGCCGAGCCGCTGCCGCACCACGCTGCGAGCCCCGTCTGCACCGATCACATACTGTGCCCGGATGACGCGGCTCATTCCACTGTCGCCAGCACCCAACCTGAGGCGAAGCCCGTCCGCCGTCTTCCAAACATCTTCGGCGAGTGCGAGCTCAACTCGAGCGGGAGGCAGGCTTTGCAGATAGTGCAGCAGCACCATCTCGAGATGATCTTGTGGCACTGCGGCCGGCCTGGTGGGGCTGAGCAGAGCACTTTCGCTCCTGGTGGGATAGCCGACCTCGATCAAGGAGCCCGAGGCCGCCTCCGACAAGGTCGTCGTCAAGAGCATGCGCCACTCCACATCGTCCCCACCGGCCCAGAGCTCGGGCTCCAGTCCCCAGGAGCGAAACAACTCCATGGACCGAAGGCTGACCACCGTCGCCCGGGGATGTAAGAAGACAGAGTTCCGGCGGTTGAGCACCAGCGTCCGGATGCCGGCGCGCGCGAGGGTAATCGCCGCGACCAGCCCGGCCGGGCCGGCTCCGACGACGACTACAGGCCAGACAGGGTGAGACATCGAGTACTCCCATCTGTGGGTTGAGCCTTCTGGAGACCCTTCGACAAGCTCGGGGCACATTTTCCAAAGGCTCAGCGTCAGCATTTAGCTGGACAGCTTGTATTCTACAAGACAGCATGTAGTTCACGAGTCGCATTGTCAAGTGAAAATGTGGGAGGCTTCCTGACATGGCGCGAAGATACGAGCAGCAACTCAGAGCCGAGACCGCCGAAGACACCAGACGACGCATTCTCGACGCCGTCGCCGAGCGTTTGCGCAACGCTCCCACCGAACCTGTCAGCCTCGATCAGGTTGCCAAACTGGCACGGGTTGCGCGCTCAACGATCTACCTGATCTTCGGGTCGCGCGCTGGCTTGTTCGATGCCTTCACCGAGGACCTTGCGGACCGAACCGGTCTGGCGCGCCTCACAGAGGCGGTCGCCAATCCTGACGCCCGCCAGCATCTGCGGGAGGGCATCGCTGCCGGCTACCGCATGTTTGTCCAAGACCTCGCGGTCTATCGTGTGCTCTTCTCGATGAACCACATTGACCCGGCATCGCTCGGCGGAGCCGTGGAAAGGATGGAGCAGCGGCGGGCGGGCGGCATGGCGTATCTCGCTCGGCGGCTCGCGGAGGACTCAGTGCTGCGTGACGACATCACCGTCAAGCAGGCCGAGGACCTGCTATGGATGCTATGCAGCTTCGAGACCTTCGACAGCCTGTATACGGTGCGCGGCAAGTCGCTCGACGAAACCATAGGGGCGATCGTCTGGACGGCAGAGCATGCGCTATGCCGGCCGACCGCATCACTGATCACGTCATTCGGGCAGTGACCGGTAAGGAGGTGGGGTACTTCCGGCTGCCGTACGAGGGTGACGATGAGAAGTCGACTCAATCAGTCATCGACGGCATGCTGCGCTCGCAACGATACGGCTACCTGGTCGCGTCCCACGACTTCGACAGCAACGACTGGCGCTATGCCTCCCATGAGCTGACCGGCGAGATGCCGCTCCCTGAACTGAAGGGACAAACGTCACGGTTCTGCTCCACGATGGCGGTGGAACCGGACGAGATGTGACGATCGACTTCGTCTCCAGGCTCATCGCGTACGCCAAGTCGCAGGGCTACACCTTTACGACCATGCCTGATGTGCAGCCACTACTGGCCGACCGCGTCTTCGATGTGAAGCCGACGATATGGGACAAGATCACCTTGAGCCTGGTTCAGCTGTGGTTCGTCTGGCCAACGGCGCTGCTTCGCACGTTGTTTGTGATTGCGGTCGGCTTCGTCGTCGTCATCGGACTTGGCAATTGCGTGATCGCCGCCGTACGACGACGCCGTCGCAGCGCGATGATCTGGCGATCGCCCACCGCGGATCCGATGCCGGTGTCGGTAGTGCTGGCCGCCTACAACGAAGAGCAAGTCATCGGCCGGACGCTGCGCTCGGTTCTGGCATCGGAGTATCCACTGGCCGAGGTGATCGTGGTGAATGACGGGTCCAGTGATCGCACTGCTGACAAGGTTCGGGAGGTGGCGCGTCACGATGCCCGCATCCAGCTCATCGATCAGGAGAACACGGGCAAGGCAGGTGCACTGAACACAGGACTCGGCAGAGCAAGCAGCGAGATCATCGTCACGCTGGATGCAGACACGATCCTGACTCCCGAGACGATCGACAGGCTTGTTCGTCATCTCGCCTCAGACGAAACCGGTCGGCTCGGTGCGGTTGCCGGAGTAGTCCGAGTAGGCAACCGTCGACGCAACCTTCTGACGCGTTGGCAGGCGTTGGAATACCTCACCCAGATCGGTGTGGAACGCGCCGCCCAAGATGTCATGGGAGCGATCAGCATCGTTCCAGGAGCCTGCGCTGCCTGGCGCAAGACCGCCGTCCAAGAGGTTGGCGGCTACACCGAAGTCACGCTCGCTGAGGACTGTGACCTCTCGCTGTCACTGCATCGCGCCGGTTGGCGGGTCACCCAGGATGATGAGGCGATTGCCTTTACCGAGGCTCCAGAGACCGTCGATGCCCTGCTCGACCAACGCACCCGGTGGACCTTCGGCAGCCTGCAAGCGATCTGGAAACACCGCGCTTTGCTCTTTCGATCGCGGTACGGACTGCTCGGCTGGTACGTATTACCGCAATACGCCCTTGCCGTCATTCTTCCAATCGTCTTTCTGCCCTTCATCGTGTTCATGGGCATTCGGACAGCTCAGGAGCAGGGCATCGACGTCGTGGTCTTCTACTTCCTGCTCTTCCTGGCGGCTCACCTGATCATCGCCGCGGTTGGCATCGTGCTGATGCGTGAGAAGTGGCGGCACCTGTGGATGGTGCCGGTCTATCGCATCGTTTACGAGCCGCTGCGGGCGTACCTGCTTTATACGGCGGTCTACATGGCGGTGCGCGGCGTGCGCGCAGGCTGGAAGAAGCTGGCCCGCACTGGAACGCTCGACACCGGTCTGGTCACAGCCAACCCGGTCGAGCCGAATGCGATAACCGCAGGAGCTGCTGAACGATGACCCAGCTCGTTGAGGCCACGGCTCCCGCCAGGACCGTGCGGCGCGATGCCCGCCTGGATCTGCTCCGCCTGGTTGCGCTCATCGGCGTGATCATCTATCAATCGTTCGGCTGGAGCTGGACACCGATCGCCATCCCGTTCGCCGCGCTCACCTTTGCGATCGCTGGTGCGCTGATGGCGGGCTCCCTCGACCGTTCCACGACCAATCCGTGGACTGTGCTGGCGAAGCGGGTGCGCCGGGTTGTGCTGCCGGTCTGGGGCCTGGCGGCAGTCGCCGTTCCGCTTATGGTGTGGTACGGCGCTGGACACGGAACTGGCGCTTCACCCGACTGGCGGTCGATGCTGTTGTGGATTGTCCCGCTGTTCGAGCCGCCGAGCAGTGCTTGGGGCACCGCATGGACGGGCTCACTCTGGTTTGTGCCGGCTTACCTCTGGCTAGCCCTGATCAGTCCACCGCTGCTCTGGTGCTTCCGGAAATGGCCGCTGCGCACTGCTGCGCTACCCGTTCTCGGCTTGGCACTGGCCTTGTCCGCAATGTGGAGCCCGAGCAGCCCCCTGGGTGAGGTCTTGCTGACGTTCGCACTCTTCGGTGGCTACTGGTTGATCGGCTTTGCTTACCACGACAACCGCCTCCAGCGGATGTCGTTGACGTCAGTGATCATCCTGTCGTTGATACTGATGAGCGCCGGCTTAGTCGCGACTCTGAGGGTTGGCGACGTTACCGCCGCATCGCTTGCCGGCCTACCGGTGGCTAACTCTCTCTGGGGCGCCGGTGCCGTGATCTTGCTCCTGCGGCTGTACGGCAAGCAGAGTCGACCACACTCCACCTGGGTTCGCACTGCGCTTGCCGGCGTTCAAGGGAGGGCGCTCACGATCTTCCTCTGGAGCTTTCCAGCATTCTCGATCTCCGCAGCGCTGCTGGTCAGGTACGGCTCCAGCCCGCAGAGCAACGCCGCGGCGATCGCTCAGCGAACTGCCTTGGCCCTAGGGTTGATCATGGTCGCAGTTCTCCTGCTCGGCTGGTTGGAGGACCTCGCGATCGGTCGGAGCCCGAGGATCAATCCATTCGCCACTCGGCAAGAAAGAACTCACGAGCACCAGAGCCGGAGATCAGTGCTGCTGGCGTGGCCGCCGATGGTGGCTGGGGCGGCAGCAGCCGTTCTGATCACCGCCCTGGTCTTCCCGGCCGAGTCTTCGCTCCTGGTCTCTCGGCCGCGTACGGCCGTTCCGGCGGCACCCCGACCAGATCCGGGCAGCGAAGCCGCCGAGGACCGTCTCCCTCCTCGAGTGGTCGCTGGCTATTGGCAGAGTTGGGGAGGCCCCTCGGTGAAGTTGCGGGAGGTACCGCGCGCGTACAACCTGGTGCTCGCGGCCTTCGCGATCGGTGACACGACTGGAAAGATCACCTTCTCCCAGACTGTGCAGTCCAAGGCTTCATTCATCGAGGATGTGGACGCGCTCAACAAGGCCGACCGACCTGTCCTGCTATCGATCGGTGGCTGGGATGATGGCGGACTGAAGATCACCACTGATAGACAGCGGCGGGAGCTGGTAAACAGCGCATCCAAGATCATCGACACCTATCACTTCGCAGGTATCGACTGGGACTTGGAGCATGGCATCGACCCGGTCCAGGTGGCGCAGGCAACGCGGGACCTGAAGCTTCGGTACGGCCGGGATTTCATCGTGACGATGGCGCCGTTGCTGGACCCACCAAAGGAAATCGAGCAGCTCGAACTGGCAGCACGCATCGCCGATGTCGTGGATCTGGCCAGTCCGCAGTTCTACAACTACGGCACGGTTGATCCGAACTGGATCGTTGATCGAGCACTGGCCTGGGGGCGTGTTGTCGGTCATGACAAAGTCGCAATGGGTTTCATGACCGTGGACACACCCACCGACACTGGCGAGCAAAGCCCTCGCAACGTCTGTCAGATCTGGCGGCAGCTCAAGGTCCGAACTCCAGATGCCCCCGGCGTGACCACGTGGTCGATCAACCTTGACAAGTCCTCGGGCTACGACTTCGCCCGAGAATGCGCGCCATCAGTTATCCGTGAGTGAGGATCGACCAGGTCAGTGCGGATACGTGTCAGAGTTCTGTCATGTACCTGATGCGCATCGGCCCAGCCGGCTCCGAGCGACCGGTCGTCCGAATCGACGACACCCAGTACGTCGAAGTCTCCGATGTGGTCGGCGACTTCGATGAGGCTTTCTTCGGAAGCGAGGGACTGACTCGTCTCGGCGAGGTCGTGCGGGAGCGCACTGCTGCCAGGGAGCTACGGGAGTTCGCCGGAGAGCGGATCGGAGCCCCGATCGCCAGACCGCACCAGATCCTCTGCATCGGGCTGAACTACAGCGACCATGCCGCGGAGACTGGACAACCGGTTCCCGACGAACCGATCCTGTTCACCAAGTCACCCAATACACTCATCGGCCCGTACGACGACGTCCGCATCCCGCGCGGCTCGACAAAGCTGGACTGGGAGGTCGAGCTCGGCGTCGTGATCAGCAAGCGCACCAGCTATCTCGACTCGGTGGATGATGCCCGTGGCGCTATCGCCGGTTACCTGGTCGTGAACGATGTCAGCGAACGCGCGTTCCAGATCGAGCGCGGTGGGCAGTGGTCTAAAGGCAAGTCGGCGGAAACCTTCAATCCAGCCGGACCATGGCTCGTCACTCCGGACGAAATCGATGATGTCCTCAACCTCGGGATGTGGCTCGACGTGAGCGGGGTACGCCGCCAGGACGGGTCAACGTCGACGATGATCTTCGATCCCTACTTCATCGTTCACTATCTCAGCCAGTTTCTGGTGCTCGAACCGGGTGACCTGATCGACACCGGTACCCCGCCCGGGGTCGGCATGGGTTTGCAGCCTCAGGTGTGGCTGAAACCCGGGGATGTCATGGAGGTCGGCATCGAAGGACTCGGCACCCAGCGCCAGACAGTTGTCCCGGCCCCGTAGCCCAAAGGAGTGAGATGTCCACGCCCGTCGTCGTCACCGCATACTTCTATCCCGCCCCCGGACAGCATGATCAAGTGGTGGAGGCACTCCGGCCGGCGATTGCCGCCGTGCATGAAGAGCCCGGTTGTGAGCTCTACGCCATCCACGACGCACCCGATGGCACCATCGTCATGCTCGAGAAGTGGACCACGGTCCGCGATCTTGATGAGCACGGCAGCGGCGAGGCGGTTCGAGCGCTGAACGCATCCTTGGAAGGGCTGCTGGCCTCCCCTACCGAGGTCACCCGGCTGGTGCCATTGCCAGCCGGAACGGAGAAGCAAGGCCAGCTTTGACCCGGTTTGATTGCTCCGCTCGCGAGAGCTCGCTCCGCGCGGATCGCGCCTTCACGCTCGCCTACTTCGTCCTCGCTCGCAGACGAAAAGCGTGTCCGCTCGCTCCGCCTCAGCACGGCGAGGGGCACGATCCGGCTAGCGCGCCACCGGCCGAACCAACTCGACATCGGGGTTGAGTTCGACGCCAAAACCGGGCGAGTCAGATACCTTCAGGCGACCGTTCGTCGGCACTGGCTCACCTACCAGCAGCGGTGAGAACATCGGCACCACTTCATCAGCCTCCGGCGCCATCATCAAGAACTCCGCGAACGGGCTATTGGTACGCGTGATCACGAAGTGGTAGGAGTACACGCTGGAACCGTGTGGGACGACCAGGGCCCCGTACGCGTCGGCGAGCGCAGAGATCTTGATCAGCTCTGTAATCCCACCGCACCAGCCGACGTCCGGCTGCAGAATGTCAGCACACCCCATCTCGAGCAGCATCCGGAACCCATACCGGGTTGACTCGTGCTCGCCTGTCGAGATCAACATCCCAGGTGGGGCCTTCTGGCGAAGGTCGCGGTAGCCCCAGTAATCGTCGGGGATCAACGCCTCCTCAAGCCATTTCAGCCGGTATCCATGAGCCGCAGTGGCCAGCCGGACGGCGTAGTCAAGATCCAGCGACATCCAGCAGTCCCACATCAACCAGAAATCGTCGCCGACCTTGTCCCGCATCGCTGCCAGCTCTTCGATGTTCGCTCGCAACCCAGCCAGACCCTCATGCGGACCGTGATGCAGCGGAAGCTTCCCGCCGACGAAGCCCATCTGTTGGGCCAGGTCGGGTCGGGCGCCGGTGGCATAGAAGATCAGCTCGTCACGGACGGCGCCACCGAGCAACTGATAGACGGGCTCCTGCCGCAGCCGGCCCAGCAGGTCGTAAAGAGCAAGATCAACTGCACTGATCACGTTGAGCACCAGGCCTTTGCGACCGTAAAACAGCGTGGACCGGAACATCTGGTCCCAGATCTTCTCGATGTCGGTTACGAGAGCGCCTTCCAGGAAACGTGCCAGGTGTCGTTCCACGATCCAGGCCCCGGGCTCGCCCGCCGTGGTGACGCCGAACCCGACGGTGCCATCGTCGGCCTCAACCTGGACGACCAGCGTGCCCAGCACGTTGAGCCCGAAGCTGCGGCGGCTTTCCTCGTAGCCCGGGTAGCGCGACATCGGCGTCGCGATGTGGTCGTCGATCCAGTGATAGCCCTGCTGGTCGTGGTAGTCGGCTCCGCCACCGGCACCGACGGTGAAGGCGCGGACGTGGGTGATCTTGTGGGTGGTCATGCCGAAGCCCTCTGTGGTGGCCCCTGGGGAAACACCAAGATCTTGCTCGCGATGCTGCGGCCGCGGGCCAGATCATCAAAACTCTGCGGTGCTCTCTCCCAACCAACCCGCCCGTCGATCAGCGCGTGAATCCCGTCCGGAACCGTGCCGACATACTCCGCGGTATCGATGAACTCAGCGGCACTGTAAGTGAACGACCCGATCAGCGATCGTTCTGCCGTGCTCAGCGCGTACGCATCAAGCTCGAGCTGAGGCGAGCCCATTCCGACAAGGACGATCCTGCCTCCCAGACCTGAGGCGGTCAGCGCATCGGCCACGGTCCGGCTGATCCCGACCGCGTCCACCACCAGGGTCGCTGGCCCACCGAGCGCGGCGGCCACGGCGTCAACGAAACCTCCGCCGGTGGGGTCGATCACAGCGGCCCCGAGTCGAGCACATAGTTCGCGACGCGACGCGCTGACGTCGGACAATGCCAACGCTTGGATTCCCAGGCGCCGGGCGGCCAGGAGGCAGGCTTGTCCGATCGGGCCGCCACCGATTACCAGCACTCGATCGTCGGCGACAGGTTGGCCACGGCGCACGGCGTGGTAGCCCACGGCCATCGGTTCTACCAGAGCGCCGAGTTCCTCCGGCATGTCGTCCGGCAGCGGCACGACGTTCGCTGCGGGGACCACAAACCGATCAGCGAAGGCCGCTGGGATCTCTGGCGCGACGCCGAGGACAACCCGTCGACTGCACCACTGTTCCTGACCGGACTGGCAGGCCGGGCAGGCGTGGCAGGACATCACCGGGTTGACCGTCACCAACTGGCCGACTCTCAGATCCACCACATCCGTTCCGAGCTCCCGTAACCGGCCCACCGTCTCGTGCCCCATGACCTGACCGGGGTGGCGGCGACCGTTCTCACCGGAATAGCCGTGGAAGTCAGAGCCGCAGATCCCGGTGGCGATCACCTCAACCACCACCTGCCCCGGCCCTGCCACCGGATCGGGGCGTTCCTCTACTGCGATGTCGTAGTAATCACGTAGTACCAGCGCTCTCATGGCCTGACCTGCGAGGCCCGCCGGTGAGGGCCACGTGCTGCCTCAGCCTGGTCGTGCGCTACGTAGATGGCGTCGACCTCGTCCAGGTGACCGGCCTCGACCTCGTTCGCTTTCTTGAACAATGCGGTGATCGCAAACAACACGGCGCCAAGCACGGCTCCGACGGCGAGCGAGTAGAGACCTGCGTTACCGCCGAAGACTTCGTTGAAGTATTCGCGCTGGATGGGCGCCAGGAAGCCACCCAGGTTGCCCAGTGAATTGATCAAGCCGATGCCAGCGGCCGCGGCGTATCCGGTCATGTATTCAGTGGGCAGCGTCCAGAAGATAGGTTGCATGGACACGAACCCCATGGCGGCCAGGCAGAGTCCAGCGATCGCGAGCACTGGGTTGTTGCTCAGTGCGCCGGAGATCATGATGCCGCATGCGGTGACCAGCAACAGCGTGGTGCCGATCAACCGGTGCTTGCGAGTGCGGTCAGCGATCCGCGGGAAGACCGCCACCGCGATTAGAGCGAATACCCAGGGGATGGCGGTGACCAGGGACGCCTGGAAGCCCAGCTTCTGGCCGGTGATGCCGACCACCTGAGTGGGCAGGAAGAATGTGAAGCCGTAGACGGCGATCTGGATGCAGAAGTAGATCAGCGCGAAGTACCACACCCGCCAGTTGGCGAGAGCGGCGAGCACCCGCTGCGGACCGTGGCCCTCAGCCTTGGCATTGTCCTCGGCGTCAATCGTCTCTACCAGCGCCTCCCGCTCATCGTCGGGCAACCAGGTCGCATGATCAGGCTTGTCTGTCAAGTAGAAGTAGGCCCAGATGCCGACCACGACCGCGATCAGGCCCTCGACCAGGAACATCCACTGGATGCCCCGGAGCCCGAAGACGCCGTTGAGCTCCAGCAGACCACCGGAGAGCGGGTTACCGAGGATGCCCGCAAGTGCGATGCCCATGTAGAAGTAGCCGCGGGCCTGGCTCAGGTGACGGGCTGGGACCCAGTAGGTGAGGTACAAGATGACGCCGGGGAAGAAACCGGCTTCCATAACACCGAGTAGGAAGCGCAGGATGTAGAAGCTGATCGGCCCCTGGATGAACATGAAGGCGGCGGCGACGATGCCCCAGGTCACCATGATGCGGGACAGCCACCACTTCGCCCCGACCCGGTGCAACAAGAGGTTGCTCGGGACTTCGAAGATGGCGTAGCCGACAAAGAAGAGCCCAGCGCCGAACGCGTACGCCGCCGCGCTGATGCCGAAGTCGATCTCAAATTCCTGCTGAGCGAACGAGACATTGCTGCGGTCCAGGAACGCAATGACGTACATCAGCAGCAGGAACGGGAGCAGTCGTTTGAAGACCTTCTTGGTTGCCCGGTCGCTCAGGTCGTGGCGTTGCTGGGGGGTCAGACTCATGACGGTGTCGGCCATCGATATCTCCTTGCTCGTGGTGCCGTTGGTCAGGGTGGTTCAGTGCATGTGCTTGCCGCCGTCGATCTGGATGGTTGCCCCGTTGATGTAGCCGCCGCCCTCAGATAGCAGGAATGCCACCGTGGCGGCGATCTCCTCCGGCTGGCCAACCCGGCCCAGTGGGATGCCGGCGGACATCGAGGCCTTGCGTTCCTCGGAAAGCCGGCCGCCCATGATCTCGGTGTCGATCGGCCCAGGCGCCAGCACGTTCACACTGATCCCGTACGGACCCAGCTCGCGCGCCCCGCCTTTGCACATGCCGATAACCGCCGCCTTTGCGGTGGCATAGACACCCTTCGAGAACGTGCCGCCGCCATCGAAAGCCGTGATCGAAGACGTATTGACTATCCGGCCAACACCCTGTGGAATCATCCGCTCGGCGGCCGCCTTGAGCATCAAGAACGAACCGGTGACGTTGACCGCCATGACCCGTTCGAACTCGGCGAGGCTGCATTCATGCAGCGGCACCGGACAGGCGATACCGGCCAAGTTCACCAGCCCCACTACCGCAGGCAGCTCCGAGTCGATCCGGTGATACGCGTCAGTCACTGACGACTCCGAGGCAATGTCGGTCGGCACCGCCAGCAGGTTCTCATGGCCCGCCTCGCGGAGCTCTTTCTCCACACCGGCCAGGCCCTCGGCATTGATGTCGACCAATGCGACATGCCAACCGTTCTCCGCCAGCATCCGGGCCGTGGCTCGGCCGATGCCCGCCGGACCACCGGCCCCGGTGACCACGGCCGTACGCATATCAGGCAACCGGGCCGCCACGGTGGACGTCTCAGGGGCTGCGGCGAATGTCATCGGTTCTCCTTCTTTCGGTCCTGGATTAGTCGATCAAGGTGGCGAGAATGTCGCGGATGTAGGCGCAGTTCTTGCCGATCACAGTGATCGCGTCGCTGCCGTAGTGCTCGCAGAGGAACGCACCGCTGAAGCCCAGATCGAGAGCTTGGCTGATCGCGGCCCGATAGTTGATCAAGCCGAACTCCATCGGCACTGGGAAGGTCATCACCTGACCGGAGTCGGGGTCTTCATCGCGCAGATAGTTCTTGACGTGCCAGTAGTTGGTGTACGGCAGCACCTTGTCGAGCATGTCCTGGACTGGCTCGATCGGGCGGTGCAGCCGAATGAAGTTGCCGATATCAGGGTTCAGTCCACAGGCGTCGTGCCCGACTTCCTTGAGGAACTGCACCGCGTCGTCGCAGGTCCCGACGTAGGTATCCTCATACATCTCAAGGGTGATCTGCTGGCCGTTAGCGGCGGCGTGCTCGGCCAGCTCCCGGATCAATGACGCGGCCCGGCTCCGCGCCTCCGGCGACTCGTCGTCATGCCAGCCATCGGCGAGCCAGAACCAGAGCGCTCGCTCCTGTTCTTCGGTGAATGCTTGGAAGAAGCCAAAACTGACCATCGGCACCTCCAGCTCGGCCGCCTTGTCGAGCAGTCGATGGCTGTAGGCCAGATACTCCTCGCCGTGCTCGGGATCCATCACACTGCGGCGTGAGGTCGAGATGGCGGGAATTGTCAGACCGACATCGCTCAGTACGCTCTTGAAGTCGGCAAGTCGCTCCGGACTGAGATCACCGACTCGGACCCAGGTGTCGGTGGGGTCGACCTCGGTGAAGCCGACTCGCCGCACCAGTCGCAAGTGCTTAGCCCATTCCTCTGGGTGGGCGTCGTGGATGTGGCCACCATGGGAATCCTTGCTCCCAAATGGCAGCATGGCGGCCGCGACTGGCCAAGTTTCAGCGGTGTACGGAGCAGTTGTCATCGGCTGCTTTCTTCCTCGACGCGCGGAGCGTCTTGGGTGGGTGATCCGAGGGGAGCAGGGCCAAGCTCCTGCAATAGGTGCCCCAGCCGTGCGTAGGCGGTGTTGCGGTAGGCCACCAGCGGGGCCTGATCACCTGCCGGGGTGACGAAGCCGCCGCCCTGCTTGACTCCGTACCTGCCGGTCTCGACAAGCTCGGTGAGCAGCGCCGGTACCGCCAGACGGTCGCCGTAATGGGCCTGGAGGGTGCGGAAGCCGTCGCGGTAGACATCGAGACCGGCCATGTCGGCGATCGCGAAGGGACCGAAAAACGGCAGCCGGTAGCCGAACGTGGTGCGGACGATGATGTCAACGTCTTCCGGCGTAGCTACGCCCTCCTCGACGAGGTTCACAGCTTCCCTGAGCAGCACGTACTGCAAGCGGTTGAGTACGAAGCCGGCTTTGTCATTGACTCGTGCCGTCAGCTTGCCGGTTCGAGGCACGAGCGCTTCTACGGCCTCGACGACGGCCTCGTCGGTTCCTGAATGTGCGATGAGCTCTACCCCAGGGATAAACGGTGCTGGATTTGAGAAGTGCACACCGAGGAAGCGCTCAGGACGCTCCAGACCCGAAGCAAGATCGCCGATCGGCAGGGTCGAGGTGTTGCTGCCGATTACAGCGTCCGGACGGGCGGCCTCTTCGATGCTGCGCAGCACTGGACCCTTGACCTCGGGCCGTTCCAGCACCGCCTCCTCCACCAGATCCGCACCAGCCGCAGCTTCGGCCACACTCTCGGCGGCTCGAAGATTCTTTTCCACCAAGTCGGCTGAGCCAGGCTGGAACAGGCCCTGCTGCTCGAAATCGTCGGCCTCCCGGCGCAGTCGATCAAGGTGGCGGCTTGTCAAGGCGGGATCAGCGTCGCAGATGGCGACGTCGAAACCGGCCATCGCGAACACTTGTGCGATGCCGCCGCCCATATACCCGGCACCGATCACGGCGATGTGCTCGATCTGTACGGTCACGTGTCAATGGACCTTTCCCCCGAGCGCTGCTTGCATGATCAGGACGAAATCCGTCCACGTAGGAGTCCGTATTGAGCGCTTACTACCCCACTCGCGTCGTACCAACCAGGCATTCGGCAGTCGAGTCAGGTTTTGCTCCTGCTGCCACATGTGCAAGATGCCGAGATCTGGGTACTGTCCAAAAAATGATCAACTGCGACCGAGAGGACTGCTCGTGACGACTGGTCGCTCTGCGGCGCCGTCCCCGGCGGCGGCCGATGCCGTTCCGCTGGAACATCTACTCGCGGACCAACCCCCCGTCCTCGACGTCGGCGACAACCTGGACCAAATCCGACAGGGTCGGCGAGTCGTGTTTCTCGACGACGACCCCACCGGTACGCAGACCATCGCCGACCTACCCGTGCTGACCAGCTGGTCCGTCGCCGACCTGCAGTGGGCGCTGCAGCAGCAGACAACCGGCTTCTTCGTCCTGACCAACACCCGTAGCCTGTCTGAGACCGACGCCGCGGAGCGTAATCGGCAGGTCGTCGACGCCCTCGATGAGGCGGCCACCGCAGAGCAGGTCCGGTACGCGCTGGCGAGTCGCAGCGACTCCACGCTCCGTGGTTACTACCCGCTCGAAACCGATGTGCTGAGCCAAGAACTAGCCGCACGCGGGACCGTTGTCGACGGTGTGGTGATCTGTCCCGGCTACGTCGAACCGGGGCGGCTCACGATCGACTCGCTGCACTGGACGCGGACGGCCGAGGGCATGATCCCGGTCGCGCAGAGCGAATTCGCGAAGGACGCCAGTTTCGGCTACCGCAGCTCGGATCTGCGTGATTGGGTTGAGGAGAAGACGGAGGGCCGGATCCCACGAGACCAGGTCGCCACCATCACCTTGACCGACATCCGGGTAGGAGGCCCAGACCGGGTCGGCGAGATCTTGGCGGAGCTGCGCGATGGTCAGCCGGTTGTCGTTGACACCGTCGAGGACGCCGATCAGAAAGTGGTCGTCCTCGCCCTGCTCCGTGCTGAGGCCGCTGGGAAGAACTTCATCTACCGCATTGGGCCCTCGTTTGTCCGTGCTCGCACCGGACAGCGCGCCACCCCACCAGCAGACACCCAGCGACTAAGGCAGATCCTGGCGACCCAGCCCACCGACGCCGACGACACCCGCCCAGCGACCAAACATGGTCTGATCGCCGTAGGCTCCCACGTCGGTCTAACCACCCGCCAGCTTGACCGGCTACGCGACCGAGGCAAGATCATCGAGCTGGAGCTCGACGTCCCGACTCTGCTCGACGACAGCGCCCGGAACCGTCATGTCAACGACGTCGCCGCACAGGCCGCGAATGTGCTGCTAGGAGCCTCGGCATCGCGCGAGCAGCTCCCAAACAAGCAGAACAACGACGCGGACAGCGACGTCGTGATCAGGACCAGTCGAACGCTGGTGACCGGCGACGATGCGGTGAGCAGCCTGGTGATCGCTCGTACGGTAAGTGCTGCGCTGGTCGGCACGGTGCGCGAGATCGTGAGCCAGATCAGGCCGTCCTTCGTCCTTGCCAAGGGCGGCATCACCTCATCCGACACCGCGACCGAGGGTTTGGGGATTACTCGGGCCTGGTGCCGCGGCACGATGCTGCCGGGCATCATCTCGCTGTGGGAGCCGGTCACCGGACTTGCTCAGGGCATCCCGTACATCGTGTTCGCCGGAAACGTGGGCGATGACGATGCGCTCGCGGCGGTGGTCGACACTCTGCGAAGTGTCTGATCGCCGTCCTTACCTCAGAAGGAGAGTTCCACGCCCGTGTCCGAGAACCGAAGCAGTATCGCCGTCATCGGCCTGGGCGCCATGGGACTGCCCATGGCCACGCACCTGGCGACGGCCTTCTCCGTCACCGGTTTTGACCCCTTCGACCAGCGCCGCCAACTTGCCGCAGAAAGCGGCATCGCGGCCGAAGCCACTCCCGAAGGTGCCAGCAAGAACGCCGACATCGTCCTGCTCGCCGTTCGTGATCAAAGCCAGGCTGAATCCGCACTCTTTGGTGAGGAGGGGGTGGTCGAGTCCCTGAGGGCAGGCTCCCCGGTGATCTTGACCAGCACGGTCGGTCCGGAGGCGGCACGCGCATTGGCCGAGAAGCTGCACGATGCCGGCTACCCGCTCGTCGACGCACCGATCAGCGGCGGCCCAGTAAGGGCCGGAAACGGCGACCTGCTCATTGTCGTCGGAGCCACGGAGGATGCACTGGCGGCTGCCCGGCCGGTGCTCGATCACCTCGCCTCCACCCTGACGATCGTCGGTCCACGCCCAGGTGATGGCCAGGCCCTGAAGACGATCAATCAGCTTCTGGCCGGGGTTCACATCGCCGCAGCCGCCGAAGCCATCGCCCTCGCCCGGGGACTCGACCTCGACCCCGCCGTCGTGATCAACGCGCTGTCCAAGGGCGCGGCTGGCTCGTTCATGTTCGCCGACCGAGGACCCCGCATGCTGCAGGCCTATACCGGCGGCGCGGAAGTGAAGTCGCGCGTCGATATCTTCGTCAAGGACATGGGGATCGTGACCAGCGTCGGCCGGGCGTGTCACGTCCCGCTGCCCTTGGCCGCCGCGGCCGAACAGTTGTACCTCATCGCAGAAGCATCCGGACTCGGTGCCCAAGACGACTCAAGTGTGGTAACTATCCTGTCGCCAGACCTCGGCAAGGACACCGGTGAGAGTGCCCGCTGAGAACGCAGTGCCTTGATTTTCATCGGTGAGTGTGAGTTACCATCTCGATTCGGAGACGTCGTCTTAGGAGGCGGTCATCGCCCTACCCGCTCCGACCCGGTCGCAGCAGAGCTATCGCCACGAGGCGCTGCTCTGGCAAACCGCTACTGACTTCATCGATTCGCTGGTCCCGTTCGTCGATGATGGACTGGAAGCGCGGGAGCCGGTTATGGTGGCTGTCGTTCCGGAGCATCTGAGGTGGCTGCAAGACGCGCTTGCGCACCGAGCGGAATATGTGGACTTTGTCGACATGCACGAGTTGGGCCACAATCCAGCCCGGATCATCCCGGCTTGGCAGTACTTTCTCGACAGGAATGCCAGGCAGCGCTCGCCTATTCGCGGCATCGGCGAACCGATCTGGCCGCACCGCCGTCCTGAAGAGCTCCTGGAATGCCAGTTCCACGAAGCTCTACTCAACGTCGCAATCGATCCTGAGATCCCGTTCTGGTTGATCTGCCCGTACGACGCGGAGGCTCTCAGCCCCGATGTTCTCGATGAAGCACACCGCAGCCATCCAGTGATCCTCGACTCACACTCGTACCACGGCAGCAGCCGTTATGGCGGCCGCGCCCATGTCGAGTCGATATTCACCGCCGAACTGCCTGAGCTCAAGGTCCAGCCGACCGTCGCGGTGTTCACCAGAAACAACGTCACCCGGATCGGTGCCTACATCAAGCTTGAGTTCCACGTCAGTGGGTTAGGCGTGACAGAAGCCAGCAACCTCGCGGAGGTCATTCAACGGCTCGCTTCCAGCAGCATTCATCGTGGGGCCACGTTGGGCACCGTCCGGATCTTCAGTCAGCCGGACGACCTGATCTGCGAGGTCGTCGATGACACTGCCATCGACGATCCGCTCATCGGTCGTCGCGCGCCTCGAACGGATGATGACGACAGTTTGTGGATCGCCAATCAGGTATGCGACCTGGTCCAGGTGAGGTCGTCGACCGCAGGAACGACTGTCCGAGTACGTACCTGGAGGTGAGCCGAAACGACACAGCATGGGCACGATTGACTATTCGGTGTGGATCGAGGCTCCACCGGAAGACGTCTGGAGTGTCTATGTAGATCCGATGCGCATCCCTGACTGGCAGACCGGATCTCCGGTGATCGAACAGGTGCACGGTCCCGGGAGATCAGGTCGGCAGCGCTTATGTCTCACGGCGCCGCCCGGCGCGGCGCGCACCACCGTCACGGAGGTCGACAAGCCACGCCGCCTCATGACGACGACCGAGGCCTATTTCGGGCTGCGATTTGACGTCACGTCCTCTCTCACGCCTCAGTCCGGTGGCACCCTTGTTGGGGCTGCGTGCCGAGAGGCATTGGCCGCGCGGACTCGGCGTGCTCGGAAAGCTGGTCGAGGCAGCGATCCTCAGTCCTCGGGAGGGCCAGAAAGAACTCGCCCGGCTCAAGCTACTGCTCGAGAGCAGCTCTTGAACCTCCGCAACCGCCTCGTCAAAGGCGGATGGCGTCCAGCTCTCCATGCGTAAGTGCATCGGCTTCGTTATATCCAGCGGCGATTTCTCGCAGCGGATGGTTCGCATCCATTCCATCACTGCTGGCGCTCCTTGATCCATCAATCGAGCCGGCGAGCGTCCGAGCGGATCGCCTTCTCCACCTGGATGGCTTGGATCGACTTCTCGGCGATCTGCTTCAGCAGACTGCTTCAGGTCGTCGCCCCGAGCCGGCTGCTCAGCTGTTTCACCACCCTCCCTCCGTGCACTCCCCATTTTTCATCACTAAAATGTGCGCTTTGCTCACCTGAGTTCCGAGGAATCGGTACGGTCTGAGCGTGAGAGAACAGTGCCGGCCATGGCTAACAACCGCCGGTCAGATCCTCTCCTCCGCATGCTTGCGCCGGATGGACGGGGAGCCGGCGCCGTGCGAATCCGAGTTGCACCTCGCCGCGATGTGACCATGCTCGCGGTCTTCGGGGTCATTCTTCTTCTCGCGCTCTACACCATTGAGAAGCGAAGAGCGAAAAGAACAACCAACGTGGATGGGTTCGTGATCGAAGATGGCCACCCCATAGCCCGCAAGGGCGTCAGAGATCATGACCAGGCGCTCTTTTTTGATCACCCAATGAACTTCTCGTGAAATCCGACCCCGGCCGGCCCGGCAGAACGTCCCCCGGACACGGCCGTAGACAGGTGAACTTGCCGCGACGTCAAGTGCGGATCCTGTTGTCTGCCCTAGTCGGGAGCGGATTCCGGAGTCGGCACGAGGTAGAAGTTCACGAGAATTTCACCCCAGTCCCGAAATCGCAGCACCAAGTCCACTAGCAGCAGTACGAGCACCTTTCTGGGTGGGTGTGACATAGCGGGCCAGGTGCACCGTCACCGTGTGCCCGAGCAGTGCTGCCGCATCCGATGGTGTGGCCAACGTGTGGCGCACGCTGTGCAGCTGCACGACGGGGACACCGGCCTTACGGCACAAGATTTCGAAGTGGTCTGAGTAGGTGTACGGCTTCACCGGCTCGCCGAGCGGATCGACCAGCACATAGCCGGTCTCCCTGTATCCGGCGCCAAGCACAAGCAGGTCAGCAGCCTGCCGAGCCTTCAAGGATCGGAGAAGGGCGACCGTGCCCGGATGCATGTCCTCTACCAGTACCGTCCGGTGTGAGGCTGTGGACTTGGGGTCGTCGGTAGCTGTGCGCATTTTGTCGAGGAGCACCCGGCCGGCTTCGATCTTGATCTCGCCTTTAATCAGATCCACTACTGTCCATTGCAGGCCCAGCACCTCGGAGCGGCGGAGACCGTAGAGGGTGAGCCTCCACGCGGCAGCCCAGTCGTCTTGATCAGCCACTGTGCGGAACTGCACCAGCTCTTGAGGGCCCCAAACGATCTTGGGCTTACCGTCACCGTGCTGCTTCCTTGGTGCCTTTACCGAGCTGGCTACGTTGACCGCCAGACAGCCCTCAGAAATCCCGTAGGCGAGCACCTGCTGCGAGGGCTCAGTGGGGGACGGGTACTCAGTGGGGGACGGTTCGTATGTCAGCGCCGAACCGTAGGACGGCGCCGAACCGTACGACGCCGAACTGTACGACGCCGAACCGTACGACTGCGCTGAACCGGACGACGGCTGAGCCATCAAGCTTTCAAGACGCCGCACTGTCTCGATCTCTTGTCCCGGGGCGCTTGACCCTCCCCCTAGTTTTTTCGGCACCTGTATGTAGAACGCGTACAAGGCCGTGCGATTTGTGTTGACATGGCTACATCTGAGACTCCTGATATCCGTGGTGTGTTGCGGGCTGAGCTGATTCGCGACCTGGCGCTCGGGGCCGAGACGCATGAGCAGTTGGCTGAGAAGTATGGCCGTGTTACTCAGGCCATCAGCAATTTTTCTGCCCGGAACAAGGATGAGATTCGTCGAGCTAAGCAGGCCCAATCTGATGAGTATCAGAGTCTGGGGTATGCCGAGAAGAATGAGCGTATTGCTTTGCGTGAGCGATTGATTGCTGATCTTGTGGAGCGGTTGGAGTCTCCGGAGTTTGTCGGATGTGCAGCGGAATCGGTTCTCTCATACGGTCGACAAGATCCTCAGGAGTGTCGCGGAGGAACGCGGTGAGCTGTATCAGAAGTCTCAGGTGGAGGTGACCGGTAATCCCTTTGCCGGCTTCGATGAGATTGACATTGGTGATGATGGGAAGCTTCGCGGCGTCAAGTGACCTGTGTGTTATTCCGGTGAATGAACCAAATTAATGCGGGGTTTGGCTAGGGGTTTTGGCCCCGCACCGGGAGCACACCCGAGCCGCGGCCGCAACTTCCGCCGCGCACTCACGACACCTCATCTGGGTGATGATGGCCTATCGATTGGGCCGACGGGTGGTGTTGGCTGGATCGTTACGAGCTGGAGGGCCTTGCAAGCGAAGTCCCTCATCTAGATCACCGACCGTCTGTCGGACTCCTCATTGCAGGCGTTATCGGGACTCCTCCGCAACCCGAACGAGCCAGATGCCGCATTGCGACTCGCTACGGTGTCGCAGTGGACGTCAATCGCGCAGCCGACCTGTACACCCAGGGCCGGACCTTGCGCCAGATTGGTGCCGAGCTGGGCGTTTCCCGGACCACGGTGAGCGAGCAGCTTCGCCAGGCCGGCGTCCTCATGCGTCGCGGCGCTCCTCCCACACATCCCGCCTCAACACAACAGATCCTGGAGCTTCGTGATCAAGACCTGAGCTGGACGGAGGTCGCAAACAGGTAGATATGACTCGCTCTGGTGCCTGGAGCCGCTACCGGAAGACCAAGCCCCCGAAGGCCCCACGTTTGGGCCGGTGGCAGCGGGTTCTAGCTGATGCGCTTGACCGGAACTTTGCGATTGGCGTCCGTGCAGCCGTTGCTGATCATCTCGGTCGAGCCCCCACCCGGGCTGAGCTCACGGCTGCCCGACGAGCCGCCCACAGTCTCGCTGCGTCCAAGGTTGCCCGCGTGCTTCACGTGCCAGGGGCCGATGCCGGTGACAATGCAGGCGACCGGACATATCTGGTGCTGGCGAGGCCGAATGTGATCATGAACGAAGTTCGGCTCCGGGGGCTGGCCGTTGCGGAACTGAGGCTGCCGGTCGGAAGAGCCCCCATAACCACGCCCAGACCGCTCGCAACCTTAGATGGTCGCTTCTGAATGCGGCTGCTGGCGCTCGGCTGATCCAACCTGAAGGATCTCAGCATATCGAGGCAAGCAGCTGGGAGCGGGTATGGAGGTTAGGAGAGCTATCCGTTGACCAGCACGACCTCGTACTCGTCGGCGGTCGGCGGGATGCCGGTGTCGAACTTCGCATTGACGACCGCCAGGAGGTTGCCGAACCGTGCCGCCGTGGTAGGTGTCTGGAAGAGATCGCTGGTGATGACCTTCTCGACGGTGCCCGAGGTCAGATCGTTGTTTAGCTGGATGCGAGTGATCTGATTGCTTAAGTTCTGCACGGCCCACAATGTCTTGCCTGACAACTCGATGCCGTCGACATTCGGCACGCTGATGCCGTCGATGGCAGCACTGGCGCCGCTCTCCGGATTGACAGTATAGAGCTCTGCAGTGCCGGAGTGGGCGACGATCAGGGTCTGTCCCTGCTCATCGGCTCGAATGCCGTTGAGGTTAAACTCCCCGCTCGTGTCGGCAGCAGGTCCGCTGAGTTGGAGCGTCTGGAAGTCTCCTGGCGTGCCGCGCTCGTCGAGCGGCACGAAGTAAAGCACCGGCTGCAACGAATCAGTGAACCAGGCCCCGCTACCAGTCAACGTGACGTCATTGATGGCCGAGCTCCCGCCGGCGGCGAACTGATAAGTCTCGACCGTATCACCTGACCGAGTGTCGTAGACATATGCCTGCCCGGTGAAGCCACCGGCGACAAACAGCAGATCGTGACGATGGTCGAAGGCCATGCCCAACGCCATGCGACCAGCAGGCGCATCAATGAACAACTCCGCAGTGCCACGTTGGACGTCGCCTCGAAAGATGTCACCTCCGAACAGATCACCCGCGTAGAAGGTGGAACCCCGGCCCTTCGCGATGCCCTCCGCTGACGTTGCGTCTGGCAGCACGATCACGCCGGCGCGGTGCCCTGGTGCGGCAACTGCGGGCGCCGGTGCCACGACCAGGACGGTGAGGACCAGTAAGGGAATGGCGATCCGTCGCATCCATCGGGTTATGAAGCTAGTACGAAACGTGCGGTTCATCGTTATGTCGGTCCTTCCCCGGTTGGTCCGCGAGCGATGACGTCGCCTAGGCAAACATGCTGGCGGCGTCAGCCATCCTGGCACCGACATCCGTGGTCTGCTGGCCGCACCAACAAAAGCGGTCTACAGATACCGAACGGCCCGAAGGTAGAGTCTTCGTCGCCTCCGTCCGCGAGCGCCAGTGAAGCGATCAGGTCAATCGACAGGTATGGCGGATGTGACCGGGTTCGCGGTGTGTGTCGCCCCGGCACCGCCAACCAGCTAGCCGCCAGATAAGCCCCCGGAGCAGAAGGAATGGTTCGGTCGGGTACGCGGTGCCGATGGCCGGCAACGGTGGGTGAAAGCTGCTGATCTTCGTGCTGCCGGCAACAGGTGAGCGGCCGTTACGCCGTCATCGCTCGCACGAGACCGAGCCTCGCCCGGGAGCAGAACGGTCAACGACACGCACGAACCGGAGACGACCTGCAACGACCTAATGGATCAAATGCCCACGCGGGCGGCGTCAATCGAGGGTCCTTACGTAATCGATGGGTACTTCAAGTAAGAACTTACCGTCCGGTAAGCGCAGGTCCACGTGCGTGACTCGGCCGAAAAGTCTATGTACACGTAAAACGACGCCACGGCCCCCCTGAGGGTATGTCTTGTCAGAAAACCAGCCGGGCCTGACATAATCTCTGGAAAAATAAACGGGCCCAATCGGGATGCCGTTTCCTCTACCCCCTGCAGTGAGAACTTTGACCATTTGATCTCCATGAGTGTCGACTGTGGCGAATGTCAGGCGTCCAAAATTAGGATAAGATCGACGATCTGTCGCGGTTAAATGCCCCGCGTGGCGTCGATCCTGACCTTCTTGCAATCGACCGGCTTCGTGGCCAGTCGCGGTACCGCTTCTGTAACGGCCAGCGTGGCGGCGGTGCTGTGACGTACTCATCGAGTAGTGCCACGGACGCTAATACGTCTCCCCGCCTCGAGGTTCGCGTTGCCAAGGATCCGGTATGCGGTACTGATCACTTCGGCAGCTTGTGGTTGTGCTCAGATCGTCAGTGAACGGTGATCGCATTGCGCCGGTTGAAAGCCCGAGCGGCCATCCAAGCTGCCACTGCAGCGGCGATGTGGAACGCGAACGGCATGAAGATCACCAATGCTTCCCAACTCACATCTCCTGGCGCTTCCCCTATCCCGATGATCACCGACCAGAAAAATGTCCACATCACACACAATCCGATGAACCACAAGATGCCGCCGAGCACTCGCCCGGCATAGATGTTGCTGAGACCAGGGCCAAAGAACGATAAGAGGGCTGCGACGGCGGGATTCTTGTCCGATACCGTCGGCCGAAAGTGGGGCTGCTGTGGGTATTGCGGGTGCTGGGGATACGGCTGCTGTGGGTACGGCGGCTGCTGTGGATATGGCGCTTGCTGTAGGTATTGCGGTTGCTCTGCGTCCTAAGGCGGGTAATTGGTCATGATCGACTTGCCCTCTCATTTGACTTCATCCCGCCGCCCTTGGAGTGGCTACCAGGCTTTCCCCCTCGTTGTGCCTAGCGGGTACGGCACAACTCGCAGAAGATGATGACACGACCATCAGGCGAATGGGTGGAAGATGCCGATTCGTGATCACGGCCTTTCGGGCCGCAACCAAGGCCTTGTGCGCGGTCGCCCGGAACCGGGGAGCTCCGGGGACACTGTGGCGTTTCTAGCTTCCCACGAGAATCGTAATCGTGTTCTAATCAGCTATGGAGCTCAGCGATGACGACCTGCAGCAGATTGCCGAGGCTGATCGCCGTGCAGTCGACCCACCCATCGAGGTTGAGTCGGCTACCTGGTCGCCAGGTGGTCAGCTTGACTGGCGAGTGAAGGAGCACCGGCCACGTTTGGAGTGGTGGGGTCGGGTGCGGGGCAAAGACGGTCGGCAGCGGTGGGTCAAAGCTGCTGATCTTCGACCGGGGGCCAGGAAGCTCTCACGCAGAGGTCAGGGTAACGATCCAGCCACGATGCGCTGGTATCCCTACGCGAGCAACTCCACTGCGCCAATCTGCAACAGTGAGTCAGGGGAAGCTCGATCAATGGGAACTCTTCTGGGATCTTCTGCCCGACGCTGAGTATCAACGCGCCGTCAGCGGGTTACGCGCCGGTCTGCAACTCTGCCTGAGCGCCTATCGCGACAGCATTCCCAATCAAGACTTGGCCGCAGCTGCGATCGCCGACTTCGTCAACTGGGCGTGCGCGCTCGACGAACGCCTTGACAACACCGACGCGACTTACGCCGCCCGCCGCGACGCCGACGATGATGGCCGCGTGCTGCCCGCTCTGCGCTTTGTCCGGGACAGGCAGAGGCACCAGCTTGCCGTTACGTCATCGTTGGTGTTTTTGGTCCAGTGGTCCGATGTGAATCCGAAACCAGCTATCACCCGGACGCGGATCTATTGGCGACCGCTAGGGAGCCCAACAGAACCGATCAACGGCCATGAGGCAATAAGCAGGTACGTCACACTCCGAGCCGCCTATGAGGATCAGTTGGAGGGCCGGGAGCCACCCTTGGCAATGGCGGCTGCCGTACGCTTCCTCAGCCAAGAAGTGGACGGTCGGGGCATCGAAGTCCGAGACGCCATGCCCTGGCCGCTAGAACAGGCAAATGACCAACACTAAAGGACCGCAAGCAGCGGTGGATTAGAGCCGCTGATCTTCGTCCTGCGAGCGGCTCGCGTCCGTGACCTAGTCGACTGCAGGGCCTGATTTATTAGGCCCGGATCAGGGACGATGCCTGGACTATCCGATTACCGTGAGGGCAAGAAGCGCCGCCCTGCGGTCCTCCCGGCTCACTCGGTGGTTCAGCTCGCCCGGCATGATCATGGAGTTGAGCTGCTCAAAGTACTCCGGATCTCGACGCCGACGCCGACGTCGCGAGGGCAAGAAGCGCAACTCGATTAGGTCGTCAAAAGACAGGCGACTAGGCCTCGAAACGCGCATTGTTAAGAATCCCCTGAGTTTGACCGTCCGACAATGCAGACGGTGAAGTGATTTAGGAATCGCAGCCTAATCGCCGCTTAGTGAAAATCTAAGTGGAGATCCGTCATGAGAAGAACTGTTGCTAATCCGGTATCGGACGAGGCGAAGAATAACGATTACGTCACCGCAAATCCGGCGCCTATGCGGATGCCGATGTAGGTGATCGCACCTATCTGGTGCTAGCGAAGCCGAATGTGATCATGAACGACCTTCGACTCCGAGAGCTTGCGGTTGCAGGAACTGACGCTGCTGGTCGCGAGAGTCCCCACAATCACGCCCAGACCGCCCGGAACCTGAGACGTTCCCTGCGGGATGCGGCTGCTGGTGCCCGGCTAATCCAGGCAGAGAGGTTGGACAGCAAATCGGCTCCGGACCTCGCGACATCTCTTGAGGATGCGCTCTCAGAGTTCTATCGGCTCCAGCGCAGCCTCGATCGACGCGTACGACGCGATCAGGTACTGGGTGAAGGACCCTCCAGTTAGCTGCAGACCCGACCGTGTTTGGACAACGCGTGCCCCTTGCATAAGAACGAGCTGCTCCGCACGCTCATACCTCCGCCAACGGCGACCGCTGGCATCTCTGACGAAGCTCGGGTAACGGCTGCATGGTGGCTCTTTGTAAAGCGCCGTTGCTGCCGCCGATGTCCCATGAATAGCATGCTGGCAACTGCACCGGAAAGGGGCTGCGATGGGTCAGGCACGCGAGGCGATGGACCGCGCCACGAAAGCGGCGTTGAGCAACAATTTCGAGGAGCTGGGAAGTGTATACGCCGAGGATGCGGAAGCAGTGACCCCCGACCAGGGGACGATTACCGGCCGCCAGGCAATCGTCGCCTATTTCGCAGGCTTCTCGACCGC
>Ga0081455_10001086_pt1 | contig 34245 bp, 30 predicted proteins | sample TabmetS3T2R1_FD_70207 | JGI IMG/M metagenome (GOLD analysis project Ga0081455, IMG submission 70207) | Tabebuia heterophylla rhizosphere microbial communities from the University of Puerto Rico - S3T2R1 | ecosystem: Host-associated > Plants > Roots > Rhizosphere ...
TGCCAGGGGTCGACGGGCTAGACATTTGCCAGCAACTCCGTAGCCGGCCCAACTATACACCCATTTTGATGCTGACGGCCAAGTCGACAGCACTGGACCGGGTCGTGGGTCTGGAGATGGGCGCCGACGATTACCTGACCAAGCCCTTCAGCATCCAGGAGCTGATCGCACGCGTCAAGGCACTCTTTCGGCGCCTGGAGGCACTACGGTCGCAGGCTGCCCCGGATGGAGAGGAGACCATTCGCGTGGGTGACCTCGTGATTGAGGTCCCGAAGCGCCAGGTCACACTCCATGGGCAAGCGGTGAGCTTGACGAGCAAGGAGTTTGACCTGTTGCTCCAGTTTGCGCGACATCCGGGCCGGGTGTATACCCGTGCGCAACTGCTCGATCTGGTGTGGGGATACGGCCATGAAGGGTACGAACACACCGTCAATGCCCATATGAACCGCTTGCGCGCCAAAATTGAGCGCGACCCGCGGCGCCCGTGCTATGTGCTGACCGTCTGGGGGGTGGGATACAAGTTCACTGACCAGGCGGCGCCCACAGAGGCATAGCCGCATGCTCACCACACTCTATGGCAAGCTCGCTGCCGTACTGCTTGGGCTGCTCTGCCTGATTGGTGGCCTGTACATCTGCCTGACGCTGATGACTACCCGGCTGTACGATCAGGAGGTCACCCAGAAGCTCAACCGGGCTCTCGCGCAGAATCTAGTGGCGGAAAATATGCCACTCCGAGGCGGGCACATCGACCGTCAGGCCCTGGAGGACATTTTTCACCTGCTGATGGTCATCAACCCCAGTATTGAAGTCTATCTGCTCGATCCCCAGGGCACGATTCTGGCCTACTCTGCACCCCCCGGCCGGGTGCAGCGGCAACAGGTGGCCCTGGAACCTGTGCACCGGTTTCTGCATGGCGGCAGCCCGTGGCCCATTCTCGGTGACGACCCACGCAGCCTTACCCAGCAAAAGGTCTTCTCTGTCGCGCCTATTCCTCCACAAGGGGCACTTGAAGGCTACCTCTATATCGTGCTGACTGGGGAAGAATACGATTCCGTGACCCAGATGCTCCAGGGCAGTTACATGCTGCGTTTGAGTCTCTGGGCCGCAGGAGCAGGTCTGGTGTTTGCCGTGGGGGTTGGTTTGCTGCTCTTTCATCTCTTAACCCGCCGGCTCAGGAAACTCGCAGCCACGATGGACGCCTTCCAGCAGAGTGATGTGGCTGACCCTGTTTCCCAGCGGGGCGCTGCCCAACCCCTGGAGGTCCAGCGGGGGGATGACATCGACCGCCTCGGCGCTACGTTCCAGGCCATGACCCGGCGGATACACCAGCAGGTACAGACCCTGCAGCACACCGATAGGCTGCGCCGTGAATTGGTGGCGCATGTCTCCCACGATCTGCGTACGCCACTGGCAGCGCTGCACGGGTATCTTGAAACCTTGTGCCTCAAAGACACGCAGCTCTCGCCGCAGGATCGGCAGCACTATCTTAACATTGCCGTGCGACACAGCACACGCCTCGGGACACTGGTGGCCGAACTGTTTGAGCTGGCAAAGCTCGAGGCCCATGAGACGCAGGTGCACGCCGAGGCGTTCTCCCTGGCAGAACTGGTCCAGGATGTGGTGCAGAAATTTCAGCTCATGGCCCACAAGAAGCAGCAGCGCCTCCAGGCCCAGTTGGCTGACGACCTCCCCTTTGTCTGGGCCGATATCGGTCTCATCGAGCGTGTGCTGGACAATCTCCTCCAGAACGCCCTGCAATATACCGCGCCTGGCGGGACCATTACGGTGGCGCTCACGCTCCAAGGCCCTAGCATTGCCGTGCAGGTGACGGACACGGGCTATGGGATTCCCCCAGAAGAGCTCCCCTACATCTTCGATCGCTTCTACCGCGCTGCACAAGGGCACCAGGATACTGCCGGTGGGGTCGGCCTTGGGCTGGCCATTGCCAAACGGATTCTCGAGCTCCACGGCAGCACCATTGCAGTGGATAGCACCGTGCATGGTGGCACCACGTTCACGTTTCCTCTCCCTATTGCTCACCCCTAGCCTCTGCCTCTCTGGCGTGTGACCAAAATGTGATTTTTTCGTGATTATGCTGTGATTCCTCCCTCCTACACTCATCCCAAGTTGGTACCGCAGTACCCTGCCAGGACAGGGCGGAGCGGCACCACACGCACCAGCTCATCGGCCCGAGAATACGAGGAGAAAACCCGAGTTCTAGAGCAGCTTTGGTATGGGCGAGGCATATCTTCTGGGTCACGCTAGGCTTTTGGACAAGATAAGGAGGAAGGCTATGCAACTCAGGACACTTCTGGTAGTGATGGCTCTATCGCTCATCATATGCTTAGGAGGGGAGACGACGCATGCAGCGGAACCTGTGGGCGCTGTGTATACCATGAGCAACGCCGCGCATGGCAATAGTGTGCTGGTCTTCCAGCGCAGCAGTAACGGGAGGTTGGACCCTGCCGGCGTGTTTGCTACGGGTGGGCTTGGCACTGGTGGTGGCCTGGGCAACCAGAGTGCTGTCGTGCTGGATCAGAGCGACCGTTGGCTGTTCGTCGTCAACGCCGGGAGCCATGAGATATCCAGCTTTGAGGTGCAGGCCGGAGGGCTCCAACACATTGAGACCATTGCCTCTGGCGGCTTCCAGCCGATTAGCCTGGCGTTACACGATCACCTGCTGTTTGTCCTGCATGCCGGTGGGAACATTGGGGAGGTGGACAACATCACCGGCTTTCGGGTGCGACCTAATGGGACCTTGAGGCCGTTGGCTGACTCCGTGCGACCACTGAGCGAGGCAGTCACGGATCCCGCACAGATTGCCTTTACACCGGATGGGTCTGTCCTCGTGGTGACGGAAAAGAGCACCAATCGCCTCGTCACGTATGCCGTTGGAAGAAATGGCCGGCCCGGGGAGCCCACCATCCATGCTTCTGTGGGTACCACCCCGTTTGGGTTCGCCTTTGGCAAGCGGAGCCAGCTCTTTATCTCCGAGGCCTTTGGCGGTGCGCCCAACGCCAGTGCAGTGTCCTCCTATACGATCTCCCACCAGGGAGGCCTGCAGGTGATCAGTCCCTCAGTCGGTACGACCCAGACAGCAGCGTGCTGGGTCGTGGTCACAAACGACGGACGCTTTGCGTATGTCACGAACACGGGTAGCGGCTCAGTCTCCAGCTACGAGATCAGTTTTGATGGCGACCTCACGTTGCTCAACGCCATCGCCGCGGAGACTGGTCCAGGCAGTGGTCCTATTGATATCGACCTGACGCATGACGGCCGCTTTCTCTACGTACTCTCGAGCGCTGGAGGGAAAATCGACGCTTTTCGAGTGCAGGCACAAGGTGGACTCACACCGTTGCCTGGGGTCGAAGTCCCTACGAGTAGTAACGGGCTTGCCGCACGCTGAGGCGGACCGTTTGCGGGGTTACTTGGAGGAGATGTGGCAGCAGCATCTATCGGATGTTGCAGACTTCAGTCATGCATTGCGCAGCCGTATGCGTTAAATCTACTCACAGAGGAGGAAACACCTATGATCTATAAGCTTGCGCAGACTCTTACGTTCATAATAGCGGTGCTGTGTGTCGTCTCGACGTTGGCAGTCGCTGCAGAAATGACGTGCACGAAAGCGGACGAGAAAGGTTGTACCATGGCAAAAGGTGCTGATGGCAAAGAGATGGCGGTCATGGTCACTGGCATGAAGATGGGCGACAAGATGGACTGTATGAGCAAAGATGGCAAGATGGAGTGTATGAAAGAGGGGATGATGAAGAAGTAACGCGCCTTTGGAATATTCTACTCCATAGCTGCACCGTGCATGGCTGAGGTCTGAAACGGCTGCCGCTTTGCGCAGGTCAGGGCGGCATGCACAGGGGAAGAAGCAATGCTGATCAGAAAAGCGCCCGAGATCAAGGCAGCAGAAATGACGGATAAGACACTCTATCTGGCGCGACGCCAGTTCCTGCGGACGGCATCTACGACAGCACTGGCCGTAGCCACCGCCGGGGTGGCACCTGGCTTGTTGACGTCGGGTGTCGCAGCGCAGACGGGGGGAAACGTGCTGGAGGCCCGTAAGAGCCTCTATAGCACGGAGGAGGCGCTCACCCCCTATAAAGACGTGACACATTACAACAACTTTTATGAATTGAGCACCGACAAATATGCGCCAGCCCAGTTGGCGAAAACGTTGCGGGTCACCCCGTGGTCTGTGGTTGTCGAGGGCGAAATCGCCAAGCCAGCGGTCTATCATCTGGAAGATGTGCTGCGACCCCATACCCTGGAAGAGCGCATCTATCGGCTGCGCTGCGTGGAGGGCTGGTCGATGGTTATCCCCTGGATCGGCGTGCCACTGGGGGAGGTGATCAAGCGTTTTGAACCGACCTCGAAGGCGAAATACGTCGTCTTCACAACCCTCTATGACCCGGGACAGTTGCCAGGCCAGCGCCGTGCAGTGCTCACCTGGCCCTATGTCGAAGGCTTGCGGATGGATGAGGCCATGCATCCGCTCACGATTCTCGCTGTGGGACTGTATGGCGAGGTGCTGCCGAACCAGAACGGGGCGCCATTGCGGCTGGTCGTGCCATGGAAATACGGCTTCAAGAGCGTTAAATCCATTGTGAAAATCCGCTTTGTTGAGGAACAGCCTGTGACTACCTGGATGGCCGCGGCTCCGCAGGAGTATGGCTTCTATGCCAATGTGAATCCAGACGTGCCACACCCACGGTGGAGCCAGGCACGTGAACGCCGCATTGGAGAATTCGCGAAGCGTCCAACCCTGCTGTTTAATGGCTATGCCGACCAGGTGGCTCACCTCTATGCAGGGATGGACCTGAAAAAGTATTTCTAGGGTGGAGCAGGGAATGAGACAGAAGTTGTGGCGACCATGGCTTCTCAAGCCGGGCGTCTTTGGAGCAAGTCTGATGCCGCTGGCCGTGTTGGCGTGGCAGGCAGTGACCGACAGCCTGGGTGCAAACCCCATCAAGGAGATCACCGAGCAGACCGGGCTGTGGACGCTGCGCTTTGTGCTCATCACCCTCACTATCACTCCAGCCCGTCGTCTCACAGGCTGGAACAGATTGATCCAGCTGCGCCGTATGCTCGGGCTCTTCGCCTTCTTCTATGGTGGGCTGCATTTCCTGACCTACGTCTGGCTCGACCAATTTTTCGTCGTGCAGGAGATCATGGCGGACGTGGTCGCACGCCCCTTCATCACAGTAGGCTTTCTGAGCTTTGTGCTGCTGCTGCCGCTCGCCGTCACCTCTACCACGACCATGATCAAACGCTTGGGCGGCACGTGGTGGCAACGCCTGCATCGCCTGGTCTATGGCATTGCCGTGGGCGGTGTGGTGCACTACCTGTGGCTGGTGAAAGCGGACGTGCAGTCACCGCTCACGTATGGTGGGCTTGTAGCCATACTGCTCGGGTATCGGGTATGGGCTGCCAGTCGACGACGTCGTCAACCTGTGTGTACGCCGCGGCGCCAGGTGACCTTGCGCACCTGACCTGCATTGATTGCGAGTTTTCGACATCACAGAATGCATCCAATTTGGTGAAAGCAGCAGCATGACCTATTTAGCACTCTCTCTAGAGTAAAGAGAGGTAAAGAACTATGATGATATTACTTTTATTCGCTTTTGTTTCGGGGTTAATTACCATACTTGCTCCATGTATTTGGCCACTTCTTCCTATAGTGCTTTCTTCATCGTCTACTGGTGGAAAAAGAAAGCCTTTGGGGATAACCATGGGCATTATCACAAGCTTCTCATTTTTTACTCTTGCTATTTCCTCTTTGGTAAAGAATGTCAATATTAATCCAGACATTCCTCGTTTCCTTGCGGTAGTTATCATTGGCTTATGCGGTTTTCTCATGGTGATCCCTGCATTATCTTTCAAGGTTGAGGGGATACTGAGTCGTTTGAGCAGCTATTTTAGCCACACGACGAAGCCTCCAAGCACTGGCTTGCTTGGAGGGCTTATGACTGGTGTGTCTCTTGGTGTGGTCTGGTCTCCATGCGCAGGACCGATTCTCGCAACCATTGCTGCCTTAGCAGTGACCCGCGAGGTGAGCGTTGACGTTGTGCTTGTCACCCTCGCATATGTGATAGGGGTGGGCATTCCTCTCTTTCTTTTTGCCTCTGCAGGGGCATGGATTTTTACCAAGAGCCGTCTTATCTCACGATATACGGGTCGCCTCCAGCAGGCATTTGGGATCGTGATGATCCTTACGGCCATAGGGATGTATACCAACTATGATACAGTGGTTGCAGCCACACTTCTTGACACACTTCCCGCGTATGCGCATTGGCAAAATACGCTTGAAGAGAATCAATTGGTGCAGGCGCAACTGGAGATGCTCACGAGAAAGAACATCAGGCCTACCGCAGCGGTCGCTCTGCCTGATTTAGGACCGGCTCCGGACTTTGTGGGCATTACACAATGGCTCAATACTTCGACTCCTGTGTCCCTCAGTCAGCTACGAGGCAAGGTGGTGCTCGTTGATTTCTGGACCTACGCCTGCATTAACTGTATTCGCACCTTGCCGCATGTCACCAGCCTGTATGAAAAGTATAAAGAGACGGGTTTTATTGTTATCGGTGTGCATACCCCTGAATTTGAGTATGAGAAACGGACGGCAAACGTGGAGCGCGCGCTGCAACAGTACAAGATCCATTATCCAATTGCCCAGGATAACGACTACGCAACATGGAAGGCTTATCATAATCGTTTTTGGCCTGCCCAATACTTAATTGATACAAAGGGCCATATCCGTATGGTTCATACCGGTGAAGGCGAGTATGAAGCAATAGAAACGGCTGTGAAGGTGCTTATACGGGAAGCCGGCAGTACGTAAGCGATCACAGGGGAAGGCGGCGTGAGACAGCCGCCAAGGGCAGCACCGAGTTCTGGTACCACCCCGGCTTCGACATCGACGAGGACGCCTTTTATCGCTCAGGCAGCTGCCGCTATATCGTCTCGCGGAGAAAGCTACGCACACGGTACTGCATCGCTGGTGGGACATCTGCGTCGCGTAAGGCGCGCGTCGCGCGTATCGTCGCTTGATACGTATGCAGGAACGCGACACACTCCTGGCAGTCACGCAGGTGCTTTTGCAGAGTGAGAGCGGTCTCGATCTCGAGTGCTCCGGCTATATAGTCTAGGAGCAGGGCAACCACCTGTTGACATGTGATGGCATCGAAAAGTTCTGACGATCTCTCCTCCTCTTGTTGGCTCATGGATGTCCTCCACCTTTCCCTTCTTGCGTCCGCTGTATCATGGAAGGGCACAAGTAAGAAGCTCCCTTGCTTTCCTTTAGACACACCCGCAGTAGCAAAGGATGCAAGGAATGGACGCCGTGAGCGCACACGAGGAGTGTGTGCGGGATACGCCTCGCGTAGTGGAGTGAAGCCTTACGACACGCGCATCACTGACGCGTTCACGGCCCGATCATGGAAGGTACGACAGGACCACTGGCATGGAAGCAGGTCCAATATGGCAGCTCTCGAGGTCAAAGATAGTCAGCGGGACTCATCTGTCAGCTTCTGGCGCAGGACGGCGTGCACCCGGTCCTGGAGTTCCCCTGGGATGTCCTCGTAGCGCAGGGTGCGTGTGAGGCGGATGCTCTCCCGGTACGTACGCAGGAAAGCAATACAGTCTGGACAGTTTTGCACATGCTGTTCCAACACCAGAGAGGTGGTGGGATCGAGGTCACCGGCCACGTAGTCGATCAGCAGGGCGGTGACCTGTTCGCAGGTTATGGTAGCTCTTGCAGGCTCTGCCATGCGTCGCCGTCTCCTTCCTTTATGCGGGTGAGTGCCCCAGCGCAACCGCCAACTGCCCGCGGAGGAACAGCCGTGCGCGATGCAGACGGGCTTTGACGGCGAGGACGGTCAGCCCGAGAACTTCGCCAATGTCCCGGTTTGGCAGATCTTCGAAGTCGCTCAGCACCAGGACCGCCTTATCCAGCGGCTGCAACAGTTCTATGGCCTTCCATAAGAGTTGCTGCATTTGCGCGTTGGCTAAACACTGCTCCACATCGGCGGACCAATCCACGACCGGGCGCACCAGGTGATGGCCATCCTCACGAAACTGGGGGAGATAGTCATCCAGAGCGACTTCTTGGCGGCGTGTCCGCCGACGCAACCGGGAAAGCGCAGCGTTCGCGGTGAGCCGATAGAGCCAGGTCGTAAAGGCTGACGCGCCGCGAAACGTGTGGGCCTTCTCGTAGACGGCCAAGAAGACTTCCTGGACGACTTCTTCCGCTTCCGCTGCTGTGCCTACGAGATGGAGCGCCTGGCGGTAGACTTTGGGAAAGTGCTGTCGGAACAAGGTATCAAACGCTTCAGCATCGCCCGCTTGCAGTCGTTGCACCAGTTCCTGCTCCGTCAGGTCAGCGCACGGCCTTTCTGCTCCTCCTCTCTCTCCTACCATACTATCCTCCTTTCTGGCCGGAGGCACACCAGTGGTACGCGTGTCTGAGAGGTTCTCAGCCTCTCCTCGGCTCACACTCCCCGCAGAAGAGATAGTACGCATCATCTCTCCCCCTTTCAGTTGCTCTCCCACAAAGAGCGAGCAGTGCAGCAATGTGACGTTGTAGTCGCTGAGGCTCCGGAACAGCGCCACGCCATCCAGGTCCATGAATGACACATCCGTCATATCCAGGATGAGCCCACGCCCCATCGCTAGAACCTGTGCACATGATCGGCGCAGTTCCTCCACCCAAGGCCCTCGTACCTGACCTTCCAACCGTAAAGAGACTGCCTCGTCCGGTGACGCGACGGGTACAATCCTCAGCATGGTGTAAGCTCTCCGTGTCATAGCCGCAGCAAGCGGTATGCTCCTGGATATCAGCCGGACACTGTGATGGAGACACGTCTATGGTCTATCTCTGATCCTTTCTCGATAGCAATTCTCGTGCCTATCACTGTGGGAAACCACGAGATCAGCCATGTCCATGAAAATACGAGCGTTATGAGCGGAGGCGCAGCGTAGGAAGTACGTCCCCACGATATATGGTGGGGACAAAAAAGGGGGAGAGGGGGAAGGCACTACGATATATCGTGGGCAGGGCGCTGGATCCCCAGCTTCTTCATACGGCTGCGCAGGGTATTCGGGTGCAATTTGAGTAGCGTCGCCGCCCCTTTCGGTCCTTCGATCACCCATTCGGTTTGTGTCAGCACCGCCAAGATATGGCGCTTTTCGACCGCTTCGAGCGTCAGAGCCTCACCGAGAGCCTCCCCAGGCCCAGGGCTCACAGAGACACGTCTGCGCCTATCGTCCGGGTGCGGGGTGTGAGGAGCATCATCCACACCTGTAGAGATCATGGCTCCGGCGTCTGCAGCGGTCGCCGGCAGGAGGGTGCGGTCCAGCCTGAGGACTGGGCCCTGCGACAGAAGCACTGCACGCTCGATAAGGTTCTGCAGCTCGCGAATATTCCCCGGCCAGGTATACGTGCTCAGGAAGTCCATGATGCCCTGTGGCACTACGTCAATGTTCTTACCCAGCTTCTTGGAGAAACGGGACAGGAAGAACATCACGAGTTGAGGGATGTCCGAGCGCCGTGCACGCAACGGCGGCACCTCAATCGGAAACACATGCAAGCGGTAGAAGAGATCAGCGCGGAAGCGGCCCGCGCGAACCGCCTCTTCTAAGTTGCGGTTCGTCGCGGCGATAATGCGCACATCCACGTGCACCGTGCGGCTACTACCCACGGGCTCGAACTCCTGCTCTTGCAAGACACGTAAGAGTTTGACCTGTGTCTCGAGCGGCAGCTCACCCACTTCATCGAGAAAAATGGTGCCACCATGGGCGAGCTCAAAGCGCCCGACGCGGCGCTCCAGCGCGCCCGTAAACGCCCCTTTCATATGGCCGAAGAGTTCGCTCTCCACTAAGCCCGCGGCAATCGCGCCACAATTCACTTTGACGAGCGGCCGATCCTTGCGGGCGCTGCGATTGTGGAGAGCGCGGGCAATCAGTTCCTTGCCGGTGCCCGTCTCGCCGTAGAGCAGCACTGTGGCGTCCGTGGGCGCGACCATCTCGACCATCTGCAGCATCGCGAGCAGCACCGGGCTACTGCCAACCATCTCCTCGAAGTTGTGCTCCTGACGAATTTCTTCTTGGAGGTAGACATTTTCGACCTGCAAACGGTTTTTCAGCGTCTCCACCTCGGCTAGAGCGCGACGCAATTGCTCCTCGGCCCGCCGTCGCTCGACCATCTCCGCTTTCATCCCCTCATATAGCTTGGCATTTTCCAGCGAGATCGCGGCCTGTGCCGCGAGGATATGCATCAGGGTCATGCGGTCCGGGGTGAAGGCATCGGACGCCAGATCATGCTCCAGATAGAGCATGCCGCTGAGCGTACCATGATGGACTATCGGCACACAGAGCACCGAGCGTGGCTGCGTCTCGATGATATAGGGGTCACTGGCAAAGCGCTCGTCGGTGCGTGCGTCGCCCACCACTACGCTCTCGCCAGTCTGTCGCACATAGCTGAGCACGGCCAGAGAGAGAGGTGCACCGGACGTCACAGGTTGCGACCTGACGATGTTGACTGCCCCAACCTCGATTGATCCTTCGGCCGCGACGAAGAGCTGCCCATCCTGAGCCTGGAGGAATACGCCCCGCTGTGCACCAGCGTTTTCGATAGCGATCCGCACCAGCTCACGCAGAAAATCCTCCAGCACCAGCTCTGAGGTGATGGCGTGCGCTGCTTTCATCACGGTCGCGATGTCGAGAGGAGCGGTCATCCCGTCTGCCTGCCACGGCACCCCGGCAGGCGCCTGGGCGTGCAGCAGGTCAGGGTACTGGCGCTCTAGCTCTTTGACCTTGGCCATGGCTCCCCACTGGGCATAGGCAGCCCGCGCTTCCGTCATGAAGACTGCCGCCGCTTTCTGCTGTCCCCGTGCGAGCCAGAACCGGGCGTAGAGCTCCTGTGCCAGGGCGCGTTCGCGCTGGCGCTCATGGGTCGTGGCGGCGGCGATGGCGACTTCGTAGAGTGCCATGGCATCAGCACTGTACCCGTGCACCCGCGCGATCTCCGCCGCGACCATCACATGCTGCGCCTGAAAATTCTGCGGGGAGTTTTCGGCCCACCGCTGCAGCCGCTGGCACAAGACGTCCAACTGGCTGGTGGTTGCTTGCCGTTCTGCCGGCGTGCCTTCCGTAGCCAATGCCGTGAGGGTTAGCGCCTGATAAAAGGTTCTGAGCGCATCCCAGATGGTGCCGCTGAAGTCGTTCCGAATGATGGTGGCTGCTTGCTGGGCGGCTTCGCGCGCTTCCCGGTAGGCCTCAAAGGTATACAGGATGGCGAGCCTGGCCACGATGTGGAACATCTCGAAGAGCCGTTGCCCCTGGTAGGTGCGGCAATACACTGCTTCATCGAAGGTCGCGTCCGTGAAAGAGAGGGGATGCTCGGTAAGCCCTTGCAGGGCCCGGCCCCACTGGAGCAGGATGCGCTTGGCATCGGCGATATGGTGCATCTTGATGCGCTCACTGTACTCCACGTGTGGCGCATAGGTCGTGGTGAACACGGCCAGGTCACGACTCGTCAGCAGAGCAAACCAGAGTTCGTTGAACAGTGCCCAGGAGGCATCCACGAAGAGCCCCGTGTCATGGCCGAAGCGGAAGGCCTCCTGGGTATAAGGGAAAGACGCCTCTAGCGGCATGCGCCACAGACTGACCGCCCAGGCAAACATCATGCAGACCTTGGCCCGGACCGCCGGGTTGTACAGGCGTTCGTTCAGGCGCAGGGCCAGGAGGCCGAATTCGTAGGCCGCACTGTACTCTTCCTTGATGGGACCGAGGAGCATGGCCGCGTACAGGACATAGGCGTAGGCCGACTCTTCGACGTTCCCATGCGTCAGCGAGAGACGCACCATGGTGGCGATATTGAGCAGGGTCAGGGGTTTGTCGCCCGATAAGAAGCACGAGGTATGCAGGGTGCTGAGGAGCCCCATGACGGTGCGCATCTCGACATTCTGCATGGTGGGCAGTTCGATTAACGCTTCGATGGTGCGCTCTCCTTGGAGGGTCTCAATGGCGGCGAGTTCAGCGTCCAGGGCTGCCTGTCTCTCCTCGTGGAGGTCAGGGAAAGAAATGCCAAAGAGGGCCAGGCCATGCCTGCCGGTACGGATAGCATCGGTGTAGCGCGACGTGTGCTCGTACTGCAGGATCTTGAGGGAAAAGATGGTGGCCTTGTCCAGACGCGTCCGCGCCTGTGCCAGCAACCAGTCGAAGGCGCGCTCGGCCTGGTCAAAATCGCCGCAGAGATACTCGCACTGCGCCGCCTCGCAGTGCAGTGCGAACAGCAGTGTATAGTGGATATCCCAGGGCGCGTTGCTGAGCAGGGCGATACCGGTCTTGAAGTACATCAGCGCCGCCGCATACGCGGTCGAAGATTTGGCGCGTTGACCGGCCATCAGATTGAGCTGGGCCAGGGCCAGGCGCTCCGTCGTATCGGTCATGCGTGGGCTGGCGACATTCAGATGCCTGACGATGTCGAACACGTGCTCTGGCGCGCCAGCACGGTCCCACTGCGCCAGCAACAGGCGGCCAACCTGCAAGTGCGCCGGTTGCTTGTGCTCGTCAGCAATCTGTGCATAGGCCGCCTGCTGCACCCGGTCATGCAAAAAGGCGTATGCGGCAGCCGTCCCCACGGCCGCCATGTCGCCAGTCGGGAGGAGCAAACCCGCATCGATAGCCGGTTGCAGGTCCGCCGCCGCGGCCTCTAGTGTCTGCTCACTGACGATTGCCAGGGTGTGGAGATCACAGTGGTAGCCCACACACGCGGCGAGGGTGACAGCGCGCTGGGTACGCGGTGGGAGCCGCTGCAGCTTATGGCTCATCAGCTCAACGACGTTGTCGGTGATCGGGGCCGCGGCAATCACGTCCATATCGTATGTCCAGCGCCGCCGATCGGCATCGAATGTGAGGCAGCCTTCCTGATGCAACGTCTTCAGGAACTGCATCACAAAAAAGGGATTGCCGTCCGTTTTGCGCTGGAGGAGGGAAGCGAGCGGTCGTGCCTCAGCGACGTCCCCGTGCAGGGCATCCCGTACAAGATGGGTGAGATCCTCCAGCCCCAAGGGAGGCACAGTGATGTGATACAGCTGTGCTCCGGCGTCCGTAAGCGCAGCCTGGGTTTTACGCAGCGCATGATCGGCACTGACTTCATGGTCGCGGTACGCACCAATCACGAGTACAGAGCGGAGGTCTGGATTGGTCAGCAGTGGCAGTAAGAGCTGCAAGGTCGCAGTATCCGCCCACTGCAGGTCATCAAGAAATACGACCAGCGGATGCTCAGGCGTCGCCAGGACAGCCAGGAAGTTTTGGACCACCATGATAAAGCGATGTTGGGCTTCGGTAAAGCCCAGGGGTGGGACTGGTGGCTGTAAGCCCAGGATCAGGGCAATCTCGGGCAACACCTCGGCCAGGACACCTCCATTGACGCCCAGCGCCATAGCGAACTGCGCACGCCAGACATGCAGACGCTCTTCGCCCTCGGCGAGCAGTCGTTGCACGAGTTGCTGGAAGGCCTGGATGAGGGCACGATAGGGGATATCACGCGCCAGTTGGTCGCACTTGCCAGCGATGAAGTAGCCCCGCTGTCGGACCAGAGGCTTGTAGAGTTCCTGAATCAGCGTGGTTTTGCCGATGCCAGCATAGCCAGCCACCAGCATACAGGCCGATCGGCCCTGGCAGGTCTGCTCAAAGGCGTGCAAGAGCTCGCCGAGCTGGGATTCACGACCGTAGAGACGCTGCGGCACGACGAAGCGGTCAGACCTATCCTGCTGGCCAAGGGGAAAAGCAGCAATGGCACCCTGACGTGCCCACTGCTGGGCACAGTGCTCAAGATCGGCCCGTAGGCCCAGGGCACTCTGATAGCGCTCTTCAGCGGTCTTGGCCAGCAGCTTCATCACGATCTGCGAGAGCGGCTCGGGGATCGTTGCCGTGACCGCGTTGGGAGGTATGGGAAGCTTTGCGAGGTGGCAGTGGATCAGTTCAAGTGTGTCCTCAGCATGAAAGGGTACACTGCCGGTCAGCAGCTCGTAGAAGATGACGCCGAGAGCATAAAAGTCGGCGCGGTAATCGACGCCCCGATTCATCCGGCCCGTCTGCTCGGGCGACAGATACGCCAGCGTGCTGGATGGAAACGACAGGGGCAGCGACGCCTGCGGTTCGCTGACCGTGCGCGCTGCGCGGCTGAAGTCCGTGAGGCACACCTCCGCAGTCGTGGGATGTACCAGGATGCCCCAGGGCGTGAGGTGTTTGTGCATGATCTCGTGTCGATGCACCTCGGCCAGGATCGTCAAGACCTGGAGCGTCAGGGCGAAGAAGGTGTCCAGATCGAGCCGCCGTGCGGCGAGCAGCATGGGTAGGGGCACCCCACCGCGATCTTCAAGCACCAGACACCACCCTTGGTCGGAGTACAGGAGCTCATAGACACAGAGCACCCCGGACAGAGAAAGTCCCTGGAGAATGGCATATTCATGTTCGAGCAGCCGTACTTCCAATGGCAACGGGGGAGCGTGGCGCGGCATTTTGAGGAGCACGGCGCTCCCGTCCTGGCAGCGACCGCGGCACAGACGGAAGCTGTCATTGCAAGCCAGTTCTTGGCCGACCTCATAGCGGGAGATCATCATGAGATACCCGTGCAAGTGGTGCAGCACCCTCCAGTTGTGTCGGCGTATTCTCGCATAGCCAGATGCCACCGACAAGACCTATCCAGGTGAGCCACGTCCTGACCCTGTGCTGACACGTGGTGCTTCTGCTGACCAAAAAATTACCTAACCCTGACCAAACCCTGACGACTTCCTACAGGCTCAGTTCTATCTTTATGGGCAAGAAGCCGTCGCGCTGCAGAGGTGACGGTACTCCAATCAGATCCATGCCGGAGAGGAGATCCACCATGTCCAGTACCACATACGCCGTGGATACCGACCGCTTTGCCCGCTGTATCCAGGCCTCCAAGCAGGTGCGTTGGGACATTGATGCCGATGTGATTCGCGGCCGTCAATTCGATACGACCCAGAAATTCCTGCCCGATGGTCTATCGAAAGTACATGAGCTCGATTTTTTGACCGCCGAGGAACAGCGCTACGTCAGCCAGATCCAAGGGCGGACCTATGCCAACATCTTTGGGTTAGTCGAGCGCTTCATCAACGCCAAAGTGTTAGAACTCAGTCGTGAGCATTGGCTGGGGGACCAGGTCGCCCTGGAGGGCCTGGTGCGCTTTAGCGACGAGGAACTCAAACATCAGGCTTTGTTCCGACGGATTGAACACCTGGCGGGGGCCCAGATGCCCGCTGGCTATACGTTCCTGCCTCAGCCGAACGACGTGGCCACGGCCGTGCTCAGCAAAAGCACCTGGGCCGTGCTGGCCCTGACCTTGGACATCGAGATGTTCACGTTGTTGCATTACCGGGAAAGTATTGACCCGGATACGCAGCTGTCGGACTTGTTCAAAGATGTGTTTCGGTTTCATTGGAAAGAGGAGAGTCAGCACGCCATTATGGATGAGTTGGAGTGGAAGCGCCACGACGCGATGATAACGCCAGAGCAGCGGGATCAGGCCGTCGATGAATTTATCGAGCTGGTGGGGGCTGTCGACGGCATCCTCCAGGCCCAGGCTCAGGCCGATGCCGACTATTGTGCCAGCACGTGTGGGCGCACCCTGAGTGAGGCGGAGCAGCAGGCTCTGCACGCTGGCATCCTCAAAGCGTACCGGTGGCAATACATTCTGTCCGGGGCACAGCATCCGCCTTTCGTTAAGGCGCTGAGTAGTCTCATCACGCCAGAGCAGGGACAACGCATTCACGCCGCCCTGGCCACCATGCAGTAAGATGGCCTTGCCTGGGATAGTGCTCTGGAGACCTGTGCCGTGCTGGCGTCATAGCGCTTGCGAACCGATCTCCAGGGCACCGATGCGGCATCAGAGAGGAGAAGCAGCGATGACGGACAATGCCGCTATTCGCAGTGCCTTTGAGCGCAATGCCCAGATTGTCATGGCTCGACCCGCCGTGGCGCAGAAAACCTACGTGACCAGGGTACACATCCGTGACGGGCTCACCTGCGACATCGAGGAAGGTCCCTGGACCCTGACTGCCGACCTCAGCACTACAGCCGGCGGCAATGCCGCCGGCCCAACGCCAGGCACCTTGGCGCGGGCCGCGCTCGGCAGCTGCCTGGCCATGAGCTATGTCATGTGGGCGGCCCAGCTCAACGTGCCCCTGCACCAGATCGCCGTAGAAGTACAGGCGGATACCGACCTCCGTGGCATGTACGGCGTGGACGATATCCCGGCGGGCTATAGTGCCATACGCTATGTCGTGTCGGTGCGGAGTCCGGCAGCGCCAGAGGCGATTCACCGTGTGCTGGACATCGCCGAGGCCCACAGCCCCTATATCGATGTCTTCCGTCGCCCCCAAGTGCTCCAACGCCACCTGCACATCATAGCGGAGCAGGAGTAAAGACTATGGACGCAAAGTTACAACGGCGCATTCAGCGCTATGGCTGGGATAAGGCAGTAAGCTACTACGAGCCATGCTGGAAGCAACAACTGGAGCCAGCGCAAACGCGTCTGTTAGCGCTGGCGGAGCTTCAGTGCGGAGCACGGGTGCTCGACGTGGCCTGTGGCACCGGGCTGGTCAGCTTCCGTGCCGCGGCGTCAGTCGGTCCCGAAGGAGCAGTGGTCGGGACGGACATTTCCGAAAACATGGTCGAGCGCGCCTACGCCATGGCAGTGCAGCAGTGTCTCCCTAACGCCACCTTTGCCCGTATGGACGCCGAGGACATACGGCTGCCCGACGGCACATTCGACGTTGCCCTGTGTGCTCTCGGGCTCATGTATGTGCCCAATCCTGTGCGTGCGTTGCAGGAGATGTCCCGCGTGCTGAAGCACGGTGGCCGGGCCGTAGCTGCTGTGTGGGGGCAGCGCGACCGCTGCGGCTGGGCAGCGATTTTTCCTATTGTCGAGAAGCGGACACACTCGGAGGTGTGCCCGCTTTTCTTTCAACTTGGTACCCAGGATATGCTCGCACAGACATTTCAAGCTGCAGGCTTCAAGGACATCGTCAGTGAACGCCTATCGACCACGCTCCATTATGCATCACCCGCAGACGCCTGTGGTGCAGCCTTTGCCGGCGGCCCCGTTGCCCTGGCCTACTCGCGCTTTGATGCTCGCACACGCCAAGCAGCTCATGCGGAGTACCTGGCCGCCATTGCGACCTATCGCACTGGCGAGGGCTACGCAATTCCAGGAGAGTTTGTGGTCGTGCGCGGCGACAAAAAGTGACAGGCTTGACGCTCAGAGCAGGTCAATCGTCGGTAGTGTTATCTGTGTAGGAAGACCGAGCAGTTTTATGATTCCGGTGCTTCCAGTAGGGCCTTCGCCTCTTGTAAATCGGGCGTGTCAAACCCTAGAGTATTGCGCGCCCTCTGCCACCGCAGCCATCGCGAACTCTTCACCCACCACACTGGCGGCTTCCAGCATCTGACGTACCTCTGTCGGCGTTCCTCGGCACGCCGGCGCCGCCCACCGCCCCGGCGATCGACTGGCCAAAGTTCGAGCAGACGGCCTTCACGACAGGTTTTTCCGCATATCTCGACTTCCTGCTGCAGTTCTGCCGGCCGGTCGGAACGGCCGCGGTGGAGAAGCCGCTGCACGAGCAGTTCGCCCGCATCGGCATTGGCCCGGGCAGGAAGGTGCCTCACAAGGACCTCACGCCAGCAGCGAAGGCGGCGCTCTGGGACGGGGTGAAGGCGGCGTTTGCGAAGATCGAGAAGACGGCCGAGAGCGTCGGCACACTGGTCAATGGCTGGCAGATCGGCGCCGCCGCGGGCAGCCGCGACTTCTACAAGGGCAACTGGGCGCTGCGTGCCGGTCCGGTGGTGGCGCTGCACGCGGCGTGGACACGGGGCGTGGTGCGCGTGGCTGGCAGTTGGATTGCAGCGATTGGGCTGCTCATGCTAGATGTCTGTTGCATACATACACCACCAGTCGCAACGTAGGGGCAACCCTTGTGGTTGCCCGAAGTCGGGCAGGCACGAGGCCTGCCCCTACTGGCGCAGGACTGACGACATGGACATCTAGGGTGGACGGTGCGAGCGGCCGGCGGTTAACATGTGGGTATGCAACGCAACACATAGCAAGAGGAGCAGTCATGCAACGCAAGGAGGTCTATGCCACCACCGGCCCGCGCCTGATCGTGCGCTTCTTCGGCGGTTGAGACTTCGAGCCGGCCGATGCGAACAACCGCATGCCGGCGCAGATCGGTTACACCAAAGGCGTGCCGATGGGCGGCGATTTGCGTAACGCGCCGATGGGCAAGTCGCCGACGTTCATCGTCGCCGCGCTCAAAGACCCGATCGGCGCGAACCTCGACCGCCTCCAGGTCATCAAAGGCTGGCTGGCCAAGGACGGCAAGACGCAGGGAAGTACTTCAAGGTCAAGATGCCGAAGGAAGTTCCCATGTTCGGCCAGGAGCGCGCCTACACGTCGCCGATCTGGTATACCCCTGGCAGGTAACGACAAGGTGCTGCACATGCACAAACTCCTGCGTGAACCGCTGCTGCATTTTCTCCTGCTGGGGGCGGCGTTGTTCGGCGTCTTCGGCGTGGTGGGCACACGCACCAGCAATGAATCAGGATAAATCATCACGCCGGGCCAGATCGAGTCCCTGGCGGCAGGCTTCACGCGCACCTGGCAACGCCCACCGCCCGTGGAGGAATTGACCGGCTTGATTCACGACCACATTCGCGAGAAGGTGTATTACCGCGAGGCGCTGCCGTTGGGGTTGGAGCGTGATGACAGCATCATTCGGCGCCGGTTGCGGCAGAAGATGGAGTTCATCGCCGATGATGTCGCCGCGCTGGCCGAGCCCACTGACGCGGAGTTGCAGGCGTATGTGCACGCCCACCCCGACACCTTCCGCCGCGAGCGCCGTTTCACCTTTCGCCAGATCTATCTTAATCCGGAGCGCCACCGCGACAGTCTGGAGCGTGACACCGCGCAGCTGCTCGCTGCGTTGTCCCAGGCTGGCGACCAGGCGGACGTGGCAACGCTGGGTGATGCCTTTATACTGGGCCATGAGTTCGAGGCGGTGGCAGACAGTGAGGTCGCGACGCTGTTTGGCGAGCCGTTTGCGAAGGAGCTGTTTTATCAGGTACTGCTCAAGCGCTATGCCATTGTCGTGCAGCGACCGTAGCCGACGGGTACCGACAAGAAAAGGCGTCTTCTATCAGCGGTAGGGTAGAGCCACGGGAGTGGCTTTAGGGGGAAAGGCTGCGGGACAGGCTTGTTGTGGAAGGCTGTAAGGAGATTCTATGCCTGTTTTTATACGGACTTCCACGTCTGCGTAACTTCTGACTGCACACTGATACCCAGGAGATCACCTAGGCATGCCATTACGTTTCGCTCCATGCTTGGCTCGCTTCAGCGCGGTGCTCGTGGTGACCGCACTCGCAGTTACGGACGCGTGGGCACAAGACCTCGAGCCGCGAGCCTTCGTCAACACCCCGGTCGGGCTGAATTTCCTGCTGGCGGGCTATGGCTACGCGGCCGGTGGTGTGGCGACCGATCCCTCACTCCCGTTGCAGAACGCCCACCTCCAGGTCCATAGCGCCCTCCTCGCCTACGCCCGTTCCCTGGATGTGTGGGGCAAATCCGGCAAGGTCGATGTCGTCGTGCCCTATGCCTGGCTCTCAGGATCGGCCGACTTTGAGGGTCAGCCCCGGGAGCGTGAAGTGTCTGGCTTCGCCGATCCGCGGCTCCGTTTCTCTGTCAACCTCTACGGCGCTCCGGCCCTCTCGCTGCCGGAGTTTGCGAGTTACAAACAGGACCTGATCATTGGCGCCAGCCTGCAGGTGTCGGCTCCCCTGGGCCAATACGACCCTGACAAGCTCGTGAACATCGGCACCAACCGCTGGTCCTTCAAACCGGAACTCGGGCTCTCCAAAGCCTTGGGGCCGTTGACGCTGGAACTCACGACAGGCGTCACCTTCTATACCGACAACCACGACTTTCTCGGCGACAAGACCCGTGCCCAGGCTCCTATCTATTCCGTGCAGGGCCACGTGAGCTATAGTGTGGGGTCCGGGATCTGGGTGGCCGTGGACGGCACGTACTATACGGGCGGACGCACGACCATTGATGGGGTGGAGGGCAACGATTTGCAGAAAAACTCGCGCCTGGGCGTGACGGTCGCGCTGCCTGTGAACCGGTATACCTCAATCAAACTCTATGGGAGCACAGGCGTCTCCACCCGCACCGGGAGCAACTTCAACGCGGGCGGGATCGTCTTGCAATACCGCTGGGGCGGAGGGTTGTAGGATGGCGAGTGTCGGTCAGAGCGCGGACGATTCATCGCCAATGCCTCAACGGTTGCCCGTCCTGTGACCGTTTCGCCAAGGGCGCGTCCGCCATCGTTACTCCAACGGAAATGTTGGCTCCAACGTTGCCATCGAGGGTCAAACAGTCGTACACGCCGGCCTGTTTGCGGGTCCCGCGCCGTGATGTGAGAACGCTTCGCGTTGTTACACACTGGGCACGCGTAGCACAGGTTGTCTGACACGGTTTGTCCACCCAACGCCCGCGGAATGATGTGATCGACTTCAAAGGTTTCGGGGCATAGATCCTGTTGCAACTGACAGTATTCACAGCGGAACTCTGCTCGCTCGGCGACGAGCTGGCGAAGAGGCTGCGGGATGTATGCCGAGGGGGGCCATTGCCGAAGTCCCCGTTGCCGATGTGCCATAACGCCGTGCAGTTAGTGTGGAGGATACGAACAACATGACGGCAGAGGCCAGGGAGACTGCGGTCAGGGAGACTGAGATTAAGAAGGAATAAATCTGCGAGATCCCAGGTATGCCAGTCCACATCCGACTCCAGCGCGTCCCACGGGAGGACGGCATCATAATCTGGAAGTTCTCGGCGGCGAGCGTGGTGGTGATTCCAGACCTGTACAGGCGCTACGGCTGTAGGCTGTTCGGTGAGGCGCTGCCGAGGCTGTTTAATGAGACGGATTTCCTCGATACCCCGCTCCGAGGGTCAGGGACTGTGCCAGCCCTGTGGGGACCCTCACCCCTGCCCTCTCCCGCTGGGAGAGGGAGAAGGCACAGCCAGTATCATCCCTCACATGCACCGTCACAGACAGATAGTGGTAGCGTCCAGTCGGAAGGCTTCAAAGTACCCCTGTGAAGCCGACAGCTGATCTCGCGGCATGTCACAACTTTTGCATCGCTGGAGTCCCTACTGGCCTTCACGGCGCAGATACGCTAAGAGGACGACTTGCCCAGTGAACGGGATGGAGCAAGCTCAGCCTGTCAACGCCGTGAGTAACGTCCTGGCCTCCTGCAAGTCAGCGGTATCAAAACCCTCGGTGAACCAGTCGTAGATGGACGCCAGCAGCGCACAGGCTTCCTGGCGCTTGCCCTGCTGCCGCCACAGCCGAGCGAGGCTTATGGCGGCTCGCAGCTCCCAGGACCTGGCCTGCTGGTGGCGGGCAACCTCAAGGGCCTTCAGAAAACACGCTTCGGCTTCCACCTCCACTGGCGGGCTGAGGGTAAGAGGCTGGGGGCTGGCAACCGGCACTGTGAACCCTGAACCCTGCCACTGTTGGAGCAGCAGTTCTCCCTTGAGCCGATACAGCTCCGCCTCATGTATACGTTCCGCATTCTTGTGGACGACCTCGAGTGCTGCGGTCAGTAGCGTCAACCCTTCCCTGGCTTGCTGCTGCCTCCCGTATACCTCGGCGAGCACAGTCAGATAATAGGGTCGTCGCAGTGCTGCCCCCGTAGCTTGCAGGGCCTCTAACCCCTGAAGCATCTGTGCCCTTCCTGCCTCTCCCTGTCCCTGCACGGCGAGCGCTCCGCCTCGCAGGATCGTGCCGTGTGCGCAGTACAAGACAAAACCTTGTTCAACCGAGAGGGCGATGAGGGTCTCGGCCTGGGCCTGGGCTGCTTGTCCCTCGCGGCGGTAGAGACGGAGTAGCGCCGCAAAGTTCAGGGCCAAAGCGCGGCTAAACGGGTGAGACAGCTTCTGGGCGAGGCTGAGCGCCTCCTGGCTCCTCTGCAGGGCCTGGTCTGGATACCCCAGCAACCACAAGACCCAGGCTGCATAGGATAAACACGCGACGCCGTGATCCTGTCCATAGAGGAAGGCAAGGGAACGGTGCTGCGCGAGATTATAGAGGGCAATGCTCTGTTCCAGGGACCTGCGGGCCATGGCGCACTCTCCGAGATAGAGCAACGTGATTCCCAGGATGCCATGGGCCTCCAGGAAGAGCGCTGGGGCTTGAGGCCTGTTGACGAGGCGGAAGAACTCCTCCGCCTCGTCATACGCCGTCTGCAACTCCCCCCGCACTAAATGGAACAACCAGAGGCCAAATAATACCGGGAAGAGGTGGGGCGTCTCGCCGATTTGCTGGCACAGCTCCCGCGCCCGGCTGTAGGTATGCCCGACGTCGGGGGCGGCGTACCCTTTGGTGGCGATCAGTGCCGGCCCCAGGGCCATGTGCACCTGGAGTTCCTGCTCGGTACGCTCGGGGGTCTCGGGCAGGATTGGCAGGAGTGTCAGGGCGTGGGTGAAGTGGGCAATGGCCTCCTGATGCGCGCTCCGTTGCAGGGCCTGCTCCCCGGCAGAGTGGAGATAGCGAACCGCCCGCGCCATATCGCGTCCCCGCGTAAAATGCATCGCCAGTTCCACTGCTAGCTCCCGTGCCCGCACCCCATAGCCCGCCTCCAGTCGTGTCCCAATCTGGCGGTGCCACCGTACCCGCCGGCTCGCCGGTACCCGGTCATACAGTACTTCATGATACAGATCATGGCTGAAGCGATAGCGCGTTGCTACCGTACCATCCGGCCATTCATCGATGCCACGCGATACGAGAAACTGCCCACGACGGGCCAGGGCATCACAGCGGGTTTCGATGTGTTCCGTGTCCTGCTCGACGCCCGCCGCCACTGCTGCCGCTGAAAACTCTACCCCGGCGGCACTGGCCACCGCCAGGATGTCCTGTTCCTCCGCACTGACGTGTGCCAGTTGGTGTTCAATCAAGTGTCGGACGCTGTCAGGGACGCACGCGGCCACGGCCTCCAGGTCGCCGTGCAAGGTCCAGCCTGTGCCTTGCTGCGCCAGGACCCCCTGCCGCACCAATTCCTGCACCACTGTCACCAGGAAAAACGGATTGCCGTTGGTATGGCGGTGCAGTACCCATGCCAGGGCTTCTGGGAACTCGAGCGTCTCGAAGCGCTGCGCGAGATACGCTACTACACCAGCTTCCGACAGATAGTTCAGCACCAGCTCTGTACACTGCCCCTGGCGCTGGAGTTCCTGCGTCACGGTGTGCACTGGGTGCGCCCGCATCACGGCATCCGCCGGCCGATACGTACCGAGCACCAGGAGGCGGGCTGCCGCACGACGGCGCGCCACAAAGGCGAGCCAGTCCAGGGTAGCAAGATCACTCCAGTGCAGGTCTTCCACTACCAACACCAGAGGACGCTCCAACGTCAGCGTTTCCACCGCCTCGGCGAGTTCCCGCAACATGCGCTCGCGTGTGACCCCGCTGCTGTGCTGTTGCAGTGACTCATACGCCGTGGCTGGCAGGAGCGCTGGCATCTGCAGCAACCAGCTGGGCGCCTGCTGGCGCAACAGCTCGACGAGACGAGCGCCATCTCGGCCCCGCCCCAGTTGTCCAAAGGCCTCCAGCAGCGGCAGATACGCCTCCCCGGCGCCATACTGCTCGATGCACTGCCCACGGCCGAGCCACACTGTCTCACTGATCGCTATCTGCGCTACAAAGGCATCAACGAGGCTGGTCTTGCCAATCCCGGCTTCCCCCGTCACAAATACGATCTGGCGTGTGCCCTGGAGTGCCTGCGTCCACCGCTGGTGCAGTTGCGCCATTTCGGCTTGCCGCGCCACCAGCAGCGTCGGAGGTGTGAGTACAGTCTGAGAACCCCTGACAGGCTCTGCTGCCGCCTCGGGCGTGGGCGTCGGCAGCTCCTGCACTGTTACCGGCGCCATAAAGCGATAACCTCGGCGATGCACCGTGGCAATGTACTGGGGCGCCTGCGCGGTCTCGCCTAACACTCGGCGAATCTGGGCCAGGCAGGTTTTGAGGACGCCCTCACTGACTATCGTCTCGGGCCATACCGCCTCCAGGAGTTCGTCCTTCGTGACCACCAGTCCGGCGTGAGCCACAAGATAGGCGAGGACAGCCATAGGCTTTGGAGGCAATGGGAGTAAGTGCTCATCCCGCCACAGGCAGGTGGTGCTCGCGTCCAGGCGGAACGCCCCAAAAGACCAGCATTGTATGGATGACATGCTTCTCTCCTAGAGACGAATGCTCCCTGACTGACCCCGATGTGTCAGGGGCGGCTTATTGTAGCACAAGTCGACCTGCAGGCTGCCTGGGGGAGCGGCATTTCGCCCTTCCGCCTCGGCAAGGTCGCCCCCGAATTGCTCGGCGTTCTCACAGTGAGGACGCTGTATTTCTAGGCTATACTCCACCGGAGTGCTTGTATGCTGCCTATCAGTCTATGTGGAGGAGTCGAGACATGTACCGTTCTCTGTACTTTCTGTGTAGCCTAGCTCTACCAGTGCTTGGCTTGGCGTATGCAGCGCGCGCCGATGAAGCGAGCGATGCTGCTGTCTATACGGTGTCCTACATCGAAGTCATGCCATCGTCCCAAGGTGAGACCATGGCTCTCCTCAGACAATACCGTGAGGCGAGCCGCCAGGAGGAAGGCAATGTGCGGCTTGAGGTGCTGCAACAGAACGGTCGACCGGACCATTTCGTGCTCTTAGAAACGTGGAAGGACCAGAAGGCCCTTGACGCACATGGCATGGCCACGCACACGGCACAATTGCGCGAAAAGCTACAACCTCTGCGCGTCAGCCCATTTGATGAGCGTCTCCACAAGGGGCTCGCGCTTGGGGCGGCGCTGGCTGCACGTGCCGAAGGCGCCACATATGTCGTGACCCACGCCGACGCAGTGCCGTCTGGCAAGGATGAAGCCCTCGTATTGCTGAAGCAGTTGGCCGAGACCAGTCGCAACGATGACGGCAACGTACGCTTTGAGGTGCTGCAACAGAGCAGTCGGCAGAACCATTGCACGATCGTAGAAGTATGGAAGGATCAGAAGGCTCTCACAGCGCATGTGATGGCTGGGCACACGAGGCAATTCCGCGAGAAGTTTCAACCTCTGAGCGGCAGTCTGTATGATGAGCGTCTGTACACGGCTCTCGATTAGGTGTGTTGATGGCCACCCCGACTGACTGCGCGGGTACATGCCCGCCTGCGCAGACAGGTTGTCGTACACAAAAAAAGGCACCTACAGACCCTCTGCGAACTAACAGAGAATCCACCTGTGCCTTCAATCCGCAACAGATGTTGCGTTCTGTTGCTGAAACACACTATAATTGTAACTACATGAGGATATACCTCGTGGAAGGGGCTAGCGATGGTTGCCGGCCAAAGCTGCATTGCTAGCCCCTCGGTTTTTCCACCTCGTGCCACTCTCAACTCACCGGTGTGCTGCAACTGCCTTGTGCCAGTGTAGGTCCACAAGATGCTCCCAGACTCTGCCTGCGGGAGGCTAAGGTCTGAGGGGACGTTGTAGACATGCAAACTAGCACGCTAAAGTGTCAGGAATGTCTCGAGGGGATGTGCAGGCGCAGCCTGCGCTACTGTTAAGTAGCTTAATTTTTTTTATGTTACGCTAGCCGCGCGTACAAAGCAAGCCTTTTTATGCCCCCAGGAGCATTTTTGTCTCAATATTTCTAGTGTTCAGCTTCCATGGATACTTCTAGACCGCTTTTCTACACGTGCTAACGAGCTTGCATGCCTGTATGTGCAGTAAAGACGCCACGACAGCATAGACAACTTCTCACTTGAAGTTTAGTTTAAGGTCATAATGTCGACACCCGCCCTGGCTCCATCTCAGGTTTGAGGACAAGTTGGGCCAGGCATACGGCGGTGTAATAGCTGCACGTCAGGGCCAGGTCCACCACGCCCTGTGTGCCCAGCAGCGTATGGGCCGCCGCAAAGAGCTCATCTGACACCTCTTTGTGCCGCAGCAGTTGGTGCACCAGGCGGGCAATGACTTGCTCCGGTGCGGTGAGTCCTGCCGGGGCCTTCCCCGTGCGGATCGCTTCAATCGACTCGGCGCTAACGCCGGCACGGGCGGCTAACACGGCGTGGCCCGTCCACTCGATGGCGCTGTTCCACTCACGGGCCACCAGGATAATCGCCAGCTCCTTCAAGTTCTCTGGCATGGCACTCTGGAAGCGTAACTGTGCCCCCAGCGAGGTCAAATAGCCAGTAGCCTTGGGGCTGTGCAGCAGGGCACGGAATTGCAGCCCTACCTCCGGAGCGTTGCGATCCCGGCGGATGCGGTCGTAAATTTCTTGCCCCTCGGCGTCTAACTCATCTCGTGTGACATACGGCACGCGGGCCATGCTTTCGCTCCTTTACGCGGCGCAACATTGGCATTTTGCGGCGGCGCGGCGTCAGGTGTCAAACACCGTGCCGCCCGTGTCGTTCGTGGTGAGGCCTATCATAACACAGGACTTCAAGGCTGACGACTGGTCGCAGTATGCTCCCTGTCACGCTGCGTGTAGCAGGCTGCGGCAGGCCGCAGCGATCGCCTCAGCACTCATGCCGTACTTGGCCCGCAGCGGCACCGTTGGACCGACCACTGCGAAGTCGTCCGGCATACCGACCAGCCGCATACGGGTTGGATGCTCCACAGCCAGGAGTTCAGCCACGGCACCGCCCAGACCACCCGTCAGGTGGTGCTCCTCAGCCGTGACAATGCCGTGCGTCTCCGCCGCCGCCTGCAGGATGGCCTCGCGATCGAGCGGCTTGATGGTATGCATGTTCAACACGCGGACGCCAATGCTCTTGCTTTCGAGAGCCTGCGAGGCGCGCACCGCCATCTCCACCATGCATCCACACGCAATCACCGTGACGTCGCTCCCTGCCCGCAACTGGGTCGCCTGGCCTAGCCGGAATGGCACCATGGGATCCGTGACGGGTGGCTCTTCGACACGACCACCGAGGCGGAGGTACACTGGCCCATCGATGTCGAGCGTCGCCAGCGTCGCCTGGTAGGCCTCGTCGACGTCGGCTGGGACGATCACCGTCATGTGCGGCAAGCTGCGCATCAAGGCCAGGTCTTCGAGGGCGTGGTGCGTGCCGCCGGAGACGCCGAGCGAGATGCCACTGGCCGCCGCGCCAATCACCACTCGCTGGTGGGCGTAGGCGACGTCGTTGCGCACCTGTTCCATACTGCGCGCGCCGATGAACGGCGCATAGCCGCACACGTACGCATGCAGCCCCGTCGTTGCCAGCCCGGAGGCGATGCCAATCGCGTTCTGCTCGGCAATACCGACTTCGACAAAACGCTCGGGGTAGCGTGCCATATATGGCCGAATGCCCAGCAGGTCCTGCGTATCGGCCGAGAGCACCACGGTCTTGGGGTCACGCGCCGCCACCTCAAGCAGGGCCTGGCCAAAGGCGAGTCGTGTCTGGTTAGCGGCCTGGGCACGCCAATCGTGTATCTGTACTGTTGTCGTAGCCATTACCGGGTCTCCAGTTCTGCCAGCGCGCGGGCAAAAATCTCGTCGTTTACCGTGTTACTGTGCCAGACATAGGTATTCTCGGCGAAGCTGACGCCCTTCCCCTTCACTGTATGCGCGATGAGCGCTGAGGGTTTCTCGGCATTGAACGGCAGGGCATCGAGCGCATCGACGATCTGGCCCATGTCATGCCCATCGATCTCCCGCACTTCCCAGCCGAAGGCACGCCACTTGTCGGCCAGGGGCTCAATACCCACCAGATTCGCGACATGGGCGCTCTGGGCCACTTTGTTCGCATCGATGATCGCCGTCAGGTTACTCAGGCAGTAATGGGCGGCGCACATAGCGGCTTCCCAGTTCGAGCCCTCGTGCAGCTCGCCGTCGCCCAACATGACATAGGTGCGGAACGCTTTCCCCTGGATGCGTGCGCCCAGGGCCATGCCGACCCCGACTGCCAGTCCATGTCCCAGACCACCGGTGCTCATCTCCACCCCTGCCACCTTGATGTCCGGATGCATCCCCAGCGGCGACTCGTAGCCGTAGAACCGGTCGAGCAGAGCATCTTCAATGAACTCGGCCTGTGCCAGCACCGCCGCCAGTGCCGCATTAGCATGCCCCTTAGACAACACGAAGCGATCACGCTCCGGCCAGTCCGGCTCATGTGGACGCACGTGCAGGGTGTAGAAATAGAGCGCGGCCAGGAGGTCCGCGGCCGACACTGAGCCACCCACGTGACCACCACCCGCAGCGTGCAAGGCCCGCCACACATTGCGGCGTATCTGGAGCGCCTCGGCCTCCAGACGTGTCAATAGGCTTGCGCGTGTTGCTGTCATAGTACCCCCTCTCAAATGAGCGCGCCATTATCGGAAATGCCTTCTATGCATTTGTACGTTGCCTTAGCTAGCCAAGAAGGTATGTAAATACCTAGGAATCCTGGTACCATAAACTGCGGTTTTTTTGCGGTGTGTGATCACTTTCGTCATATACGCCCTACTGTATCACAGTGTTAGCGTGAAAAACACCACGATTATCAAGTCTGGCCTCTTCTTGTAAGACTAGGTACACTCATTGCACAACGGGTCTCCCGGCAACGTGAAAAGTTCGTGCAAAAGGCAGGTGACATGGCGCAGTCTCAGGCGAAGGGCGTATGGAATCGGCTACCGCTCAGCATACCCCCGGCGCTACATTACCCGGCGTATCGGGTGTTCTGGCTAGGACTCCTGGCCTCGGTCAGCGGCTACCAGATGTTACGGTTTGGTCAGCTCTGGTTAGTCTATCAACTTACAGGTTCCCCTCTGCCCCTGGGATACGTCGGGCTTGCCAACGGTGTGCCGGCCATTTGTCTGAACCTCTTTGGCGGAGTTCTTGCGGACAGATGGGACCAGCGTCGTTTAGTCGTAGTCACTCAGAGCCTCACCGCCATCTTCATCTTCGTGCTGGCGACTCTCACGCTCCTTGATGTCGTCCAGATATGGCATATCCTGGTCATCGCCTTTTGTGCGGGTGCGGTGGAGTCCTTTGACCAGCCCGCCCGTCAGTCCCTCTATCCCCATCTCATCGACCACAAAGTCATGGGCAGCGCAGTGGCCTTGAATTCCTGCATTTGGCAGGGGACACGCATCGTCATGCCGGCGGTGGCCGGCTGTATCATTGCCTGGGTTGGCACGGCTATGACCTTCTACCTGGCCGGGCTGGGATTTGTCATCATGGCTGCCGTTATATATCGCCTCCGGGTTCCACCGATCACGCGCCAGGCACGGGGTAGCGCCGCTCATAACATACGGGAAGGTCTGACGTTCATCAGGCAGAACTCGATCTTCTCTTTCCTCATTGCCATGACCTTTTTTAATAGCTTCTTCGGCATGGCGTACATCACCCTCATGCCGGTGCTCACTGTGGCCATCTTGCACGTTGGTGCCAAAGAGCAGGGTCTGCTCATGGGCATGGGTGGCGTCGGCGCGTTACTCACCACGCTGTGGTTGAGTTCACGGAGCCAGGTTGGGTCCAAAGGATGGCTGATCATCGGCGGCGGTGTCATGAGTGGGCTGTCCATCGCCGCTTTGGGACTGACCTCTGCGTTTGTTGGGTCCTTTAGGTTGGCTCTCGTTATCATGTTTGCCATTGGTATGTGCAATACCACCTACGCTATCTCGATCCAGAGTTCTCTCCAGATGCTGGTTCCAGACCACATGCGAGGCCGTGTCATGGGTTTCTATGGGATGACCTATAACCTTATGCCTCTGGGTGGGATGCTGACGAGTGCCCTGGCTGGTCTCATTACCGTACCCTTTGCCATAGCTGTGGGTGGGCTAGCCGTCGCTGCCTTTGCCATAGGACCAGCCATGACGAACAGTGCGGTGCGTAATCTGGGCGCGCTCCTGGGGCAGGTCGACATAGCCACAGCCTCCGGTACGCACAGACCTCGGCCTTCCCCTTCTCCCGCCGACAGCTAAGTACTGCGTACGGCTACTGCGTAGGGCTAATTGCCCCCGCCAGTTTGGCGGGGGACTACGTAGAGCTAAACTGGCGTCACATACTCATAGTTGTTCTCGAGCGGCACGGAGAGCAACGTTGACCAGGCGCCTACCTTCTTACTGAGAGCCCAGGTGGTGGATTTCATGCCGAGCATGACTCCGTGGTACTGCTCGTAGAGCTTCTGGGCCATCTCATGCTGCAGGGTGGCGCGCTTCTCGGCGTCGAGCTCCGCGAGGATGGTGTTGATCATAGTGTCGTACTCGAGGCGCTCTGCCACCAGGCTGAAGGCTCCCTTCGTCCATATCGCTCGCTGCCAGGCCAGCACGGGTTCTTCGAAGGGGGGCGAGGCATAGATCCAGCTCGTGGGGCCGGTCTTGCGCGCCCGCACCTTGGGCAGGAAGTTGCCAAAGTCCTCTGGCGTGCGCTTGACCTTGATGCCGAGTTTCTCCCAGTCGAGCGCCACGGCCTCCATGACATCCGGACCGTCGAGTGCATAGGTAAAGACCATCGGGTTCACCGTGATCTCAAAACCGCTGGCCACGCCAGCTTCAGTCAACAGCTCCTTGGCGCGCTTGAGGTCGTAGGAGGGGATCTTCCACTCCTGGCTGTAGCCCTTGTTGAAAGGGTAATACCAGTGCATAAACGGGGTGGCCGAGCCCGTGCCTTTCCAGAGACCCTCGATAATGGCGTTCTTGTTCACTGCCAGGTTTAACGCCAGGCGGACCTTGCGGGCTTTGTCCAGGCTCTGCGGGTCGTTGCTATCGCCGACCCACGGACACTGCGGACAGTAGTCCGGGCGGTCCGGCGTTGTCTGGCCGGAGAGCATGACCCAGTAGCACGCGGCGTTGGGCGTTTCGTGTAGGCGTAGGCCAGCCTTGCGCGCCTGGGCGAGATAGTCGCTGAACACCTGCCCGATATCGATCTCCCCGGCACGAATGCCGGCCAGGCGCGTCGCTGGATCAGGGATACGCCGAATGATCATCTCTTTGAAGCCCGGCGTCTGCCGCCAGTGGTTCGCCACCGCCTGGAAGCGGTGAAAATCCCCCTGTTTGCCTTCGACGTGCTGAAAGGGGCCAGTGCCGATGGGATGCTGGGCGGCTTTGTCTTCACCAACGGTCTCGAGATACTTCTTGGAGGTGATGTTCTGATAGCCCACAAACTGCGAAAAGTGTGAGGGCACTTCCCACACCGGCGTTTTAAAATATATGACCACCGTGTACGGCTCGGGCAGTTCGATACGGTCGAGCTGGGTACGGAAAAAGGGCGCTGAGCCCCCCTGGACATCCGGCCGTAGGTTTTGTTCGACAGTGAATTTAACGTCCTCACCTGTCAATTCGCCCCAGTCCTCGTGGAACTTGACCCCCTCGCGCAGGTGAAACGTCCAGCTCTTGTAATCAGCTGAGGGCTGCCAGTCCGTTGCCAGGCCAGGACGGTACTCGAAGGTCTTGGGGTCGCGCATGATCAGCGGATCATAGACGCCGTCCCAGAGGGTTTTTTCGGACTGGCTAGAGCGCCAGGCAAAAGGCGTCTCAATACCCCACTGACCGACCGCCACAACGAGGCGATCCCCCTGCGTGGCTGCTCTGGCAGGGAGCGCACGGCCCAGGACGAGGGCTCCTGCCCCTAGCGCCTGCAGAAATCTGCGACGATTCATCGGTTGTAACATACGACCTCTCCTTCCTGGCCACTTCCTGGATGGTTGGCCTAGGGCTGGTTATACAGAGAAGTTTACTGTGGGGCAAGGACCACGAGAAGTCAAGGGAGCCTGGCAGCTTGCGCCCGAAATGGCGGTCGATCCAGTTGTCATCGGGACGCGGGAGGAGCTTCACAGGCACAGCCCAAAGCCGGCAATCTCCTGAGGAGCTGCCGGCCGAGTAGCGTACTGCACTGTCAGAGGCTGACGTCTGGGCGCGCTCGTGCACCCGTCTGCGAACTGTCACTTGGACGGACGTCTGTTGGGGCCTTGACTCCTGACTTCTCCGATCTCTGATTTCTGCCTGTATTCACGCGGCTTTCCTGTCCATCCCCTGTGAAAGTGCTTTGAGTTCAAGAGGTTCGGAGTCTACAAAGCGCCAGTAGTGTTTGAGACTGAAGATAATCTCCTCCATGGTCAGCCGCCTTTTGCACACCACCCGTGAGGTGTACAACAATACAAAACACCCCATCAGGCGTAAGACCAGATGGCCGTAGTAATCAATGGTGTTAGTCTATTAGAGACTGAACTCAGCAATAGACAGACGCACCATGTTCTCGTCATCAATTGCCAGGCCCCACCGGGCCAAAAGATTGAACGCTGCCATCGTCCACGCGACGCGGGCGCGGAAGTAGGCCCACACGCGATGGCCCACTTTCTTACTATGGAAGACCGTGGTGAGCATCGACCACACCGTGTCCACCAGCATCCGCGTCTTCCAGGTGCCACGCGGACAGACTTTCCTATTGATGGGATCCCCGGTCTGCGCATGGAACCCGGTATCGGTCAGGACGATCATCGTGTCGGCAAACTGGGCAATCAGAGGCTGAAAATGCGTATCGTGGACGTTGGCGGTGGCGCAATCCCACGCACAGATCAGACCCCATTGGTTCAAGATAAAACAAAATTTCCCACCGACAATCCATCGATGATTACTCTGGCCTTGCTTGCCAATCTGGGCCGGGCTGCGTCCTTCCCGCATGGGATGGATCAACTCGATCCCATAGGTGTCCGCCACGCCCAGCACGGTGGGGGCGGCCAGAAACCGGGCGGTCCACGCCGTGTGCGTCTTGCAGAGCCGGGCCAAGCGGGTGCGCTCCGGCACCTGGGGACACAACACCCAGGAGTCGCGCGTCAGCCAGCGATAGCAAGCCCGCGTCCCGCCGCCTTTGATGGCATACAGCAAGGCCAGCGTCACGACTTCACTGGGGGAGAGTTTGGCGTCCGGGTGTTTGGGAACATCCAGCATCTCTTGGTCTACCGCGTAGAACAATGCGATAATAAAATCTGGGGTAGTCATAGGACTGGCTCCTCTTGGTTGAAGTTTGCGCAACCTCAACTTGAGCCAGTCTGTGACTACCTGTCAACTCGTACTTTGGATGTTACGTATCAAACTAACACCATTGGTTAATAGCCTCGGCACAGGCTCCGCGGTGCTCTGCGACGACCTCATCAAGCCCATCGAGCAACGGCAGGATAAGTCCGTCGTCAACCCACGTCTGGGCCAGTTTGCGTGGAACGTCATATCTTTTGTTGAGTTCATCAATCAGCAAGTCAGCGAGCCCTAACCGCCACTCCGCCCAAGATGATAGTTTGAACACAACCGGGATTAGATGGTTCTCATCCTGTACCGCTCGGTCCAGCAGATCGCGAGTCAGTTCCAGAAGCAGAGTGGTCTTCCCTGTGCCTGGCTCGCCTAAAATGAGCAGTGCGTTGCCCGCCTCATCGAAAATGTGACTGATGGGCGTGCCAGTCGGGAGGAGTTGTGGTGCCTGTGTGGGGCGCTGCACTAACAAGTCAAAGGGATGTGCAACCGCGTCCGGCTTCGTTGCCAAACCCAGTTCAATGCGTACAAGCTGATGCAGGGAGGGTTCCAGGAAATCTTTGATCCAGATGCGCCGAACCTTTTCCAGCATCCGGCTGCGGTTGCGCCTAGACTGTTCATTCCCACTCGTGATCTGTGTCTGAGAGGTCTTGAGCGCGGGCGGGATAGCGCCGGGAAACAAGGGTGGCGCTGTGAGAGGGCGTAGGCTAGAACCAGGGAACCCGGGTTCCCTGGTCGGCTTCGCGCGATGCCGCCGCCCGCCCGCCAACAGCGTCTCTCGTGCGGCCTCCGCATCCAGCCCTACCAGGTCGATATAAACGATGCCGCCTAATAAACCGTCAACATCGCATTCACGCACGCGCACGGGGACAAGCAGTCGCTGTGCCCCAGTAGGATCACGCCGAAAAGCAGCATGCCATTCCGAGGGGGTAAATCTCGATTGAAAGTAATCAGGGGATAAAACGGCATAGTACGCTCCGCCTTCTTTGCCGCTGCATCCATTTCTTGGACAAAGTTAGCCCCCACACCAAAATCCCAAGCTTGGACGACCGTAGTGTACTTAGCTTCCTCCAGCACCCACGCTATCCACTCGGCCCAGGAGCGATCGGCGCTGGTGTAACTGATAAAGAAGTTGGTCACAGCTTTGCCTTATCTCACAGACAGCGTCTCCCATCAGGCTCC